>Ga0265337_1000644_pt1 | contig 18461 bp, 21 predicted proteins | sample 42122metaG_FD_192441 | JGI IMG/M metagenome (GOLD analysis project Ga0265337, IMG submission 192441) | Rhizosphere microbial communities from Carex aquatilis grown in University of Washington, Seatle, WA, United States - 4-21-22 metaG | ecosystem: Host-associated > Plants > Roots > Rhizosphere >... | reverse complement strand
GTCGTCGGCACAGTCCGTGACAAGCGCGAAGCAGAACCTGGCGAGCGCGCAGACGTCGTACGCGGACGACCAGACTTCTACCGACCAGTCGATCACGACCGCCGAAGACAACCTAAGTGCTGCCCAGACGGTCTTGTCCGAGGACGAGCAGCAGGTGAACACGGACGAGTCCACGTTGAGCAAGGACCAGCAGCAGCTGAGCAGCGATGAGGCGGCGGAGTGCGCTGCCACAGCTAGCCCGAGTCCCACCACCTCCAGTTCCACCGGGACTACCGGCACCACCTCAACCACGTGCGTACCCGCGTCGACCGTTACCACGGACGAGAAAACCGTCTCCGGCGATCAGAGCACCCTGACCGCGGACCAGAACAAAGTGACGTCGCAGCAGGCGCAGGTGACCAGCGCCCAGAACGCCGTCACGGCCGCGCAGAACAGCCAGCAGACCACCCTGGACCACGACCAGGCGACGATCACGGCCGACACGACGGCGGTGACCACGGCGGAGAAGTCTTACCAGACCTCGCTCGACACCCAGACGAATGCCGCGACCCCGGTCGTGGCGACGGTCGACGCCGATCTGGCGTCGGTGACCAGTGACCACGTGACGGTCGAGCAGGACGAGCTGGCGCTCAAGGGCACGAAGCTGCACGCGCCGTTCTCCGGCACGGTCGCCTCGATCAGCAGCGACGTCGGCATGACCGTGTCGAGTTCAAGCACCGGCTCAAGTTCCAGCTCAGGCTCGGGCAGCTCCTCAGCGTCCAGCTCGAGCAGTTCGGCTGGCTCAAGCTCTAGCTCCAGCGAGTCCGCGGCCAGTTCTGGTGGCGCGGGCACCGGCGCGGGCGGCGCGGGCACCTCGAGCAGCGCGAGCGGCTTCATCGTGCTGACCAACCTGGACACCCTGCTCGTGCAGGCGAGCTTTGACCAGACCGACGCGGCGAAGCTGAAAGTGGGGGCCGCGGCGACCGTCACGCCGGAGGGCGTCACCGGGGCGAGCGCGATCTCGGCGACCGTTGAGGAGATCGACCCGACCTCGACCACGAGCAACAACGTCGTGAACTACGGAGTCACCCTGGCCCTTGTCAAGCAGGCGGCCGGGCTGAAAACCGGCGAGACGGTGAGCGTAAGCGTCACCACCGGTGAGGCGAGCAACGCCATTTACGTGCCGGCCACGGCGGTCACCACGACGGGCACTACCTCCACCGTTGTCGTGGTCGGCGCGAACAACGCGCAGCGGACCACGCAGGTCACCCTGGGGGTGCAGGGCAGCACCAGCGTCCAGGTCCTCACCGGGCTCACCGTGGGGCAGAAGGTGCTGACGTCGACGGCCACCACCAGCACTGGCGGGGGCGGCTTCCCCGGCGGCGGGTTCCGCGGCGGCGGCCTCGGCGGTGGCCTCGGCGGCGGGGCCGGCGGGCCGGCCGGTGGCTGACAACGAGCGGGCATTGCCGGTGGCCGGCGGCCCGCACCCGGTGGGCGGGCCGCACCCGGTGATCAGGATCGTGTCCGTGGCCAAGGTGTACGGCGCGGGGCAGGCGGCGGTCCACGCCCTGCGCGGCGTGAGCCTGGACGTGCTGACCATGGACTACGTCGCGATCATGGGCGCGTCCGGCTCCGGCAAGTCGACGCTGATGAACATCATCGGCTGCCTCGACGTGCCGAGCGAGGGCCGGTTCCTGATCGACGGCATCGACACAAGCTCCCTCGATGAGCAGCAGCTCGCGGTGGTACGCAACAGGAAGATCGGGTTCGTGTTCCAGTCGTTCAACCTGATCCCCCGGATGAGCGCGCTGCGGAACGTGGAGTTGCCGCTGTCCTACGCGGGGGTGAAGCCGGCCGGCCGCCGGCGCCGCGCTGAGGCGGCGCTGCGCCTGGTCGGCCTCGGCGATCGGCTAAACAGCCAGCCGAAACAGCTTTCCGGCGGCCAGCAGCAGCGGGTCGCGGTCGCCCGGGCGCTGGTGACGAACCCGGCCCTGATCCTGGCCGACGAGCCGACGGGAAACCTGGACAGCAAGGCAAGCCACGACCTGATGGGCGTGTTCGACCAGCTGAACGCCGCCGGACGGACCGTGGTGCTCATCACGCACGAGGCCGACGTGGCGGCGCACGCCAAGCGCGTGATCCAGGTGCAGGACGGCCACATCGTGGCCGACCGCCGGGTAGCCGAGCCTGGCGACCTGCCGCCGCTCCTCACCAGGCAGGGAGTACCGTCATGAGCCCGCTGCAGACGTTCCAGTTCGCGCTGGCCGGGCTGTCGGCCAACAAGCTGCGCTCCGCGCTGACCACCCTGGGCATCTTGATCGGGGTCGGCTCGGTGATCCTGCTCGTCGCGGTCGGCAACGGTTCCTCCCAGTCGGTACAGAACGCCATCTCCTCACTGGGCGCAACCTCGATCACGGTCTTGCACACCCAGGGTTCGGCAAGCGGCAACTCGTCGTCGTCCGCAAGCACGGCATTCGCGGAGCCGAAGGACCTCACCGTGCAGGACGCGCAGGCACTCGCCGCGGCCGATGGAGTGGCAAGCGCTTCGCCGGTGGTCTCCACCTCACAGACGCTGAGCAACGGCGGGACCAGCGACACGGGGGTGAGCGTGACCGGCACCTACCCGAGCTACTTCGCCGCCGAGAACGACACGATCAGCCAAGGCGCGTACTTCACGCAGCAACAGGTGGACAAGGCACAGGCCGTGGTGGTGCTCGGCAGTCAGGCGGCGACCGACCTGTTCGGTACCACGAACCCGGTGGGGCAGAGCGTGCTCGTCGCGGGCATACCGTTCACCGTCGTCGGGGTGCTCGCGTCGAAGGGCTCGAGCGGCCTTGGCAGCGCGGACAACACGGCGATCGCCCCGCTGACCACGGTGCAGGCGAAGCTGACCGGTTTCGGCACGCTGAACAACATCGTGGTCCTGGCCAAGTCGGCTGGGCAGGTCTCCGCGGTGGAGGGTCAGGTCACCTCCGTCCTCGACCAGCGGCATGGCGAGACCTCCGCCGACGCGGACTTCAGCGTGTTCAGCGCGTCCACCGTGCTGTCCACGGCTAGCTCCACGTCACACACGTTCACCGTGCTGCTCGGCGCCGTCGCGGCGATCTCGCTGCTCGTCGGCGGCATCGGCATCACCAACATCATGCTGGTGACCGTGACCGAACGGACCCGCGAGATCGGCATCCGCAAGGCCATCGGCGCCACACCCGGGGTGATCCTGGCGCAGTTCCTCACCGAGGCGACCCTGCTGTCGATGATCGGCGGGCTGCTCGGCGTCTTGGCCGGGGTGGTCGGCTCACGGTTCCAGGTGGTCGGGGTGAAGCCCGTCATCGTGCCGTTCTCGATTCCGCTCGCGCTCGGTTTCAGTGTGGTGATCGGCCTGTTCTTCGGCGGTTTCCCGGCCAACCGCGCGGCCGGCATGCGCCCGGCTGACGCCCTGCGCTACGAGTGACCAGCGATATGAGTGATCGGACAGACGACATGTCAGAGCCAGAAGAAGACCCAGGTTTCAGTACTGACAGGGGCGACCTGCTCAGCGTGCTGTCGACCCCGCTCGGCAACGACGATGAGCTGACCGCCGTGCTGACCAGGCGGCCGCGGACGAAGCTGCCCTCGTTGACGGTGGTCCTCGTGGTCCTCGTCGTGGCGAGCGCCGGCTTCATCGGCGGCGTGCTGACCGGCAAGCATTACGGCAGCTCCGGCTCCGGCGGCGCCGCTGGGTTCAGGCTCCCGGCCGGCGTGACCTTGCCGAGCGGTGCCGCGGGCGGTGCCGCCGGCGGCTTCGGCGGCTTCCCCGGCTCAGGTGCCGGCGGTACCGGGAGCAGTACTGCCGGCACCGGTGCCGGCGGCGGGTTCGGTACGGGCAACGCCACGATCGGCACGATCAAGCTCGTCGACGGCAAGACCGTCTACGTGCAGACCACCTCGGGAAGCATCGTCCAGGTCACCACATCGTCAGCAACGAAGGTGACGGTCAGCAGCTCCGCCCCGGTCAAGGACCTTACGCCGGGCACGACGGTCATCGTCCAGGGCAGCAAGAACTCCAGCGGCGGTGTTACCGCCACCAGCATCAGCCAGACCAGCCTTGGCGGCTAGGGCTCATCCCCTTCGAGGAGATCACCATGAACGGCGCTACCGAGTTTGACTTGCCCACTGTCCATGTCCGTCCGCGGACCATCAGGGGCGCGCTGATCCGTGCGGCCCTGCCCGCGGTCGCGGGGGCCTTCTTGCTGGCCGGCTGCGGCGGCGGGGGCGGCAGCAGCCCCACCACCGCATCCTCCGCCAGTGCGACGTCGACCGCCGGGCTGAGCGCCTTCCAGGCGTGCCTGAAGCAGCACGGCGTCACGGTCTCACCAAGCCAGTTCGCCGGCCGGCCGAGCGGGTCCTTCTCGCCCGGTGCCATCCCGACTGGGTCTTTCTCGCCCGGCGCGTTCCCGTCCGGGTCGGCGCGCCCGTCCTTCGCCGGCACGAACGGGGCCGCGTTCCAGGCCTGTGCCAAGTACGCCCCGGCCGGCTTCGGCGGCGGCGCTAACGGGGCGGGAATCAGCAGTTCCGCCCTGGCCGCCTTCAAGAGCTGCCTAGCCTCGAAGGGCGTCAAGGTAACCGGCAGCACCGCCAGCGCAGTCCTCTCCCAGCTCCGTAACGCCACCGGCAAGACCGCGACCGCGGTCAGTACCTGCCGGGTTCTCCTCCAGCCAGCCTCTCCCACGCCAAGCGCCACCTGACCGCGACCTGCGGCCTGGCCGCCAGGGGGCTACGCTGCCCCGCAGGTGCCCCCGTGTCAGGGGCACATCCGGGGGCGTGCAGCTAGATGGCTTGCGTACCGCCTTCTTAGCGGCGGTTGGTGAACTGCAGGGCGAAGTCGAAGTCCTTGGACTTGAGCAGGCTCATCACAGCCTGCAGGTCGTCCTTGCTCTTGGACGTCACCCGCAGCTCCTCGCCCTGGATCTGCGCCTTGACGGTCTTGGGACCCTCGTCCCTGATGATCTTGGACACCTTCTTGGCGTTCTCCTGCGAGATGCCTTCCTTCAAGGCGATCGCGATGCGGTACTCCTTGCCGGACACCTTGGGATCGGCCGGGTCAAGGTGCTTGAGCGAGACGCCGCGCTTGACGAGCTTCTCCTTGAACACGTCGAGAACGGCGCTGGCCCGCTCCTCGCTGTTGGCGCGGATCTCCACGCCGTTCTCGCCGGACCAGGCGATGGACGCGCCAACGTTCTTGAAGTCGAACCGCTGGCTGATCTCCTTGGCGGCCTGATTCAGCGCATTGTCGGCTTCCTGCCGGTCGATCTTTGAAACGATGTCGAAGCTGGACTCGCTAGGCATGACCCACAGCGTAGACGGGTAGAGTGCTGATCGTCACATCGCCGTTCCGACGACCACGGAACGGATGCCGCGCGGCTTCTACGTCGCAAGCACTCGCGATGTCCGCTATATTTCTCTCTGCTGCCGTGATACGGCGGCGCTAGGCAGGTTGCCCGAGTGGCCAAAGGGAGCGGTCTGTAAAACCGTCGGCTCAGCCTACGTTGGTTCGAACCCAACACCTGCCACCACCTGCGAAAACGGCCCGTTAGCTGTGAATTCTCGCGCTGGCGGGCCGTTTCTGCTCTGTCCCGTCGTGTGTCACCTTGTAGCGCTGTAGACCCCCGTGTTGCGGTGTCCACGGACGCATAGCGGACGGGAATTCGGGCCAGGGAGCGGTGTGCGTGGACGATGCTGGCCCTGATCTGGCCCGCGTATGGCCCGCAGGTGCCAATCCGGCGGGCGCGTTTCGGCTTGACGTTCGCGGCTGAGTCGAGCGTGTATTTCCCCTGGGTCTGGTTGCCGCCCCGGGGTCTTCCCGAGGGCGGGCGGCCGGGGAAGGTCGGTGCGCGATGGCTGGGGTGGCGGTTCGGGAGGGTATGACCTTCGCGGGCCGACCCGATCAGGTGCGGGAGGCCCGAGCGTTCGTCGGCCCTCTGCTCGGCCCGTCGCACCCGTCCAGAGACGTAGCGGTTCTCCTGGTCAGCGAGATGATGACCAACAGCCTGCTCCACGGTGGCTCGGGGCCCGGGCCTGGGGAAGCGGTCACGGTCACCGTCGTGGCCGGGGACGCTGGCGTGCGGGTCGAGGTCACCGGCCGCAAGGCGGACGGCGTCCCGGTGCTGCGCCAGACGGACGACGAGGCTGAGGGTAGCCGGGGGCCGCGGATGATGGAGGAGCTGGCCGTCAGGTGGGGCTACGAACGGGGCGGCGGCCAGGCGACGACTTGGTTCGAGCTGCAGCACGGATGAACCTCCACGGCGATTGCCGCCTGGCTGCCCACTCGGCAGTAATGGCTGGCCCAGGCGGGCCGGTAGTGTCGCGTAGGTGACTGACCCGCACAAGTGGCTGATCCACGGCGAGCGGCTGGTGGACGACACCCCTCATATCCGCGTGAGCCTGGCTGATGTCGAGCTTCCGAACCACGTACGGTTCACGCAGTACGTCTTCCGGATGCGGCGCTGCGCCATGACGGTGGTCCTGGACGACGCGGGCGAGCGGGTGCTGATGATGCGCAGGCACCGGTTCATCGTGGACCGCTGGGTGTGGGAGCTGCCGGGCGGCTACGTAGATGAGGACGAGGACTCTAGCGTGGCGGCGGCGCGCGAGGTGGAGGAGGAGACGGGCTGGCGCCCGCAGGGTATCGAGTTCGTCATGTCCAGCCAGCCGATTATCGGCAACGCGGACTACCCGCAGGACTTGTACCTGGCGCACGGAGCCGAGCTTGTCGGGGAGCCCGAGGTGGACGAAACGGCCGAGGTCGCCTGGATCCCGGTTGACGAGACCCCGGCGATGATCGCCCGGGGCGACATCCTGGGCGCGATCACCATCATCGGGGTGCAGCATGCCCTGCTGCGGCGGGCAGCCGCTCACGTACCTCCGCCGTGAAGTCCCGGACCGCCGGGACGTCTGCCTGCGGGCGAAGAGCGCGCACGAGGTCGCGTACGTAGCGGACGCTGCGGGCCGAGGTGAGGCGCACGGTCAGGTCCAGTGCCTGCCGCCCGACAACGGACGCTTGCACCGGCTCGCCTTGGGCGGCGTAGGCGGTGGCGAGCAAAGAGAGGTTGAAGGCTCGGCCCCGGACGTAGCGGCCGTCCATGTCCAGGGAGCGGCGCGCGTAGCGGGCGGCGTGGCCTGCCTCGCCGAGGTCGCGGAAGCACTGCGCCATGCGGGCGGCCAGGTACGCCTCGTCGGGCTGGCCGGCCTCGGGCTCTATCACCTCGTCCGCCACGGTTCCGCGGGTTCAGGGATGACAGCGGCAGTGCTCGACTACCTCGTCGCGCTCGCAGAACCGATCTGCCGGCACGGCGAGTCGCTGCCCGGTTGGTGGAGCGGCACTGGCCCCGCGGGCACGCCCGATCCGGCCTGGCCTGGTGGCCATCTGAACCTCGGCATGGCACACGGCGGAGCTGGCATCCTCGCACTACTATCGGGCGCGATGAGAGCCGGCATCCAGGTCGAAGGCCACGCCAAGGCGGTGCGAGCTGTGCGCGACCTTCGACCGCTACCGCCAGGGCAGCAGCGCATGCCCCTGGTGGCCCGCGATGATCTCCCTGCGCGAGTACAGCCAGGGGAGGACAAGCCAAGGACACCAGGCCCGGCCGTCCTGGTGCTACGGCACCCCCGGCCAGGCGCGGGCACAGCAGCTCGCGGGCCTCGCGTTGGGCGACCAGGAGCGAATGCGCGTCGCCGAGCGCGCTCTCGCCGGGTGCGTCCTTGACCAGCAGGTCACCGGCCTGCTTACCGATGCCTCGCTGTGCCACGGGTGGGCCGGAGTGGTCCAGGCGCTCTGGCGCGCCGCGAGCGACGCCCTCAATCCTCAGCTGCTCCAGACCGCGCTGCGCGAGGCCGACGGGGCATGGAAGACCACCTCGCCCGCGCGGGCCCGCCAGCCTCAGGCGGGCTCCTCGAAGGAACATCCGGTATCCAGCTCGCCCAGAACGAACTGCCCCGCACGGGCGGCGAACTGCCCTGCTGGGACGCCTGCCTGCTGCTGACCCTGTGAACCCTGACCCCATCAAGGAGAAGCGATGACCGTGACGGCACCGGCCGCCAGCCCCGAGCACCTCAACGAGCTCATGATCGACGCCATCGCCGCTGCCCGGCCGGTCGGCACGAGCGACCCCGCGTCCTTGACGCGATTCGCGCGGTGCCACGCCACGCCTTCGTCCCCGGTGCGAGCCTTGCCGACGCTTACAACCCCGAGCTTGCCGTGATCACCAAGCGGGATACCGGGGGGAAATCGCTGTCGTGCGCCTCGGTCCCCTGTCTCGTCGGTGCCATGCTCGAGCAACTCGACGTCCGCGACGGCCACCGTGTCTTCGAGGCAGGAGCGGGTACCGGGTGGAACGCCGCGCTGCTCGCCACCCTCGCCGGGCCAGGCGGGCACGTCACCACCATCGACATCGACCCGGAAGTCTCCGCCCAGGCAGCAGCCAGCCTCGAACGGGCCGGGTTCCCCGGCGTGCACGTCGCCACCGGCGACGCGGGCCTCGGCGTGCCGGACAAAGCACCCTACGACAGGGCAATCGTCACGATCGGCAGCCTCGACATCCCGCCAGCGTGGTTCGGCCAGCTCAGGCCGGGCGGACGGCTCGTCGTGCCGCTGCGCTGGCGGGGCCAGACCCAGTCGGTCGCGCTCGTCCTGGGCGAGGACGGCATCCTGCGCTCGGACAGCGTCTTCCTGTGCGGCTTCGTCCCGATGATCGGGCAGGACTGGGAACGCTCCGCGGCTCTGGACTCCGGTGACCTGGTTCACCTGTACTGGGACGCCGACCAGGACATCTCGCCCGGCCTGCTGTCCGGTGTTCTCGACGCACCGAAAACGCGCACGACTCCGGCATCACGGTCGGGCCGATGGAGCCTCTCGACTCCATCTGGGTCCGCGCCACTGCCACCGACCCGGCCGTCTGCCGCATCTCCGCCGAGCCGGCCGCCGTCACCAGCGGGCTGTGCACCCCGGTCGTCAGATCGCGGACCGTGGCCCTGGCCGAAGGCGACTCCATCGCTTACCTGGCCGTCCAGCGCCTCCAAGCACCGGAGCCCAGCTTCCGCACGGGTGCCATCGGTCATGGCCCGAACGGTGCCGGCCTCGCCGAGCGACTCTGCCGCCACATCGACACCTGGGGCGCCGACCGCACGGCTAAGCCGAGCATCGCCATTTACCCGCACTCCGCGCCCGGCATCGCAGGCGCTCAGGTCATCACCCGAGAGCACTGCGAAATGACAGTCGTGTACTAACCGGAGCAAGGTAAGGCGCCGTCAACAGGCGCCCGCGCTTCCGCCGCCTGCGCACGGCTGCCCGGAGTCTCCCGCGCCGCCTGAACCCGGCTGCGGTCGGCACCCCGTGGTCCGCGGAGGGCAGGTCGGCTGCCGGCGCGGAGGACCTCCGGCCCGGTGAGGAACACGGTGGCACCGTCGTCGTGGGCCAGCCGGGCCACCTCATCCCATAGGCCGGCCCGGCTCTGCAGGTCCAGGCCGGTCGTGGGCTCGTCGAGGAACAGGATCGCGGGCTGGTGGACGAGGGCCATGGCCAGGTCAAGGCGGCGTTTCATCCCGCCGGAGTAGTCGCCGACCCGCCGGTCGGCGGCCTCGGTCAGCCCGACCCGGTCGAGGAGCTCCGCGGTCCGCTCGGCAGCGGTGGCCTTGCCGATGCCACGCAGCGTGGCCTGGAACCTGAGGTGCTCACGGCCAGTCAGCATCACGTCGAGCGAGGCCTCCTGGAGGGCGGCGCCGATCGCCGCGCGCACTTGAGGGCCCTGGCGGGCGATGTCGAACCCGCCGACAGTCGCCTTCCCGCCCGTGGCCGGCAGCAGCGTGGTGAGCATGAGCACGGTGGTCGACTTCCCTGCCCCGTTGGGGCCGAGAAATCCGTAGATCTCACCGGGGAAGACCTCAAGGTCGATCCCGTCGACCGCCCGGGTTCCCGCCCCGAACTCGCGGACCAGATTCTCCGCCGTGATCGCTGGCAGGGTCATGGCTCGGTTCACGCCTGCACCGTCCTGGGCAGGCCCAACCGGGCAAGAGAGCTGTAGTCGAACGGAAGGAACTGCAGCGCGGTGGTGAAGGCGAGTGAAATGGCCTCGTTTCGCCCGTAGCGTGCTTCCGGACCGGCCTCGGCATCGGCCATTGGGCCGGGGATCCGGTAGCGGTGGACGTGCCGCTCCCGTCGGTACGGATCCGTCCGCATCCCCAATGCGCTCCCGTCTCCTGGCGTCGTCGCATGCCGCTGCCGGCGGCCCGGATCGGAGACCTCGGCGCTGACGGGGATGCGGTGCGGCGGGCCGGTTAGCGGCTCCTTGGGGGATCTGCTGCCTCATGAGGCCCGGGCACGGTGCCTTCAGCTCCCCGTGTCTCGCCGGGACCGCCGGTCTCACCCGCCTCGATGTCGAGCCGGGGCAGGGCGCGGGCGAGCCGGGCGGGCAGGTACCAGTTGGCCGGGCCGATCAGGTGCATGACGGCGGGCAGGAGCATGCTGCGGATGAGGATCGCGTCGATGAGGACGGAGAAGCCGAGGCCGAAGCCGAATTCCTGGAGCAGGTGGTGCCCGCCGGGCAGGAACGAGCCGAAGACCACGATCATGATCCCGGCGGCGGCGGTGACGATGCGGGTGCTGTGGGCCTGCCCGGCGGTGACGGCGGCGTGGTTGCGCCAGGCTGGGTCTTCGGGGCGGGAGCGCAGCCGCCGCCATTCTTCCTGCATGCGGCTGACGGTGTAGACCTCGTAGTCCATTGACAGGCCGAACAGGACCGAGAACATCACGACAGGCAGGAACGCGTCCACGGGCCCGGCGCCGGACAGGCCGAGCAGCGAGGCACCCCAGCCCCTGGTGAACACGGCGGTGATGGCGCCGAGCGCCGCGACCACCGACAGCAGGTTGAGCAACGAGGCGGTCAGCGGGATCAGCAGGCTGCGGAACACCGCGGCGAGCAGGATGAACGCCAGGATGACCACGACGGCGACGAACAGCGGGAGCTTGCTGCCCAGGACGTGCGCGAAGTCGATCGCGGAAGCGGTCTGGCCGCCGACGTGCGCGACGAGGCCGCTGCCGTGCTCAGCCCGCGGGATCAGGCTGTCGCGCAGCGTGCCGACGAGCGTGATGGTCCGCTGGTCCTGCGGGGCGGTGGCCGGGTAGAGGGTGGCGAGCACCGCGTGCTGGTCGGGAGAGACCTGCAGTGGCGTGACGCTGGCGACCCCTGGCGTGCGCGCCGCGGCTGCCAGCAGTCGGCTGAACGCGGCCTGGTCGCCGGGGCTGCTGACCTGGCCGGTCAGCTCGAGGGGGCCGTTGAACCCGGGGCCGAAGCCGCCGGCGAGGGCGGCGTAGGACTGGTGGGTGGTCCAGCCGGCCGGGTCGGTGCTGGCGTCGGAGGTGCCCAGCCGCAGCCCGGCGACGGGCAGCGCGATCAGCGTGATCGCCGCGAGGGAGGCCAGCGCGGTCAGCAGGCTGTGCCGTTCCACCAGGCGGGCCCAGCGTGAGCCGGCGCCCCGGAGGTTCTCCCGGGCCGGGCCGTTGCCCGTCAGCGCGGCGCGCTCGCGGCGGGAGAGCACCTTCGGGCCGAGGAAGCCGAGCAGAGCGGGCAGCAGGGTGAGGGCGGTGGCGATGGTCAGCGCGACGGTGACGGCGGCCGCGGCGGACAGGCCGTCGAGGAAACTCACGCCGAGCGCGAACTGGCCGAGCAGCGCGAGGCACACGGTCAGGCCCGCGAACAGCACGGTGCGCCCGGACGTGGTCACGGCCTCGGCGACGGCGTCTTCGTAGGAGCGCCCGGCCCGCACGGCGGCGCGGTGCCTGCTGACGATGAAGAGCCCGTAGTCGACGCCGACGCCCAGGCCGATCAGCACGGCGAGGTCGGTCGAGGCACTCGCGACGGTCAGGGCGTGGCTGAGCAGCGTGATCGCCGAGGAGCCGATGACCAGGGCCAGCGCGGCGCCGGCCAGGGGGGTTAGGGCGGCGAGGAAAGCGCCGCCGAAGACGAGCAGGAGGATGACCAGCGCCGCGATGACGCCTACGGCCACGGATGGCCCTGGCTTGGCCCGCTCGGAGTTCGTGATCGACGCCCCGCCCAGCGAGACGTGGACGCCCGGGCCGTCGGCCGTCTGCGCGGCCGCGATGAGCGAGTCCGCGTCGGCGGCGGTGATCTGGTCGGGCTGCTTGTCCCAGGTGACGCGGGCGAAGGCGACGGTGCCGTCCCTGCTGACCTGCGCGGCCCCGGCGGCGGCGTACGGGCTGGCCACGGACGTGATGCCCGGCAGCGCGGAGACCCGGGCCAGGGCCGCGGTTACGGCGTCGCGCACCGGGGAGGACTCGATGGTGGCACCGCCCGTGGCCTGGATGACCACCTGGTCAGTCTCGCCGGCGGCGGCCGGGTAGTGCTGGGTCAGCAGGCTGACCGCGGCCTGGGAATCGGTGCCGGGCAGGCTGAGGCTGGAGTTGAAGGCGCCGCCCGCCGCGCGGGCGGCGCCGAGCGCGACGACCAGGAGCAGCAGCCAGGCGGCAAGGACGGTGCGCCGGCGGGTGAAGCACCAGCGGGCCAGTCGGGTCATGTCAACGGTCTCCTTGGATGGGGTGTCGGCAGGACAGACACCCCGGCACCGGGAAACGGGGCGGTCGCGCATCGCCCCGATCGCGGGGGCGGTGGTGTCAGTACAGGCGACCGGAGGGAAGGAACTTCAGCGAATGGAAGGAACACACCGTGACGGCGGACTTGACGGCCCGGGCCCGGGCCGGCGACCAGGAGGCGTTCCGCGAGCTTGTCGACCCCTACCGGCACGAGTTGCAGGTTCACTGCTACCGGATCCTCGGCTCGGCGCAGGATGCCGAGGACGCGCTGCAGGAGACGCTGCTGGCCGCCTGGCGAGGGCTTGGGGGCTTCGAAGAACGGGCCTCGGTCCGCACCTGGCTCTACCGGGTTGCCACCAGCCGATGCCTCAATACCCTGCGCGCCAGTAGCCGGAGGGTGACGATGGACGGCCCGCAGTCCTGGCCCGACCCGCCCGAGCCGACCCGGCTGGGCGACGTGCCCTGGCTCGAACCGTACCCCGACTTGCTGCTCGACCAGCTGACCAGCACCGAGCCGGGACCGGAGGCACGGTACGAGGCCACCGAGGCGATCTCCCTGGCGTTCATCACGGCGCTGCAGCTGCTGCCGCCCCGCCAGCGCGCAGTCGTCGTGCTGTGCGACGTGCTCGGCTTCAGCCGGGCCGAGGCCGCGGGCATCCTCCAGGCCACGACCGATTCGGTAGCCAGCGCGCTCAAGCGCGGGCGGGCCACCCTGTCGCGACAGGCGGCGGGCGCGCCGGACCGCGAGTCGCCGCCCGTGCCCGGCTCGCCGGCGGAGCGGGAGCTGGTACGGCAGCTGACCGCGGCGTACGCGTCGGGCAACGTCAACGGCATCATCAGCCTGCTGACCGAGGACGTATGGCTGACCATGCCGCCCGCGCCCTTCGAGTACCAGGGCCGTGACGTAGCCGGGCGAGCACTGAGCCTGCTGTTCGGGCGGGGGCTGCGCTACCGGCTGGTGGCCACCCGCGCGAACGGCCAGCCGGCGTTCGGCATCTACGTGAACGACCCCCGCTCGGGGGTCCTGCACGCCAACGGCCTCATGGTCCTCACCCTGGCCGGGGACCGGATCAGCGCGCTCACCCGCTTCGACAACAGCAACCTGGCCCGCTTCGGCCTGCCCCGCACCCTCGACGCCTGACCCCGGTCACCTCCCCGCCAGCCCCTCTCACCTGGAGCCAGCCATGCCCGAATCAGTTTCCCTCCCCGAGTTCAGCCGACGCCGCCTGCTGCTATCCGGCCTCGTGGCGATCCCGGCTGCCACCGTGCTAGCGGCGACGGCCGCCCGTCCCGGCACCGCTCTTGCCGTCAGCACCCGGGCTCCGCGCCCGGCATGGCCTGCCGCGGACAGCGCACCGGACGCCAGCTGCGCCTACTTCTGCTGACCAGCCCCTACCGATCCCAGGAGAAAGAGAAATCATGCAGCTGACATGGCTGGGCCACTCGTGCTTCCGCCTCGAGAAGGACGGCTTCATCGCGGTCATCGACCCGGGCATCGTCGCGCCGGCGAACGCCCTCGACGACGCGGACGCGGTGCTGATCACCCACCAGCACGCCGATCACTTCCTGCCCAGCCTTATCGCGGGCCGGCTAGCGACCCGGCCCGGCCTGCCGATCTGGACCAATAAAGACGTCGCTGCCCTCCTGGAAGGCTCCGGGGCCACCGTGCACGTGATCGGCGACGGCGACGCGTTCACCGTGGGCGGTATAAAGGTCCACGGCCACGGCGAGTGGCACGCGCCGATCCACCCCGACGTCACCCGGGTACGCAACACCGGGTTCCTGTTCGAGGACCGGGTCTTCCATCCCGGCGACGCGTACACCGACCCGCACGCGCCCGTGGACCTGCTGTTCGTGCCCGAGTTCGGGCTCTACACCAGGTTCGGGTACGCGATCGACTTCATCAGGCAGGTCAAGCCGAAGCAGGCGTCCCCGGTCCACGACACGGGCTTGGACGCGACGGGCCTGGCCGGGGCAGACGGCTTCCTCGTCCAGAACCGGACGCCCCCGTTCGCCCCCGGCACCGGCTCGCCGTTTGTCCGCCTGCCCAAGGGAACAGCCATCAAGGTCTAGGTCAGTAAAGCCCAGCCGCCTGCGCCCAGGATGGCCCCGGCCTGAGCCGACTTCATCGGCATCTTCAGCGGGGCGGTCAGCGTAACCGCTCCCACAGTCCCCGTCCGCGGCCTTTCCGGGCCCGTCCGTGACCCATTCCATCCCTGTCCGTGGCCCGTTCTGCCTCTGTCCGTGGCCCGTGCGGCCACGGAAACCCGGTGCTCACGGACGCATGGCGGACGACTGCAGCCCGGAATCGCGCCTCGAAGCGCGTATGCGCTGGTCAGCGGGGCAAAGCGCTGGCCGCTGGCGGGTCGGCGGGATCCCCGGGTCCTCGAAGGCAGCTTCGCTTCCAGCAGCCGGGCGACGCGGCGAGCGCCGAGAGAGTTAGTTTGTTAACTCACTTGACATCGGATACGAAACCATGAAACGTAAGTCAGGTGTCTAACTACTTGAACATGGAGGGGACATGACAGCAGCTGGGGAGCCTGGCTTGTCTGTTGCCGGGTCACGCCTGGTGCTCCGGTCCCGGCTGGGGGTGCTCACGCTAGTCTTGCTGTGCGCGGTCCAGTTCCTCGACATCGCCGACGCGGCGATCGTGAACGTCGCGCTGCCGTCTATCCAGCGCAGCCTGCACTTCTCCCAGCAGAATCTGCAGTGGGTGGCCAGCGGCTACATCCTCACCTACGGGGGGTTCCTCCTGCTTGGGGGCCGCCTCGGCGACCTGGTTGGCCGGCGGCGCCTGCTGCTTGGCGGGCTGACGGTGTTCGCCCTGGCGTCACTGGTCGGCGGGGCATCGGGGAGCGCGGGCCTGCTCGTTGCCGCCCGGCTCGTTCAGGGTGCGGCCGCCGCGCTCATGACGCCCGCGGCCCTCTCGGAGCTCACGACGAGCTTCCGTGAGGGCGAGGACCGCAACTCCGCGCTGGGCGCGTGGGCCGCGGTCAGCGGCATTGCGGCCGCGGCCGGGGTCTTCCTGGGCGGCGTGCTGTCGCAAGGCCCGGGATGGCGGTGGGTCTTCTACGTCAACCCCCCGATCTGCGTCCTGGTGGTCGCGGGCGTGCTGGCACTGCTCGCAGATGGCCGGCCGGCGGGAGGCCGGGCGTCAGCGTTCGACGCGCAGGGTGCGGTCCTGGTGACCGGAAGCATGCTGCTGCTGGTCTACTCGCTGGTGCGCGCGCCGGTGATCGGGTGGGGATCGCTTCAAACCGTCCTGGCCCTGGCCGGGGCGGCCGCCCTGGCCGGGGCGTTCGCGTTCAACGAGGCGCGCAGCCGCAACCCGCTGGTTCCCTTCGCTATCCTCCGCGTCAAGGGCCTGGTAGCCGCGGACCTGACGCAGCTGATCGCTTTTGCCGGGTTCTTCTCGCTGTTGTTCTATGCCACGCTTTACATGCAGGAGGTCCTGGGCTACTCGCCGCTCAAGGCAGGGGCCGCCTACCTCCCGATCACCGCCGGCTTCGTGCTGGCAGGCGTCATCGTCTCGCAGCTGATTACCCGCATCGGCACCCGCCCCGTGGTCGTGGCGGGCTGCCTGATCGCGGCCGCCGGGATCTACTACGTGTCGCGGGTGCCCTTGCACGCCAGCTACGTCCATGATCTGCTCCCCGGGTTCCTGGTTATGTCGCTGGGCGCCGGCTCGGTGTTCGTATCGATCGCGGCGGCTGCCAACGCCGGCGTTCCCGGCGACAAGGCCGGCCTGGCGGCCGGGCTGCTCAACGCGTCCCAGCAGGTCGGCAGTGCCCTGGGCCTGGCCATCTTGTCCGCCGTGGCCATCACGCGCACCAACGGCCTGCTCGCCGCTCACGCGTCCCTGGTCGCTGCGTCCGACGCCGGGTACCACCGGGCGCTGCTCGCCGGCAGCATCTTGATGGCGGCGGCCGCGCTGATCGCCGTGCGGACCGGCAACACCCGGGCCGCCGCGCCGCTGGTCATGGTCAGCACGGATAATGCTCCCGGGCCGCCCCCGCATGGCCGCGACGGCACTCTGAACAGGGCAAGGGGCTCGAAGCCGCTGGGCACATAGCTCACGACAGCCCTCACTGCTGCCCGCGGGCCTTGTTCCCGGAAGCCGGGGGCCGATTACACTAGTGAGATGACTGACTCACCCAGACTCCGGGCCGGGACGGCACCGGAGCGGCGGCCCGGGAAGCGGGACCGCCTGGTAGCCGCTGCAGGTCAGCTGCTGCACCAGAAGGGTGCCGAGGCCACCACGCTCGCCGACATCGCCGAGGCGGCAGATGTCCCGGTAGGCAACGTTTACTACTATTTCAAGACCAAAGACGAGATCATAACGACGGTCGTCCAGGCTCACGTCCAGCAGGCCAAGGCAGCGGTTGCGGCGATCGACGAACGTCACCGCACGCCAAAGAGCCGCCTGAAGGCACTTCTGGGCGAACTGGCCAGCCAAAGCGAGATCGTCTCCCGGTACGGGTGCCCTTATGGCAGCCTCTGCTCCGAACTGGATAAGCGGCCCGGCGGCACCGACTTCGCGCTCGGGGAGCTAATGCGCGTTCCGATCGAGTGGGCTGAGCAGCAGTTCCGGGCACTCGGCCGCCGTGACGCGCGCGATCTCGCCATGAGCCTTCTCGCCTCCTACCAGGGCAGCGCGCTGCTCGCCAACACCCTCCGCGACCCGGGCATCCTCACCCGCGAGGCTCGCCGTCTCACCCGGTGGATCGACACGCTCTGAGGACCCGGCCTTCCACTCGTCGCCGACAACCGATTTCCCTGCCGCTGCCGCACTGCTCCAGCCGACGGCACCTACCCGCGGCTTCCGCACCGGCGCAGCCAAGCCCGCCTGCGGAAAGCCGCCCAGAGCGTTGACTTGCGGGTCGTTGTCAGCCCCGCCTGATGCGGGAGAGCTGTCGGCTTCACCGAGATGGTCACGTGACGGACTGGCAGTAGGCGGCGATCGCCCCAGCCGTTGAGGCCCCCGGCTGGCAACCGCTCCCGCCGGCGGGGCAGGGATCGTGATCAGTTCGTGCCGGTGACTAGTCGAACTGGCTGCCCTGTGACCGCGGCCACGGTGAGGAAGTCGCGGTCATCGGTGAGGATCGTGAGCCGGTGCCGTTCGGCTGTCACGCTAATGAGGAGGTCCACTGGCCCGGCGGAGCGGTGGTGGCCCGTCTCGGTGAGTCGCTGCTGGATCTCGTTGGCGCGCTCGTAGGCATCGTCGGGCATCGGGACCCAGGTGAACAGTCGTTGGAAGAGGCGCTGCTTCTCTAGTCGGTCGGCTAGGGAACGTGCCGAGTACAGGAACTCAAGCTCTACTACGGGACATGTTGCGATGACGCCTGCGGCTAGGTGTTCATCCCAGGCCTCCCCGGTCTTGGCCTGAAGAAGGCGGAACAGGCCAGAGGTATCGGCCAGGTACAGCGCCGGGCTCATCGGCGGTATGCGGCCTTGTTCCCGACGAACTCGTCGAAGTCTCCCTGATCGGCCATTTCACGCAGGCGCGCCAGCGCACGCAGCCGGTCTAGGCGCTGTCCTACCTCGCGGAGCGCGGCATTGACCGTATCCTTCTTCGTCTTCGTCCCCAGGACCTCGGCAGCCAGCGCGAGGGCCTCGGAGTCAATCTCGACTGGTGTCTTCACCATCGCCATCTCGCCACCCCTTAAGGACAATGAATATCCCAAAAACCTCTCTCGGATATCAAGGATATCTCATCGGCGCGGCTCTGGACAGGCTCCCGACCGGCTGGCTGCCCGTGACGCCGAGAGCACGCGGGATTCGAGCCAGGCAATTTAGCCTGGCGCGGGGACCTTAAGGCGAGAGCAGCTGGAGTGACTCGAGGTCGTTAGCAGAATGCACGTAGTCGTCGCCGTATGAGGAGGTTGCTATCCGTCGCTACTTG
>Ga0265337_1000642_pt1 | contig 18486 bp, 15 predicted proteins | sample 42122metaG_FD_192441 | JGI IMG/M metagenome (GOLD analysis project Ga0265337, IMG submission 192441) | Rhizosphere microbial communities from Carex aquatilis grown in University of Washington, Seatle, WA, United States - 4-21-22 metaG | ecosystem: Host-associated > Plants > Roots > Rhizosphere >... | reverse complement strand
AAGATCTCCAGCAAGGCGCCAAGGACCTGAACCGCGCCGGCAACCAGCAGATGGGCGAGGAGCAAAAGAAGGAGCTCCTCCGCAAGATCGAGGAGATGCGCCAGATCCTTCGCCAAGAAGGGCAGGCCGGCAAAGAGCGGCTGAAGCGCATGCTCCAGTTCGGGCAAGCGGCTCGTGGCCAGGGAAACCAGGGCGAAGGCAAGGGCGGCGACAAGGGCTCCCAACCCAAACCCGGCTCCGGCCAAGAGGGTGGTCAGGGGAAGGACGGCAAAGGCGGCTCTCAGCTCGTGCTCGGCAATGGCTCACCCGGGTCCGGCGCGGGCATGTCGCTGATGCCCGGCGGATCGCAGCCGTCGCAAGGTGAACCCGATCCCTCGAAGTCCGGGAGCGGGTCGGCGAGCGCGGACTCCGAGTGGGGCACCGGTCACGATCCGAACCTCGCCGGCAAGGCGACCGCCTTGAAAGGTCACACCGAGGACTCGAGCGAAACCGGCGCGGACACCGGTCAGGGCACAGCGGCGAGCCAGGTGATCTACGGCGCCGCGCAGCGTGGCTTCGTCGGTAAGGGTTACAAGAAGGTGTACACCGACTACCAGACGGTCGCCGAAGAGTCGCTCGGGCACGACGAGATCCCCTCCGGGTATCGGTTCTACATCCGGCGCTACTTCCAGTTGATTCGACCTAGGGATTGACGGTTCGACTTTGTCGAACCGGAAACGAGAGACGAGCATGAGCGACAACGACAGCGACCGCGCGCGAGCCGACGTGCTCGAATTCCAAAAGAAGCTGGGGCTCCTCCGCGAAGAAGTGGGCCGAGTGATCGTCGGGCAACGCGAGATCGTCGACGGCGTGCTCACCGTGATGATCGCGGGCTCGCACGCGCTCCTCGAAGGCGTCCCGGGGCTCGGCAAGACGATGCTCGTCCGCACGCTCGCCGAAGCGATGGACCTCGAGTTTTCGCGCATCCAGTTCACGCCGGACCTCATGCCTGCGGACATTCTCGGCACGACGGTCATCGACGAAACGCAGGGCGGGACGCGCGGCTTCGAATTCCGGAAAGGGCCGATCTTCGCGAACATCGTCCTCGCCGACGAGGTGAACCGCGCGACGCCGAAGACGCAGAGCGCGCTCCTCGAAGCGATGCAAGAAGGCCGGGTCACGGTCGGCCGAAAGACGTATCAGATCGATCAGCCGTACTTCGTCCTCGCGACGCAGAACCCGCTCGAGATGGAAGGGACGTACCCGCTCCCCGAGGCGCAGCTCGATCGCTTTTTCTTCAAGCTCCACGTCGGCTTCCCGAACCGGAGCGAGCTGAACGCGATCCTCGACCGCACGACGACGGACTACTCGGCCGGCGTTCGCCCCGTGGTGAAGAACGCCGACGTGCTGTCGATGCAGGCCCTCGCGCGAGCGGTGCCCGTCGCGAAGCACGTGCAAGACTTCGTGGTTCGCCTTCTTCTCGCGACGCATCCCGAACAAGCGGACGCACCGGACCTCGTGAAGCGCTTCGTCCGAACCGGCGCCTCGCCGCGCGGCGGGCAAGCGATGCTCCTCGCCGCCAAGATCCGGGCGCTCTTCGACGGCCGCTTCGCCGCGTCGATCGACGACGTCAAAGCGTCGGTGCTGCCCGCGCTCCGTCATCGCGTGCTCCTCAACTTCGAGGGCGAAGCCGAAGGCGTGAAGGCCGACGCGGTGCTTTCCGAGATCCTCGCGAAGCTCCCCGAGAGCAAGGCCTAGCGCGACATAGCGCGCGCCGGAGTTCCGAGCGACGATATGCTGGATTTTTTGCGAAAATCACGTCCGAGCACGCCGCCGCGCGCCCCGCGGACGACGACGGCCCTCTTCGACGACGATTTTCAGAAGAAGCTCGAAACGCTCGCGATCGTCAGCCGTCGCGTGTTCGCCGGACGCATGCGTGCCGAACGGCGCAGCAAGAAGAAAGGCAGCGGCGTCGAGTTCGCCGATCACCGCGACTACGTCGCGGGCGACGATTTCCGTTTCGTCGATTGGAACGTCTATCAGCGCTTCGGCAGGTTGCTCGTCCGCCTCTACGAGGAAGAGGAAGACCTCGGGATCTATTTCATCGTCGATTGTTCGGCGTCGATGGGCTTCGGCTCCGGGCGAAAGTTCGACCAGGCGCGCCGCTTGGCCGCCGCGCTCGCCTACGTCGGTCTCGCGAATCTCGATCGCGTCGCCGTCATCGGCGTGAACGACGAGGTCGTCGCGCAGATTCCGAGCACGCGCGGCAAAGCGCGCATCTTCACGTTGTTCCAGTTCCTCGAGAAGCTCGAAGCGAACGGCACGACGAACCTCGGGGACGCGCTCGGCACCGTCGTCGCGCAACACAAGCGGCGCGGCCTCGCGGTGCTCCTCTCGGATCTGTACGACCCCGCCGGCTTCGAGCGCGGCATCAACGTCCTTCGGTACAACAAGTTCGAGCCGTACGTGGTGCACGTCGTCGATCCAGCCGACGCGCGTCCGGATTTGCGCGGCGACGTCCACGTATACGACTGCGAGACCGGCGATGAACGCGAAGTGACGGTGACCGATTCGCTCCTCGATCGGATGGAAGCCGCGTATCGCGACTACCTCGCCGACGTCGAGCGGTTCTGCGCGAAAAACCAGGTCCCGTATTTCCCCGCCGGCGTCGACGTCCCGTTCGACGAGCTCGTCCTCCGGGTGTTCCGGCGCGGAGGCTTTCTGCGCTGATGTCGTTTTTCGGCTTTCCGCCATCGGTGCTCCTCGGCGTCGGCGGGGCGGCGTTTGCCGCCACGATCGGGCTCTACATTCTGAAGCTCCGTCGCCGCCCGGTTGCCGTGCCGTTCTCGCCGATCTGGCAACGCGTGCTCAAGGACAAGGACGCGTCGCAGCTCTATTCGCGTCTCAAGAATCTGCTGTCGCTCCTCTTGCAGCTCGCCCTCTTGACGCTCTTGGTCCTCGCGCTCGGCGATCCGCGTCCGACGGCGCTCGCAAAGAAGGGCGAGACCACGGTGGTGCTCGTCGACACCAGCGCGTCGATGCAAGCCGCCGACGTCCTGCCGTCGCGACTCGCGCAAGCGAAAGCGAAAGTCCACGAGCTCGCCTCCGGACTCGGCGGCTCGGACCGCATGCTCGTCGCGAAGATGGACGCCTCGACGGTGCCCGTCACCACGATGACCGGCGAAGCCGCCGAGTTGAATGACGGCGTCGATCGGCTCGTCGCGACCGACACCCGCGTCGATCTCCGGCGCGCGCTCGCGTTTTCCGCCGACGTGCTGCACGGCGCGGAAAATCCGCAGATCGTCGTCGTGAGCGACGGCGCGCTCGACACCGACGGCGCGGGCAAGGACCTCGGCAACGTTCCGGTCCGGTTCATCCCGATCGGCAAACGCGGACGCAACGTCGCGATCACCGGGTTTTCGGTCCGTCGCTATCCGCTCGATGCGTCGCGCTACGAGGTGATGCTCGAGGTGACGAACACCGACGCCGCGCCGGAGAACATCGAGCTCACCCTGCTCGGCGATGGCAACGTGGTCGACGTGTCGCGCCTGTCGTTGAAACCGAAGGAGCGCCTGCCGCGGTTTTACACGGACCTCGGCGGCGCGAGTCAAAAGCTCGAAGCGCGGATCCGTCTCGCCGACGGCACGAAAGACGACCTCGGCGCGGACGATCGCGCTTACGCGCTCATGCCGGAGCGACGACGAGCACGCGTGCAAGTGGTAACACACGGGAACACGTACCTCGACGCTGCGCTCTTGCTCGACGAGTACCTCGACGTCGCGACCGTCGCGCCTGCGGCCTACGACAGTGCCGGCGCCTTCGATCTCACGATCTTCGACGGCGTCGCGCCGCAAGCGCCCGAGCACGGCGGAGCCCTTTATTTGAACCCGCCCGAATCGGGTTCGCCCGTGAAGCTCGGCCGCGTGCTCTCGGATTTCGGATTCGATAGCTGGGACAAGCACAGCCCGCTCCTCCGCTTCATGGCGGTCGACAATATTCAGATCTCGCACGGCCACGCGCTCATCCCCGACAAGGACGATCACGTGGTCGGCGCGAGCGAGCAGGGACCCATCGTCGTCGCGGGTCGACGCGACGGCCATCCCTACGTCGTGACCGGCTTCGATCCGCGCGACAGCGACCTCGTGCTCCGCGTCGCGTGGCCGCTCTTCGTCCTCAACGTCATTCATTCGTTCGTCGAGGAAGACGCGACGTACCTGTCGGCGTTTCGCACCGGCGAGGTCTGGCAAATCCCCGCGCCGAGCGACGACGCCGTGGTGTGGATCAAGGATCCCGCCGGCGCGCGCCACGAGGTCGCCGTCAAGGAAGGACGCGCGACGTTCTTCGGCGAACACGCCGGATTCTACGAGCTCGAAGGCTCCGGCAAAGCCGCCGCGACGCTCTTCGCCGCGAACCTCGTCGACCCCGACGAGAGCCAGATCACGCCGATGAAAGACCTTCAGATCGGCGGCGAGCACGCCGCGCCGGTCGCCGGTTTTCACATCGGGATTCGCCGCGACGTCTGGGTGTACCTCGTCGCCGTCGTGCTGCTCCTCTCCGTCCTCGAGTGGCTCGGCTACCACCGGAGAATCACGGTATGAGCCGGCGCACGCGCGCGATCGTGCTCGCCGCGGCTTCCGTCGCGCTGTCGCTCGCGCTCGGCGCGCTGTACCTCACGTGGGCCCGCGGCCGCGTGTTCTCGTGGGGTCACGGTCAGGACCGATTCTCGCTCGGCGAACCGCGCGCGCTGGTCGTCCTCGCGGTCGTGCCGATCCTCGGCCTCGCCCTCTTCCGGTCTCTCACCGATCTTCCGCTCGCACAGCGACTCTTGTCGCTCGGAGCACGCACGGCGCTCCTCGGCTTACTCGGCCTCGCCTTAGCACGACCGGTGCGCACCGCCGAGACGCGGAAGGTGTGCACCGTCTATCTCCTCGACGTGAGCGACTCCGTCTCCGACGAGGCGCTCGAGGACGCGCGCAAGGTCGTCGGGGACGCACTCGCGAAAAAGCCCACCGACGATCTCGTCAAAGTCGTCACGTTCGCGGATCACCCGCGCCTCGTCGAGCTCGGCGACGCGCGCGAAGCGCCGCCTGCGAAGTCGCTCCGCCACGACAAGACGCCCGCGTCCCAGGGCGGTGCCGATCGCGCGGGCGCCGCGACCGACATTCAAGCGGCGCTCGATCTCTCGTACGGACTGTTCCCGGCTGGTTATTTGAAGCGCGCCGTGCTCGTCACCGACGGCGAAGAGACGACGGGCAACGTCCTCGCGGAGGCGCCGCGAGCCCGCGACTTCGGCGTGCGCGTGTTCACCGTGCCCTTGCGGCAGCCGCCTCCTCCGGAGGTCGCGGTGCGTTCGCTGCACGCGCCCGCGAAGGCGCAAATCGGCGAGCCCTTCGACGTCACCGCCGAAATTTACGCGAGCCGCGCGACGCACGCGCGCGCCCGGCTCTACCAGGGCGAAGTGTTGAACGGCCTCGGGGGCGTTCGCGAGCTCGACCTGTCGCCGGGCGTGAACGACGTCCGTTTTTCGTCGGTCGTGCGCGTCGGCGGAAAAGTGACGTACGCGCTCGAGCTCGATCACATCGGCCAGGACACGTTTTCGGCGAACAATCGAGTGGTGGCGTCGGTCGACGTGCCGGCTAGGCCGTCGGTCCTCTATATCGAGGGCCAACCGGCGCGGGCGAGCTATCTCGCGAGCGCCCTCGGCGCCGAAGAATTCGACGTCGACGTCCGCGCCGCGACGGCCTTCCCCGGCTCGCTCGAGGAGCTCGAGCGCTACGACTTTTTCATCCTCTCCGACGTTCCGGCGGAGGCCGTGAGCTTATCGTCGCAAGCGCTCGTCGAGCGCTACGTGCGGGACCTCGGCGGCGGCTTCCTGTTCGCGGGCGGACCTTCCGGGTTCGGGCTCGGCGGATGGCAGCACTCGACGATCGAACGGATCTTGCCGGTGCGCATGGACGCCGAGCGTCGGAAGGACATGCCGAGCGTCGCGATGACCTTGGTGATCGATCGCTCGGGGTCGATGACCGGGCTTCCGCTCGAGATGGCGAAGGCGGCGTGTCGCGCCACCGTGGACACGCTCGAAGGCGACGACTTGGTCGAGGTCATCGCGTTCGACTCGACGCCGATCCGCTACGTGAAGATGGAATCCGCGCGTTATCGGAGCCGTATCGAAAACGACATTGCGCGCATCCAACCCGGCGGCGGCACCGAGATTTTTTCGGCGCTCGACATGGCGTACCAGGACATGTCCGTCGTGCAGGCGCGGCGAAAGCACGTGATCTTGCTCACCGACGGCCGCGCGGATTCTCAGGGCCTCCGCGATCTCGTCCAGGCCATGGTCTCCGAATCGATGACGGTGACGACGGTCGGGCTCGGGGACGGCGCCGATGCAGATCTCTTGCGAACGATCGCCGACGCGGGAGGAGGCCGCTATCACGCAGTCCCCGATCCGAACAGCTTGCCGCGCATCTTCACGCGGGAAACCGAGCTCGTCTCACGACAAGCCGCGGTCGACGAGTGGTTCCCCGTGACCGAGACGTCGAGCGCCGACTTCTTGAACGGGGTTCCGATTCGCTCCGCGCCGTTCTTGCACGGCTACGTCGCGACCGAGATGAAAGAGCCGCCCGCGCAGCAGATCCTCGCGAGCGACAAAGACGAGCCGATCCTCGCGCGGATGCGCGTCGGCCTCGGCTGGACGCTCGCGTGGACCAGCGACGTGAAGAACGGCTGGGCGTCCGATTGGCTCCGCTGGTCGGGCTTCTCGAAATTCTGGGGGCAACTCGTCCGCGAGCACATGCGCCACAAGCATCGTCGCGAGCTCGACATGAAAGCGGAAGTGCTCGACGGCCGCGTGCGCGCGACGGTCGATGCGTTCACGCCCGACGAACGGTTCGACAACGGCATCTCCAGTCGCTTGACGGTGTCCGGGCCGGAGCCGAAGGGCAAGAAGCGCGAAGTCCCGATGCGACAGGTCGCGCCGGGCAGGTACGAGGCGAACTTCCCCCTCGACGACTACGGCGCGTTCCTGCTCGAGGGAGAGCACTCGAAGACGAACGACGACGGCGAAGTCCGCGCCGTCGGGTCGAGCTACGCCGAAGTCTCGAATCCGTACCCGCGCGAATACGCAAACCTCGAACCCGACGTCGAGCGATTGACGCGGCTCGCCGCGTCGACGGGCGGCACCGTCGATCCGACGGCCCGCGCGGTTTTCGACCCTGGTGACGAAAAGATCGTCTATCGCGCGCCGCTGTTCGGTCGCGTGCTCTTGGCGGCCATCGTCCTCTTCTTGCTGGATCTCCTGGTTCGCAGGGTCCGCCTCTTCGATCGCAAGTTCGTCTCGAAGCCGCGACGCCGCGCGGCGTGACGCACGCACCCGTCGCGTCGCGTCGCGAAGCGCTCGCAAGTCCGGAGATCTCCTACACCGATGCGAAAATGGTCGTCTTCGTTGCAGGAGGGTGTCGCCGATCGACCTCGGGTGTCCTATGAACGCTCGGCGCGCGCCCCGAGCCCACTCTGAACCATGCTGACCGCCTCCAAGCACGACGATCGCCCCGTTCACCGTGACGACCTCGAACGAATCTTCGTCGAAGCGGAAAAGCCCGAGAGTGCTTTTCGCATCGGCGCCGAGGCCGAGAAATTCGGCGTGCAGCGCGGCACCGGCGCGCCACTCCAATACGACGGCGCTTTCGGCGTCCGGCGACTGTTCGACTCGCTCACGACGGAGCACGGGTGGTCCCCGGTCACCGAGACCGACGACGGACCGCCGATCGCCCTCACGCGCGGCGACGCCTCCATCACCCTCGAACCCGGAGCGCAGTTCGAGCTATCGGGCGCGCCGTACGACGACGTGCATCACGCCGTCACCGAGATGCATCAGCATTTGACGGAGCTCGCCGGCATCTCGAAAAAGATGGATCTGGTGTGGCTCGGCGTCGGATTCCACCCCTTCGCGACGCAAGCCGATCTGCCGTGGGTGCCGAAGCATCGCTACGGCATCATGCGCGAGTACCTGCCGACACGTGGCGAGGGCGCGCTCGACATGATGCGCCGGACGGCGACCGTGCAGGCGAACTTCGACTATTCGAGCGAGGAAGACGCGATGCGAAAGCTCGTGGTGCTCCTTCGCTTGGCGCCGATCCTGCACGCGATGACGGCCAACGCGCCGTTCGTCGAAGGGCGGCGCGGACCGCGCAAAAGCGAGCGCGGCAACGTATGGCTTCACATGGATCCGTCGCGCTCCGGCTTGATCGAGCCGCTCTGGACGAAGCCGAAACCGACGTATCGCGACTATGCCGAGTGGGCGCTCGACGCCGGCATGTTCCTGTTCCGCCGGGGCGACGGCTTCGTGCACAACACCGGGCAGACATTTCGCAGCTTCATGCAGGACGGCTATCAAGGCCATCACGCGACGTACGACGACTGGCTCCTTCACCTGAACACGCTTTTTCCGGAAGCGCGACTGAAGCGCACCATCGAGGTGCGCGCGTGCGACATGCTCCCCGAGCGATTGACCGGCGCGGTGCCCGCGCTGAGCACCGGGCTCGTTTACGACAGGACCAGCCTCGACCTCGCGACGGATCTCGCCCTTCGTCTCGACTACGCGACGGTGATGGCGGCGCGCCCCGCGCTCGTGCGCGACGGACTCGCCGCTAACGTCGGTGACATCTCGGCGCGACGGCTCGCCGAGCAAGTCTTCGAGATCGCCGAGGGCGGCCTCCGACGTCGCGCGCGCCGCAACGCCGACGGCCACGACGAAACCATTCACCTCGCCGCGTTGAAGCCGCTCACTTTCGCCGGCCGCTGTCCCGCCGACGCGCTCATCGACGGGCTTGCGCCCGGCGCCGCGATTGCCCCCGCGGAATTGCTCGAACGCGTCCGCATCTGATCCGCACGGGTTCGCCGGCCGTGCGCCGCGTCGCGAATCGTCGTCGCCGGCCCGCGGCCCTGTTCGATTTGAGCCGTCCGGCGGTTGCGCGCGCGATTAGTTCGTGTACGAATATTCTCTGACGGAAATAATCTCCGAGCCCAATGCCGCTCGACGCGCGCCTCAGCGCGTCGAACCAGCGAGGTCGACCATGTGGCAGCCGTTCACCGACGAACACGAGCAATTCCGAAAGACCGTCCGTCGCTTCGCAGAAGAAGAAATCGCGCCGTTCACTGACGAGTGGGAAGCGGCGTGCGATTTTCCGAACCACGTCTTCAAGCGGGCGGGCGAGCTCGGCATTCTCGGCGCGCACTACAAGGAATCGCAGGGCGGAGCCGGCGGCGATTACTGGTTCAGCGTCGCGAAAGGTGAAGCGCTCGCGCACGGCGGAAACGCCGGCGTCACCATGGCGCTCCTCGTGCAAAGCGACATGGCCACGCCGGTCATCGGCGATCTCGGCACGCCCGAACAAATCGACGAATTTTTGAAGCCCGCGCTCAGCGGAGAAAAAATCGTCGCGCTCGGCGTCTCCGAACCCGGCGCAGGAAGCGACGTCGCCGGCATTCGCACCGTCGCGCGTCGCGACGGCGGCGACTACGTCTTGAACGGACAAAAGACGTTCATCACGAACGGCGCGCGCGCCGACTTCGTCACGTTACTCGCGAAGACCCAGCCCGACGCGGGCGCGCACGGGTGCACCTTCTTCCTCGTCCCCACCAAGACGAAAGGGTTCGCAGTCAGCAGGAAGCTCAAGAAAATCGGCAATCACTCGTCCGATACCGCGGAGCTATTCCTGGAAGACGTACGCATCCCGGAACGCTATCGGCTCGGCGACGAGAACATGGGGTTCATGTATCTCATGCAGAATTTCCAGACCGAGCGGCTCATCGCGTGCGTGAGCGCGCTCGCCGGCGCCGAGCTCGCCATCGACATGTCGCGCGCTTACGGCGAAGGTCGCATCGCATTCGGCAAACCGATCATCAAGCGCGAGCTCTGGCAGCACAAGTTCGTCGACATGTACACCAAGGTCGAGATGGCGAAAGCCTTCGTCTACAAGGTCGTCGACGCCTACAACAGCGAGCGCTACGTGAAGGAAGGCCCGCTCTCCATGGAGACGGTGAAGCTCATCAGCATGGCAAAGGTCGCGGTCGGCGACATCGTCAGCGCCGTGATGGACACCTGCCTCCAATTTCACGGCGGCTGGGGCTACATCGAGGAGTATCGAATCGCGAGGGCTTGGCGCGATACACGGCTCTTCCGTCTCGGTGGGGGCACGAGCGAAACGCTGAGTTATTACATCGCCAAGCTCATGGGGATGTGACGGCGCATCTGACTCGAGCTTTCCAGGCGCGCCGCTTGCAGCGTTTGAGAGCAGACGAGAGGACGAGAGCCCACACCTGGAAGCGTTCAAGCGGCGGACGCTAGGCGGATTTTTTCGGCTTGGCCGGCGCGGTAGAAGCGGCGCAAGAAGTCGTGCGCTTCGCCGGTACGGCGTCGTTCGAGGAGTCGATGCGACACGCGGGCGGCCAGATCGTTCGCCAGGCGGTAGCGCGCGCCTTTTTCCGATGCGGCGTCGTGGAGGTACCGCACGCTTTCGAACAACGTGGCGCGCACCCGTCGCGCTCGCTCGGTCGCCAGCCTGGCTCCGTCGAACGCGAGGAGCACGAATTTGTCGACCTCGGCTTGCAGCTCGAGCTCGAGCTCCGTCATCGGCAAATCGACGCGCGCCCGCTCGGCGAGATACACGAAGTGACTGACCCCTTCGAGCAACTGAAGGCGTTCATCGTCGCTCCCGCCCGGATCGCCGACGGCGTTCGGCAGCATCAACCCCACTTCGACGCCGTCGTCACCATGCCGCACGAACAGCGCTTCGCGGCTGTCGTCGCGTCCTCGATGCAGAAAATCCGAAACGTCTGGCCCGGGCTCGAGCGAATAAAACCGTTCGAGTCGCTGCTGCACGCTCCGCGCGTCGCGCCGTAGCTCGTCGCTGACGGGTTCGCGAGCATCGACTACGCCGTCGCCCTTCGATTCGCGCGCGCCGCTCCGACTCGAGCGGGCGTCGCTGACCCCTGGTTGGCTCGAGACGGCAGCGCTCGACGATGAGCCCGCGTCGCGAGACGGGTCGTTCAATGGAGGGCTCCGCCGCCGCGAGAAGGCACGACCCCCGACCGCACGAGCGCGGCGGTGAGCGCCGGTGATTCGCGGCGCGTCCATCGCTCGTACAAATCGACGATGCCGCGCGCATCGTGGGCGCTCGCGGCGTACGCGACGTCGGCGACATCGCGAAGCAGCGCGACGAGCTCCGTGAAGTTCGTCGCGAGCTCGTCGAACACGTCGGGTCCGCGCTGTTGCCCGCCGCCGCGACGAAGGATGGCGCCCGCGGCGTCGTAGGCCGTCGCGCCGACGTCGTACACGTACCGTCGTTCGACGCCGCGTCGTTCGAGGTGGTCGGAGAAGAACCCGCTCAGATAAAGAGCCTGGTCGCCCAAGCAGCGCAGCCGCTCGAAGCGCTCCGGTCCGACCGTGCCCAGCGCTTCGACGAGCAGCACCGTCAACGGACGGTCGAGCGGCTCCGGCGTGCGCGACCCAGGCATCGCGTAATCGGCGAGGAGCGAAGCGACATAGAGGGCGCTCGGTGCGCCGGGATCGTAACCCCGGCCGACGGCGGCTCCTCTCACTGCGTCGCGAAAGAACGAGGCGATGTTCGTGGTGTCATCGATCAGCGCATCCACAACACAAACGTACGGCGGCCGTCGCCCGTCCAGAAGCCCGGGGCCGCGCATTGTCAGCACTCGGCGCGAGTGACTGCCAATATTTCCAATGAGTTACGCACCGTGTCGTGCTCGGAAACACGAGAAGCCCCAATCACGAACGTTTCCGCGCGGCGCCCTCACGGGCGTTCAGCCCCGATTCTCGAAGGCACTTCCAGCATTTGAGTCCCTTGACACCCGCAGGTGCACGCGTAAGTTCGGCACGGCCGTTAGCACTTGCCCCTCTCGAGTGCTAACCACGAAAAACTGAAATTACGGGTACTTAGCCGTCGTCGGGGGTGACTCAAGCGGCGGCTTCGGTGTCCGCGGGCGTCGAGAGGGCGCACGGAAATGGAGGCTTCGGCCTCCGACAAGATAAGGAGAGTTCGACCATGAAAATTCGACCGCTGCAAGACCGCGTGATCGTGAAGCGCGTGGAAGAAGAGCAGAAAACCAAGGGCGGCATCATCATCCCCGATTCGGCAAAAGAGAAGCCGATCGAGGGCGAGGTGATCGCCGTGGGCAACGGCAAGGTTCAAGAGGACGGCAAGGTTCGTCCGCTCGACATCAAGAAGGGCGATCGCGTTCTGTTCGGCAAGTACGCCGGCACCGAGGTCAAAATCGAGAACGTGGAACACCTGATTTTGCGCGAGGAAGACATCCTCGGCGTCATCGAGAAGTGAGAAGGGAATCGTAAGATGGCCGCCAAGGAAATCGTTTATCAAGAGCAGGCTCGTAACCTCATCCTCGCAGGCGTCAACGCACTCGCGGACGCAGTCAAAGTGACGCTCGGCCCGAAGGGCCGCAACGTCGTGCTCGAGAAGAGCTTCGGTTCCCCCACGATCACCAAGGACGGCGTGACCGTCGCCAAGGAGATCGAGCTCGAGAACAAGTTCGAGAACATGGGCGCGCAGATGGTGAAGGAAGTCGCGTCGAAGACGAGCGACGTCGCCGGCGACGGCACCACCACCGCGACCGTGCTCGCGCAAGCCATCTTCCGCGAGGGCTCGAAGCTCGTCGCTGCGGGGCACAACCCGATGGAGATCAAGCGCGGCATCGACAAGGCCGTCGAAGCCTGCGTCGAAGCGCTCGCGAAGCTCGCGAAGCCTACCAAGGATCCGACGGAGATCGCGCAGATCGGCACCGTCAGCGCCAACGGCGACGAGACGATCGGCAAGCTTCTCTCCGAGGCGATGGAGAAGGTCGGCAAGGAAGGCGTGATCACGGTCGAAGAGGCGAAGAGCGCCGAGACGACCTTGGACGTCGTCGAAGGCATGCAGTTCGACCGCGGCTACCTCTCGCCGTACTTCGTGACCGACCCCGAGCGCATGGAGGCGACGCTCGAGGATTGCTACATCCTTCTCAACGAGAAGAAGATCAGCAACATGAAGGACCTTCTCCCGGTGCTCGAGGCGATCGCGCGGCAGCAGAAGCCGCTCCTGATCATCGCCGAGGACATCGAGGGCGAAGCGCTCGCGACGTTGGTCGTGAACAAGCTCCGTGGAACGCTGCAGTGCGCCGCCGTGAAGGCGCCGGGCTTCGGCGATCGCCGCAAGGAGATGCTCAAGGACATCGCCGTGCTGAGCGGCGGTCAGGTCATCGCGGAAGAACTCGGGCTCAAGCTCGAGAACGTCACGATCACCGACCTCGGCCGAGCGAAGACCGTGAAGATCGACAAGGACAACACGACGATCGTCGACGGCGCCGGCAAGAAGGACAAGATCAAGGCGCGCCAGCAGGAGATCCGCACCCAGATCGACAACACCACGAGCGACTACGATCGGGAGAAGCTCCAGGAGCGTCTCGCGAAGCTCGTCGGCGGCGTCGCGGTCATCAAGGTGGGCGCTGCCACCGAGACCGAGATGAAGGAGAAAAAGGCCCGCGTCGAAGACGCGCTCCACGCGACCCGCGCGGCGGTGGAAGAGGGCATCGTCCCCGGCGGCGGCGTCGCACTCCTTCGCGTTCAGAAGTCCCTCGAGAAGCTCGAGGTGCCGGAAGAGCAGAAGTTCGGCGTCGCCATCATCCGGCGCGCGCTCGAAGAGCCCCTTCGTCAGATCTCTGCGAACGCGGGCGAAGAGGGTTCGATCATCCTCCAGAAGGTGCGCGAGGGTAAGGGCGCGTTCGGCTACAACGCGCAGACGAACAAGTACACGGACCTCATCGCCGACGGCGTGATCGACCCGGCGAAGGTCGTGCGTTCGGAGCTGCAGAATGCCGCGAGCGTCGCGGGCCTCCTCCTCACGACCGAGGCGCTCGTCGCCGAGAAGCCGAAGGAGAAGGAATCGCACGGAGCTGGCGGCGGCGGCGGACACGGCCACCCCGAGTTCTAAGTCGCGAGTCCGACGCGCCTCGCGCGCGTAGGGCAACCAGGAGCCGACCTCGTCCAAGCGGGGTCGGCTTCTTCATTCAGTGGCCGGCTTCGTCCAACCGAAGTCGGCTCTTTCATTTTTCGCAGCGACGGATAACTCTAGCTAGAGTGCAAAGTCGCGAAGGGTAACGGCCATTGCCGAGGCGCTCTCTTGGTCGGTTTGCGGTCGTCGTCGCGGTGGCCGCCTCGAGTGGATGTACGCACACGCGAGAGACGCCGTGTCCGCGTCCGGAACCGCCATTTCGCGTCGAGCTGACCGCCGTCGACGGCGCGCTCCCGAGCGACACGAGTCTCGTCGTGACTTACAACGGGAGCACGGGAGAGTCGTTCGATCTGGTTCACAGGGGAGCGGGCAACGTGGACGTCTGCTGTCGCACGGCGACGAGCGTCATCGACCAGGGGCCGTTGCCCGCCGTGAATTGCGGTACGCCGAAGACCGACGATGACGCCGGAGACGGGGGCCCGCCCGTCGCGATCCTTTGCCAGCTCTGGACCGGCGGAAACGCAACGATCGACGTGACGGGGCAAGGTTACGCTCCGCTGGAAGACGACCTCTTGGGCCAGCTCCTCGGGGACGGATGCGGCGTCGAAACCACCGACGTCCGTGAAGTGCTCGAGCGACCCGAGGCCGGAACGGGAAATTGAGACGCAACGCGCGCCGCGATCGACGTTCGTTCTATTTGTCGTCTTCGGTGGTCGTCGTCACTTCGTGATTGGTGAGATCGACGCGCGCGCCGAACGACTTCAAGACCGCCGTTTCGCGATTCAACCCCTGATCACCGACGGCCTCGGCGTCGAGCAGGACGAGCCCGACGTGCGGGCAGTACACCGACGTCACTTGCTTCGAGCCGCCGGTGCCGTCTTCGCGCTCGACCGTGCGCACGCAGCCGACGAATCGACCCGCCGGGACGTCGATCTGTTCGTCCGCGTCGACGACGTCGACGATGCCGAACTTGCTCCGCCATCGGCTGCCCTTCACGATCGGCGATTTCAAAAGATAGCCGCCCTCGACGAACGTGATCGCGCCCGGTTCGAGCTGGAGCCGCTCGGTATGCGAGCCCATCCGGAGATCGGCGCGATCCGGACGCGGTCGCGAAATTTGAACGATGAGCACGCCGTGCTCGGCGCTGTTTTCGGAGTGCGTGTCGTACGTGTACACGGTGCGGTCCTCGAGCGGCATGAGGCGCTCGACCACACCGTCGCTGAGGGGAGTGGTGACTTCGGTCGGCCCCGCCGCGCCCTGCGAATGCGGCGTGCACGCGGCCGAGAGCGACATCGCCGACGCGAGGAGGCTCGGCGCGTGCCATTTCACGCGCAACACGGAGGCGCCTTCACTGCCCATGCCCCTCAATAGTGGACGATGCGCACTCGCCACAAGCACGCACTCGCCGTCACTGTCGATAGGCCCAGATCGTCAGAAAGACGAGCAGCGCGAACGCGAGCCCGAGGAGATATTTGACCATCGGGTCCGGTTCGATCCTGCGCCGGAGCTCGAGCGCCGCGTCGCGGACAGCGGGGTCCGTCGCCGCGCGCGCGACGGCTTCGGCGTCACGTCGAACGACGGCGTAGTTGCCTTCCTCGAACGCCCGCGAGAGCGCCGCGAGCGAAGGATCGTCCGGGAAATCGAGCACGAACCGAGGTCGCTCCATGCCGTCGGGGCGAAGCGCGGGCTTCTCCTCGGGTCTCATCTCGGGAACGTCGCCGCCACCCGAGCGCGACGCATCGGTCGTCTCGAGAGGGGGGTCGCCTGGCTCGTCGCTCATCAAAACTGAAAGTACACGAACGGCACGGCTCGGGCTTCACCCATCTGCCGGAGCGCGACCGCCGCCGCAAACAAGGCGACCCCTTGCACTGGACCGGGGAGCCGCACGAAGCCGTCCTTCACCCACGTCACGACTCGATGGGGAGCCCAGTGCGAGGCGAGTCCGACGGCGAGCACCGCAAGAACGGACGCCGGGAGATTCGGATGAAACGTGCTGAGCGTCGCGAGCTCGGCGAACATCCGTCGCGCCGCGGTGAACGTCGGCGCGCGAAAGAACACCCAGGCGACGCACACGAAGTGGAACGTCACGAGGACGCGCACGACGTTCGGCAAGCGCGACGACGCCGCACCGCGCCGCGCCCGCGCTTGCGCCGTCACACGATTCACGCAGAGCGCCGCGCCGTGGAGGCCGCCCCAGACCACGAACGTCCAGTTCGCGCCGTGCCACAGACCGCCGAGCAGCATCGTCAGCATCAGGTTCACGTACGTGCGCACCGTCCCCTTCCGATTCCCACCGAGCGAGATGTAGAGATAGTCGCGGAGCCACGTCGAGAGCGAGATGTGCCAGCGTCGCCAGAAGTCCTGCACGTCGACGGCCTGATAAGGGCTGTCGAAATTTTGCGGAAGCCGGATCCCGAGGAGCTTCGCGCACCCGATCGCGATGTCGGTGTAACCGGAGAAGTCGCAGTAAATTTGAACGGCGTAGCCGACGACGGCCGCGTAGCACTCGAGCGCCGAAAATTGCGCGGGCGCGTCGAACACGCGATCGACCAGATTGACGGCCAAGTAGTCGCCGATGGCGACCTTCTTCAAAAGCCCCGTCGCGATCATGAACAATGCCTCGCTCGCGCCGCGTTCGTCCCAGCGGGCGGGCGACGCGATCTGCGGAAGGAGATCGCGCGGTCTCACGATCGGGCCCGCGACGAGGTGCGGGAAGAACGCGACGAAGGCGAGGTACTCGACGTAGCTCGGGTGTGGTTCGATGTCGCGCCGGTACACGTCGATGACGTAGCTCATCGATTCGAACGTGAAGAAGCTGACGCCGATGGGAAGCGCGATGCGGAGCGCGAGCAGCGGCGGCTCGAAGCCGAGCGCGACCAGCAGCGCGCGCGCCGATTCGACGCCGAAATCGAGGTACTTGAAGACCGCGAGAACACCGAGGTTCATCACCACGGTCGCGACGAGCCACCGCCTCCGTTGGCGATCCCCCTCCGCGCGCGCTATGGCATTGCCGAGCAGAAAATCCGCGGTCGACGAAGCGAACAAGAGCGGGAGAAATCGCCAATTCCACTCAGCGTAAAAGAAGTAGCTCGCGACGAGCAAGAACACGACGCGGAGTCGCCGCGCCCGCGCCAAAAGCCACGAGACGACGAAGACGACGGCAAAAAACTTGGCGTACGCGAGGGTGTTGAAGAGCACGTGGCGCTCGGCGACGGACGCGGGGCGACGAGTATACCGAAAGACCGGCTCTTCCCACCCGCGAAGGGCCGTGTGAGCCTCGGCGGGACAGCATGCTGAAGCGTTTCGGGCTCGGGCTCGGCGAGGGACTCGTCATCGGCGCGGTCATCGCGGTTCTCGTCGCCAGGATCGGGCCCGCAGTGAACGCTGCACTCGGTATTTACTTGGGCGCCGTCGTCGTCGGGGCCGTCACGGGGCTCGTCGCCGGACGGCCGATCTGGGCGAAGGCCGCACGACTCGAGGGGCTTCTCAAGTCGCTGGTCGGCGCGTTCGTCGCGAGCGTCGCGCTGTTCGGTCTCCGTAAATGGGTCGGCGGGCTGCATGTCGACCTCGGCGCGTTCGGCGCGGGCCCGATCGGTGCGGTCCCGGTCGCCGCATTGCCGTTGCTCGGCGCAGCGCTCGGGTTGGTGTTCGAAATCGACGACGCCGTCGGCCCGGAGACGGTCCCCGAACGCCGTCACCGCGTCGAAGACGACCGCGGTCTCGCCGCGCCGCTCGAGCGGGCCGAAGGCGAATTCGAAGACGATCAGGAAGAGGCCGAGCTCCGCCGTCGTTCTCCCCGCGAACGGTAGTCCATGCCCGCGGGACGCATCGCGCTCTGGGTGGCGAGCCTCGGTGGGCTCGCGCTGTGCGCGCGGTCGCTCCTCATCGGTCCGGTTCCGCTCGAGGTCGCGTACGTCGCGTTCGCCGTCTATTTCGCGCTCGTCATCGCCGGCGTGCTCGTGCCGCAGCTCGAGATGTTCGGCGACGTCTTGTATCGAGGGGACTCGTCGCGGCCGGAGATTGCACTGACCTTCGACGATGGTCCGCACCCGGTGACGACGCGCCGAGTCCTGGAACACCTCGCGCGCGCCGGCGTGAAAGCGACGTTCTTCGTCATCGGCGAGAAGGTGGAGCGTCACCCCGACGTCGTTCGCGACATCGTGCGCGCCGGCCACGCGATCGGCGCGCACGGTTACCGTCACGATCGACTGTACGCATTGAAGCCGCCCGCGGCCGTCGCCGACGACATCCGGAAGACGTGCGACGTCATCGAGCGCGCGACGGGCGCTCGTCCGCATTGGTTTCGACCGCCGGTCGGCCAGCTGAGCCCCCGCACCGCTGCCGGCGTGAAGCGCGCCGGCCTCGAGACCGTCGCGTGGTCGGTGCGCGGCCTCGACGGTCTCGCGAGCGCCGTCCCCGAACGCGTCGCGGAGCGCATCGAACGCGGGCTCAAGCCCGGCGCGGTCGTGCTCTTGCACGACGC
>Ga0265337_1000639_pt1 | contig 18519 bp, 15 predicted proteins | sample 42122metaG_FD_192441 | JGI IMG/M metagenome (GOLD analysis project Ga0265337, IMG submission 192441) | Rhizosphere microbial communities from Carex aquatilis grown in University of Washington, Seatle, WA, United States - 4-21-22 metaG | ecosystem: Host-associated > Plants > Roots > Rhizosphere >... | reverse complement strand
GGAGGACCTTCACCTGGATCTCGAGCGGGATGCTGCCGATCTCGTCGAGGAACAAAGTGCCGCCGTTCGCGAGCTTGAAGCGGCCCGGCTTCGCGGCGACGGCGCCGGTGAAGGCGTCCTTTTCGTACCCGAAGAGCTCGCTCTCCATCAGATCGCGCGGGATCGCGGCGCAGTTCACCTTGATGAACGGCCGTTCGCGGCGCGCCGAGTTTTCGTGGAGCGCGCGCGCGACGAGCTCCTTGCCCGTCCCGCTCTCGCCGGTGACGAGCACGGTCGTCGGCGTATCGGCGACGCGGTCGATCACCGCGTACACTTGAAGGATGGTCGGGCTCTTGCCGATGATGCCGTAGCGCGCTTCGCGGACCGCGTGCTCCGGCCGAGTCGCCTCCGCCGCGGCGAGGTCCCGGGTGCGAAGCGCCTTCTTCACGACGGCCCGCACCTCGGCCTGGTCGAACGGCTTCGTCACGTAGTCGAACGCGCCGGTCTTCAAGGCTTCGACCGCGTTGTCGACGGTGCCGTGCGCGGTGATCATCACGACGGGAAGATCGGCGTCCATCTTGAGGGCGCGCCGGAGAAGCTCCATCCCGTCGACCTTCGGCATCCGGAGATCGGTGATCACCAGATCGATGTGATTGTCGTTCAGGATCTGGAGCCCTTCGGCTCCGTCTTCGGCGGTGTGCACGTCGTACCCGTCGCGCGCGAGCTGCGCCGACAGCACGCGCCTGAGGTTCGGCTCGTCGTCGACGACGAGGATCTGCTTTCGCTCCGGAAGCATCATGGGGCTCGTCATTGGCACCGTTCCCCTCCCATGCCGTCGGCGAGCAAGGAAGAGCAATAGAACACCGCGGCTCGACTCGAGCCGGGTACGGCCGCGAGCACGACGTCGCGGCCGCGAATGTGGACCGCGGCCACCATGCTACCGAGGTCGTCTCCGGTTTTGGCGTCCGAGAGGAAGAGCTGGTCGGTCAGCGCGGAGGGGGTCGGACCTTCGGCGTCGTAGACGAGCACCGCGCCGGCGCTCGCTGCACCTCGGACGTCGAGGCCCGGCGCGCCCACCAGGACTTCGCCGTCGCCGTCCCCGTCGAGATCGCCGACGTCGAGCGCCGCGCCGAAGCTCCCGGGACACCCCGTCGTGTCGTTGCGCGAGCCGCACCCGAACGACGCAATGATCGCGTTCGGCGGGAGCGCCGCGAGCGAACACGTGATGTCGTTCGTCGGCGTGAGCCCGCGAAGCGCCGAGCCGGCGATGACCGTGACGTTCGTCGCGTCGGCCACGACGAGGTCGTCACCGCCGAGGGCGTCCGGGCGAACCCTCCCCGACGCGAGCGTACGACCGAACCCCGTCGGGCCCCCGAAGCACCCGACGGCGCTCCCGCTGTCGCCGTCGAAGAACCACACGTGCGCCGCGTCGGGCGCGCCCACGGCGACAATCCGGCGCGACGCGGGCGTGGCCACGCCGCCGTCGATTCCGCCGAACCCTCCGTCGAGTCGAACGATGGTCACGGCCGCACCATAGCTCGCGTCGGGGCTGCCCGGCGGCACGAGAGCGATCGGCGTTCGCGACTTCGGCGCGTAAGACCACGCAAGCTTCTCCTTTTTTGCTCCCGCCGCGAGAGCCGGACCGAGGTCGCGGTCGGCCGAAAGCACGAGCGGCGCCGGCGGCGTTTTTCCGATCACGTCGTTCTGGATCAGATTTTTGAGCACCGTCGCGGGGACCGGAAGGGTGTACTCGGTGCCGTCGCCGCAGCGCCCGATGAGCCCGTAGGTCGACGAATCCTGGCCGTGGCCAACGCCGAGCACGAAGCAGAAGCTCCCGAGCGCGGCGTGTCCGATCTCGGCCTCGGGAAGTGCCGCGGGGCGCACGGCGAGCGTGCATGGATTCGGCGAGCCGCTGCAGGCGCCGACGTCGATCGCGTCGTCTTTCGGAGTGGTGCCGAACCCGAGCTCGAAAAACGCGGCTCGCGACGGCCCCGGAGTTCCGCCGACCAGCACGCGAGCATCGTCGTCGCCCGACGCGGCCGCGAGGCTCACGCCGAACGACGTGACCGCACCGGGATGGTTCAAGAGCACGACCGGCGCGCTGCTCTCGAGCTCGCTGAAGCGCGAGAAGTCGCACGCCGCCGCGAGGAGCGACGCGGCGAGCAACGGGAAGCGCACTCCCGAGCGGTTCAAAACGCGCCTCCGATCACGAACCCGGCGCCGCCCGATACCGGCGCGGCGCCGACGACGACCGACGAACGGCTCGGCGCGGCGCGCTCGGACACCGGACCTCGAGGAGTGACGGTCGACGTGGGCGGAATCGTCGGGCGCTGCACGAGCGGATCGTCGAACTCGCCGAGCGCGCCGAAGCGCACCGACGAGGGCGGCAACGGGTCGCGGATGAAATTGTACGCCGAGAGCCCCGCGAGCACCGCCCCGCCGGCGAATGCGACGTCGGCGCTCGCCGCGTAGGCGCGACCGCGCGTGATCCGATCGTCGCCGCTGTCGAGCACGCCGGCGGATTGGTCGGCCTTCGCCTGATCGTAGAGCTTCTTCGATTCGATCCCGAGGAACGCGCCCGCGCCGAAGAGCACGCCGCTGATCGCCGCCTGCGTGATGGCGCTGCCTCGCGGGTACTTCGGAATCATCGTCGCGTGCACCGGGAGCACTTGCCCCTTCGGCACGTCGATCGTCCCGACGTAGTCCTTGTGCCCATTCGCGTGAATCGTGAGCTCGTGCTTTCCGGACGCGATGCTCACGTCGAGCGCCGGCCCGCCCCGCGTCCAGACTCCACGCCGAGCATGATCGAGCTCGACCGTCGCTTCGGCGCCGTCGCTGTCGAAGCGAACGATGCCGGTGTCGAGGCGCGAGAGCCGGACCACGACTTCTTTTTGCTCGCCGTGCTCGAGCGTCACGTCGGAGTCCGCGGGTTGAAAGCCGGCGAGCTCGACGTGCACGGCGTGCGGGCCCGACGGAACGAGCTCGCCGTACGGCGTTCTCCCCCACTCCGGGCGTTCCTTCTTCGCGTCGTCGATCCAGACGTGCGCGCCTTCGGCGTTCGCCGACACGCGCAAGAACGACATGAACGCGCCCTGCGACAGATTCGCCTTGAAGTGATGAACGTGTCCGGCCGACACCTGGATATCGGTCTCGCTCACGTTGAAGTCGCGAAACTTCTCGACGACGATGTGATAGCGCCCGACGGCGAGCGACAAGCTGGTCGGCGCGCTCGCCTTCGTCACGAGCTTCCAGCCGGCGTTCGACGTGCCTTGCGCAAATGCCGGCGTCGTTTCGGCGTCGGCGAGGTACACGTCGAGCGGCGCGCCGGCCGGCTCGGTCTCGACGATGACGAGCGATCGCATCGCGTCCTCGCCATTCGAGATTTGGTCTCCCGGAGCGGGCGGGGCCGGCGGCGGGACGACCGGCGCTGGCGGCGGAGTCGTCGCGGCGACGCCGCCGTCGGCCCCTGTCGTCGGCAGCGCGACAGGGGGCGCGATCGGAGGTGGAGGCGGCGTCGCCAGCTCGGCTTCGAGGGCTTCGATCCGGTGCTTCACCGTATCGATGTCCGGTGCGTTCGGGTCGAGCTTGACGTAGTCGTGATAGCGGTCGAGCGCCTTCTGCCGCTCGCTCATTTTTTGATAGCAAACGCCCGCGTTGAACAAAAAGGCCGAGTAGGGTTGATCGGCGAACCCGGCGTCGAACTCCGCCGCCGCTTCGGGGTACTTCCCCGCGACGAACAGCGCGAGCCCGGATTCCATGCGGCGGCGCATGATCTCGAGCTTCTGTGCGCTCGCCTTGTCGTCGGGGGCGCCCGCTCCCGGCACGCCGGCCGTGACGAGCGCGACCACGAGCAGCATGAGGGTAAAGGACCGTCTAGAAGCGAAGGCTTCCCTCACATTCGCACCATGCCCTTTGTGCCACCCGGGCGACAAGCGCGGAGTGACCCTTCGGCGCGCCGAGCGCCGGCGGACCGAAGATACCGGAAACGCGCCAACTAATCGTGGTACTCGACACTCTTTAGTTGGCGGCGGAGAGCGCGTTAAGCTATCGGCCGACCCGTCCCGGAAGGAGTTTCTTCGCATGCGCTTCACTGGCCGCTTCCTGTCGTGGGCCTTCGCCGGCGCGATCTTCTGCCGTTCGACCTTCGCGGTGGCGGCCGACGACAACGCGCAGCCGTACCCGGCGTGCGACCACACGCCGACCCCCGGCGATGTCTCTGGAGCGAAGGGCGCCTTCGACGCCGGTCAAGCGTCGTTCAACGAAGCCGATTACGACCGCGCTATCAACTATTGGGAAGACGCTTACCGTCGCGACTGCACCGCGCACGTCTTGCTGTTGAACCTGGCGCGCGCCTACGAGTTGAACGAACAGAAGCACCGCGCGGTGAACGCGCTCCAGACGTACCTCGCGCGGAACCCGAACTCGTCCGACAAGAGTCAGATCGATCGGCGCATCGACAAGCTTCAGGAGCAAATCAAAGCCGAGACGCCCGTCGCTCCCGTCACACCCGTTGGTGCGGCGACGCCGCCCGTCGCACCGGGCACCGCCCCCGTCCTTCCGACGGCGACCCCCACGACGCCCCCGCCGAGCACGGAGGCCGCGCCGAGCAGCGGGGGCAGTCGATCGCTCGTGCCACTGTTCGTCGCCGGCGGTGGCGGCGCGATCGCGATCGTCGGGGCGATCCTCCACTTCAGCGCCGCCTCCGATCTGAACCACTACGAGCAGATTTGTCCGAATCGCAAATGCTCGGCGGCCAACGCCGGCGTCGAGAGCCAGGCGAACAGCGCGCGCACGCGAGCCGACATCGGCAGCCTCGTCGCCTTCGGCGGGCTCGGCATCCTCGCGGGCGGCGTGATCTGGTATTTCGTCGAGAAGCCGAGCAGCACGAGCGCGTCCGCGACGCCTCGTTCCTTCACGGCTCGCGTCGCTCCAGCCGTCGTGCCCGGCTACGGCGGCGTCTCCGTCGCCGGCGAGTTCTGACGAAACGGCCGGACGATTTCGACGACCGATTTTCGCGGTCGCGCGCACTCTTCTGCGAGTGAAGGGATCAGCCTGCGTCGGGGAACGAAGCCGAGAGCGGAAGCGGCGCGGGCTTTCCGCGACCCCACGTGCTCGGCGCGGCGTGTCGCGGAGCATCGAGCGAGTCGTCGGACGTCGTCGGAAACAACGAGTCGTTGCTCTGCTTCGATTTGTCGCTCACGGTCGCTGGCGTCGTGAGCAACGTACGCGAATCGGGCTCGAGCGGCGGTGGCGTTTCGCTCGCAGAACCGCCGCAGCTGGTTACGCAGAACATGAAAATTACTTCGAACGCGAAAATAAATCCGACCGCAGCGCGTTTCGCGGCGTGGCGAAAAGTTCTCTTGTCGGTGATGCAGCTCACGTCGTTCATTTCAGTTTCGAAAATCGCTCGCGGGACACTTTGACGCAGCCGCGGAACAGCTACCCATCGCGGAAGTTCTGCTAACCTCGATTTCCGCGGAGCTCAAGCGGAGAACCTTCCTCATATCCCCCACGGAACGCAGCAACATGTCATTCAAGAACGTGAGCCTTATTTCCTTCGCTCTCGCGAGCATGCTCGTCACGAGCGCGTGTTCGAAGAAAGCAACCGGCACCGGCAGCGGCGGCAGCGGTCGCAGCGGCAGCACTCCCACGATTAACTGCACGAACCCGGACTACAGCGATCTCGCGAATACGGACCCGGTGTCGTTCACGAACGACGTGATGCCCATCTTCGGACTCTCCTGCGGCACGGCGAGCGATTGCCACAACTACTACGACGCCTCGCGCGACGCGACCGGGGCGATCGTCGCGGGTACGAATCCCGGCTTCCGCGCCGGCCTTTCGCTGGGTCCCAAGTGTCAAGTGACGGGCTCCGGTGCGACACTCGAGTGCGCATTCCCGGCGACCGCGCCCGTCCCGGACCCGAATGCGACCAACCCGATGATCTCTCAACCGCAGCCGTTGACGCCTGCCATCCTCAACGACGTCTACTCGCAGCTGATGCTTGCCTCGACGACCGCGCCGGCCGTCATGCGCGTCGTTCCCGGACACCCGGAGACGAGCTTCTTGATCGACAAGCTCGCCGGCACGCAGAACAACAAGCACTACACGTGCATGAACCAAGACTCCTCGCACGAGCCTCAGCCCCCACTGCAGTGCGGCGTGGGCATGCCGCAAGACACGGCGGGCGCAGCGTTCATGTGCGAGAGCACCCCCGATGATTTCTCGATCATCGCGCGCTGGGTCGCCCAAGGCGCGAAGGCGAACTGAACCGACCGAGCGTGAAATCCGGGACGTCAGAGCGACGTCCCGGATCGAGAGATGGACTGAGCTGGACTGAAGATTCGTCGGCGCGCTTGACGCCGAAGCCCCCGAAGACGATGGCTGGACCGTGATCGGACGTCTGGTCGGCAAGATCGTCGCGGAAGAGCCGGACGGCGGGGTGGTGCTCGACGTCGCGGGCGTCGGGTACGAGCTGCGGGCTCCGCTCGGCACCGTCGGCAGGTTGGCGGCGCGTGCAGACGGTCGCGTCGAGCTCTTCACCCACCTCAACGTGCGCGAGGACGCGCTCGACCTGTACGGCTTCTCGACGGAGATCGAGCGCCGCGTGTTCCGTCTCTTGATCGACGTGCCGAACGTCGGCCCGAAGACGGCGCTCGGCGTGCTGTCGGCCTTGCCGCCCGCGGAGCTCGCGCGCGCCGTCGAAGCGAAAGACATTCCGCGACTCACGCGGATCGACGGGGTCGGCAAGAAGACCGCGGAGCGCCTGGTGCTCGAGCTCAAGGAGCGGCTCCTCCGGCTCGGCGACTTGAAGGCGGCCCCAGGCACCGTGGCCCCGGCGAGCGGCGACGAGAGCCGGCTTCTCGGCGCGCTCACGAACATGGGCTTTCGCCCCCCCGAGGCCGAACGCGCGGTCCGGGCCCTCGGCGACCGCGTCGGCAAAGAGAGCCTGGGGGACTTGCTGAAAGAAGCCCTCGCCGTCCTGGCGCAGTAGTGCCGCCCAAGTCGCGAGTCGCTGGCCCTCGGGTCTTGCGAACTAGACTCATGTCTCCTATAAAAGACCTGTCATGCATATCGGACTTGTCGGAGGCCTCGATCGGAACTCTGGGCGCTATGAAGAGCTGGCTCGCGAAGCCGGGCATTCGCTCGAATGTCACACCGGGCACCTCGCGGGCACCGGCCAGGGCGGCCTCGAATCGCTGATCGTGCGGTCCGACCTGGTCATCGTGATCACCGACGTGAATAGCCACGGCGCGGTGTGGCGCGCGCGCGAGCTGGCGCGCGTCCACGAACGGCAGCTGGTCTTGGTCCGGCGCATCGGGACGTCTCGTTTCCGCGAGCTCGCCCAGTCGCTCGGCGGATCTCGGCCCGGCGTCGGCGGTAATGGCGCGCCCGGCGTGGCTCGGGCGAGCGAAACGGTGCCCCCCGGGGGAGAAGGCGGTAACATGCGGCGAAAGCCCCATGCCTCGAGCAAAGTCCGCGTCGGCGTCCTCGGAAAAGCAAACGAAAGAAACGGCGGACACAAGGCCCCGCGTCGCCAGCATCTCGGGCGATGACGTCGGCGCTGCGGCCCTCGGTCGCAAGGTTGCCGACAGTCTTCGCAAGCTTCGGCGCGATCGACGGCTCTCCCTCGACCAGCTCGCGGCGGTGAGCGGCGTCAGTCGCGCCGCGCTCTCGCAAATCGAGGGCGCGCGAACGAATCCGACGCTGACCGTGCTCTGGAAGGTCGCGGTCGGGCTCGGCGTGCCGTTTCAATCGCTGCTCGGCGGAGAAGACACCGGCCGGGTCCGCGTCCTCCACGCCGGCGACGCTCCGCCTCTCCGCTCGGCCGACGGTAGGATGGAGAGCCGTCTCCTCTCGCCCGCCGGCGCGAGCCAACACGTCGACGTCTACGAGCTCCGGTTTTCTCCGAAGGGGCTCCTCGCGAGCGAGCCGCACGGCGAGGGCACGACGGAGACGCTCGTCGTTCTCACGGGGGCGCTACGAATGGCCGTCGCCGACGAGACCCACGATCTCGCCCCCGGCGATTCCATCTTCTTCCCGGGCGACGTCCCCCACGTTTACGAAAGCCGAAGCACCCACGAAACCCGGTGCATCAACGTCGTGGCGTACGCGACGCGGGCGTGAACGAGTCAGTCGGGGTCGTGTCCGAGGCGCGGAGGCGCGACAGAAGGCCTCTTCCCCGGCGGGGCGTCGGGTGCGCTTCCGTAAGGGAAAACCCGCTGTTTTGCGGCCCTGGATGACCCATGGACATTTCGGAGTGATACAGGGCAAAGTATCCGGGGCGAGACCCATTCGTATGGCAGAAGTAGGACCGTGCCGATCCCTCTCGGCGGAGGCTATTTGTGATCACGTGCAATAAGTGCGGCAAGGACAACCAGGATCACTACAAGTTCTGCCTCGGATGCGGCGCTGAGCTTCCACGCGCGAGCCACGTTCCCAAGCCGTTCACCGCGAACACGCCGCCGCAAGGGGTCCCGCAAGCTCGAGTCGCACCGGCGGCCGCGCCCGTCGCACAGCCCGCTCCGCCCGTGCAGCAGCCGTCGCGTGCGGCGATGCCCGCGGCCGCGCCGGCGCCCGCTCCCGCACCCGTTGCGGCTCCCCCCGTCGCTCCGCCCGCCGCAGCTCCCGTCGCCGCAGCGCCGAAGGGCGAAGATGCACCGTGCCCGCAATGCGGACACCCCAATCCGCCGAACAATCGCTTTTGTGCGTCGTGCGGTTACAGCCTCGCCGCGCTTGCCGGCGGCGTTCCTCAACAATCCGCCCCGCCCCCCGTCGCGGCGCCGGCCGCCGCGAGCGGCGGGATCCGCGTCGTGCTCACGGCGCTCCGCGCCGACGGCAGCGAAGCCGGCACGTTCCCGGTTCCGGGCACACCGACGGTCACCGTCGGTCGCGACACGGGCTCGATCTTCGCCGGTGACAGCTATCTGTCGCCGCGTCACGCGACGTTCGTGCGTCAGGGTTCTCAGTTCTCCGTTCGCGACGAAGGTTCGCTGAACGGCGTGTATTTGAAGCTGAAGCCCAACGCGCCCTGGCCGCTCGACTTCTCCGACGTGTTCCGCATCGGGCAGGAAATCGTCCGGTTCGAGCAGCTCATCGGGCAGAACCCGAGCCCTGACGGCGTCGAGCGACTCGGAAGTCCGTCGCGCGGCTTCATCGGCCGGCTCGCGCTCGTCGTCGGACGAGACACCACCGGCAACGCATTTCCCATCCCGGAAAACGGCGTGCACCTCGGTCGCGAACGCGGCGATATCTTGTTCTCCGAAGACGGCTACGTCTCGGGCCTCCATTGCCGCGTCGCACGCGAGCAAGACGGGAACGTCTATTTGACCGACGTTGGCAGCTCGAACGGGACGTTCGTGCGCTTGCGCGACGAGCACACGCTCACGCCGGGCGACGTGCTCCTGATGGGGCAGCAGCTCTTCCGCATCGACATGTGAGCGCCGGCGCGTCGGTCCGCCATGTCGCACGGTCACCCCGGCCCCCGTCCGATTCGAGTCGTCGCGGCAGTGATCGCTCGCGAAGGGCGATACCTCATCACGCAGCGACGTCCGACGGCGGTGCTCCCGCTCCTCTGGGAGTTCCCCGGCGGTCGCGTCGAAGCGGATGAAAAAGACGGCGATGCCCTGCGCCGCGAGGTGATGCATCGGCTCGGCGTCGAGGTCACCGTCGGGAGCCTCATCAGCTTCGTGAGCCACAAATACGACCGCTACACGGTGGACCTCCACCTCTACGAGTGCGGGATCGTCCGCGGGGAACCCATCGAGCAGAACGTCTACGCTTACCGGTGGGTGACGAGTAAGGAGTTCGATCAGTACCCCTTCACGCCCGCGGACGAGATGTCGATGTCGAAGCTCCTCGGCGTCGAATAGGGCGCCCGGTTTGACGGATCGGCCAAGTTAGCTAAAGTGTCCAACATGGACGCCGCGCTCCTCTTGGAATTCGAGTCCGTCTCCGCCACCGACGCGAAGAACGGCTTCGGCGCGGTGCTCGACAAGGTGACCGCTGGCGGAAAAGTCGCGATCACGAAGTACGAAGAAGTGCGCGCGGTCGTGCTCTCGTTGAAGGAGTACGAAGCCTTGGTCGCGAAACAGCACGACCCGTTGCACGCATTGCGCGGCGAGTTCGACGACCTGGTGGAGCGCATGCAGAAGCCGAGCGCGAAGAGCGCCGGACGCGCGTTGTTCGACGCGCCGCCCGCTCGACTCGGCAAGGCCGCCGTAGCGGCCGCGCGCCGTCGTGGCTGACGATCGACCGTGCATCTGGGTGCTCGCCGGAACCAACGGCGCCGGCAAGAGCAGCATCGCCGGAGCACTCATCCGAGAGAGCGGCGGCGACTACTGGAACCCCGACGAGGTCGCTCGCACGATCCGCGAGAAGAATCCGTTGCTCGATCAGACCGACGCGAACGCCGCGGCGTGGGCGCTCGGCGTTCGAAAGCTCGACGAAGCGATCGCGAAGCGGCGCGAGTTCTTCTTCGAAACGACGCTCGGCGGCGACACGATGACCGCACGCCTCGAGCGAGCGCTCGCCGCCGGACACGACGTGCGCATCTGGTACGCCGGCCTCGAAAGCCCCGAGCTCCACATCGAACGCGTCGCCGAACGCGTGCGCGCCGGCGGCCACGCCATTCCCGAAGCCGATATTCGCCGTCGCTACGACTCGAGCCGGCGAAACCTCGTGCGCCTCTTGCCGATGCTCGCCGAGCTCAAGGTGTTCGACAACACGAAGCGCGCCGACCCCAAACGCGGCCGCGCGCCGAAGCCGACCCTCGTGCTCCACTGGAAAGACGCCAAAATCCTCGCGCCGGCGAATCTCCGTCGCACGCCGGATTGGGCCAAGCCGATCGTCGCGCAGGGGATTAAGTGCGGGCGGGGTGAGAGCTAGGGCTAGCGCCAAAGGGAGAGCGTGAGGGAAAAAGGGGCTGCCACGTTGTCGCCCGCGTGCACCAGTTCATTTCGTCGCTTCGGCACGCGGCAGGCTCCAAGCGACGACTCGTGACGTTTTGCGAGCGATGGCGCGCCCGCCCCCTTGCTTCTTGCCCTTGCCCTTGCCCCCTTACCTCTCGCCCTAGCCCTTCGCCCTAGCCTTAGCCCTACCTCCCACGAAACTGACTCGCGTCCGACGCCGACGATCCCGCGTGCGTCGACTCATCGCTTCGTTCGGAACGGCGTTCTCGAACCTCGTCGCGATCGCGGCGCCGGAACGCTGCGCGGCGTGTGATGAGTCGACCTCGGTGGGCTCGCTCTTCTGCACGGTCTGCGAGCCGCTGGCGCCGGGGCTCTCCGTGAGGGGCACGCTTTCCGACGGCAAACCGGTCGTCGCGCTCGGCACTTATGGAGGCCCACTTCGTGAAGCGATCCGGCGCCTCAAATACGGAAATCGACCGGACCTCGCGCGCCCGTTCGGGGAGCGGCTCGCGCACGCCGTCGGGGCCGTGATTCTGCCGCCCGACGTCGTGTTCGTTCCGGTGCCGCTTCACCGAGCGCGTCTGGCGGAGCGCGGATACAATCAATCGGCGCTCGTCGCCGCCGTCGTCGCAGGACGGCTGGGTCGAAAGGCGACGGCGCGCGCGATCGTCCGAACGCGCGTCACCGCGGAGCAGGCAAATCTGTTGCGAGCGGACCGGCTCCGTAACGTCGCCGGCGCCTTCGAGACGTTTGCGACGTTCCAGGGCCGCTCGGTCGTACTGGTGGACGATGTAGTGACGACGGGGGCGACGGTGAACGCATGCATTCGAGCGCTGGAAAGCGCCGGGAATCGGGTGATGGCGGTCGCCGCGCTCGGCCTCCGAACCCGCGATCAGCCGACGCTGGAAAAACACGGGTGATTCGTTGCCGCGCGCGTGACAACCAGGTAAAAAAAGGGGTTATCTCGGTGCGTGCCGAGGTTCGTCTGCGGAGCTGCCGAGTGAGCGACACAGTCGAGTGGCGATGGGTCGATGTCGGAGGCGACCAGCACGTCGTTCCGCTGGACACCCTTGCCCGCGCGTTGTCGGCGGGGTCATTGCCCTCGTTCACCTTGGTCTGGCGGTCCGGGTTCACGGATTGGAAGCACGCGAAGACCGTGCCCGAGCTCGCCCCGGCTCTGCGCGTCGCCCCGCCGAGCGACGCGGACCTCCCGAAGCTCGACCCCGAAGCGCGAACGCCGCCGAAGCCGGAAGTCGGCCGGTACGCGGCGTTCTTGAAGGGGCTCGCTCCGACCACCCTGATGGTCGCACCGTCGCAAACATCGAAGACGCCGCCACCGCCGCCGGTGCCGAGTAATCGACCGCGACCGCCGCTTCGCCCTCCGACGCCAAAGCCCGGCGTGAGCGTACCGATCCAGGTTCGCGACGTCCTGCCGACGCTCGCCGATCAACCGCCCTTGCGCAGCCCGACCCTTCGGCCCTCGGGTCCGATGCCGCCGCCGCCGCGCGGCGTACCCCCGCAGCACCGCACCGAGACCGACTCGCACGACGACCGCACGTCGGATGCTCCGACGGAGCGCGTGACGAAGAGCATTCCGCCGCCGCTACCCCCGGAGGCAAGCACGTCGCGCCCTCCGGCGTCGCCCGACCCACGATGGGCCGCGTCGCGAGCGGAGCCGTTGATCGGCGGTCTCACTCGTCGAAGCCTGGCCATCGCACTGGCCGCAGGCCTGATCTGGCCGATGGCCGCCGCCGCGACGCTGGCCGTGGCTCGCCGAACGGCGCCGGCGCCGCCGCCATCCGTCATTCGACCCGTGGCCGGCGTGCTCATCTTGCCGACGCCACAATGCGCGCTCGAAAAAACCGCGGTTCGCTTGGCGGACTCCGCCTTCTTCGCGGTGCCGATCGTGCTCGCCGATGCACCGGGCAACGACGACGTCGCGGTCGGCTTCGCCGCGAAGAGCGATCGCGCCGTGGGCCTTCGCATCGACCCGCTGTCGCTCACGGCGACCCAGGTGTTCGACGAAACCGTCACCAGCACGACGTTGCTCGGCATCGTGCCGCTGGCGCGCACCGGGACGCTCACGTTCGCGATCGATCACGCCGATGCGCCGGTAGGGTCGGAGCGCACCGTCGACGCCGCGAAGCCGTTCGCGGTCGGCGCGGGCACCGATGGGTTTTCACGCGCGATCGGCCAAGACACCGAGTTGATCTGGCCGTCGAAGGCCAAACACCCCGAGATCACGACGCCGCGCGTGGCCACGGTCCCCGCCGTGGGAAGCGTCGTCGTGTTCCGTCACGGCGGGCAAGAGGGAAAAATCCTGGTCGGTTGGTTGAACGAAGACGGCACGCGACGCACCGAGCTCGTTCCGTCCGATACGACCGCTTCGCTTGTCGGAACTCCCGCGGTCGCCGCGAACGACAAAGCCGCGCTCGTCGCCTACGCCGCCCGCGCGAGCGCGGCGGAGCCGTGGCACATCGAGCTCCTCACCATGCCGGTCGGCGAGCTTCCCGGTCACGCCTCCACGTTTTCGCTCCCACCCGGCGGTCCCGGCGGAGAAGCGATCGCGCCGACCGCGGCGGGGATCTCGGGGGGTCGCTTCGTCGTTCAGTGGACCGAGGGCGCGAGCGGTAACCGGACGGTTCGCGCCGAGGAGTTGTCCGCTCAGTTGGTTCCTCAAGGGGACGCGATTACTCTTTCGGGGCCCGACCAAGACGCTGGCCAGGGAGCCCTCTGGGTTCGCGGTGGACGGGCGCTCTCTCTGTTCTTCGTCAAAAAAGACCCGTCGCCCGAGCTTTGGGGAGCCTTGCTTAGATGTCCATGAGCCGACCGCGCCGTGCCACTTTCCTAGCCGTCCTCTCGCCGGCATCGCTCTCGGCCGCCGTCCTCGCGGGCGTCGTGTTCGCGTCCGCCTGCGTGCAGCGCGGTGCGGGGCCGTCCGACGTCGCGTCCGGCAAGGAGTACGTATCGGGCAACGCGAGCTACGACGCGTTCTTCGACCATCTCTACCAGGCGCAAGTCACGATGGGACAAGCGCAAGACCGACACGACGCGATCGTCAAACGCCTCGCCGCGACGTCGGGTGCGGACGCGACCGCCACTTCCGACGAGGTCGTGCTGGCGGTGAAGCGGCGCGCCGAGTCGCTGGCGAAGTCGGGAGTCGCGCCGAACCTCACCGTTACCGGCCTCGACGGCGATCAAAAACCCGCGACCACCTTTTCGCACACGGGGACGCCGGCGGGAAGCGACTCGGATTTTCTCGAAGTGCTCGAATCGGCGTCGAGCGACCTCGCGACGTTGCTCGCTAGCGTGCGCGACGCGATGCACTCGATCGACGGACTCGGAACGGACGCGCCGGGGCTCGAGCACGGCGTGGACGCGGCGTTCGACGCCGGCAAGCGGCCCGCCGTGTCGCAAAATCTCGGCGACGCGGAGCGGATCCTTCCGCTCATGCACGACCGCGGAAAAGACGTCTCGGTCGCGACGGCGGATCTGCTCACGAAGCTCCAGAACGCCGTCAACGTCGCGCCCGCCCTCGCCCCCAAAGCGCCGGAACCCGCGGCGCCCGCGAAGAAAAAGGGGCACAAACCCAAATCGGACAACGGAGCTTCCGCGGGCAACGCGGGCTCGAGCGATGCGAAGCCCGCCGAAGCAACGCCGGCTCCGCCGCCCAAGCCCGCCGCAAAGAAACCCGCCGACGACTTCGAACCATAGCGACGCGGCATTAAGGGCGAGGGCCCCCGCCCCAAACGGGTTTTTTCAGGGCAGGTGCGCGCAGCGGAAGCCGACCTGATCGTGCCGCGTGCCGACGCCGAAATTCGTGCGGAAGCTGTTCGACTCGGGTCCGGTGTCCCAGGAGCCGCTGCGGATCACGTGGTCGGTCGTATTCGAGCCGAAGTAGGCACAGTCGGCGCAGGTCGTGAGCGCGTACGGCGAATTCCAGACGTCCATCATCCACTGGTAGACGTTGCCGACGAGATCGGTCTGGCCGTACTTGCCGTCGCCCTTCGGGCTCTTCGCGCCCACGGGCGTGACGTGGCCGGTCGATCCCGCGATGCCCGTGAAGTCCGCGTACGTGATGTCGACGGTCGTCGACCCCGGCGGGACCGACCACGGGAAGTAGCGCTGTTCGTTCTCGCCCTCCTGCGCGGCGTTGAATTCGACCTCGGTCGACAGCCAGCCGTTGTCCCAGGCGCAGAACGCCATCGCGTCGTACCAGGTCTCGCAGACGATCGGGTTGTTGTCGGAGTTCGCCGCGGCGTTGGTCCACGTCGAATAAGACTCGCAGGTGAGCCCCGTCGTGAGCGCAGACGTGCTCGCCGCGAGATTCTGGTCCCACGCCGGGTTCCAGCCGCTGTTCGGGATCTTCGGGTGGCCGCCGGACCAATCCGCGGGCGGGCTCGCCTGAGTCCCTTTGCCGGCGTTCACGAACGCGCGAAAACGTCCGACCGAGACGAGGTAGCGATCGAGACGGAACGCGGTGACGGTTGCCGGATACGTCGGATCGCCGTCGCGATTGAAGCTGCCGGAGGGGACGAGATTACTGCCGCAGCAATCGTCGTTGCTCGTGCCGCAGGTATTGCCCGCGCCTTCGCCGCCCCCGACGCAGCTCGGGGGGCGCTCCGCCGTCGCGCACACGTTGGGCACGCCGGAACCGCCGCAGACGAGCGGACTGTCGCAACCGCCGCAGTTCAGGAGGCCGCCACAGGCGTCGCTGATCGTCCCGCAGTTCATGTTCTGTGCCGCGCACGTGGTCGGCACGCAGCCGCAGACGTTCGGCGTGCCGCCACCACCGCAAGTTTGTGGATCCTGACACGGTCCGCAGTCGAGGACGCCGCCGCAACCGTCGGGGATCGTGTCGCAGTTTTTGCCCTGCGCGGCGCACGTCGTCTTGGTGCAGCCGCAGACGTTCGCGGTGCCGCCGCCGCCGCACGTCTCGGGCGCGGTGCAGGAGCCGCAGCTCAGCGTGCCCGAGCAGCCGTCGGAAATGACGCCGCAGTTTTCTCCGAGGGTCTTGCATGTCGTCGCGGCGCAGGCGCCGGGACCGCATGCGTTCGGCGTTCCCGCACCGCCGGCGGCGGGTGCGCCGCCGCAGACGCCGATCGTGCAATTGCCGCAGTTCAGGACGCCGCCACAGCCGTCGGCGATGTACCCGCACGTCCCCGCCGGGCACGTCGCTTTCGCGCAGCCGCACAGGTTCGGCGTTCCCGCGCCGCCACAGGTGTTCGGCGCGGTGCACGCGCCGCAGCTCTGCGCGGTGCCGCAGCTGTCGACGACGGTGCCGCAATCTTTGCCCGTACAGGCGCCGGCGATCGGCTTGCAGCCGCACACGTTCGCGACGCCGCCGCCTCCGCAGCTTTCCGGCGCGGTGCAGGTGCCGCAATCGAGCGGCAGTGAGCAATCGTCGGAGATGAGCCCGCAGTTCTTGCCCTGCGCTTCGCAGGATTTCGCCGAGCACGTGCCCGCGGCGCACACGTTGGCGATGCCGCCCGCGCCGCACCCTTCTCCGCTCGGGCAAGTGCCGCACGAGACGGTGCCGCCGCAGCCGTCGGCGATGACGCCGCAGTTCTTCGAGCTGGAGAGGCACGTCGCGGGAATGCACCCGGCGTCCGTCCCCGGCGAGCTCGTCCCCGGGGTTCGACAATTGTGGTTCACGCATCGGTCGCCCGACGCGCAATCGACGTCCGCGAAGCACTCGTAACCGCAGCGATCACCGCGGCACGCGAGCGGCGGCGTGCACTGGGAGTTGTACGCGCACGCTTTGCCGTATCCGGGCGGCGCGCCCGCCGGGATGCCGCCGTCGGTTCCCGGACCGACGACCGTGCCGGCACCGACGCACGCATGGGCGACGCACGACGCGCCGCCCGAGCAATCGACGTCCGCGAGGCATTCGTAGACGCACAAGCCCGTGCGACACACGAGCGGCGAGGCGCACTCCGACGTGTAGTCACAGGGTTGCCCCGTCGGCGACACGGAGGCGCCGCCGTCGATCTTGACGGGGAGCTTGCCGCCGTCGAGGTCCGACGGATCGGCGCAGGTGCCGCTCACGCACAATTGCCCGACCACACAGTCGCGATCGACCTGACACTGGTCCCGGCATTGGCCGTCCACGCCGCAGAGCTGTCCGAGGGGACACTCGCTGTTGTGGGTGCAGAGCTTCTCGCTCGGGAGCTGACAGACGTCGAAGGGTCGGTCGCTCGCGACGCAACGCTCGGACGGCGGACAATCGCCGGTCACGCGGCAGGCGTTGTGACAGCTGCTGAACGCGCACACGAGCGGCGACGCGCAATCGCTGTTGATCGAGCAAGTCCCCGCGAGCTGAACTTTCGACGTCCCGTCACTCGAGCACGCGCCCGCGACGAACAGGACGAAGAGCACCAGGGCCGAAAGGCGCCACAAAGAAGCCATCCTCGGGCGTCTGCCTGCTCCACACTCGAAGGTCAAGCGGGCGCGCATTGTGCGCGAATGCGCGCGCGAATTCATCGCCGCGAACAAGCGCACACTCGGTGTGCGCCGTTTTGCGGCGTCAGGGCGCTGAGCAAGCTCGTTCCAGGTGGGGCAAAGCGCGCCGCCACTCGGTTCAAGAGGCGGCTCAGTCCACTTTCTTCAGCGCAGCGAGGAACTGATCGGGCTCGACGAAGTCCGTGTAGCGGAGCGCTTCGCTGCCCTTCGAGTCGTAGATGACGACCGTCGGCAACCCGACGACTTTGAAATCGGACAAGGTCGACGAGACGACGGGATCGTCGTCGTGCGTGGCGTCGACCTTCACCGCGACGAAGCGCGACGCTTCGCGCTTCACGTCATCACGCGAGAACGTCACCTTGTCGAGCTCTTTGCAGGCGCCGCACCACGTCGCGCCGAAGTCGATGATGAGCGGACGCTGATTGCCGAGCGCCTGCGCGCGCGCCTCTTTGACGGGCACGTGTTGCCACACGAGCGCGCCCTTCGGCATGGTCGCACCGATGACGAGGAGCGCGCCGGCGACCGTCGTCAGGAACACGCCGATCCCTTTGGTGACCTTGTCCGTCGTGGTCCCGTCGAAGGACTTGTGCAAGGCGCCCGCGGCGAGCCCAAGGACGACGATGCCGAGCATGGTCCCCAAGAAACCCGGAGTGGGCCTGGCGATCTTCGAGAAAAAGCCAAAGGCGTTGTTCAAGAAGTAGAGCGCGACGATGACCAGGATCACGCCGAGCGCGGACTTGACGTGCACCATCCAGCGGCCGCTCTTCGGAAGCTGAACCGCGAAAGTACCGACGACGAAGAACGGAACGCCGAGGCCGAGCGCGAACGCCGCCATGGCGAGCCCGCCCATCAGCGCGCTCTGCGTCTTGGTGATCCACGCGAGGATGCCGGTGAGGAAGGGTCCGGTGCACGGCGCGGCGATCGGACCACACGCGAGACCGAGCGCGAAGGCGCCCGCGTAACCGGTGCCGCCGATCTGCGCGAGGCGGTTCTTCAGCCCCGACGGCAGATCGAGCTCGAACGCGCCGAACATCGCCGCCGCCATCACCAGGAACACGACGCTGATGAACGAGATGACCCAGACGTTCTGGAGGATCGAACCGGCGATGCTTCCGGTGAGCCCGGCGACGACGCCGAGGGGCACGAACATCGCGATGATGCCACCGAC
>Ga0265337_1000635_pt1 | contig 18555 bp, 18 predicted proteins | sample 42122metaG_FD_192441 | JGI IMG/M metagenome (GOLD analysis project Ga0265337, IMG submission 192441) | Rhizosphere microbial communities from Carex aquatilis grown in University of Washington, Seatle, WA, United States - 4-21-22 metaG | ecosystem: Host-associated > Plants > Roots > Rhizosphere >... | reverse complement strand
GTTCGCAGCCGGCGATGTAACGCAACCTGTCCGCATGTTAGGCGTACAGCCATAAAATCAAAATCCCGCTGGGTGTATCCGTGGCCCGACCAACGGTGTCAAACCGCCCTTCTTGTCAACCCAGACATATATTTGGTTGGTCGTGATTGTGAGAAAGCCTCGGTTTATCAAACGCGCGCAATCAGCGGCAAGCTCACACTGGTAATCTATGCCATCAATGGTGAACCGATTGGTGTATGAATAAACTCTGACATATTCGGAAGTCGGTGGATGGTTGGTGAACGCCCCAAACTTGTGAAGCTCCGTGTCCGCGTCTCTGAGCGATACTTTCGTGATGGTAAGCCATCCTCGGCGGTCAACACGCGACTCTCGAGACATGAAGAAGAAAACCATCAGGACGAGAACTGCCAACACCGCCAATGCGACTAATATCTTCATAAGACTGATTGCGCCTAACAGGCAGTGGACTGCTGGACTTGAAAAAGACGCTCATGGCTTTCCGGTAGAGGCTGCAACTGCCCAATTACTGGCCGGAGTAAAAGGCTTCCACCTTGGCGGTAACATCCTTGTAGCCCGCGTCCATTTCGTAAATCTGTTTGAACTGTTCGATGGCTTCGTCTTTCTTGCCCATGCTTTCGAGCACGCTGCCAAGGTTGTAGACCAGGTCCTTTTTCTCCTCGTCGAAAACGGGCTTTTCCTTGATCGCGTCCTGTAATTTTCGCGCCGCCAGGTCGAACATTTTCCGTTTGGCAAAGCACTGGGCGAGGAAGCTCATGGAAGCCAGGCGTTTGTGTGGATTTTGCTGCGCCTTTTGAAATTCCTGGATCGCCTCACTGTATTTGCCGGTCTGAAAATAAAGCTGGCCCATCTCAAACCGGATCGCCAGGTCGGTCGGATATTTCTCCACCCGTTTCTGGCAATCAGTGACCTGGAAATTCAGTTTCTCAGCCTGAATTTTTGCCGACTGTTCGGCATAGTCCGGCGCCGCGGGGTCCAGCTGTTCCAACTGGTAATCAAACCGGCGCACGATGGTGTCATTGATTGCCCGTTCGAGTGACGGGTCATTCCCCATTTCTGAATTTTTGATGCGGTCAAAAAGTTCGAGCGCTCGGTCAAATCGCTTTTTCTCCGAATAAAGTTTTGCCAGTTCGCGCGTGATTTTCAGGTTGTTGGGCTCGGTCTGCGAACGCGCCTCATACTCGCCGATCAGTCTTTCGGTCACGTCTTCATTCTTTACGACGCGCTGCGCCTGCTCCAGCGAGGCAGCCTGTTCCTTGTTCTTCAAAATATCACGATAGGAACCCTGGCCGCTTTCCAGGGCGTTGTACCCGCCCTGATCCAGGGTTTTGCGGGCGGACAAATCCTTGAGCGCCTGGTTCAGCTCGCCATCGCTGGGAAAGCTGCGCAAAAGTTCCGCCAGAACTCTTTCCGCCCCGCTGGTATCTCCCCCGGCCGTGCCCACTGCATGGGCATATTCAATCGCCAGATTTTTGTCCTTGGGTGAATTCTTCACCAGGATTTCCAGTGACATCGCTGCGGTTTGCGGCAGTTCCAGGGCCTGCGCCCCCTCGACGAGGATCCGGTGCGCCGCGGAACTATTCGGGTCGCCGTTCAAAATCTGCTCGGCAATGGCCATGGCCTCGGCGGGATTTTTGCCCATGGCCATCCTGGCCTTGGCGACCTGCGGCGAAGATCCTGCGCCGCTCAACATTTTCTTGAAGAATCCGCCGCCGCCGCCGCTTTTCTGAAGCTGCGCTGCTCGCAACGCCTTGCGGCAATCCAAAAATCCCGGTTCTTTCACCAACACCTGGTTAAACAGGTCGATGGCATAGTCCGCATTTTCCCGTTGCATGGCTTCGTTGGCTTTGATGAACAGCAAACGGGCGTCGCGTGATATTTCATTGATGCTTTTCTCTGCCATGGTATTGCCTGGTTTAATTAAAAATTTGCATTTACGGATGGAAAAATCAACCCCGAAGGGCGTTCGGGTCAGCCACACTGGGCCTTGTGCCGCAAGGCGTGGTCCACCAGCACCAGTGCGGTCATGGCCTCCACCATCGGTACCGCGCGCGGCAACACACACGGATCGTGACGGCCGCGGCCCTTGAGCGTGGTGTTGTGAAAGGCTTCATCCACCGTGTCCTGTTCATGCATGACCGTGGCCACCGGCTTGAAGGCCGTCCGGAAAAAAATTGTCTGCCCGTTCGAAATGCCGCCCTGGATGCCGCCGGAAAAATTCGTCGTGGTGAAAACTTTTCCGCCGCGGGCCCGGAACGGGTCGTTGTGCTCCCGGCCGGTGAGGGTGATGCCGCCAAAGCCGGAGCCGATTTCGAAGGCCTTGGACGCCGGCAGGCTCAACATGGCCTTGGCCAGGTCCGCTTCCAGCTTGTCGAACACCGGTTCGCCCCATCCCGGAGGGACGCCGCGCGCCAGGCCTTCAACAATGCCGCCGACGGTATCGCCCGCCCGCCGTACCTTTTCAATCAGCCGGATCATCTTCTCCGCCGCCTTTTTATCCGGGCAACGGACGATGTTCGATTCAATGTCCCGGGCCTTCACCCGGTCCGGGTTCACCGCGGCGATCAGGCGCTGGACCTGTTTGACATAGGCGAGGATTTCGACGCCAAAACGTTCGCGCAAAATTTTCCGGGCAATGGCGCCGGCGGCGACACGGCCGACGGTTTCACGGGCGCTGGCCCGGCCGCCGCCCTGCCAGTTGCGAATGCCGTACTTGGCGAAATAAGTGAAGTCCGCGTGGGACGGGCGGAACTTCGTTTTCATTTCGGCGTACGCCTCGGACCGGGCATCCTCATTCTTGACCCACAGACAGATCGGTGTGCCAAGAGTCCTGCCGTTGAACGTGCCGGACAGGATTTGCACCGTGTCGGATTCCTTGCGCGGCGTCACGATTTTGGATTGTCCCGGACGCCGGCGATCGAGATCAGGCTGGATGTCGGCTTCCGAGAGCCGCAGCCGCGGCGGACAGCCGTCCACGACCACGCCCACACCGCCGCCGTGGGATTCACCCCACGTCATGATGCGGAATAGTTGCCCGAAGGTGCTGGCCATGCCTGAATAATGTAAAAAAACCGTCGCTGGGTCAACTTATCCGCGGCTGCCGCCGTTTCACCGGTTGCCGGACAAATGGTCCGCGACCCCATGAAATCTGCGGATTGGCTTGAAACTTGAAACTTGAAACCTGAAACTTCACCGGATGAATCGCATTGTGGAACGTTTTGCGCGCCTGAAGCGGGATGGCAAAAAAGGTTTTGTCGTTTATATCGGCGCCGGGGATCCGAATCTGGCCGCCACCCGCCGGCTCGCGCTAGCTTTTGACCAGGTGGGCGTGGATGTGCTGGAGCTCGGTGTGCCGTTCAGCGATCCACTGGCGGATGGCGTGGTGAACCAGCTCGCCGCCCAGCGCGGCCTTGAATCCGGCACGACACCCGCCCAGGTTTTGAAAACCGTGGCCGCCATCCGGCGTGATTCACAAATTCCGGTTGTCCTCTATATTTATTTCAATCTGATTCACAAAGTCGGAATGGAACGGTTTATTGCCGGCGCCGCGAAGGCGGGCGTGGATGGTCTGCTGGTCCTTGATTTGCCGCCGGAAGAATCGGACAATTACGAAGCGCTGATGAAACAAGCCGGCCTCTGCCACATTTACCTCGTTGCCCCGACGACGCCAGAGGGTCGCATGGAACTCATCGTCAAGCGCGGCAGCGGATTCATTTATTACATCTCACGCGAAGGCGTGACGGGGATGCAAAGCAAGATCGCCTCCAATCTCGCAGAGCAAGTCGCCAAAATCCGCGCGCATACAAATTTACCGGTTGCCGTCGGCTTCGGCGTTTCAAATCCTGAACAGGCCACGCATGTCGCGCAAAACGCGGATGCCGTCGTCGTCGGCAGCGCGGTGGTCAATCAAATTGCCCGGCACGGCAAATCGCCGGAACTCGTGAAGCATGTGGGCAGGTTTGTGGAGTCGCTGGTGTCGGCGGTGAAGGATTTGTGAATCGGGAATGGGATTCCGCTGTTTGATTATTGATTGGGTCCGGTCTGTGAATTTTGATCGGGTGGGGGTTGTGAATCCTGGTTTTTTTTGGGGCTTTGCATTTGGGCCTGCCGACGGGCATCTCGTTCAGCTTTTGCCTGAATTTGTTCCGTGGTTCTGGCCGGGGCTGGTTCGTTGAAGTCCATGCTGGGCAGCGAAAGAAAATCAGCCGCTTCCAGATAGGCGATCTTCTGCTGGAGGTCATCGGTGCTTTCGGCTGCGGCTTTCAAAGCGGGGATGGCGTTGGTGCTGCCGAATTCCTTGGTGGCTTCAATTGCGGCATCCCGAATCTCCTTATCCGAACTGGTCAGGTCAGCCAGGATGTTGGAGAGCGACGCCGGATCATCATTCATGGACCATTGCTGGAGGCGGTCGATTTCGGCGTCAATGTTGGCCTGGCGTTGTTCATCCGTAAGATTACTGGTGACCATTGGCCCGGCGGGAATGGGTAAAGGTTCGGGCGGCGGTGCAACGCTCACGACGGCGTTTGTGGCTGCCATGGGAGCAGTGGTCGCAGGTCCAGGGGCAGCAGGAGTTTTGGCCGCGTTTGTTGCGCCCGCATTTCCCCAATGTTGGTTCAAATAAAAAACCACACCCAGGGTCAATGCCGCCGTCAAAAATATAGCCAGAATAACCTTTGGTCTCATAACCGGACTCGAAACACTTTCATATTAAACAAAAAACCAAGCCAGGCAATGCCTGGCTTGGTTTGATTCTGAAAGATTAATTAAAACAGATAGTTAAACCAATAGATCGAAAACGGCAGCAAGCCAATCCCTGCCGTACCGGTGCCGGTAAAGCTGAACGAACTTCCGGTTATGACGCCATCATCACTGCCCTTTTGGGCGGCGAATCCGCCACCTTTTCCAGAGATGGTCATTTTGGCGATGTTTGTTTTGGTCAGGGAGGCGGACAAGGTTCCGCCACCAAAGGCATCAAATGTTGTATAATTGGTATTGCCAAGCGGGCGCGCGCTGACCCGAAACTCGATATTGAGCACGTCACTTTCCGTTCCGCTGGTAAGGTTGGCACCACCTTTGAACGAGGACGCAATGTCCCCGATGTTGACCACGGCGATATTGCTGCCGCTCAGGTCAAAAAAATACCCGGCACTGTTCGTCAGAAAGGTGCTGCCCGTGTAGGGATCCCACTTCAACGAATAAGTCAGGGGCGGCGTTGAACCTTGGAGTCGAATTTCGTTCGTGATGCACGCGAATACACTTTTTAGATTGTAGGTCGTCTTTGCAATCTTGTTGCTGGTAATGGTGGGGTTGTTGGTTGGGCCATAAAAAGCCGTGAGGTTCATCGTGCCGCTGTCTGCGGTCAATGTCAGCGGGAAGGCTGACGCTTTGGTTGCAGCAAAGGCCATGGCCCCTGCTAGTGCAGTGCAGACTAGTATTTTGGTCAATTTCATATTGGTCTTCTCTCTTTTTTAATTATTTTACCGTTTGAATTCTTCCATCCGGGCAAGATTATTAATCTTCCGATAGGAAGGCTTACTACGGGGAAGGTGGAACTGTCAACTTTATTTTATGTAAACCAAGGCCACTTTAAGTATAACTAAAGAATTGTATTTGAATTGTGATGCACTTTGGGTGGTTCTGGTGTTGGGGCCGTCCATTTGCTCGCGTTGCCCGGCAAACGCTCGTTTCTCCATCAGGCCGTGGATCGGGTGCTGTCGCTCGCGCCGGCCAGAAATATATTCGTCATCACCAACTAAACTCAATTTGCCGGAGGTCCGCAAGCAACTTCCTAAAATCCCCCCCGCCAACCTGGTCGCCGCGCTGACACCAGAGGCGCATGGAATTCATCGTCAAACGCGGGGCGGGATTTATTTATTACCTCTCGCGTGATGGCGTCCCCGGCATGCGGATGCAAGACGCAGTTGGCGCCAATCTGGCGCAACCGGTGGACAGAATCCGCGCTCATGCTTCCCTGCCGGTGGCTGTCGGTTTAGGTATCTCCAATCCGGAACAGGCGAAATTGGTGGCGGAATCGGCGGATGCCGTCGTCATCGGCAACGCGGTGGTGAATCAAATTGCCAAGCACGGCAAGAGCGAAAATTGGGTTCACAACGTCGCTAAATTCGTTGGCAAAATCGCGCAAGCAACAAGACTGTAACGGCTTTTAGCCGGAACGATGCAGTTGGTATTCATCGGGGAGCACAGCCACCCCCGGCTGTAGTTCGGTGCGCCCTCGCGTCGAACCTTTCGCCGAGAGATGAACCAAACAGTGCCTTGATCTTGAGGCAAAAGCCGATTACGAGGCGTCGTCGGCAGCGCCCGGGACGGGCGCGCTTCCCATTTCAACTGCATCGTTCCGGTTTAGGAGTATTCTCAGGAGGGTCATCTATTTTGATGACAAGCAAACCATTGACGCCAAAGCCTTTTTGCTTGACGCCAAAGCCGTTCTTAATTAAATTGCAACGTATCAGAAGCAACAGAAGTAACAAAAACCTAAATCATTCATGAAAAAAACTCTATTCTTGTCAGTCGGAATTGCTGCCTTTTTGGTGCAAAATGTGTCCGCACAAATAACTCTTTTTTCAGATAACTTTGAATCGTATCCAACCAGCTCGACCACTACGGGTGCTGGCGGTTACGAGGTAATCAATGGCGTTAGTGGGAGCCCATGGCAGATTCAAGGTGGTTCCGGTGCTGGCACCATAATTATCACGGGAGGTGTTGACGCCAACGGTTTTGGCGGCAGTCACGGTCTCTTCGCAGACTGGAATTTCGCGTCAGCGTCTCTATACACCTATGCTCAATATACCACATACGGTTCGGTCAATGCTCCGGGTGCGGGAACGACTCTGTCACAAGTTCAAATCTCTTTGGACATTTACATTAGCGGTTCCGAAGGTTCCAGTTCTCCAGTGACTGTATCCTTTCAGAATAACAGTTCTAGTTGGAATTTCACTCCAACATTGGCCAATGGGGTGTATACGCCTGTAACATTTACGCTCGATCAAGCGACGGAAAACGGCAGCACCGCTTTTGATCCTACATTATCATCCAGTTTCCAAGTTTCCACCGGTGCTGGCAATGGATACGGATTTGATAATAATAATGTTCTCGAATTTGATAATGTTTTAATTCAAGCGGTTCCCGAGCCGACTTCATTAGCTCTGATGGGCTTGGGCGTGGCTGGTTTAGCTCTGTTGCGCCGTCGTAACGCATAAGCAAATTCTTTAATTCCCGCGCCGATTTGGCAACACCAAGTCGGCGTTTTGCTTTATTAACATTCAAAACAGATTTTGCATTTATCGTTTTGTCCGTGTTGAATGGACAAAATGAAAACGCAAACTGGCTCCCAGAACCGCTTCGTCATCATCATGGCCGGCGGGCGCGGCGAACGCTTCTGGCCGTTGAGCCGCGAGAAAATGCCCAAGCAATTGCTCACGTTGCTTGGCAAACGCTCGTTTCTCCAGCAGGCCGTTGACCGCGTGCTGCCGCTCGTGCCGGCCAAAAATATCTTCGTCATTACCAACGAAACTCAGTTGTCGGAGGTTCGCAAACAACTGCCCAAGATTCCCCGGGCCAATCTGGTCGCCGAACCCATGGGCCGCGACACCTGCGCGGCCGTCACGTTGGGCGCAGCCCTCGTCGGTGCCCGCTCAACCACCGGCGTCATGGCCGTGCTGCCGGCCGATCACGTCATTCCCGACGAGAAAGGCTTTCAACAGGTGTTGAGCGATGCCTTTGACTTGGCCGGTCGCGGGCAGGCGATTGTGACGATCGGCATCAAGCCCACCGAGCCGGCGACTGGATACGGTTACATCCGCGTTGGCGAAGCCCTGCCGCCGCCGTCGGGCGTGAAGAAGTACAAAACCACCTTTTTCCGGGCGGAACAATTCGTGGAAAAGCCGCACTTTGATCGCGCGCTGGAATACATCAGCAGCGGCCAGTATCGCTGGAACGCCGGCATGTTTATCTGGTCGTTTGTGACCGTCACGGAAGGTTTGCAGAAGCATCAGCCGGAAATGTACGAGGCGTGCCAGCGCTGGTTCAAGGCGGCCAGCCAGCCGGCCAGACTCGCGAATGTGCTGGCGAAGGAATATCCCGACCTCAAAAAGGTCTCGATTGACTACGCGTTGATGGAAAAGGCGCAGAATGTCGTCGTGGCCGAAGGCGCGTTCGAGTGGGACGATCTCGGTTCCTGGACGGCATTGGCGCGGCATCTCAAACCGGATGCCGAGGGCAATTGCGCGGTGGCGGATTTTATCCACGTTGATGCGGCAAGGAATCTTATCTTCGATGCGCGCACAAAAAATCGCACACCCATTGCCGTGGTCGGTTTGCGCGATTCCATTCTGGTGCAGACGGACGACGCGGTATTGCTGGCGCACAAGAGCCAGGCGCAGAAGGTGAAGGAGCTGGTGAAGAAACTCGGCGCGGACGCCAAACTCAAACGGCTGATTTAAGCCGGAACAATGCAGTTGGACCTGGGTGGAAGCGACGCCCCGTCGCCACCGGTTTTACTCCCAAACAATGCTATATCAAATTTGAAGTGTTTGCGAATGGCGTATTATCAGAGTTAAGACGTGGAACCTGAACCGGCGGACGAACAATGCGCTGGTGGAGACGTTCAACGTGAACAACTTGAATGAACTGACGACGGTGACCAACCGGGGCACGCTGACGGTAGCGGGCACGGCGACGGAAACGCCTTACGATTCTCCCGATTATTTGACGGGGGTGACGGTGAGCGGGACCGGGTTGAGCAGTGGGCCGGCGGCGTTGTATGCGGATGGCACATGGGCACGGACGAACGCAACGTTGGCCAACGGGAACAACACGTTCACGGCCATTGCCAATGACACCTACGGACGCTGGAGCACGAACAGCGTGACGGTGAACCTGCCGGCAACGAACACCTACAGTTATGATCTCAACGAAAACGTGTCAGTCCTCACTATTGACACAATGTGTTGTGTCTGGCAGAATTGGGTTCGATGCCACGCAAGCTTCGACTGGAATATGAGGGGGCGATTTATCATTTGATGAGTCGCGGCGACCGGCGTGAGCCTATCTTCAAGGATGAAGCCGATCGGAAGCGTTTTGTGGAAACGCTGGCCGAGGGCTGTGGCAAAACCGACTGGCAGGTGCATGCGCTCTGCCTGATGTCCAACCACTTTCATATGGTGGTGGAGACGCCCAAAGCCAATCTGGTGGCGGGCATGAAATGGTTTTTGGGCACCTATACCGGGCGATTCAACCGGCGGCACAAGTTGTTCGGGCACTTGTTTAGCGGTCGGTACAAGTCTCTGATCGTGGACGGCAGTGGGAATGGCTATTTGCGGACGGTGTGCGATTACGTGCATCTGAATCCTGTCCGGGCGAAGCTGCTGGCGGCGGGACAAACGCTGCGTTCGTATCGGTGGAGCAGTTATCCATGGTATGCGGCCCCGCCCGGCAAACGGCCTGGCTGGTTGCGGGTGGACCGGTTGCTGGGGGAGATGGGAATTCCAAAGGACAGCAAGGCCGGCCGGCGGGAATTTGAGCGGCTGATGGAACAGCGGTTGGAACAGGAGAAACCTGGGCAATACAAATCAATACGGCGGGGTTGGTGTTTTGGAGACAAGGGATTCCGGAAGGAATTGCTGGCACAAATGGTCGAACGAGTTGGAGAGAGTCATTACGGGGCGGAGCGGCAGGAGTCGGGCGAGGAGAAGGCGGAGCGGATCGTTGCGGAGGAACTGAAACGTCGGAAATGGGAGGAAACCGAACTGGAGCAGCGGCGCAAGGGCGATGTGGAGAAGGTGAAGATGGCGTTGCGGCTGAGGCGGGAAAGCATTATGACGTTGAAATGGATTGCCCAACGGCTGCACATGGGAAGCTGGACATATGTGTCAAACTGTCTGGCGACAACAATGAAATGAATGGCAAAGTGTCAATAGTGAGGACTGACACGTATTCGTATTCGTATTTGGCAGCACATTCAGTCGTGCCGTCCTTCTGGAAAGATCGACCGGACGGCGACTTTTCATTTCCGGCACGGCCAGCATCGAACCGAACGGTCGCAGTGCACACATTTGCGACGTCAACAAGCAAATCGCACTGACCATGGAAGTGACACAGGCGATCATGGAATCCCGTGGATTTAAGTTCTCCGATATCGTTCGTGCCACGGCCTATTTCAGGAATATCCACGACGTATCGAGTTTCAATGCCTGGTTCCAACGGGAAAGGGTGAGCCCATTTTCGTTCGTTGCGGTAGAATCAACCATCTGTCGCGATGAATTACTGTTTGAGATTGAGTTGGATGCTGTTTCGTGAGTTTCTCGAGAACGAAGCATTCAAACTTGTTCCAATTACAGCTTTAGACGGGTCGATTCCTGGTATTGGAGTATTGACGATTTTGCAGTGTGCACAAATTTGTCTTGAATCCACGGATGTTTCGCTCGCAAGATGCCCTTCCAAGCCTCCCTTGATTATGATTGAACTGAAGGTTCAATGTGACTGTGGTCAGAAGTACAAGTTCGACGTTGAACCGGTCAACGGCCAGATGCCCTTCACGGTGGCTTGTCCGGTTTGTGGGGTGGATGGAACGGAAAAGGCAAACGGGTTGCTCCAACAGTTGCCGCCTGAACCGGCAACTCAACCGTCCAAGCCGGTGGCGCTGCAAGCCAGATTGCGCATCAGCAGTTCCGCCCCCCAAACCACCTCGCCGCCACCACCTCCGCCCCTGGCCCCGGTGACGGCGGTGGCGCCGCCACCACCGATTGGGGCGATGCGACCAGCTCCGGCCCCGGCAGCGGCGGCAAAAAAGGACCGCGGAAAACCCAGTTTCGGCCTTGGTCTGCTGGGCGGCGCCCTGGGGACCTTGGTGGGGACGTTGCTTTATTACCTGATTTTCCATTTTCTGGGGTTTCGTCTCAAACTCCTCGCGGTGGGGGTTGGCGCACTGGCCGGCTGGGGCGCGGAATATTTGGGCCGGGGCGAAGGCAGCAAGGAATTGGGCGGGCTCACCGCCATTTTTGTCCTGGCGGGCATCATCGGCGCGCAATATCTGGTGGCCCTGAGTTGGTGGCATAAGGCGGTACCCAGCAGCATGTTCAATTCCGCCTATACCAACAGCGTCATAGAAGCGAGGGCCGTGATCAAAGCGGTTCCGACCGGTTCCGACGAGGAGATTCGCAATTACCTGGCGCAGGAACAGGCCGGGGAAGATGGTGAAGTGGGTGCCAAGCCCAATCCGGCGTCCATTACCAAGGAGGACATCAAGGAATTTCGGGAAAAGGACCTGCCGCAATTCCAGGATCTGGCCAGTGGGAAAATAACTCATGAACAATACAACGCCATACACGGAGTCAACACCATTAGAGAGCAAAGCCAGGACAGCGAGGAAGGGACCTTCAAAGCCGTGTTCCTGCTCCTGCTGCTGAGTCGATCCAACCTGGTTTCCCTTTGTCTGGCAGCGGGCCTGGCTTTCAAGATGAGCACCAACGCTTGACGAGCGGAAAGGCTTTTCCCGTTGCCAACGGCTGGGCTTGATCCGGTTTCCCACGGCAACCACCACGGCAGCGGGTTTGAGATATTTTTGCCCTGCGGCTTTGACCTGTTCCTGTGTCACGGCTTCATATTTTGCGTCATCGAATTCCGCGCGCTCACCAGGATCCAATACAGGATATGGAAAAAAGGGCGAAAAGGGTCTCCGTCTTTGATGAGATGAGGGTGAAATTGCCGAGGGTTGTCGGGATGATGAGAGCCCTGAATGCTGCGTTCCTTGAACTCCTCCAATTGCAGCTTGACCTTTTCCGCTTAAATGGCAGGCTATCCGGCTCGATTTTAAATTATGCAGCATATTAGAAACATTGCCATCATCGCGCACGTGGACCACGGCAAGACGACGCTCGTGGACTGTCTGCTCAAACAGTCGGGCACCTTCCGCGCCAACCAGCATGAGTCGCAGGAGGAGCGCCTGATGGATTCGATGGATCTGGAAAAGGAAAAGGGCATCACCATCCGCGCCAAGAACGCCGCGTTCAAGTACAAAGATTACCACATCAACATCGTGGACACCCCCGGTCACGCGGATTTCGGCGGCGAAGTCGAGCGCATCATGAACATGATTGACGGGGTGCTGCTCGTCGTGGATGCCGCCGAGGGTCCGCAGGCGCAGACGCGTTTCGTGCTGCGCAAGGCGCTCGAAGCCGGGGCCAAGCCGATCGTGGTCATCAACAAGATTGACCGAGAGAATGCGAATCCCAAAAAGGTGCTCGACCAGGTTTTTGAGTTGTTCATGTCGCTGAACGCCACAGACGAGCAACTGGATTTTCCGTTCATCTATTGTTCGGCCAAGGGCGGCTACGCGAAGACGGAACTCGAACATGTCACCGGCACCATGGAGCCGTTGTTCGAAGCCATCACGAAGTATATTCCCCCACCGCGCGCGAAGGCCGGCGTCGGTTTCCAATTGCTGGTGGCGAACCTGGATTACAGCGATTATCTCGGGCGTATTGCGTTCGGCAAGATTTACGAAGGCAAGGTCAAGCTCGGCGACGAGGCGATCTGCCGCCACGGCCACGGAAAAATTTCCAAGGGCAAAATCACCGCGATTTTCCATTTTGAAGGCATGAAGCGCATCGAGGTCCAGGAGGCGCATGCCGGCGACATCGTCGGCCTCACCGGTTTTGAAGACGTTTTCATCGGCGAGACGATATGCGATTCCGAGCTGCGCGCGACACTGCCTTACATCCCGATTGATCCGCCGACCATCCAGATGGAATTTGCCGTCAACGACGGTCCGCTCGCCGGCCAGGATGGCAAGCTGGTCACGGCGCGCCATATCTGGGACCGGCTGGTGAAGGAAATCCGCACCAATGTCGCCCTGCGCATCGCCCAGACCTCCGATCCAAAGGTGTTTGCGGTCAGCGGGCGTGGTGAAATGCAGATCGCCATCCTCGTGGAGCAGATGCGCCGCGAAGGCCATGAAGTCCTCGTGTCGCGCCCGGAGGTGTTGTGGAAAAAGGCCGCCGATGGCAGCCTGCTGGAGCCGATTGAAAAGCTCTTTGTGGAAGTCCCGAGCGAAAATCTTGGCGCGATCATGGAAAATCTTTCCAATCGCAAGGCGCAAATCACGAACATGAACCACGTGGGCAGCCAGGTCTCCGTGGAAGCCCTGGTGCCCATGCGCGGGCTCATCGGTTTCGAGACCGACCTCGTCAACCAGACCAAGGGCATGGGCGTGATGAGCCATCTCTTTCATGAATACGGCCCGGATTGCGGTGAAATTGCCGCGCGCAAGAACGGTTCGCTGGTTTCCATGGACAACGGCGAAGCCACGAGCTATGCGCTCAACATGGTGCAGGAACGCGGCCGCCTGATGGTGGAGCCGGGCGATGCGATCTATGTGGGCATGATCGTGGGTGAGAATGCTCGGGAGAACGACATCCCGGTGAATCCGGTGAAAGAGAAGCGGCTTACCAACATGCGCTCCCAGGGCGACGGCAAGGGCATCCAGCTCAACCCGCCGTTGAAGCTGAGCCTCGAACGCGCGCTGGAATACATCGACGTGGACGAATATGTGGAAGCCACGCCAAAAAATCTGCGGTTGCGCAAGAAGGTGCTGGACGCCAATGCCCGGAAACGTTCCGAGAAAGCCCGGTCGATTAAAATCCTATCGGAATAGCGGGATACGGATAGGCGCAAATTGCCCCGCTGGTCACGCTGAAAGGATCGCGTGATGTCCGAAACCGCGTCAACTTTTCAGGACAGGTTTTCCGGCGAATTCCATTCCCACCAGGCAGACATCGTCGTCAAATGCCCCGTTGACCGCAAAGCGTCGGATGGCTTCAATCAATTCGTCAAACATCTGGCCGGCCGGCTTGGGAAGCAAATTATGCACGTCCAGCATCAACCGCTCCTGCGAATACAATTCCTCGTTCAAGCCCTGCACTTCGTAAAGGCCGTCGGTGAACAACATCACAAAATCGCCGGGAGTGATGGCAATCCCGGTGGTCTGATAGGAGGGATTGTCAAACAATCCGAGCGCCGGCTCCCCGCGGCCGGAAGCATGGGCGAGCAGTTCAATCCGACCGGTGGAACGGTGGATCAGCAGCGGTTTGGGGTGGCCGGCGTTGGCAAAGCGCAGGCTGCCGGCCCGCCAGTCGGCGACGAGATAAAACGCCGTGGTCAACATCGGTGACCCGGTGCTCTTGAGGATGCTGCACAAATCGGAATTGAGCTTGCGCAGAAAATTTCCCGGTTCGCGCGCCAGCGGTTTCAATTCCTCGACCAGCGCCCGGATGATGGCGGTGACCAGCGCGGCCCGGACGCCATGACCGGTCACGTCGCAAATGAACACTGCGGCTTCCGTGTCGGAAAGGGCGGAGACGTTGAAAAAATCGCCGCTCACCGTCTCGGCGGCATGGTAACGTTGGACAAACTGGAACGCGCTTTGTTCCGGCGGGACGAGGCCGGGGAAAACCGGGTATTGTTGCGGCAACATGGCCATCTGGATTTCACGGGCCATCTGCAGGTTGCTTTCCATGATCTGGTTTTTGGCATGCAATTCCTCGCGGCTGCGCGCCAGCTCGGCACTCGTCCGGCGGATTTGCTCCTCGGCCCGCCGCTGTTCCGTGATGTCCCAGAAAATGCCCTGCAAGCCGATGATTTTTCCGTCGGCGCCGTACAGCGGGGTCTTGACCACCTGAACGACCGTTTTTTCCTGGCCAAACGGCTGGTGTTCCTCGGTGATTTCGAAGGTCTGCCCGGTTTCCATCACCTGCCGGTCATCCCGCTCATATTTTTCCGCCAGGGCTTTGGGGAAAAAATCAAAATCAGTTTTGCCCAGGATGTCCTCCAGCTTGCAATGATAGTGATTGCAGTATTGCTGGTTGGCAAAGGTGAACCGGCTCTGCAGGTCCTTCCGAAAAACATTCTGCGGCATGGTTTCCACCAGTGAATGATAAAGCGATTCCGATTTGCGCAGGGCCTGCTCCACCTGCCGCCGTTGGGTGATGTCCTGGACCGTCCCTTCGTAATAGAGCAGGGCGCCCTGGGCGTCGCGCACGGCCCGGCAATTTTCCGAAATCCAGATGATCGAATTGTCCTTCCGGAAAATCTCCGATTCAAACTCCGTGATGGTGTCCTTTTCCTGCATCACCCGGATGAATTCCTCGCGCCGCCCCGGCTGGACGTAAAGCCGGCTCGCGATGTCTTTGATGCTGGCCATCAATTCCACCGGCGAGGCGTAACCATAGATGCGCGCCAGGGCCACATTCGCCAGCAAATAGTGCCCGTCCGGTGTGGTGCGAAAAACGCCTTCCACCAGATGATCAAAGACGCCGTAGTAATTGTCCCGTTCATCGATCAATGCCACGCGTTCGTGATGGCGCTCGACGGCACAGCGCAGCAGATGCGGCAGCGTGCCGGCCTTGATTTGGTCCCGGCCCAGGTGGTCTTCGGCGCCTGACCGGATGATTTCCACCGCCAAGGCGTCGTTGTTTTCCGGTCCGACGACCACGACGGGTACCCGGGGGAATTTGGTCGTCAGTTGGGTGACCAGGAACAGGCCGGCCGTACCGGCCGAGGGAAGCTCAAACAAGATGACCGAGTAGGAATGGGTGGCGAGTTCCGCCAGTCCGGCTTCCAGGGTGGGAACGGCGGCGACCCCGGCGATTTCGCTGTTCCCGCGCAGCATTTCCGTGATGCCCGGTGCAAACCGCTCGCCGTTGCCGACGAGTAAAACATTCAATGGTTCAAATTCCATAGTGCAGCCTGGACTGCGCCCGAAACGCAGGCCAAATCCATCCACCGCCCCGGCTAAGATACAGGGTTGGCCCGCCACCGCAAGTGGGTTGCATCACCTCAGGAAAGGGAGCATGGGGCCAATTTAAACTGTAGCGTCGGCTGTCTCAGCCGACGGTGCGCTGAAGACAGCGCACCCAACAATAATTGACCTCTGTCTTGGATGCTTTCTGCTTTCCAAGCCCACAGCCCCAAAGTATCCTGCTTATCTGAAAGATTATGCCGGGTGTTTTCATCAAAACCTATGGCTGCCAGATGAACGAGCGCGACAGCGAGGCGGTGGCCGCCCAGCTTGTCGCGAAGGGCTACACGCTCGCTCCGTCCGAAGCCGTCGCCGACGTGGTGCTGCTCAACACCTGCAGTGTGCGCGATTTTGCGGAACAAAAGGCCATCGGCAAGATGCAGAACATCGCCGCGGAGGTGCGCAAGAACCGGCCGAATGTCGTGCTCGGTTTCATGGGTTGCATGGCCCAGAGCCGCGGACAGGAATTGATCGATAAACTGCCGGATGTTGACCTCGTCCTCGGCACCCAGAAATTTCATCACGCGGCGGATTACCTCGACGAAATCCTGGCCGGCCGCCGGGAAAAAATCGTGGACGTGGCGGCGGAGCCGGGAAGCGAGGCGACCATTCGCGAGCATCTGCTCAACGGCAACGCGCCGAAATCCGTCACCGCATTTGTCAGCATCATGCAGGGTTGCAACCAGTATTGCACCTTTTGCATCGTACCCTACACGCGCGGCGAGGAGCGCAGCCGCGGCATTCCCGACATCGTGGCCGAGTGCCGCCAGCTCGTGTCCCAAGGCGTCAAGGAAATCACCTTGCTCGGCCAGATCGTCACCAGTTATGGCAAACGTGGTTTTGGTAATACGACCATCGATGGTGGGGCGGGCAGTCCTCTACCCGCCGCTCACGCGAACGCAAACAACGGCGCGCACGGAGTGACGCGCCCTACCTTGCAAAAATCCCCTTTCGTCCAGCTCCTCGACGCGGTCCACGAAATCGACGGGCTGGAACGCATCCGGTTCACCTCGCCGCATCCGAAGGGGTACGGCGACGATTTGATCGAGGCCTACGCGCGGCTGCCCAAGCTCGTCGAAAGTGCGCACCTGCCCGTCCAGAGCGGCAGCGACCGGGTCCTGAAATTGATGCACCGCGGCTACACGCGCCAGCGGTTCCTGGAACTCATCGGAAAACTGCGCCGGGTCCGGCCGAACATCGGCATCACGACGGACATCATTGTCGGGTTTCCGGGCGAAACCGAGGATGATTTCGAGCAGACCCTGTCGCTGGCCCGCGAGGTCCGGTTCGACAACGCTTATATTTTCAAGTACTCACAGCGGCGTGACACTCCCGCGGCGGAGATGCCGGACCAGGTCCCGCAAAAAATCCGCGAGGAACGCAATCATCGCCTGCTCGAAACGGTCAATGAAATCGGCAAACGCAAATACGATGCATTTGTCGGGCGGCAGACGCAGATTCTGGTTGAAGGCCCGAGCAAAAAGAACTCCACGCGTCTGGCTGGGCGGACGCGTTGCAACAAGATTGTGGTGTTCGACGGTTCCAACCGGCATCGCGGCCAGCTCATGGACGTGAAAATCACCCGCGCCGGTTCCTTCACCCTCTACGGCGACCCCGCGATTGTGAATTTGTAGAGTTCGGTTTCTTTCACGAGACATGAATTTGTTTCTTGTCATCAGCCCAAATCCGTTTGACTGGCTGCACGCTTTGTGTTCGTAAAATCAAACCGAAGGATTCAGCGACCTCGCGTTCAATGTCCCTGACATCCATGACATCGTATTCATCAAATGGAGAATAGGGCAAATTGAATTTGGAAATGCGCGCCCAGACCGGATCGTTTTTCAAAGCGATCATTCTATTGCCAAAAATCTTGCCGCCGCCATCCGTCCATTTTTTCAGCCAGTCCACCCACTCCATTGGTGTTGATTCATTAATGGCCTTAAAAAATTCCTGTGCAGGCCATTGATCAAGCAACGCTTCATTTTGCCCGCTGTCATACCATTGGAAGGATCGTTCGGCTCGGATTTTTAATTCGGCGACGGTTTTTCTTTTCATCGTCTGAGTTGCTTGATTTTACTTTGCGCTCAACAGAACTTTCTGTCTATAGCAATTTCCCTTTGAATTTTTCGTGTCCATTCGTGTGGATTCGTGGTTTAATTTCCGAAATGAAGCTTTCAATTTTATCCATCCTGCTCGGGGCGGGATTGAGTGTGCCGCAGATTTACGGCCTGACCAAGCCGGTGCAGTTTGCCGCCGCCGTGCGCAAGTTCCCGCGCAACCTGGCCGCCGGCATCGTGCTGATGTTGCTGGCCACCGCCGGGTTTGTCTGGAACGTCAATATCGAGCCGGTCGCGGATTTCTCGGCCTACAAACCGGCCATGATGATCGGATTTGCGGCCGTGGGCATTTTGTCGTGCGTCTTCATCCAGGATTTTCTGGCGGTGCGCGGTCTGGCGGTGGTGATGTTGCTGCTGGCCAAATTGATGGTCGATACCGGCCGGCCTCATCTGGGCCAAAGCCCGTGGGTGCTGGTGATCCAAATTTGGGCTTATGCCCTGGTCGTTGCCGGCGTCTGGTTTACCATTGCGCCGTGGAAATTACGTGACGTTCTGAATTGGGCCACGGCCAACCAGAGCCGTATCATCGTCGGCAGCAGCATCCGCCTGGCATTTGCGGTGTTTGTGATGCTGCTCGGTCTGACGGTGTTCCGCGCGATGTGAGCGCCG
>Ga0265337_1000632_pt1 | contig 18626 bp, 10 predicted proteins | sample 42122metaG_FD_192441 | JGI IMG/M metagenome (GOLD analysis project Ga0265337, IMG submission 192441) | Rhizosphere microbial communities from Carex aquatilis grown in University of Washington, Seatle, WA, United States - 4-21-22 metaG | ecosystem: Host-associated > Plants > Roots > Rhizosphere >... | reverse complement strand
CGGGCGAACAAGAGCCCCGTCGCCAATGCAAAGCCGAAAAGCCCGGTCAATGCTTCGAATGCCACCACGATATTGGCCGCAAGCCCAGCCGGACTCATTCTTCCGTAGCCGATCGTCGCCAGAGTTTGAACGCTGAAAAAGAATGCGTCGAAGAACCGTTGTCCGAGCGAAATCGCGCCGGAGCCCTCGATGGCTCCGGAACCGCAGGCCAAATAGGCAAGGGCAAAAAGAATGTTCACGAGAAAATATGAGAGGACGACCATCGAGTGAAACTTCAGCCATGACATCGAGAGCAATGCATGGTATGGGTTCAGGGTGCGGAGGAACGACTGGCCAGTCCGTTCTACGTTGAAACTCCCGTTGCGGTTCAGGAACCGCGTGCGGGATTGCGCCGCGACCTTTGAACCTAAGCCGAGGTCCTGAGTGTCTTCCTGGGGTTGAAGCCGTAATGTTCTTCTTTTCTTCGCCAAGGATGTGCCTTCATAGTGTGGATGAAATTTTAGCTTTCTACACGCTATCTCAAAAAATGTTACGATGTAGAATGCATTTGTAATGTCATGCTGATCCCGTCGCTTTTTTGCGGGAGAAGCATCCACGACAATGAAGCCTCGTAGATTCACGATGCATGATTGTCATGGATTCTTCACTCCGCTTCGCTCCGTTCAGAATGACATATAGAAGACGATTCCTAATGTAATTCATACCTCATCGTCTGCGCGCGATCCCTGTAAAATCCGATCGAACGAAGCACATCCGCCAGCGGACTTTCTGTCGGGCGGACGCCGTCGCAGTATTCCAAGATAATTTCGCGTTCATTTCTGAAAGAAGAACGAAGATTCGAAACGAACTGTTCCAGTCCCGCGCGCACAAAGTCCTGGGACGATTCGGCGACGGTGGTGATCCGGGCGCCAAATCCCTCGATCCACAATACGGGCGCGCCGCGGTCGAACACAAAATAATTGAGCGGAAGCCGCGCAATGCGGATGTTCGAGGCAGAGTTTATGCCTCCGATTTCGATTCCAAGTCCGTATGGATTTGCCGGATCACATGCATTAACAACGATGGGAGCCCCTCCGTTCATTGTTGATTGTTCGTTGTTGATCGTTCGTATCATATCGACCGCTGCGGGAAGCGCGAACTGCATCCCCGATAATCCCTCCACGAAATAGCCGCGCCTGATATCGCCGCGCATTTCCATTTTCTGGAATTCAAGCGCAAGCATGGGCCAGGGGAGAAGGTTGTCCTCGCGCTTTGCAATTTCTCGCGCAACGATGCCGTAGCGGAGCAGCAACTGCTGTGCCTGGCGGGCTGTCCTTTCTTCGGGAGATGCATTATCTCCGAGGACCCTGCGGGTATGAACAAGCGACCAGCGTCCATTCCAGCCGGGCGCTGTGCGCAACGCTTTTCTCACAGAATTCATCGCGAACGATTTCAGCAGATTGCGCCGCGGATTCGTGAGCACGATCCGTTCTGGTGGAAGGGGAGAGTCGTCATTCGTCTTAAAACGTTTTACGCTCAACGCTTCATCCACGACGTCGTTCGTGATGAGTCTCGCCCAGAACAATTCCGCGACTGTTTTGTTCAACGCGGCGAGAGAAAATGGGGTTCCTTCCCGGATATCCGAAAGAAAAGATGCTCCATTCTGTTTCAGAAAATCGTACAATTCCTTCGCAGCGTTTGAAACACCCTCCAGCAGTTTTTCCTTCTCATCGATGAAAAGGGCGCCATCCCCGCTGAAGATCCATTGAGATTTCCCCGGTGAGGAGCCTGCACACACGATCTCTCCCCTGCCCGACAATGCCCGCAAAGCTCCGGGGTCGTAGTTTTTCATCCGGTGACGGAATATTTCACTCTCCCATAATTCGGAGTTGAGCGCATATCCTTCCATTATTTCGAGGATGCTTTGAAGGCCGGCCTCACCCGACTCCTGCGTCGATGGATGACGATGCTGCCAGTGCGCAAGAAAATTTGTGAATCCGCTGATCGATGCCGGTTTGATCTCTTTGCGGAGAATGTTGATCGAGGCGCGATGAATGCGCTCGAGATTCGGCCTGTAGCACCATTGCACCGCTTCATTTTCCGACGAAAATGAACCATGGACAATACTCTCTTCTTCCGGAAGCGAACGAAGAGCGGATTCGCACTCGTCCTGTGAGATCGCGTACCGCTCCATGATCCGATCCGCAGTCAACGGCACATGCGAGCGCAGCATCCGGGTGATCAGGAAACGAAGGCGTTCTTCCCGTTTCAACGGTGAGGTCCGGAATTCTTCGGGAAGTGAAGCGAGCACCTCAGGCTCGATTTCCGCGACGCCTTTATACAACGGAACCTCTTCTGATGCGATGATAAATTTCTTATTGTTGATCCTGACCGGAACAATTGTCCCCTGCTTTACCAATTGGTCTTCAAAGCGGACGTCGCGCGTCGCAGAACGTTCACGGATCTCCTCCTCGGTCAGCTCTCCGATGCGCACAAGTATCTCGAGCAATTCTTCGGGGGTGCGGGCTTTTCGTGTTTCCGAAGTGAATTGCAGCTGCTCTTCAATGCGCTCCACAGCGTCCGGTTTGACGACAGTTTTGACGGCGTCAAGATTAACGACTTCGGCAAGCAATTCCCTGTTCAATGTTTGAAATTGGTTCGGCGTCCCGTGTTTCGGCTTATCTCCTTCATACATATAGGCGGCAATGAAGTCGAACAAAACGCTCGATGCGAACGGCGACGGAATCTCTGTCTGGACGGTGTGGACACTGATCGATCCGGATTCAACCTTGCTCATCACTTCGTTAAAGTGTTCAAAATCGAGAGCATCGTTGAGGCAATCACGGATGGTTTCGATCACGATCGGAAAGTCGTCCACTTTGCGGACGATCTGGAGCAAATCGCCGGCACGCAGACGCTGCAGCCAGAGCGGTGTCCGTTTACCGATCCGAGTCTTCGGCAGCAGAAGGGCGCGTGCCGCATTCTGCCGGAACAATGCGCCGAAGAGTGGAGAGAGAACGAGCTCTTCGAGGATGAGGTCCTGGGCTTGAGCAGCCGTCAGGCCCGCGAAGAGATCGAGGGGGAGGCGTTCGACGTCCGAGCAGCGGAAGAGTATTCCATCGTCATTATAGAGCATCTGAATTTCAGTGCCAAGCCGTTCGCGGAGCTGATGCGAAAGGACAAGCCCCAGAAGCCCGTTCACGCCCCGCCCGAAGCACGAATGGACGACGATCCGCGGGTCGCCGATCTCGTCTCTGAATCCCTCCACGACGATCGACCGATGCGTCGGCAGGAGTCTCGTAGCGGCTCTTTGCTGTTGGACGTAATCGATAATATTTCGTTCTGAGTGGGCGTCGATCGGAAAATTGGCGTGAAGCCATTCGGGAAGTTCCGGCTCGCCGGAAGACAATTTTCCCAGAAATTTTCCGACCCGCTCGCCGAGCTCGAATGTGCGTCCGATCCCTTCGCCCCGCCAGAATGGCATGCGTGCCGGCTGGCCCGGGGCGGGCGCGACGACGATCTTGTTGGCGTCGATGTCGAGCATCTTCCACACATTTGAGCCGAGAATAAAGGTATCGCCCGTCCGGCTTTCATAAATAAACTCCTCATCCACCTCGCCGATTTTTGTAGACAGATCCTCCAGATAGACGGCGTAGTATCCTCTGTCGGGAATCGTTCGGCGTTCGTGATCGCGAGATGAGAAGAGCCGGGAAGGGCCGATAGGGAGTTACGGACCTTGTCCCACGAAATACGAGGGCGCAATTCGCGGAATGCTTCGTTGGTGTAGCGTCCTGCCAGCATCTGAACGACACTTGTGAATATCTTCTTCGAAAGAGTTTGGTAGCAGAACGACTGCCGAACGAGATCGAAAAGTTTGTCCATGTTCCAATCTTCCACGCTGACCATCGAGACGATCTGCTGGGCCAGCACGTCCAGGCAGTCATGGGGGACGTGGGTCTCTTCGATGGCGTGTTCTTCCATCGCGGCGGCGACGACGGCGGCTTCGACGAGATCCATGCGGTGCGTCACATAGATGCGCCCTTTGCTCGTTGCGCTCACCAAATGCCCTGAACGTCCGACACGCTGCAGGCCGCGTGCGATCCCTTTCGGCGATTGAAGCTGGATGACGAGGTCAATGCTGCCGATATCGATGCCCAGTTCCAGCGCCGAAGTTGCGACAAGCACGCGAAGCTTCCCTTGCTTCAGGTCCGATTCCATTTGCTCGCGCGCCGTGCGCGACATGCTGCCGTGGTAGGCCTGCACAATAATTTCTGAAGGACGGCCCGGCATTGCCGGGTGTCCCGAGGAATACGGAACGGCGGAGTTGTTAAATGTATGCTCTTGTCCGGTGAGGAGTTCGTTCAGGTGTGCCGCGACCCGTTCGGCGAGGCGGCGGTTGTTGACAAAAATAAGCGTCGTGTTATGTTTGTAAATCGCCTCGATCAACCGGGGGAAAATCAGCGACCAGATGCTGTCGGTGGGGAGGTCGGAAAAATCCTGCGCGACACACGTGACCTGCAGATCCATTTTTTTCTTATAGCCCGCGTCGATGATGGCCACCTCGCGCGAGATCAGTTTTTCGTTCCGCCATTCCTGTCCGCCCAGGAACCGCGCGATGGTTTCCAACGGTCGCTGTGTCGCGGATAATCCGATGCGGACGAATGATTGCGCTGCTGCTTGTTCGAGCCGTTCAAGCGAGAGCGACAAGTGCACGCCCCGTTTGTTGCCGCTGATCGAGTGGATTTCATCGATGATGACATACCGAACTTCTGCGAAGATCATTCTCGCCTTCTGCGACGAGAGCATGAGATAGAGCGATTCGGGAGTCGTGATCAGAATGTCGGGGGGATTTCTGAGGATCGCGGCCCGCTCGGCCTGAGTCGTGTCGCCGGTGCGGACAGCGCTGCGGAGTTTCGTCAGGGGAATCGACTGTGCGGTGCCTTCAGCGTGAATTCCTTTTAACGGAACTTCAAGGTTGCGATGGATGTCGTTGTTGAGCGCCTTGAGAGGGGAGATGTAGAGAACACGGACGCCGTTCTTCGTTCTCGTATGATGATCCGGCCCGTCGTTTGATGCGCGTATATTTTCTTCTACCAGATGATTGATGCACCAGAGAAACGCCGAAAGAGTTTTTCCTGAGCCGGTAGGGGCAACGATGAGCGTATTTTTCCCCGCCGCGATCGACGGCCAACCGAGGCGTTGGGGCGGGCTGGGTTCGCCGAATGTATTCGTGAACCATGATCGCACAACGGGGTGAAACGCCGATAAAGCGTCTGAATTTTGCATACCGTAAAAGTAAGGAATGACAACGGGAAGGGCAAGGACGACAGCCATCCGATTGCTTTAAGCAATCGGATAGCTGCTGCCGTTACTCGGGAGCGGCGGTACCGGTTGAAAGGGGGAGACGCACCGTAACGGTCGTGCCATGGTCAACGTCGCTCTGGATGCTTAGCGAGCCGCCGTGTATCTCGATCAATTGTTTGGCGACGGTAAGCCCGAGTCCGGAACCCTGCTGTTCGTACACTTTCCTGTTGAACTGGACATACGCTCCTATATTTTCGATCTGGTCGGCGGTCATACCCCGTCCGCGGTCGATGACCATCATGAGCAAGTCGCTGCCTTCAGTCACCGTTCCAAAATACACCGTTGTCCCTTTCGTCGAATACCGGAATGCATTGTCCCCGATCTCTTCAACGATCTTGGCGAAGTATTGTGCGGAAATCGCGACAGAGGCCGGCTCCAGATGCAGGTCAAGGTCGTTGACCCTGTTGTTTTCGAGAGCTTTTTCGCGCGCGAGCTCATCGATAGTGCTCAACGCGTCCGTGCTGCTGTGCAGGAGGAGTTCCTGTTGATGTTTGTCGATCTGTTGCGCCCCGACTTGCGCATAGATCAAATAATTTTCGACGAGACGGAGCAGCCTCTTTCCATTCCTGTAGATGCGCTCCGACATTTTTGCAATTTCCTGCGGCTGCAGGTTCATGTAATCTTTGCGCATGATATCAGCGAAGCCAAGGATGCCGTTGAGCGGCGTGCGGAGTTCGTGAGGGATCGCGGTGCTCATCCGCGCGCGGAGTTCCTGCAGTTTTGCTTCCGCCTGTTCAGTCATCATGCGATGTTTCTTTAAACGCGCGTTGACGGCCGTAACGAGTTCGGCGGGAGAGAACGGTTTCGGAAGGTAATCATCAGCGCCGAGGTCCATTCCCTGCCGCATCCCTTCGAGGTCGGCGTTGCTGGTCATCAAAATGAAAGGGGTCGTGGCAGTAACGGAATCGTTTCGAACCGCGGTGAGCAGTTGGTACCCGTTGACGAGTTCCATCCTGATATCGCAGATGATGAGGTCGGGTAACGTTGCATGCGCGAGCTCAATGCCGTCGCCGCCGTTCTTTGCACTGACGGCTTCAAATCCGCCGGCGCGAAGAATTGCAACGCTCGTTTCGCGAAGTGAATCTTCGTCGTCGATGACGAGAATTTTTGTCATGGCAAAATGCTGAGTCTAGGCTTTCTCCGGAAACATCAATCGTGCAAGATGATCGAACCGCACAGGAAGGACATCAGTAGCGCCAACGGGAATCGAACCCGTATTTAAGCCTTGAGAGGGCTCCGTCCTGAACCGTTAGACGATGGCGCCGGTTTACTGCTGCCAAAACAGATCAATTTCGATAGATGGTGTTTGATGGATCGGTAAATACTATCGAAATATCCGCTTTTTGGTCACTAAGAGTCATTAGTGATCATGATCAAGCTATTACACAATTTACAAAAAGGGGACTCATACTGCAATAGAGTAAAAATCTATTGTTGAGGTATCAGATTCCTTATTATCGTTCAGGATGATTTGTTGGGGCGTAGGGAAAAAACATGCAAGCACAACCGTTCATCAAAGCGTCCTCCGGATTTCCGAAAACGGTTCGGTAGCGTTAATTGACTGTAGTGCCTGTTTGCGATTTCATATGTCGTTCTCTTTTCAAGCGGCCTGACGGACCGGAGCTCCCGCTCAATAGAAGCGGGACAGGTAAGCTGCGGCAACGTGCAGCATTGTTCTGACTATTTCAACAGCAAAAGTTTCTTTGTGTTGGTGTAATTTCCTGCTTGAAGTCTATAAAAATAAACTCCGCTCGGCACATTCGATCCGTTGAACGTAACGTTGTAGTACCCTGCGCCTTGTCTTCCGCTGACCAGTGTCGAAACTTCTCGTCCCAGAATATCAAATACTTCCAACCTGACGAGGCCATTTTCCGGCAGTTGATATTTAATAGTCGTTGTCGGATTGAAGGGGTTTGGAAAGTTTTGACCAAGTTCATAATCACCAGGAATCTCAGCGCTTGGGCTCTTGACATTAGTTACAGCAATAGAGACGAGATTGCTGGCATTGCTGACGTTGCCATGAATGTCCTCCGCTCGTATCAGATAATTATCCGTCTTTCCGGCGAGAGGATGGGTGTCGGTGTACATTGTCTCCGTTGTAGTGTCGCAGGGATTCATTGATTTCAGACTTGCATTCGAACTATCGTTGCGGAAAATGATATAATCCTTGATATCGGGCTCAACGTTACGCGTCCACCGCAGCACTACATCGCCGGACACAGCCGATGCTGTCAAGCTGGCCGGCGCAAGCGGCGGAAGATTATCGACCGAATATCCGCTGTCAACGTTTGAATCGAAAAAGACGTTCGGGTCATTCGTTTGAGCGGAGATGACGAAATATTCAATGCCGTTTGTCCCCGGCATCGAATCATAAAGCGTGGATGCAATGTATGAGTAGAGACTATCTCTATGAGCCTGTTCATTGCCAATCCACTCCCATGCCAATGTTCCTGCGTCGGACTTAAACGTCCTGATCTTGTGCTGCCGGAGTCCAGCCCCCGATTTGGCCAGTGAAGTTTTCAATTTCAGGTTGCGCTCGCCGGCATGGGGAAGAGATCTCCAGATGCTGTAGTAAGGCAATGCGTTGACATTGGTATCTAGAAGCGATGCCTGCCAAATGAGTTCAACCTTGCCTCCCTGATCGAACGGGACATCTTTAACAGAAATTAGGTCAAACGGACACGTTGTGAAACTCCACACCGGTGACCAGCTGCTCGTACCTCCTGGATTCGATGCGCTCACCCGCCAATAATACTCTGTCTGGCGTAACAATCCTCCGATGCTCTTGCTTGTGCCGGTCAAACCGATGACATCACGCGTTATAGTGGAAAATGTTGAATCGACGGATACCTGCAGCTCATACTGTGATGCCCAGGGAGCGGCAATCCAGCTCAATGTCGGATTGAGAGGTAATTCGTTTGAGCCGTTTAGGGGAGCTGCAAGCGTTGGCGCAGGGGGCGTTGCGTAAAGAAATGAGATCGAGGCTCGATAAATCCCGCCGCCATAGGTGCCTGCAAATATATAGCCTGCTGGACTGAAGGCTAACGACGCCACAACACCTTCCGGCTCACCAAATTCTGTCAAGCCATTGTTTTCCTGGCTCCAACTTGTGCCGTTGTTCGATGAAAGAAATACTCCGCCGCCATCCGTTCCAGCAAACATATAACCGGAGGAGTGGATGGCGATCGGCCAAACAGAACTATTCGTCAGACCATTATTCACCGGCGACCAGCTCGTACCGTTGTTCGTTGAAAGGTATACACCATTACTATTCGTTCCGGCGAAAATGTAATCCGAAGAATTAACAGCTAATGAATTAACATTGTCAGTCGGCATCCCATTATGTACCTGGGTCCAGGCACTTCCGTTGTTGGTTGAGCGATACACCCCCTCATACGATCCGTCAACTGCTCCGGCAAAAATGTAACCGGAGGAATTGATGGCGACCGGGAAAAAGTTATTGCCCGTTAAACCAAGAGTTTCCAGATTCCACGTAGCTCCGTTATCCGTTGATAGAAAAATCCCTTCGCCATTCGTCGTCACAAAAATCTCATCGATGGAACTTATCGCTAATGAACCTACGTGATTTCCCTGCATACCTGCATGAGTCCACGTTGTCCCGTTGTTGGTCGATAGAAATACGCCCGCGCCATCCGTCCCGGCAAATAGAGTGCCCGAGGAATTGAACTTTAATGACATAACGTTGCCATTTGTCAAACCGGAGTTGATCCCTGTCCAGCTCGCTCCGTTGTTCGTTGAAAGATATGCACCATCGCCGGACGTCCCGGCAAAAATGTACCCGGATGAGTTGATCGCCAGCGCCAAAAAATCGCCCGTGGTGCCCGTTGTTCGCAATCCACTGCTTACCTGCGTCCAAGAAAGCCCATTCACGGTACTGAAATTCCACACGGTTGACCAACTGCTTGTTCCAATTCCCGCACTTGCGTTGACTCTCCAGTAGTACTTTGTTTGTAACGATAAACCCAGGATGCTTTTAGATACATCGGTCAAGTCCGATGCATCATAAATCGTGGAGGCAAATGTAGAATCAGCAGACACTTGTAATTCATAACTTGTTGCCCCTGCGGAAGCATTCCATGTAAGCGTTGGATTTAATGATGTGCCCGTTGAAGAGTTGGCAGGGCTTTTGAGAATCGGAGGGTTGATGATTTCTGCCCCCCCGGAGCGAAGATGCTGGGCGTTCAATGTGCCTGCCAAAGAAACGAGAACTACACTTATAGAGAAAAGTGACTTTACATTTTTCATACATTTATCTCGTCTTTTAAGTTATCACGGGCGATAAATAGACATCATGACGATTCCAGCCATTAAATGTCCGTCATGGAGAGGATTTTAGGAAAGAGTAATTAACTATTTATCGGCCATAGATTTGTCGATGAGTTCAATTTGCGCCTTTACGACCCTGAGCCGCTCATTTCAACAACATCAACTTTTTTGTTTCAACATAGTTTCCAGCCGTCAGCCTGTAGAAATACACGCCGCTCGACAAGTTGCTTGCGTTAAAAGCCACCGAGTGGGTACCCGCGGTTTGGCGATCTTCTACTAACGTTTTCACAAGTCGCCCCAGTTCATCGTACACTTTCAATGTTACGAACGTGTTCGCCGGTAATTGATAAGTGATGAATGTTGTCGGGTTGAACGGGTTGGGATAATTTTGTCCTAACCCGAAACTGTTCGGTTTCTTATCGATGAGATCATGCACTTCTGTGATTGTCGTTGCTGTGACCGAAAATAATTCGGATGTCAGACCAGTACCGTTCTGCCAGATTTCGAATCCTACTTCAACCCCGCCAAGGGCCCACGTAGAATCCAGATATCCGCGTTTCACAGCATCATTCATAAATAGTTTTAAGTCAATATTGCAGGTATCTCGTTTGGTTGTTATTCTGTATGAGAGAGTACTCGAATTATTCCACCAGACCTGCCACGAACTATTGTTGATGTTTGCTGTTGTCACCTGCGAGCCTGCAGGCTGGGGCCCCTGATAATTGATCCATATCATCATCTCAAGTTTATTGCTAGTGCCTTGAACAAACCAGATATCGTAGGCGCAATCCCAGATGCCCGGTGCATTGGTGCCGCTTATTTCCCACGTTGTCGGACAACTGTTGATGCTCTTGACAGCGAGCGGAAAAGGATTATTCACGGAAGTCGGTGTACCGTTAAAGTGACTCCCTTTCAAAATGAATGGATAGGAAGCAGGTGCGCCATTGCTCGGCAGGTTGTGCTTCGTCGAATCAATTTTAAAATATGTTGAATCCATGCTCACTGTAACATACTGCGGTGTTGAAGCGCCCCACACGTTGTTATGAAATCGATACTCGCCCCCTTCAAGTTCAACCGTTCCATACTGCTCAGTGACCTGGACCATTTGCCCGAAAATCCTCCCGGACAGAAAATAAGAAAGCAGGAAAAAGAATAAAGGTATTTTCATCTTCATAGTTCACCCAAATTGTTAAAGTTTACTTCTCTTGTTGTTCAGGTAATTTTACTTCTGTACAGTATCAAATATATAAATCGTTTCACGTTTGTTTGTGGGCAATTGAAAACAGCTCGTCGAACAATGAATCAGCCGATTGTTGCGGGCTAACGGACCCGTGCCACTTTATCTGCGACTCTGCGACTTGTAGAGGGGCAAAATGCAGCTTTATACCAATAGCCATATGAGGAGTCTTTCCTTATTGAAAAGCGCAGAACGCACGCGGTAGAAGTCTTAATTGAGAAATGTGAATCCAAGAAACTTCATGCGAACGACTAATGACATTGCGTGTACAGTGAACGCAGCAGATCTATTCCTTTATTCCAATTAAATACATTCTATTGAAATTAAGCCTTACGTTTCCATCATATTTAGCTTGCTTGATAAATTCCTCTTTAACGATATTCTGAAAATTATCAATATACTCATCATCTATTTCACAATCATAATATGCCTTATTTAAATATCCGGCAATCGCACCAGAAGCAAAAATGTTATAAACGTCTTGAGGGCGATGGAACGTTTCAATAGATTGTATTTCACAAAAAGGGACTTTAAATCCTTGATCAAGAAACAGGTCCGCATATTCTGTTGCTGTATCTAAGAAAAGCCATGGATTGTTAAAGTTATCAAAAACGGGGCCTAATTTCGAATGATTTCTAATTGCATTGACAGCTTGTATGAAATTTGGGCAATATTCTTTTTTCCCAGGGGCTTGTATTCCGACGCGACCAGTTGCTCTTAATGCGCTGTAAAAATTAGTAATGCACTTGCGTGCATCATGTACCCATTGAAATGCCGAATTACAAAATATAACATCGAAAGCATTCCTAAACGAAATATCTTCTGCGGAACCAACTTCAAACTGAATATCTTTCCCGTAACTATTTGTTGATTCTTCTATCATTCCAGATGATGGATCAATTCCGACAATACGGCCGCGTGACTTATTGAAGAGCCTATTTGTTAAGTTTCCAGTTCCACAGCCCACATCAAGAACACTTTCATTTTCCTTGATATCTAACAACGCAAGGAGAATATCTGCTGCAGAGCTCTGAACAATCGATGTTTCTTTATATCTTTTCGAAATATCAGTGAAGGTGTAGTTGCTCATTTATTCTCTTTTCTGTACGGGACGTTTTGCGCATTGTGTGTAGGACGCCAAAGGGTATTCGCGTGTTCCTATGAACCTCCGAATGCCGTGAACGCCATGGAATTTTATTTAGAATGCCAATGCACCGAGACTTAAAGGTAAGATAACTACTTGACGAGTAATAATTTTTGGATTCGTCTTTCCCCGCCATTTTTAGCCACGCAAAGATAAAAACCTGAAGCTAATGACCTAAAATCGAATTGAATCGTATTATAGCCTGCGGCGAAGTCCTTTTTCATCGCTGGCAGAATCTCTCTTCCTAAAATATCATAAAATTGGAAGACAACTTCTCCTTGTATTGGCAAATATACGGCCAGCGAAGTTGATCCATTGAAGGGATTGGGATAGTTTTGAGTAACACTAAAGGCAGTGGGTAGTTGAGGAACAGCGACAATCGATTGAAGAGTAACCCTGCTTGAGTCAGCAAATATGGCGGTGAGTGCGTAGCTGTACTTATTCGGGGATTGAGTTAATGAATCTATGGAAACGAAATAGTACCCATCCTGATTCTTTGGCGCATTGATTGATATTGAGGCGGTAACAGAAGACTCACCGGTTGATATCTCGGTTCTGGAGACTTCAAATCTGTAAATGAATGATTCATTTTGAAGCTTCCATTTTAGGTATAACCGGCTACCAGATAAGTATGTTTTGCAATCTGAAAGCTGAACTGCTTTGCTGCCCCCAGAAAAAGCAATTGCCGCAGAAAATGAGACCCTTCCGTCTGCTCCTATTCTCTTGATTCGGTAGTTATAGTTGCCTATGATTGGCAGCGAATCTTCAATGGCCATAGAAGAATTACCCGGGACCAAATCAGTACTCGCAACGGTCCAGAATTTGAATGTCCCTCTGCCGCGTTGTAACTCGTATTTGGCCGACCCGCTTGTAACCGCGGAAGGAGTGAAATGAGCTACTGCTTGATTTCCGGATTTAACGATATAAAAGGTATCGACCGGAGAGCGATACGTATATGGTCCGAGCTGTAAACCATATGGGTTAAAAATGTACAAACCAGTATGTGTTCCAATCCAGATGTTGCTCGCGTAATCAACCGTTACTGCCGTCACGATGAAATCGGATGGAAGGGGGCTGTTCCCGCTATTGAAGAGAGTGAATGACGAACCGTCATATTTCAATAATCCTCCGCCGGTCGCCAACCAGTCGTTGCCAAAATGATCTTCTGCTATCTGATCTACATCAGCAACAGCATAATTCTGAGGTGAATAATATGTGCGCCAGTCTGTGCCATCAAATATTGTGAACCCGTAGTTTGGCGACGATTGATTGGTACAGAACCAAATACGATTCTTTGAGTCCGCAAAAACAAGGTCGTAATTAAAATTAGGCAACGTTGTATCACCGGGAGACAGGAGATGCCATTGAGTCCGATCGAACGCTGCACCACCGTAATACCAAGCCGCAGCCCAAACATTATCATTCTTATCCGTAGTTACATCCATAAACTGTGGATCACAGTACCCAGGATTGCCAATATATCCGATAATAGAGTCTGTGAAGACGGTTGATGCAAGACTTGGCCACGTATACTCCATTAATGGATATGTTGTCCAAAGATTTCCGTAACTGTCAAAATCCAGTCCAGTGACGAATCCAGAATTGGAATAAATTTGATTGTGATTCGTGTAAATGCTGCCATCGGGTGCTATCTTAAAATGATTGTTCCAGCTTTGAAGCCCCATGTTCCACCCTCCAACAGTTTGAAAGTTTTGTCCATCGGTTTTTTGGGTGTAATATGGAGTGGATAAGTATACTTCTCCATTCTGGTCCGTTCCCAATCCATAAATATAATTATCATCGAGAGTTGTTGGAACCCTGAAGACCTGCCAACTGAATCCATCAAATGTATAAAGTCCACCTTGATTCGTCTGATATTGTAAATTAATGCCCCCCATGCTGGCAAAGAATTGAGAGGTTGGGCTTATTGCATATTGTGAGCAAAACTGCCCCGGAACTCCCGGAATATCGCACACTCCGGGAATACCGAGTTCGTCATTGCTGCACTTGTATCCTTCACGCATTTGGTTGATGTTAAGTCGATAAGGTCCATATGGAAACTGCCACGTGTCCTGGTCGTTCGACAGCCACAAGCCGCCTGCGGGATCATTCCAAATGGCCTGCCAAAAACCCACGCTGTCAATCATCAACTTCCATCCATCCTGAGAGTACTTTAACATCTTACGACTTTTCGAAAAGGTCCACAGACTATCTTGATAATCGACGGACATCGAATAAATGCCACCGTTATTCCATCGGGGTGCGACTATTGCTGAGTCGTTCGCAAGCGTGTATAGATTGTCATATTCGCCAATCCAAACCGTGTCATGGTATGTGTAAATTGCGGAGGGACCGAGGTTGCCCAGAGAATTGTGAATGCTAAAATATTTCCAACTCGTGCCTGTGAATACTGCAACTCCTCCATCTGGGAAATTGTTATTCTCCACGTATGCTTCATAGCCGACGTATACATTGTTCAATGAATCAATAGTCAGGCAGGTGAACACTGCAGGAGGTAAGTTTGAATTCTCATAGCTATAGGAAGTAAATGTTCCATTAGAGTATTTCACGATACCTTGAAAAGTGCTTATCCACAGCTGTTTTCTTTTGTCGATTGCAAGTGAGTTAATTGATGTGAACACGAGTCCATTCGATTCGTCATAGGTCTGGTAAGTGTTTGTTGCGACGTTCCATCGCACAAGCCCAACCGGAGTGCCTACCCATGCGATGCTATCACTTTCAGCAACTACGGAATTCGCTTCATTCCAATCTTTGAGTCTGGTCCACTGACCCAATTGGGCGGCTTTGCTGTTTAACTTAATTCTAACAGCGTTTGCCGGTTCCTTCTTTACGGGGAAAATCTTTTGTGTGCGCGCTTTCTTAACTTGAGAGAAATTCGGCATGTGCACCTGAGCACTCAAAGGCAATACAATGCAGAGCGGCAAGACGTATCGTCTGGAACAGAACCATCTTATTGAATGCAGCATTTTACAATATACCTCAATCAATCCTGCTCAATTCGATTTCGATATCAGCCATGCTGCTGAATGGTGATGTTGCTGTGTGTGTACGATTGCCTAGAAATACAAAAACCTCTTTCATCGCACAGCGCGAATCCGGAGGTTATTGGTTTGCTATGTTACTTCCGCCCGATCCCCCGGGGTGACTAATGCAAGAATGTAGCAGTAATCGATAGGAGAATCAAGGTAAAAAGCTCGACATGACATCGGGCTCTCTTGTGTTATGTACGCCGACTAGTTATTTGAGACATCACCCAAATTGGTAAAATGTTGCAGTTACACAATGGCAGTTTTCAAGGGTAAACCGGAGAGCTTTTCAGCATAATGCCGTTCTGCAAATAGTACTCCGTTGTGAACACTTCCTCCTCATTTTCAAGGATTGCAGCGCACAGCGACTGCGAATTGTTAGCGTCAGTGAACCGTGCATATTTGGCCCACTTATACTTTGCAGTTAAAAAGCCTCCGAAAAACACTTCGTTGTTGCTGAAGCGAGAATGTCTACACCCGCTTTATATAGCGCCATGACGCTGGCAAAAGCATCATCGAGCTTTCCAGCGAGGTACACATTCATGCTGTGCGAGAGAGAATCAAGCCATTTCTTGTCGAGTCGGGACTTCACTCGTTCGTCGGCTGCGAGCACGGATGCATTATTGCCAACGGCAGAGGAGATCGTGACGAGGGTGGGGATAACAAACGCGCCGGAGGATGCAGTGGCTGAGACGAATTCGGCGGTCGCCTGACAGTCAAAAAAGATGTGTGCCAGCCCATCAACTCCGGCCGCAATGGCTCGTTTCCCTCCTTCGAGGGTCGTGACATGAGCGATCGCCATTTTGTTAAATTTGTGAGCTTCTTTCACGGAAGCTATGAGGGTTTCGTCATTTAGTACCGGAAGACCCGGGGAACCGATGCAGGAACCATCCTCAATAAAAATCTTGATATAGTCGGCTCCTTCAGAGACCTGTTTGGCTACAAATTTGGCTGCCTCGTCGGGGGTTGACAAAAACGGATAACGGTAAAAAAAGCGTAATAACAGGTTACTGCTTGAGCTCATGTATTGAGTCGGGTGGCCTCCCTTCGGCGTGATGCCCATCCCAGGTGAACGCAGATCTGCGATATCATCCCGTTCAGCGATCTTTCTCCGTTCCTTCTGCGACCAATGGCCGTTCATCTCCAGTTCTGTCGTAACACCAAACAACAACGCGTCATGAAGACAGATTAGATCAGTGTGTACATGGGAGTCAATGAGACTTGGCATCAGGGTTGCGCCGTGAGCATCGATGATGGTCGCACCGGCCGGCACCGAGCCGCCGACAGAACGGATGTGCGCTCCGTCGATCACAACTGTTTTGTCGTTAATGACGTGCTTGCCGTCGAAGACACGAGTGTTGGTTATGGCAGTAATAATAGCCGTTCTCCCTCTTTGCAGTAATTGAATAGGGATATTCGCACTCTATACTTCGATAGACGATAATGTCTGTACTATATTGTAATTATTGGTCTAGGAATTTCTTCCGGCTACGCTGCAGTGAACAGTGAACAGTGAACAGTAAGCAGTGAACAGTAAGCAGTAAACAGTAAGCAGTAAACAGTGAACAGTAAGCAGTGAACAGTAAATTCAGTTGATCTGAAATTCAAAGGTACCTCTCTCGCGTTATCGGCGGGAAAGGGTGCCGGTGTTTTAGGCAAATTTATTGGTAAGCAGAGTCAACGAGATCGGCTCGATTAAGCGTAACTGCTATTGCTGGCCGGTCGTAAATGAAAATGTATACGGTGCGGGTAACGTTCGCCCTTGCTCATCTTTCATTCCCGTCCCTAATGTTACTGTATAAACCGTATTTGCACTGAGCTGCGAAGTTGAACTCAAATAGACATAATTGCCATAATTGACCCACGTTCCAGGAATCACTGGATTAATTGAGATTGATGCCTGAAAAGACAAAAAGTCGATCTCATTATTAAACTCAATGGATACACCGGGATCTCGAGATATACTAACCGCACCATTGGAAGGATTTATATACGTCACACGAAAGTATGGTTCAGGTGTAAATGAAAAACTATATGGAGTTGACAATGTATTACCGTTTATGTCCTTCAATGTCGTTAAAACAGTGATCGTGTATGTTTGGCCAATTTTCCACACATTCGATGAATCATATTGGAGAGAAAAAGAAACTACATCACCCGTGGGAACGGAGATATTATTGGTATCCATTCTCGCATAACCAGTATTCGTTGGTGATATTTGAATTGATTGATTCACTGTGGACACATTCAGTATTTTATTGAATCGTACAGAGATTTCATTGCCCAAATTTGATATTGGGCCGACTTGTCCGTTTGCCGGAAATGTCCAAAGAACCTTTAACGCAACGTTTGCGTCGGTAAGCGCATCGGTTCCAGGAGCGCCGGCAGGACCAGCAGGACCTGTCGGACCTTCACATCCCGAGAATAATAAAAAAGATAATACGACAAACAGTGAAATGTAATTTTTCATCTGTTTTTCTCCTTCGATATTTTGTTATTTATGGCGCTGCAAAACTTCTATCCGCATGACAGGTCGGGGATGTTTCTTATTCTGAAGGGATGCCTTCGGCATTCGCTACGCTCGACATGAAATTTGACAATGCAATATACATCGAAAACATTTTTGAGACAGCTTCTATATAGATAAGAACAATACTATTCTAATAAGAATAAGTTCCTTTTTTATATTCTCATGGGTCACCATCTATTGCAGAGGCACAGATTTAGGGACAGTAAACCTGGAATAATCTTCTAGTTGGCTGAGATATTTTTCCGGGTTATATTTCAAAAATGGAAATATTCCAAACAAGCCTCTGAATATGCTCAGTTTGTTCATTGCCATGCCGTATTTGACGTAATTCGGATCCTGAGATAAATGGCGCTCCTCGGTTCTTGCCCGGATAGCATAGATGATGTTCAGGCACAATAATAGTATTGAATTCCGAATCGCCTCCAAGGGACCTGCCTGTGAGATAAAAGGTATGGAGATCAACCACCACGAAAGATTCTTACTTATATACGCCGGATGCATGCAAAACCGGTAAGGGCCATTAGTCAGAATTCCTCTGTTGGTCAAGTTGGAGAATCGAATGCCAAAGGTGATCGTTGCCCACACATAAATAAATAACAATATCAGAATTGTCACTCCCCAGATTATATAGATAAGATGATTGTCACCCCACAAATTTCCCCAATAGTAGCCGTCATCGTAATGTAAATAATTGCCGGACGAAAAATTCCAGAACGGCTGGTAACATTGTAATGCGACGAACCAGCCTAACACGGTCGGCTCAGCGGTGCGTACCTGGCTGTCAAATATTTTGATCGTCATTAAATACCCCACTCCCGAAAACACCAAATCAACCGCAAAAATGAGGTTGTAAAAGTAATCGTACAGAGAGGGGAAGAAACTCATCGCCGCGGAAAAATCTGTGGCCTTGATATAATTAAGATTGTCGATCAAGAAGCAGAACATGAGCGGCAAAAAGAATAATTTCACTGCCCAGCCCAACATATGCTGCTGAATGACTTTGTTATCGGTTTTCTTCCATTGACCTAACAGCATCAT
>Ga0265337_1000631_pt1 | contig 18634 bp, 44 predicted proteins | sample 42122metaG_FD_192441 | JGI IMG/M metagenome (GOLD analysis project Ga0265337, IMG submission 192441) | Rhizosphere microbial communities from Carex aquatilis grown in University of Washington, Seatle, WA, United States - 4-21-22 metaG | ecosystem: Host-associated > Plants > Roots > Rhizosphere >... | reverse complement strand
CACAGTCCGGATGACATCGCCGCAGTAGTTGATGCCACTCGCAGTAGTGGTTGTGATGTGGTGATCGGTTCCCGGTTCGCTGACGGCGGTTCGCATGAGGGCGGCTGGAAACATCGGAGTCTGTCCCGCACCGCCGCGTCCGTCTCCAACGTCCTATCGAACAAGCCGGTCCGTGATTGGACGAGTGGGCTCAGGGGTTACTCGCAGGCTGCACGGAAAGCGATCACCGGACATCGGTTTGTGTGCGAGGGTCATGCGTGGCAGATCGAAGCCTTGGATGTTTGTCTCCGCAAAGGACTTACCGTGAGGGAGGTGCCGATCATCTACCGGCCGTCCTCCTCACAGCGAGGGATCGGCCGTACCTTGGAGGCGTTTCGAGCATGGGAAGGAATGCTTCTTGCTGGTCGCTAGCGCCTTCCGGAACAGCGAGAACTACGTCGAACGGTACTTCGCGCAAATCAACGAACTCCGTACCCATCTCCCCGTCCAACTCAGGATCGCGGAAGGTGACAGCACCGACGACACCTACGCAGCGATCGAATCCCACCTCCAAGACGGCGACGAGCTCTACCAGATCGCCCACGGAGGCCAGCCCTACGGGTCGGTCGATACCCCGGCCCGGTGGGGGCAGATCGCTTACGTCTGGAACACTCTGTTCGACAAGATCGTCCCTGCCGGCCCGCTGGTTCTGGTCGAGGCGGATCTGATTTGGCAGCCTGAGACTCTTCTGCGGCTGGTGGCGAACCTGGATGTGGTGGATGCTTGTGCCCCGATGTCGATGTGTGGGGCCAGGTTCTATGACACTTGGGGGTTCCGAGGGTTGGATGGGCAGATGTTCTATGGCGGTCCGCCGTATCATCCTTCTGTGGCAGGACTCACCGAGATCGGCTCAGCAGGATCGTGTATCGCGATGCGTGAGGCGGTGTATGACGTGTGCCGGTTCGGTGCGACAGACGGGATCGTCGGGTTCGGTGCTGACATCCGCAAACGTGGCTTCCATCTCTACGTCGACCCGTCTCTTTCTGTGGAGCATCCCTGATGGCTGTTGGTGACGAAAAAATCTCCCAGCTAGACACCCAGGCCGGTGCTGATGTCGCGGACGATGACCTGTTCGTCACTGTCGATGTGTCGGTCGCGTCTCTTGATTGGCCTACGGGGCAGGACAAGAAGATCACCCGCCTCGAACTAGAGAACGCCCTGTCTGGCGGTCTGTCCGGTCCGACTGGACCGACTGGACCGTCCGGGCCTACTGGTCCGACGGGTGCTTCTGGCGGTCCCACTGGACCTACAGGGCCGACGGGTCCTACTGGACCAACTGGTGGCGGGTTGGGGTTCCCGATTGATGACGGGACGAACACCTACGACTTCGCGACGGGTACTGCGGCTCTTTCGGGGTCGAGCACTGTCGACGCGACGGGAGAAGTGGGTACGTTCGGTGCGGTAGCAAATACCGGGCAGGCTGGCGCGGCCATAAGTGGTACGGCGGGTGGGTTCATAAGTGAGCTCACGGTCGTGGCAGATTCTTCGGGTGGTTACGCACTGTTGGCTAATGGCGGCGAGAGCGTTCGTCTTGTCGCGTTCTCCGGAGATCCGAATGCGACAGTGAGCGCGCTGGTCGGTTCTCTCCTCTTCGATACGGCTACCCCGGCGTTGTGGCAGAACGCGAACGGTGGGACGGTCTGGACGCAACTCGCCACGCCCGGTACGGGCTTCCCGGTCGGACCGTTCGATGACGGAACGACCACGTTCAAGATCACTGCCGCGTCGAACATTATGGAGATTGCTACTCAGAATGACGCGTCGGGTGACTCAACAGGCATGGCTCAGGTTGCTACGTCTGGGGCGACCACAACTGAACTTTTAGCTTCGACGGGGGCACATTCGACAACCTTTCAGGTTGTCAGCGATGCGACCAGTGGGCGACTGGGGATGACTATCGACTCCATGCAAGTTGCCTTCCTTGCTGGGACGAGTGACCCAAACGGAACCGTTACTGCTCCAAAAGCGTCGATGTTTTTCGATACCGCGGCGGGAGCGATCTATCGCAACACTGACGGTGCTCAAGCCTGGACGGCGATGTGATGGCTGCGTTCCTGTCGGAGAACACGAACCATCTCCTCCTTGAGAACTCCCCGACCTCTCTTCTCACGACCGACGATCTGATCTCTGAAGTTGAGGAACATTTGTACGGCGGCGACCGCGACAACCTCAACTTCCTCACCTCACCGTTGAACGATACGGAAACAACCATTCAGCTTGCGGACGGACCGTCCGGAGTTACCACCGGTTCGTACCTCGGGATCAATCTGGAGAAGTTGTATGTCCGGGCGATTGACCCGACCTCTGGTGCGCTCACCGTCCGACGAGGCATGCTGGGTAGTCAGCCGACCGGCCACGACCAAGATTCACTCGTCTACATCGACCCGCTGTTCGACAAGTGGTCGATCTTCCGTGCCCTCAACGTAGAAATCGCCAGCTTGTCGGGTGCGGACAATGGCCTGTTCGCAGAACGTGCGTTCACGACCATGACCCAGCCCGTCCAGAGGACCTACGACGTACCTGCCGCGAACACCGACCTGATGTTCATCCTAGAGATCAGGTGGGACAGTTACGGCCCCGAAAGATACTGGGCGAAGGTCGACCGCCGACAGTACGAAGTGATCCGCGACGTACAGACCGACACCGGCACCAGTGGGATGTCGATCCGCATTGAGGACTCCCGCATCTTCCCCGGCGCGTTCACACCCGGACGCAGGATGGTCGTCCGATACGCGGCAGGGTTCTCGCCGCTCTCAAGGAACCTCGCAGACGATGCTTCGTTGGCGACAGGGATGGCCGCGACGATGCTGGACATCCCGGCGATCGGTGCGGCAGCCCGACTGATGGGTGTGCGTGCGGCGAAACGGACGTTCATCGAACGTGCCGTCGGTTCCCGTCGTCCGTCTGAGGTGCCGGCGGGTGCGACCGCACAAGCTGCGTCTGTGCTTTTGGCTCTGATGAACGCGAGGATTGTGTCGGAGGCTGAACGGCTCAGGCAACTCTGGCCCGTAGGGAACTGAGTCGTGGTCGTAGCGACCGGGATCACACGACCCTTCGACGCCGGGTTCTTCTCGGGTCCCTCTTCGGCGGCGGTCGCTACCGAGATCGGTACGAAGTGGGACATCGCGATCGGTGGCCGACCGTACATCCTCGACCTCGACTTCGGAAGCAACGAAGGCGGCTACGTCGTCAAATCGTTACCTCTGTTGCAGCGGTACTACCTGACACAAACGCAAGGGAACCTCGGGGAACAGTCGTTGAACCCGGAGGACTACTGGCGACGGTCGGTGGACAGTTGGGAAAACGGTGCCGGTCAACTCTTCAACGACCACGACGCCACCACCTCCACTAACGGGTCGATCCGGTCCCGGTTCCGGAAGTCGAAAGGCATCGACCCCTGGACACCAGGCCAGTTCACCCTCCTCCACGACACCACCCAAATCGAACCGTCAGTGAACGACGCGCTCGCGCTCGCGGTCGCCGGCTCTGAACTCCACTACCTGGACGGCGATACTGGATGGTCGTCTAGTACGGATGGGACGACGTTTACTCCGTTGACGGGGACTGCTTTGTCTGGGGCGGCGGCGATCACGTCGGACGGGTTCACGGTCTGGGTGGTCGACGGGACCGATACCTATTACGCGACGCGTGGTGGGACGACGTACAGCACATGGTTCTCGACGCCGACACCGGGGACGTTGGTCCGGTCGGTGAAAGGTCGACTGTTCGTCTGTACCGGGAATGTGGTCAACACGTCGGACGGGACGCCGGGCGCTGCGAACGTGACCGCGTTGTATACCCATCCGAACTCTGATTGGCGGTGGGTGGATGTTGCCGAGGGACCGACCGCGATCTATTTCGCAGGGTTCTCAGGTGACAAGTCGATCATCTATCAGACGCAGATCGCGTCTGACGGTACGAATCTGGTGATCCCTTCCGCTGCTGCGACACTCCCTTCGGGGGAGATCGTCCGCGCGATCCAAGGGTATTTGGGTGTGTTGATGATCGGTACTGACAAGGGTGTGCGGGTCGCTGCGATCGACTCGCAAGGGAATCTGACTGTCGGTGATCTGATAACTACGGGTGAAAGTGTGTCCTGTTTTGAGCCACAGGAGCAGTTTGTATGGTTCGGGTGGCCGAACTATGACAGCACCTCCGGACTCGGACGTATCAACCTCGGGACGTTCAACGATTCCGTACCGGCCTACGCCACCGATTTGATGACCACCGATGGTGGGCCGGTCACCTCTGTCCAGACGTTCAACGATCTCCGATATTTCACGATCAGCGGCTCCGGACTGTGGGCCGAAACATCGACGTACTGTCCGTCCGGTTCGATCGACTCGGGCGGGTTGAACTTCGCTCTCCCCGACATCAAGATCGCAGTCAAATTCGACATCCAGTTCAAAGCCGGTGCGGGGACGATCATTGTGTCGTCGGCGGCGGACGATCAGCCGTTCATCGAGATCGGTGCTCCGATCGAAGCGACCTCCATTCAGGGGTCGAACGAGGTGCTCCCGGCCGGTCTGGTGTCGGGACGGACCCATGAGATCCGTCTGACGTTGGAACGGGACGTGCTCGACCATACGCAGGCTCCGATCGTGGACCGGTGGACGTTGATGACGAACCCTGCTCCGGAACGGCGGGTGTCGATCACTGCTGCTTTGTATCTGTATCAGGAGTTGCATTTGCGGAACGGGTCGACAGTGAAGATTGATCCGTTGACGGAACGGCAGCAGATCAACGCGTGGATGCAGTCGAATGAGGTGATCACGTTTCAGGATGCGGAGGTTTCGTACGCTGTGACGGTGAATGACTTCGAGTGGCATGCGTCGAATCAGATCGACCCGAAGGTTCGGGCGTGGGAGGGGACGATGATCGTCCAACTCAAGGAGATCAGTTGAGCTACTCGCGGATTTCGCATGGGGGTGGGGCAGTCCCGACCACACTCGCCGGGGACATCTCGTCCGGTGCGACCGCCCTCAACCTTGCTGCGTCGGCCGGCTGGCCGGACGGACTGACCGCCCCGTTCTTCCTGGTCATCGACCAAGGTCTCGCGAACGAAGAGAAGATGTTGGCGACGACTCGTACCGGGTTGACGTTGAACTCTCTCACCCGCGGGGTTGATGGGACGACCGCTTCTGCTCACTCGTCAGGCGCGCAGATCGTCCACTGTTTCACCGCGACCGAAGCCGACGAGGCGAACGTCACCGCACACACCACGCTCGGGGCGATCACCACGAAGGGTGACAGTCTGTGGGGGACTGGCGCGCAAGCAGTCGGCAGGCAGGGTGCGGGAGCCGATAACACGGTCGTGATCTACGACTCGACACAACCGAACGGTGTAAAGGCCGGGAAAGTGTCGTCGGTGAACATTGTGGCGGGGACGATCACCGCTACGGAGCTCGCCGCGAACGCTGTGACGACCGCGAAGATTGTTGATGGGGCGGTAACGGCAGCGAAGATCGACACGACGAACCTGTACCACTTCGGGACATATTCGGGGAGTACGGACGGGCAGGGTCGGGCGCAGATCTCGCACGGTGCGCCGTTCACTCCGTCGATCATCCTGTTCTCGCCGTTCTCTCCGAACAATGTGGGGGTCGCGAACGTCGTGATCTCGGGGACGACAGTCCAGTTCTGGCATACGAGCGCCACATCGTTGACGGTTAGTGGTGTCTATCTCTGCTTCCCGTGACGTGGATTCCCGGTGCATGGGATTACTGCTGGGCCTGGGTGTTTTCCAACGGGGTGCCAGGGAATCTGGTCGCGTCGGGCATCGCGTTCACGGTTGGCTATTTCGTCGGGCTCAGGAAGCACATGAAGAAACTCGTTGAGATCCACCATCACCTCGATCCGACCCATCCGTTCACGCTCGGAGACGACAATGGCAACCGGTAAAGATCTCGTCGCCATCGGTATGACTCATCTCGGACTGTCGTACTGGAACTATGACAACACGCGGTTCGGGAACGACGGGAACCCTGCCCAACCGGACCGGATGGACTGTTCAGGGTTCATGGTCCGCATCAACCGCGAAGCGAGCAATCCGCCTCCTGACTGGGCGTGGAACTCGGAAGGTCTCGAACTGTGGGGTCGGAACGCCGGCCTCGAAATCTCGCTGGCGGATGCGTTTGTGACTGCGGGTGCGGCAGTGTCCCGGTGGGGTGTAGGGAACGCCGGCCATATCGCCCTATCTGTGGGGGATGGTCAGCAGACGATCGAGACTCCTGCGTGGGGGCCGTTCGGTCATGCGTCTGGGACCGCGAATATTCAGGGTCGGGATTGGACGAACGCTTGTTGTTTCCCGAACATCGACTATGTGTACGGTCCGACTCCCGACCAGCTAGAGGCTGTCGCGAAACTGGAGGCGGCGATCAAGCAGGCGACGGACACGGTGATTCACTTCGATGGGACGAACCATCAGGCGATCACTTGGTTGCAGATCATGTTGAATCGGATCTACCCGGCGAAACGTCCGCTTGTGGTCGACGGGATCTATGGGGTCACGACGTTGCACCGGTTGCAGACGTACGAGATGGATGTCGGTCATCTTCTGCATCTGGGTCACAACATCTGGCCTGCGGGCGGTCAGGTAGGGCCTACGGTGTGGAAGTGGCTCCGCTACTCGGCCAAGATCTGATGCTCGCAGCCGCGCAGGGATGGCCGAACGGTCTCGCGATCCTCGGGAACGCGTTTGTGCTCCTCGGTTCGTTGTACGGGTTCTACAAGTTCGCGATCCGCGGGTTGAAGTCGATGGTCGCGGATGAGTTCATGCCGATCGTCGCCGCCCACGCGGCAGCCGATGAGAAGCAGACGAAGGCGACGAACAAGGTGTTGAAGAAACTAAGGAAGGCCGATAAACGCCATGATGCGAGCTTTCAGATCATGGACGAGCGGTTGAAACGGATCGAGAGCAGTTCCATAAAATGAGCGGTGAGACTGAGCAGAACGTCTCTGGATGGACGACGGACACGCTCAGATCCCACTTGTGGGAGCTCATCGGCAACAACGACAAGCGGTATGAGCAGCGGTTCGTCGCGCAGGAGCAGGCGGTCAACAATGCGTTGACTTCTGCGAAGGAAGCGGTCGCGAAGGCTGAGAACGCTACGGAGAAGCGGTTCGATGCGGTGAACGAGTTCCGTGCCCAACTCGCTGACCAGGCCCGTGACTTCATGCCTCGTAAGGAGGCAGAGATTCAGATCGCGACCTTGATGGACAAGGTGGCTGCGTTGACGGGGACTCGTTCGCAGGGCGCGAACGCTGTCGTGGGCTACATGGTGGGGGCGTTGAGCTTCATCGCTCTGTTGGTGACGGTGGGGATCGCGATTGCAACCCACCACTAGGGGTACGGTGGCTCCAACGAAGGAGTGACCATGTTCACGCACACTGAAGCTGCGGTCATCACGATCGCGATCTGCATCATCGCTTTCTGTTACCTACTCACCTTGTTCAACGGCTACCGGCGAGGGCCTGGAGTCTGATGTTCGGACTTCTACTCCTGCTTCTGGTGATCGTGGTGATCATCGTGATCGTCAGGGCTGTCATCTAGGAGGATGGAATGATCCGTCTCGGGTCGTACGGAAAGACGATCTCCGCTGTCATCACAGGTGCGATCGGGTGGGCGGCAGTCGTTGTGAACTCCCCCGCGCAGCAGATCACCGCGAGTGAGTGGGTGTATGGGGCCACGGTCCTCGCGACGGCGCTCGGCGTGTATGTGATTTCGAATGCGCCTGCGACGGTCCCGCCTGTGGTGTCGGTTCCGGTTCAGTCTGCTCCGGTTATGCCGACGGTCGTTCCTACCTTGCCCGCGCCGGCTCCTGTGCAGGTGCTCGGTGGTGTGGTTGATGGGACCACCGCGGCGCAGCTTCCGGATCCTCCGCCCTCGGTCTAGGTCCATCTCCGTTCGGGGAAACTGACCGGCGCACGTTCGGGGTAGACGTACGGTTCTGGTTCTTTCAGGTAGTCGGGGATCTGAACGCGGGTCTTCGGATAGTTCTCCCACCCAGGACGGCTAGAAGGCTCTCTAAGGGCTTCGATGTCCCCGCGGCGGTATCGGTGCCAGCCGTGCGTTCCGACTCTTGTGGAGCGAATCTTGCGGTCTGTCGTCCATTTCCAGAGGGTCTGGTAGTCGACTTGGAGGATCGCTAACGCTTCGCCTGGGGTGATGAGGTCGTCCGGACTCATGGTCCGATTCTACAGCGGCGACGCAAGTCTGTCCTAGAATGTCCTTGCCTTCTTCATGTCGACGGTTCAGACTGTCGGTATCCGACTGGAGGATGGAAACATGATGGAACAGAAAGCACGCGTCGAAGTGCTCGCACTCGCACTCACGGAGCTCGGAAATCACGCGGCCGAAATGGTGACCGAAGAAGTCGACCATCACGACGACTGTCTGTGGTGCGAGACGATGGTCTTGCTGTCGCGGGTGACGCGGTTCGGGAAGCAGTTACGGACTGTCGATCTGCAAGAGATGTCGAATCCGCGGGTCGGACTGTTCTGCGGGTTGTCGACCACCCATGACCGGCACGGCTGGGAACAGTCAGGCCGCAGGTATCTGTGTCACGGGATCCGGAACGGGAAACGTGACGAGATGGGCGAGTTCATGTACAACCACGGCCACGAAGCCGTACCCGGTTCTGACGAGGGGTACGGCCCTCGGGTGCGGAATGACTGAGTACGGTTACTCCCTCGCTGACTGGATCGACGGTGAAGTCGGCTGGTTCGACTACACGTTGGACGACTCCTGGCCGGAAGAGGCTCTGGATCCTGCGGTCTATCCGTACAGTCTCGACCGTCATGTTTACGGTGACTATGCGGAATGGCGGTTACGTCATTCGGATTGTTGCTCTACTGAGAGGATGGAACATGAGTGAGGCTGACGCGAACGCCCTCCTGATGGGCAACAGCATCCCGTCCTGCACGTTCCATGAGATCGGAGTGACCCACGAAGGGACGATCACCGCTCTCGACGTGAAACAGGCCCGCAAGTTTGGCACCCAAGACCCGGACTTCTGGCCTGACGGGCAACCCAAAATGCAGGTCGTCGTCACGATGCAGACGACAGAGAACGATCCGGAAGTCGAGAACGACAACGGGATGCGCCGCCTCTACGTCGCCAGCAAGGGGATGAAGGCTGCGATCACCGGAGCGGTCAAGAAAGCCGGCGCTACCGGTCTCGCGGTCGGTGGCACGTTGGGTGTTCGCTATACGCGTGATGATCCGGAGGGGAAGAATCCTGCGAACCTGCCGAAGATGTACGGCGTGAAGTACGAACCACCCCCTCCGGGCAGCGAGTACGCCGAACCCGAGGCTGAGGACTACTCGGAGTACGGCGAGGAGCCCTTCTAGTCATGCTCGTCTGGCCGATGGAGTACCGGGGGGATGCGCTGACGAAGGCGATGCTTGAACAAGCATGTATCCCTGGTACTCCGCAGGCCGAAGCCCTGGAAGAGACGCACGGCATGGTGTCTCAAGCCCGTGCCGATGCCTACTGGAAGGAACGAGATGCCCTGGTCCGCAGCCCCGACCGTTGACGTACTCACCCTCTGGTCCACGCCCCGCGCACGGGTCACGGACCCCGAAACCTCCCATCAGGCTGCTACCAGAGCGGCGATGCGAGCCCCGACGATCAAAGCCCGTGTGGTCGCGATCCTCAACGAGTACCCGGAAGGCCTGACGGACTTCGAGGGTGCTGACAGGTCCGGTCTGGGGGATAACTTCCGGAAGCGGCGTGCCGATCTGACGAACGAGGGTCTGGTCTGTTGGACGGGGCGGACCAGACTCTCGCCTACCGGGTCGGATGCGCGTGTTTGGCGTCTGGTCTGATGCCGGTCTATCCGGTTGCGGAGCAGGCTGAGATAGATCAGGAAGCCGCGAACATCAGAGAATGGCTCACCGAACTCTCTCCGGGGACGATCGAATGGATACGAGAAGACGACAGCCTCCGGAGCACTTTGCGGGCGATCCTCGCAGATTGCGCCGGGACCGAGAACTGCGGCCTGCACGTTCTGGGATGGTTGCAGATGATGGCCGACCTCCGGTGATGCCCGGACATCGTGCGGACGGCACCCGTGTGTGGTTTCACTGGGACACGTTCAGGTGGGAAACGTGGCAGTGATCCCGAAGGCCAAGAAACGGAAGAAGTCCGACCGCCGCAAGGACGAGGAAGCTTGCGACAAGCTGTTCTCGCTCATCACCCGCTCAATCGGGATGTGCGAGTCCGGCCGGCTGGATCACAAAGGCAATCTCCAGTGCGCGCACGGGATCAGTCGGTCGTACAAGCCGATCCGCTGGGATCCTCGCAACGCCTGGTGTTTGTGTGCCGGCTGTCACGTTTTTTACACGTTGAGACCGTTGGAGTGGGATGAGTGGCTCCACGAACGGTGGGGTGAGGCGCTCTACGGTGAGATGCGTCAGACGGCACTCGGGGGAGTGCGTCCAGACATGAAAGTCCTGCGCGCCGAGCTCGTCCAGATGTGGAAGCAAATAGACGGAGGTTGAGGATGGAACACCTGATGAGCTTGACCGAAACCGACACGCGCGGATGGATGGCTGTTTGCCGTTGTGGGTGGATGTCGAACGTGCATCAAACGACCTGCACGCAGCCGAAGGTGGGTGGTCCCAAGAAGTGGCACCCGGACTTGGCGCAAGAGGCCGCGAGAGGCGCGTTCAGTGAGCACCTGGAGAGCTTGGCGATCGCATGAGGTCCGTCGAGATGATTGACGAGCGCCTTGTTGATCTCGCTCGGGAGAAGGCATACGACTTGCGCGTTGAGAATCCTGAGGTGGCCGAGTTGCTGGAACGGCTCGCCCGTTTCGCTGAAGAATCCCATTCCACCATCGTTGAGTTCGAGGACTTCTACGACTCCGGTCCCGACGTGCTCGCCGCGGTGGAAGACGCTGTAGAGAAACTGAACGACGCCCTCGAAGAAGCGCGTTCGCTAGTGGCGTGATGGACGCCTTGCCCTGTCCCCGAAATGGAGTAGCCGTGACTTGCGTTTACGACGATCTGTTCTCATACCGTGCATCGCTCTCGTCGCCTGCTTGACAGCCTGTACGCCGGCTCAGAAGGCTTGGTTCCGGCAGTACGTAGCGAACTACTCGATCCCGACCTCAGTGGAACCTGTGATGCAGTGCATCAAAGACCACGAATCAGGCAACTACGACGAGCATTCCCATCCTGACGGAAGCACGGGTGCTTATCAGTTTGAGGGTTCCACCTGGCGAACGTGGTTCGGCCGGTGGCGGGATGCGGTCGAGTTCCGAGGGTCGGATTACTACTTGGCTTACGAAGCGCCGCCGCTGATTCAGGATGCGGTGACGGCGTACACGCTCACGCATGGTGGTGCTCATAACTGGGACCCGGCGTACGGGAATGATCCTTGCACTGTGGGACTGCCCTAGACGGAGGATGGTGGTGTAGATGGATGCACAGGACACTGAACCGGACTGCTGGATCGTTTGTGATCTAGCGCATTTGCTCTGCGAGTCATGGAAACGGCTAGATGACGCCGACTCTCAGGGGATGGGAGACGCGCTCCTCGCCTGCGCTCACGCCCGCCACGACCTCATGCTCGCGTGTGGGTACGACGATGAAGACTGAACCGCGCACCGATTGGACGAAGCTCGCAGCCTGCGTCGACAAGCCTCACAAGTGGTGGTTTCCCGAGCAAGGGATGAACCCTACGAAGGCGATCGAGGTGTGTATGGACTGCCCGGTCCGGATCGACTGCCTCACGTTCGCTCTACGGACGAACCAACCTCACGGCGTGTGGGGTGGGCTCACGACTGACGAACGACGGGACCCCCGGATGGTCAAGTTGGGTTACGTCACGCCGTAGGTGTTGTCTCACGCGTGCTGTATAAAGGACGAGACCGCCCCGAAGGACGGCCCGTCTAGGTCCCTTACCCCGGCAAAGAGGAGGTAACCCGTGGCGCTCAACTTAGCGCACCGCTGCGCAGAATGACATAGAAGCATCCGTTGCCGAGATGGTGGGTTCACCCGTAACGACGTGACACGACACTGAGGAACCGCTTACCGAGCGCCAGCGAGCGTGAGGAAGCCTCAGGGGTCCACGGACAGCCGCACAGAACGTCCCCCTCAATGGACGAGCGGTTCTACCCCGGCAGAGCGCTGAACCTGAGCGATATCAGGGGAGGGTGCAGGTCCCTAACCCATAACGGGACCTGTGGACAGGTAGCAACGGACGTGCCCCCCACAGAATGACCAGCCCCGTATTCCTCCTAGTCACAGAGGATATGGGTGGTAAAACGCGAGCAAAAACAAGCGAACAACAACTTCTAGAAAGTCCTTGCAAGTAGGTCGTTACTAGGACAGACTTAACCGATGAGCGGTGCTCTTGCTGTATCGGAGGACGGAAAATGAACCCAACCGAAGCCGCCCGCGACAAGATTTTGTCGTTCCCGCAGTGGACGTTGCTGCGCCTCGGTTGGGAGATCGAACCCGGCCGCGTTCAAGGCGAGATCTTCTATCGCGTGGGTGACGGTCTCGGTCCCACCGACAGGGATTCGCGTCCGGCTGACGTTCTTCGACGGGCACTTCAATGCACGCACCTGCCGCACAAGCATCAGCGATGGGGCATCGAAGTGTTAGCCGAACCCTCGGTGTCGGTGGGTGTGGCGGTGGGGGAACCACCCGCCAAGGAGACGAAATGAACGAAGAACGCGACGAGGACGCATCCATTTATGACTTGGTGATGCCGTTCGTCGTGTGCGATGACAACGGCGGTCCGTACGAAGCATCAGCGTTTGTTGCGGGCTGTCGGTACACGACGATCGACCATGCGCTGCGGACCATCGTTCAGTTCGGAATCATCGAGTATCAGCATTACGTCGAGCCGCAACTCCTGCCTCAGTTGGATCTTCTGGCGATGCACTACGGCTGGAAGCTCACCTCGGAACCTTGGGAAGAGCATCCCGACGAATGGACTCTCGCGTCATTCGAGAAGCTTCCAGAAATGAGCGTGGGGGAACCACCAGAAGGGAAACAGAAATGAGCGACGAAAAGCAGATTCACATCGAGGGCGTAGGAGACGTCCCGATGGATGCGGTTCTTGCGGGCCTCGTACTCGCGGGCGTCGATCTACGGGAACTGGCCAGCGCGCCCGTAGTCGATGCCACCGCCGACGCGTGCGACGGAACGCCGGAGTGTCGTGAGCATCCCGGAGCGCGCGCACCGCATTACGTCGAGGTGGTTGATGGCGTCCGTTGGGTGCTGCCGGTGGGGGAACCAGAAACGGACCAAACATGAGCGGCACGATCATCCACACGATCCGTTGCAAGGAGTGTCCTGAGTGCCGTCAGGTGACGCTCCAGAAGGGCGACGTGTTCCCGCAGGGCATCGTTGACGCGATGAAAGATCACGTTGCACGAGAGCACTCGGTGGGGGAAGAACCAAAGGACGGCAACCAGAAATGAAGCTGGACGCGAATCCGCACGCTCAGAAGCATGACCCCGGCAACGGTCGTCAGTGCCAGTGCCCCGATTGCAAGGCCGTTCGGGTGCGTCGGATGAGTGAGTTCGACCACGGGACGAAGCAGGGCTACAAGATCGGCTGCCGTTGCGAGAAGTGCGTAGCTGCGCGGAAGCGTTACGACGAAGGACGGAAGCGGTGAGGTTCAAAGACGACGATCTGGTGGAGGTTTTCCGTCACGCTCTGATGGAAGCACACCATCACGACTGGTCGATGGAGACGATCTCGGAAGCCGCTCACATCTGTGCCGCGGCCGTTTTGGGGGAGCAGGGAGCTACAGAATGAGCGCGAAATCTGGGTCTGAGTCTTTCTCACCCCGCGTCATGGGCCGAGACAGTTAAGTATGGGAACCGGCGAATACACACTTGAGCGAGTCGTTGAAGATCACGTCCTGCGCCTGGTTGAGTTGCCCGGCGGTCATCGGTATGAGTTCGAGGTCGATGTTCTGGAATGTGGACACGTCGTGAGTGCCTCGAAGGACATCTTCGGTGACACATACCCGACGCGTCGCCGTTGCTACGGATGCACTGGTTGGGAGCGCCCGTGGCGGATTGTGGAGGTTGCGTGATGTCTGAGTCTTTCTCACCCCACGACGCAACCGAAAAAGCGAAGGCATCGAACGAGCCGCACCGTTACTCACCGCCTCGGCAGTATCCACGCTGGATGATGTTCGCGGGCGCGCGTCCGTATCGGATTGTGATGAAGCTCCTGCACGCTCACGGCTGGTGTTATCCGGAGAAGTCGTTGATCGCGCCGGGTGCTGTGTGGTGTCACTGGTGCGGGATGCGAGGAAAACGATGAGTGAGTCCTTCTCACCCCAACGCACGGGAGGCACCTGACGTGACCGCCGAGGAGAGGATTCGCGAGTTGCTCGCGGAGATGCATGACTGGCTCGATGGGAGTCGTTCGTGGGTGAACCTCGGCTCGAATGAGCCGTACACGCCCGACGTGATCGCCGCGATGGACGCTGCCGAAGTCGACAAGCGAGCGTCCGCCATACGCGGCTACGCCGCCCTCGTCGGCCTCGGGCTCGGCTTCGACGCGGAGGCTGTGTTGCTGCCGCCTGGTGCTGTTGACGGCCCGATGCACTGCAAGAACTGCGGCAAGACGATGGCCGAACATGACGTTTTCGCTCAGTGTTTCGCGCTCGGAGACCTGAGTGCCATCGCGGTTGGGGTGGGGGAAGAACCAAAGGAGACACAGTGAACGCGAAATCTGGGTCTGAGTCTTTCTCACCCCAACCCGCGGTTCCTCTGGAATATCAATGCGGCTGGACGACTGCGGGCTATACGCGCTGCACTCACGACACGCGGATACCTGGCGCGGGCAGTCACTCACACAACGTGAAGAAACTCCCGGCTGATTCTGCTCCCAACCCCGTGGAGTTCGACTACTCGTTTGTGGTCTGGCCGCATGAGCGGGGATGGGAGCCGTCGATGTTCGAGTTATTCGGTCTGCTCAATGCCCGCGTGTGGATGACATTCACCGAGGATAAGTGGGGTGTGTTCCGATCGTCGTTGGAGCGCCAGGGGATCACCATCCGCGAGGCTGAACGTCAGCCGCACCACGAACCGGAGATCGTGCGACTATGAGCGAGTCCATCTCACCCCAACCCACACCCGCGGCGATCTGGAAATATCCGCTTCCGCTGCAAGATGTGGTCGAACTCATGCTCCCGCGTGGTGCTCGCGTGTTGACGATGCAGAAGCAGAACGGCCAGTTGACAATGTGGGCGCTCGTTGATCCGCTCGCGCCTCTTTATTTGCGTTCCTTCGCGATCGTCGGGACCGGCAACCCGGCACCGAACCCAGAGCAAGGGACGTATCTCGCTACGGCACAGTCAGGTCCGTTCGTGTGGCATCTGTTTGAGGAGATCGCGCGTGGCTGATTCTGTTCCCCAAGACGCACGAACGCAGATCCTCGCAGCGTTTGCTCGACGTGTTCTCGCCAGGTGGGATGCTGTTCATGGGGGAGAATCGTGATCTCGACCGGAAGCTTCTGGGCGAAGGTAGACGATTCGGGCGGTTCCGAGGCTTGCTGGCCCTGGCTGGGGTTCGTCACGCCGTACGGCTACGGGCTTTATGCACACAAGAGAGCGCATCGCCGTGCCTACACCTTCGCGGTCGGCCCTATCCCCGAAGGTCTTGAAATCGACCATATTTGCCACAACGCAGATCCGACGTGCGTGGGCGGCTTCGGTTGTTTTCATCGACGGTGCTGCAATCCGAAGCATCTGGAGGTAGTGACGCACGTCGAGAACATGAGACGGCGGCGCGGTCGGCTTTCGCGCCACGTCCCATCACGTCAAGCGAGAGAGGTCTGTTGTCACGGGCACGCTCTGACCGGCGACAACGTGTACGTAACTCCTGAAGGTCGCATTCGGTGCAGGGCTTGCGCCGTGGACGAGCGCCGTAGATACGCGGCTCATCGCAAAGCTAAGGAGCCGCAGAAATGAACTGGAACGATTTGTTTCACCGTCCTGGCGCGCGACTGCTCATCGGTGGCACCGAGATCGTTACGGTTGTCCCTCACCGAACGGCACACTCACTCAGCTTCGGAAGCAGTTCTGTGTTCGTGGTCCGTGGGTCTGGTCCGTTCCGTCCTTGGAAGCGTGCTCGGTGAGCGATTCGGGTTCTCTGAGCCGACTAAGCGACGCGGTGATCGAAGAAATCGAAATAGAAGCAGCGTTCATGCCGTGGCGTGGCACTGAGGCCAAGAACACCCTCGCACTGATCGCGGAACTTCGCGCTGAGCGGGCTGGGTGTGCTGCACTCCGCGCCGAGAACAAAGAAATTTACGACGTAGGTCACCGTGAGGGCGAAAGCTGCAACGACGCTGACTGGCAGATCGCACTCGATGACGTATTCGACGGCGAGGTAGTGACTCCCGCGAGCGTTGTTGCGTCTGTAGTTCGGGAACGCGAGCGGTGTGCTGCACTCCGAACCGCACTCACAGACCTGCTCGAAGCAACGCGGGCGATCGACTTCGCGAAGCCAGGCCAGCTTTCACGCGAGGAGGGCTGGGCATTGATTCATGCGGGGGACGCGGCGAGGGCTGCTCTAGAGGAGACCCAGACCGCTCGCGATAGTTAGCAGCCGTCTCGGAACTGAGCCTGCCACCGTGGATCCTGGTCCATGTACCCCATCGGCCAGCATTCTCCGCGTTGCATCGTGATGATGATCTGTTCAGAGCTCGCCGGCCGTCCATCGTCGCGTGGGTTGGGTGTCACGAAATGGTCAAGTGAGACGCGCCACAAATGGGTGGGGTCGCACCAGCCGAGTAACGGCAGGCTGATGACGACGCGTTCGCGTGCGATCCTGAACGCGTCCTTCAGGAGTGCTCCGGGGTCTTCCAGGTGTTCTAACACCTCACCGAGTAGCACTGTGTCCCATGAGCCGTCCTTGAAGCCACCTAGAGACGTTTCGCACCATGCGTCGATGCCCAGCACCGTGATGCGTTCCACACGCGTCTGAGAGGCTTCTACGCACCCTACGTCGTGACCTCGCGAAATGAGTTGTTGGGCGATCCAGCCGTCGCCGGCCCCAACATCGAGCACGGATCCGACACAACGATCCAGGAGCTTCTGCACTCTGGCCCATTGTGTGGGCTCAGCCCGGTAGCTGTCCTCAGTGATTGGATGCGTGATCGCGTACTCGTCCCACACGCGAAGAAGCCTCCCACAACGGGAGGCCCCAACGCGATCTCACTGACAGTGAACTATCGGGCGATGTCCCGCCAGAACCCGCGAACCCACGATGCGAGCTCACGCCGGCATGCGACAACGATCACAAGACCGATGACGAGGGCGGTGGCGTCCATCAGTAGTCCATGTCTGCGAGCTCGAACACTTGTGCCCATGTCAGATCAGAGAACAACGCAGCAGACTCCCATACCGTCAGCCGGTCGATCAGAACACTGACCGCGACTTCGTGGGTTGGGGGAGTCTCAGGCTGGTAGGCGTTCACGACACACGCTCAATCGAGATGATGCGGACGTGCTCGCGGCCGGCGTTGTAACGCTTCTCGCGGGCGAGTTCCACGGCACCCTCGCGGGTTTGGGTGTTCACAATCGTCTTGAACGCCTCCATGATGCCGATAGCGCCCTCTGCGCGGTCCTCACCTTGGACTAGCCAGGCAATGCCTTCCATTGTCTCCATCCTCTCACTTGTAGCGGTCAGATAACCACTAGCCTCCAGCCCCCGAAGAGGCTGGAGCCACTAGCTACCGACTACAGGCCGTCGATCAGATCGTCTAACCACGCGATCTCGACAGCCCGGAAGTCATCCAACGTGCAACCGATCGAATGAGCACCGATCCGCCGCAACGTCTCGCGCACCTCACCACTCTTCGTCGGCACCGGACGGTAATCGCCCCACACACTCTCGATGCGAGCTCTGATCTTCGTCTCATCCTCCGACGAGAACCTGTATTCCGACCTCGTTTCCATCCTCTTCCCTTTCTTCGGTCCGAACGGATGCGGCTCGATTCGGCGTCTCCAGTACGGATAACCCCGAACCTCAGGCAACCGGCCCATTCAGTGCCCCCAACCTGAGGCAGTCTGAAACGCCGGCTTCAAGTCCCACAGGTAAGCATTCGAGTATGAGGTCATGTTCACGACCCACTCGACACCATTCCCGTGATCGTATGAACGCAACGACCTTTTGAGCTCACGTCCCCCGTGCCGGCCGCAGTCGTAGAACGTCCCAGCCAACGGAGCGACATACTCCGACGTGGTCGCCTCCCCGACAAGAGCGGTGCAGACCTGACGCAACCACACTGTCTTACCCGAGCTCGACACCCGAACAACCTCATAGAAATCCACGTTCGTCTGGTCATAACCCCAAGACTCGCGGAAGAAATCACCAACCTGCACCATCTGATCTCCAGTCATAGAACGTACCTAACTAGGACCAACCTAAACAGTCAGTGCTCGGAAAACAACGAAAAGCTGCCAACTGTGCCGCATGTCACATCTGAGAACGACGATCGAACGTCCGAACCCGATGACAGTTCGCACACACCACATCACACTTGCCAAGCTCCAACAACACCGACGACCACGACCGATTCGCAGCCTTCCCGATATCGAAAAGCTTCACACA
>Ga0265337_1000628_pt1 | contig 18684 bp, 14 predicted proteins | sample 42122metaG_FD_192441 | JGI IMG/M metagenome (GOLD analysis project Ga0265337, IMG submission 192441) | Rhizosphere microbial communities from Carex aquatilis grown in University of Washington, Seatle, WA, United States - 4-21-22 metaG | ecosystem: Host-associated > Plants > Roots > Rhizosphere >... | reverse complement strand
CGATGAGCAGATGTTTCAGCCGCGCCAGAAAATCCGCGAACGGCTCGGCGGGGATGTATTCCAGCGGCTGCGCGATGGACTTGGTTTCATCGCTCACCGCGACGCCGATGCGCTTGGTTCCGTGGTCGAGGGCAAGGATTCGCATTGCCGGAGTCTTGCAGTTTTTGACGCGAATTTCACGAATTTTCGCGAATTGAAATTGTGTTGGACACAAAGCGGCAGGACAAATAAAGTCCGAAACGTTATGCGCGTGTTTCCATCCTCAAAACGCGAATGGATTGGCATTGCATTGTTCCCATTCAAGGTTTGTGTGGTGATAGCACTTTTTCTCTATGTGATATTTCAGGGATCGACATTGGGCGCATTGTTCTTAGCAACATGCAGTCTATGCGCTCCTCCGCTATTGATCGGGTTAATCGTCCAATTTTTTATTTGCCCGCGAACAGATGCAATCAAAACTTTGTTGTTCTGTGTTCCATGCGTCGCTGTTTTCTTATCAATAATGTTTAATCAAATTACCCATCGCAGACTTTTGGAGCGCGAGAAATGGAAAACGCAGACTTACGAAATGAGCTTTGATGACATTGTGAAACGTTTGGCGGACATGGAACAGCAAAGTGGCGGGAAATGGCATTGGGAGCAGAAACAAGAATACGGGCCAAATAACAATATCCTGCGCAGTTATTCCTTTGTAATGCGTGAACATCAAGCGGGTTCAGATAGCCAGTCGGAAGCAGATGTTGTATTTCAAGTCATGGTGTCGCAATGGGCAAATGAAACGAACAGAACTAGAGTAACGGAGCAAACCACCAAGTTTGGTTCAAATCGTGACCCGGACTTGCATCAGCAAGATTTAGTGACTGAAACCAATAGAATCCATGCGGTGATTGATGCAGTTCAAGGCAAGCCATGGATCACAAATTGAGAAACTCATTCGAGTCAGAAATTTCTTTTCGTGTCTTTCGTGTCGTCCGTGGTTAAATTTTTGCCGCGATGATTCAATACCTCGATTTGCTGCGGCACGTCCTCGAACACGGAAAGTTCAAGGCTGACCGCACCGGCACGGGCACGTTCTCCGTGTTCGGCGCGCAAACCCGGTTCGATTTGCGAAAGGATTTTCCCGTCCTCACAACGAAAAAGCTGCACTTGCGTTCCATCATTTACGAATTGTTGTGGTTTCTTCGCGGCGACAGAAACGTCCGCTATTTGCAGGAAAACAAGGTGACCATCTGGGATGAGTGGGCGGATGAAAAGGGCGATTTGGGTCCGGTCTATGGAAAGCAATGGCGCAACTGGGTGAAGACCCAAAGCCGACACCGCAAACCGTCTGATCCTTCATCGAGCCAGGCGACGCTCTTCGACCTCGGAGAATCTGGCGGTGAAACCATTGTGACCCCGGCCGGGCCGCGCGTCCGCAGCAAGCATGGCATAGACCAGATTGCCACGGTGATTGAACAAATTAAAAAAAATCCCGACAGCCGCAGGCTGATTGTCAGTGCGTGGAATGTTGCGGACATTGACAGCATGGCGCTGCCACCGTGCCACGCGCTGTTCCAGTTTTACGTGAGTGAGGGCGAATTGAGCTGCCAGCTTTACCAGCGTAGCGCGGATATTTTTCTCGGCGTGCCGTTCAACATCGCCAGCTACGCGCTGCTCACGCTGATGGTCGCGCAGGTGTGCGGCCTGAAGCCGGGCGATTTCGTCCACACCTTCGGCGATTTGCATCTTTACTCAAACCACGTCGAGCAGGCGAAGCTGCAATTGTCGCGCAAGCCGCGCCCGCTGCCGCAGATGAAATTGAATCCGGCGGTGAAAAGCATTGACCACTTCAAGTTCGAGGATTTTGAACTGGTGGGCTATGATCCGCATCCCGGCATCAAGGCGCCGATTGCCGTGTGAATCTGAACCAAATCTTTTTATGAAAAAGCGCATTTTGAATTTTCGTCTGGTGTTCGCGGCAGCCTTGTTTCTGGCACTGTTGGCTGCCGGATTGATCTCATTCGCCAATAATGCCTGCCAAACAGCGGCACGCGGACGGATTTTTGGTTCGGTTGATATGGTTCCGCAAAACGATGTCGCGCTGGTCTTGGGCATGGCCAGGGAAACAAGGCACGGTCAGCCAAATCTTCACTTCAATCACCGGATTCAGGCGGCGGCGGCGCTATATCGGTCGGGCAAGGTCCGTCATCTGCTCGTCAGCGGTGATAATCACGTTGCCGGCTACGACGAACCGACGGACATGCGCGACGCGCTGGTTGCCGCCGGTGTTCCGGCCAGAGCAATCACTTGTGATTACGCCGGATTCCGCACGCTGGATTCGGTCGTGCGGGCGAAAACGGTTTTCGGCCTGCAGCATTTCACCATAGTCACGGAGGAATTTCACTGCCCGCGCGCCGTGTGGATTGCGCGGCAGCACGGGCTGGATGCGGTGGCCTTCGCCGCGCCAGATGTGAAGCTGGCCGGCTGGGCGTTGCGCGCGGACGCCCGCGAGCAACTCGCGCGCGCCTGGTGCGCGATGGATTTGTATGTGCTGCATCGCGGCCCAAAATTTCCTGGGCCGAAAGAACCGATTCTGCTTTCTACAGCCACGTCGTGAAACATTTCAAAGCCATCGCCGCAATGTCGCTGAACCGCGTGATTGGCGCGGATGGCAAAATCCCGTGGCATCTGCCGGAGGATTTCAAGTGGTTCAAGAAAACGACAATGGGCAATGTGGTCGTGATGGGGCGCAGGACATTCGAGGGCCTCGGCAAGCCGCTGCCGAACCGCAAGAACATGATCCTGACGCGGCATCCACAGCGGCTGATCAAGAAATATCCGGAGATCTTTGGACAATACCACGAATGGCGCGGCGGTCGTTATCTCAAGCAGGCGTATCAATTTCGTTTCTCGAAGCTCGGCGAAAGGCAGGAAACGGAAATGCTGATTTTCAATTCGTTGGACAGGTTGGATCCCGAGGAGTTCCCGAATGATATTTTCATCTGCGGCGGCGCGCAGATTTACGAGCAGGCGTTGCCGCGCTGTTCCGATTTATACCTGACGCTGGTGAAACACGAGGTGGAGGGCGACGCCCATTTCCCGCCGTTTGAAGACAAGTTTGAACTGGTTGAGGAGCTCCGCGACGAGCCGGAGTTCAAGATTCTGCATTACCGGCACCGGAGCTTGAAAAGCTCGGAATAATTTCCCTCACCCGGCGCTCCGCGCCATCCTCTCCCGTCCGACCGGCGAGGGAATAAAAAAAACAGGCGGACCGTTTCCGGTCCGCCTGCTCTGATAATCTGGCTTCGTTCGGAGAATTATTCCGACTTGACCGCTTCGTCGGCGGCGTCGAAGGCATGCTGCAACGCCACGAGGTCTTCGCCGGGCTTGAGCGCGTCGAGCATCTTCTGCTCTTCCTTGAGCTGCTCGTCGCTGTAGGCGGCGGCCTTGATGGACAGGCCGATGCGGCGTTCGCCCCGGTCAATCTTGATGACGCGGGCGCTCACATCCTGGCCGACCTTGAGCACGTTCTTGATTTTGTCCACGCGCTCCTCGCTGATTTGCGAGATGTGGACGAGGCCGTCAATCTCGTGTTGCAGGCCGACAAACGCGCCGAAGCTGGCGAGCTTGGTGACCTTGCCGGTGACGAGGTCGCCAACCTTGTAAAGCGTATCAATGGTTTCCCACGGGTCGGTGCCGAGTTGTTTCATGCCGAGCGCGATGCGCTGGTTTGGACGGTCCACTTCGAGCACGGTCGCCTCGACTTCATCACCCTTCTTCATGACTTCGCTGGGATGATTGATCTTGCGCGTCCACGACATGTCGGACACGTGGATCATGCCGTCAATGCCCTCTTCCAACTCGACAAACGCGCCGTAGCTGGTGAGGTTGCGCACCTTGCCCTTGACCTTGGTGCCGGCGGGATATTTCGCCGCCGCGTTGTCCCACGGATTGCTTTCCAACTGGCGGATGCCGAGGGAAATCTTCTGCTCCTCGCGGTTGATGCCGAGCACGACCGCTTCGATTTCCTGATCCTGCTTGAGCACATCGCTCGGCTTGGCGATGCGCTTGGTCCAGGAAAGTTCGGTGACATGCACGAGGCCTTCCACGCCCGGTTCGAGCTGCACAAACGCGCCGTAAGGCACGAGGCTGACGACCCTGCCCTTGACCTTCTGGCCGACGGGGAACTTCGTCTCGATGCTGTCCCACGGGTTGGCCATCTTCTGCTTGAGGCCGAGGCTGACGCGCTCCTTTTCCTTGTTCACGTCCAGCACCACCACGTCAATTTCCTGGCCGACCTTCAAAACCTCGGACGGATGCCCGATGCGGCCCCAGCTCATGTCCGTGATGTGGAGCAGGCCGTCAATGCCGTTCAAGTCAATAAACGCGCCAAAATCCGTGATGTTTTTGACCGTGCCCTTGCGGATGTCGCCCGGAACCATTTCGCCCAGCAGCTTCCCGCGCTTCTCATTGCGTTCCTGCTCGATCAATTCGCGGCGCGAGAGCACGATGTTCTGGCGCTCCTGGTTGATTTTGACGACCTTGAACTCGTAGCTGTTGCCGACGAACTCGGTGAGGTTCCTCGGCGTGATGACATCAATCTGCGACGCCGGCAGAAACGCCTCGACGCCGACGTTGACGACCAGGCCGCCCTTGACGATGGATTTCACCTTGCCGGTGATGCGCCCGCCCTCGTTGCAAATCGTGAGAATCTTGTCCCAGTTCTTCTTGAACTCCGCCTTCTCGTGCGAGAGGACGACCGTGCCCTCCTTGTTTTCGAGCTTCTCGATGAGCACGTCAATCTCGTCGCCGACCTTGACGGCCTTGATGTCCGGAAATTCGATGCCGGAGATGACGCCTTCGCTTTTGTAGCCGATGTCCACCAAAACTTCCTTTGGGCGGACTTCGATGATCTTGCCTTTGACAATTTCGCCCTGGGCAAAGCGCATTGAGCTTTGCTTCATGGCCTCTTCCATTGTGAGCATAATTTGACTGTGTTGAACTGCGGGAACCTGGGAACCCAAAACGGCGGGAACCGAAGCTCCATTGCCTAACTACCGGCGCTGCGAACGGCAACGGAGGTTAAACCACGTAAAACGTGGTCGAGGTTAGGTTGTTGGTTGACTGTTTTTTCTCAGCCTCAATGAACATCCGCACACGCGGCGTTCAGGCAGGATGAAAGTTAGCGGAAATGCGGAGGATGGCAAGCATCAAATTGCGACTTCACGACTTGTAAGTTTCACGATGGGGCTGTTGCTGCCGAGGAGCCGCTACGCTAACCGAGTGGAGATTTCAATTTGAGCGGACTCATCCCGCACTGCGGGACGGCCACGAGTTTCGAGATGAAGGTCGGGCGGGGCTTCGTCCTGGCGGAGGATGCCATGCAGCCCCGCCCAACCGTTGTCCTTGGCGTCAAGATTCCGGCAGCTTAAGTTTTGTGCCGACGGAAATGTGGTCGCTGGCCAGATCGTTGGCCTCTTCGATGGCCTTGACCGTCGTTCTGTGCGCCCGGGCGATGCGCGTCAACGTGTCGCCAGCCTTGATGACATACACGGTTTCAGAACGACCAGCGGGCGGAGTGTTCGCTTTTGAGACAGCCATTGCGGATTGAGACACCGCCGGCTGCGGATTTGGCTGCGGAAGCGAAATGGGATTCGGAGGCGTCGCGACCGGGGGCAGATTCAGCGACGGCGCCTGCAAATCCGTCACCGTGCCAGCAGGGGTGGCCGCTCTGGCGTGTTCACTCATGCAACCTTCAATCAAAAGGCCGACCAGCAGCAGGACGCCGGCAGTCACGACCGCGATGAACGTCCTCTTGAACCGCTCGCGGCGGCGGCGTTCGTGGTCAATCTGGAAGCAGGACGGAATTTGAAATGGGTTTGTAGCATTCATAACAGTTGTTCACTCTGCCGCATTTGAGCAGAGCCCATGCCAAGTCGATTTGGAAAATCCGCGTTCGTTCGTCGAAGTCTGGCGGGCCGGGAAGCCCTGCCTTGTTGTGAGGCAAATTGTCCAATTCCGGAACAAAATCTGGCTGATGCAGCCAGTTCGCGAACCCGTTTACTTCACCCAGCCCTGCAGCTTGAGCCAGAAGAGGCAGTCGGCCGTCCACGGATGCGGATGCGCGAAGGGCGGTTTTCTATCGCCCAGGCCCATGCCGTGCCCGCCTTTTTGGTAGATGTGCAAATCAAACGGCACATGATTTTTCCGCAACGCCGCCGCAAACATCATGCTGTTTTCCACGGGCACGGTTTTGTCCTCGAACGTCTGCCAGATGAAACACGGCGGCGTGTTGGGTGTCACCTGCAATTCATTGGAGAGAAGCTTCACGAGTTCGGGCGGCGGATTGGTGCCGAGCAACATGTCGTGTGAACCTTTGTGCGTGAATTCGCCCATCGTGATGACCGGGTAACAAAGGATGCCGATGTCCGGCCGCGAGCCTTGCCGCTCAACGGGGTCGGGCGAATTCGTGTCGCCGGAATCAAAATGCGTCATCAGCGTCGAAGCCAGATGCCCGCCTGCCGACGAGCCCATGATGCCGATGCGCTTGGGATCTATCTTGTAATCGTCCGCGTGCGCCCGCACCCAGCGCATCGCGCGCGTCACATCCTCAAACTCTGCCGGATAATGATAGCCGCTGGAGCCGAGCCGGTATTTCAGCACGAAACAGGTGACGCCATGCTGGTTCAGCCAGAACGCGTAGTCATTGCCCTCGTGCGGCGCGAGGTGCGTGTAGGCGCCGCCGGGACAAATCACCAGCGCCGCGCCGGTGGCGTTGCTTTGGCGCTTCAGGCCGGTGGTTCCGCGCGTTGCTGTATTCCAGACCGCCCGCTGCCGCGGTGTCGCGTTGCCTTGGCGTGTCAGGCCGGTGGTTCCGCTTTGCGGGATCGCGTCCGGCAGATACGGCGTGAGCGTCGGGATGTCGTTGGACTTCGTGCCGAGTGCCCCAGGCGCGCCGTCGGGCCAGAGTGGAATGGCATCTTCCATTCCGGCGCGGGACAAAACGAGAGACGAAAATAAAATTGCCGATGCAACGAGTGTTTTCATGAACCATCAAAACCATTTCTTCTTTTTGAAATACAGATACGTCACCGTCGTGGAGATTATCATGACGATGGTGGCGACGACGTAGCCATATCTCCAGCTCAATTCCGGCATGTCGTGGAAGTTCATGCCATACCAGGTGCCCACCATCATCAACGGCGTGGTGATGACGGTGATCATCGTGAGCAGCTTGACGACCTCGCCGGTCTGGTTGGACGACATGTTGAGATAGACCTGCAGGATTCCGGTGAGCGAATCGGTGTAGCTTTGCGCCATTTCGCTGATGTGGAACAGCGAATCGTAGATGTCGCGGAAATACGGCACCATGTGCGGGCGGATGAGCTTGAACTCGCCGGCGGCGAACCGCGCCAGCACCTCGCGCTGCGGCCCGATGATCTGGCGCAGATGAAAAACCTCCTTTTTGATCTGGAGAATGCGGTTGAGGACCTGCTTGCCCGGCTTTTGCAGAACGTTCTGTTCCAGTTCGGAAATTTCGAGGGAAAGCTCCTCCAGCGCCGGGTTGTAATTCTCCACCAGCACGTCCAGCAGGCAGTGCGCCACGCGGTCGGGCGCGCGCGCAATGTTCATCGTGCCCTTCAGCGAGCGCTCCTCCACCAGCGTCACGCTGCGGGCCGGAGTCCGGTGGTAGGTCACGAGAAAATTTTTGCCGAGAAAGAAATCCAGTTCGCCCGTGGCGAATTGCCCGTTTTCGCGGCTGTAATCCACCGCATGAATGACTATGAACAGATACGGCGTGAACAAGTCGCCTTCCTTGGGCGAGTATTCCTCCACCTTGGGCGACGGGCTGTCGGTGACGCAATCCTCGATGGACAGCGGATGGAAATGAAACACGTCCGTAAGAATTTCGCGGACCTCCTCCTGCGTCGGCGCCTCCAAATCCACCCAGAGGAAAAGGTTCGTGTCCGCCAGCAGCGTGGGCATGAGAAACAAATCAATGTCCTTCGTGTGCAACCGGCCCTGGACGGTAAAAGCAAATGAACGAATCATAGTCAGGCAAATGCGCGAATTGCGCGGCATCTTAAGTGGTGAAATGCTCAAGGCAAGCGCCAATTGCCGTGATATCTAATTCCTCGACTTGCCGGGCGGCTTGAGCAAGAATGGCCGGAATCATGAGCGGGCGAAGGACATCCCCCCTGGCGCGTTCCGCAATGGGTGTGGTCTCACGCCCGTTGAATCGGGTCACTCCGGCTCGTTCCGACCCGCTCGCTGGCACCGTGTCGGAGGAACCGCTGCTCCAAGCCAAATATCGCGAACTGGTCCGCCAACACCTCGACCGGCTCCTCGACAAACTTTTTACCGAAGTCACCGGTCTCCATTTCCATGTCTCCTGGGCGCCGGCGCCGGCTCGCGAGTGGGAAGCCCGGACCTTGCCCACCGGTTGTTCCGCGTGTTGCCGGATAAGCGGTTCTTCGCTGCTGCCGGATTGCGGGGCCTGCGGGGCAACGCAACTCGCCCGCAGCTTGAGCGCCGACGGTGACGGCCACCATTTCACGTGCCGCCTCGGGGTTCGCAATTACTGGCAAGCGCTTCACATCCGCGGCGGGACGCTGGGCATCGTCTACTTGCAGGCGTTGAGCCGCTCCGCGGCCAGACATCCCGCCTGGAAAAATTTCGTCCGCGTGGTGCGTCATCGCCTTCCCCCGGCGGACGCAAGGGTGATGAGCCAGCCGCGATTCGTCCGGGCGGCGCGCCTGCTGCAGTTGATCGTCCGGCACGTGCAGACTTCCAGTTTGGCGGACCTGCTCAAGGAGGAAGTGACGAGCGCCGGCCAGGCCATTCTCGCCCTGGAAAAGGAACAGGCGCGGTTGCAGCAAGTGAACAAACGCCATCTGCCGGGCGCCCCCCAAAGTCTCCACCGCTCCGGCCGGGAATCCCACGCCGAACAGATTGTGCGCCGTCTGCTGGGGCGCCTTGAGCGGGACCATGGGAAAACGGTCACATTGCAAAGCTGTGCGAACAATCTGGGCATGAACCCCGCGTATTTGTCGGCCCTCTTTTCGCACGTCGTCGGAGTTCCGTTCAAGACGCACCTTACGGAACTGCGCATGGCAAAGGCCAAGGCCCTGCTGGGCGATCCGACGATGACGGTTTCCCAGGTGGCGTATGCCGTCGGCTACGCCAGCGAGAACCGGTTTCGCCTCGCGTTCAAAAAAATCACCGGCCTCCCCCCCAAGGTGTGGCGCGAGACGATGCAGACGAATTCGCCGCTGCCATCTGCTTGAGCCGAAGACTCGGCGCGCCGTTCTGTTCCAATGGATTGATGCGGTTGGCATCCGTGTCCATCGGTGTTCATCCGTGGTTGAAATGTTTCAGGCCCCTGTCTTTTTCCAGCTTTTCCATCCCCTGAATCCAAACAAACGACGGATAATCCAAACTTTCGCACCCTAGGCAGATACCATTTCTTACTTATAATGGTCTCACCTTAAGAAAGTTAATAGCCAACACTGACCGAACCAGAAGGAAACAAAACCATGAAAACAAATATCACAATGATACGGTGTGACGGACGGAACTTGCGGCGACAAAGCGTGGTCGGTTTGTTGCTGTTGACATTGCTGGCAGCCAACCCCTTTCAGGCGTCGGGCCAGGGCGTGATTGACACGTCCTCCACCACGGGCGCCAATTTGGATTCCCTGTTCCTTCCGCCCACCAATACCGTTACCGTGAATTCGGGCGTGACCATAGACAACACCACCAGCGGCAACTATGCCGTCTCCGGCAGCTCCCAACCTTGGTTTCTGACCAACAGTGCCACCGCTTCGCTTCTCGGCAATGTGAATGGCGTTAACTTCGGCGCCGGCTCCGTGGTCAATGCCGGCACCATTACGGGCGCCGGCAGCGATGGCGTTTACATAAATGACGGTAACGTTGAAAATCAAACCGACGGGATCATTTCAGGAGGCAGTGTTGGCGTTTATGTCGGTGATACTGGATTTGTGTCAAATGCCGGAACCATCACCGGCACCAACCGCGATGGTATTTACATTGAAAACGACGGTTATGTGGATAATCAGCAGACCGGAATCATTACGGGTAGCCTTAATGGCACCCACATCAACTTTCCAGGCTGGGTGACCAACGCCGGGAGCATCACCGGGCTGGGGAACGACGGTATTAACGTTTGGAGTGGCTATGTGACCAACACGGCGACTGGAACCATCACCGGCGCGAATGATGGTGTTCACATGTTGTTTGGCAGCGGCACCGTGGACAACGCCGGCACAATCACGGGCAACAATAACGATGGCATTCTCCTGTCGGGCGAGGGCAGCGTGGACAACCTGACGACGAACGCGGTCATTGCGGGAAACAACAACGGCGTGGAGATCACCGGCGGCGTCGGCACCGTGGACAATGCCGGCACGATTATCGGGACGAACAACTATGGTGTTTCCTTGACCAGCGGCGGCAGCGTGAACAACCAGAGGGGCGGATCCATTTCAGGCGGGAGTCAAGGAGTGTATATCGCTGGCGGCTCGGTGGACAATGCCGGCTCGATCGTCGGCAACAACGATGGCGTTATTGGTTCCGCCAACGTGAACAACCAGACGGGCGGAACCATCACGGGATTGAATTGGAATGGCGTGGAACTTTACGGAGGCAACGTGACCAACATGTCGGGCGGGGCCATCATGGGGCACCTCTACGGTGTTGATTTGATATTTAGCGGGATCGTGGACAATGCCGGCACGATTACTGCCAACAGTTACGCTGGCGTTCATCTGGGTTCTGGCGGCAGCGTGAACAACCTGACGACGAATGCGCTCATTGCGGGAAGTGTGAATGGCGTGGATATTGTCGGCGGCGCAGGCACCGTGGACAATGCCGGCACGATTACGGGCACCAACTACGCTGGCGTTTATATAAGTCCTGGCAGCGGCGTGACCAACAGCGTGAACAACCAGGCGGGTGGAACCATTCAGGGCGGTCGGTATGGCGTTCAGCTCTACGGCGCCAGCACCGTGGACAATGCCGGCACGATCACCGGCAACAACGACGATGGTGTTTACATTGATTCTGCCGGGAGCGGCGTGACCGACATCGTGAACAATCAGTCGGGCGGGATCATTACCGGTGGCCGGTATGGCGTGGAGATCTTCGGCGACACCGGTTCGGTGGAAAATCGCGGCACGATTTCGGGTGAAAACGGCGACGGAGTGCGGTTGTCAAATGGCGGCATGGTGGACAATCACTGGAGCGGCCTCATTGCCGGAAACAATAACGGCGTTTATATCACGGGCGATACGGGCACAGTCATCAATCGTGGCACGATCATTGGCACCAACCACACCGGCGTGGATCTGCAACAGGGCGGCAGCGTGGACAATCACTGGAATGGAATCATTGTCGGCGGGGGTTATGGCGTGGAGATTTCCGGGGGCGCCGGTTACGTGACCAATCGCGGCACGATTTCGGGTGAGAACAACAACGGCGTGCGGCTGTGGAACGGCGGCACGGTGGAAAACCACTGGAGCGGAATCATCGGTGGCAACAACGACGGCGTGAAAATCACGGGCGACGACGGAACGGTCATCAATAACGGCTTGATCGTCGGCACCAATGCCAATGGCGTTTATTTCCGTCATGGCAGCAGCGTGGAAAATGAGAGTGACGGCACCATTCAAGGCGGCCAATATGGTATTTTTAGCGATGGTCTCAACGGTTCAATCGTCAATGCCGGAATGATTATCGGCATAAACACCAACGGCATTTATTTCTCGGACAGTGAGAGTTTTGCCACTGTGGAAAATCAGGAGAATGCAACCATTCGGGGCGGTCAATATGGGATTTACTTGGAGGGCGATGGCACCGTGGTGAATGCCGGGACCATTACCGGCCTTTCCGAAGATGGCATCTACATTGAAGACCAGCTAAACAATCCAGACTGGGTCTATAATCAGGAGGGTGGAATCATCCAAGGCGCGAATAATGGTGTTTACATTGACTACCCCGGTGCGGTGACCAATGCCGGGACTATCAGCGGCGCGAACGGTGATGGTGTTCGTATTGATAATGGCGATGAAGGCAGCAGCGCCGTGGTGAACCGGAATGGTGGAAACATTGCGGGGAATGAGAATGGCGTTGAAATCAATAGCGGCCCCGGCTTGGTCAAAAACGGCGGCTTAATCGTCGGCACCAACCGCGATGGCGTTTACATGGATTCCGGCGGCAGCGTGATCAACCACCGCAGTGGGTCAATCGTGGGAGGCGCTGGAGCCGGCGGGGATGGAGACAGTGAAACAATCGCACCAGCAATCAGCGTTTCCGGCGGGTATGGCGTGGAAATAACCGGTGACAGTGGTTATGTGAGAAATCGCGGCTCAATCACGGGTGACCACGCCGGTGTCAGATATGACAGTGGCGGCACTGTGGATAACCGCCGGCACGGCTATATTTATGGAAATCACTATGGCATCGAAATCAGCGGTCCATCCGATGAGGCCTATGTCAACAATTCCGGCGAAATCTGGGGCGAAAATCATGACGGCGTCAGATTATATGACGGCGGCACGGTGAATAACTACCGGCACGGGTCTATCGAAGGTGGCTACCGCGGAGTGCATATCTCCGGCGGCACGGGCATCATCTACAATGCCGGAACCATCACGGGTGACAGTGGCTTGGCGATTCAGTTGGATGATTACAGCGGCAACACCGTGACGCTGGATACCCATTCACAAGTTAACGGAAATATCCTGGGCGGCGACAACGACGACGCGGCGTATCTCTGGGGCCGCGGCCAATACGGTGATTACATTTATGGCTTCAGCGACTTCGCCACGCTGACGGTGCAGGCCGATTCGGCGCGCTGGAATCAACAGCAACGCAGTTGGGACCTGACGGGCACCAACAGCTTTTCCTCTCGTGCCGACGTGCAAAGCGGTTTGCTGCGAATCAACGGAGTCCTGAACACGCCGTTGTTGGTCGTGCATAACAGTTGGGCCGGCGGCAGCTTGGGCAGCCCAATTCTGACCAACTCCAGCATCCTGGCCTCGGACACGAGCGGCTTGGGCGGTTCGGGCGTCATCAACGGCGCGGTGAATGCCCAAGGCTACATCAGTCCGGGCAATTCCATCGGCACGCTGACCATCAATGGCTCGCTGACCAGCTCGGGTAATTACTATGCGGAGGTGACCAACTCGGGAGCTTCGGACCGCATCCTAGTGACCGGCCAGGCAGCCATCAATGGCGGCTATGTCATTGTGGAGCCTACCCATCCGACGTTCAACACGAATAGCGGGAACGCCGGATTTTACGCCGTCCAAACCACGTTTACCATCGTGACGGGCACGAATGTCACCGGGGCGGGCTATGTCGGCTCGACCGTGGTCACGAACAACCTGCCCCAGTCGGCGCTGTTCCCGCTCAGCGGCTCGTCGCTGCTGTATGACCTGAACAACGTCTATCTGGTTTTGAACCGGACTCCCTTCACCAGCGTGGCCCAGACGTTCAACCAGAATTCCGTGGCGGGCGCCCTGGACGGCGTCGGCGTGGCGGGTTTGTCGCCAACGATGGCCAACCTGGTCAACCAGTTTTACGGGCTTCCCACGAGTTCCGCAGCGCAGGCGGCATTGGACAGCATGAGCGGTGAGATTCATGGCACCCTCGGGATGCTGGATGTGCAGCAGCAGGGTGTCTTCAACAACACGATTGCGCAACGCACGGGACGGATCAGCGCCGGCGGCAAGAGCGGCGAGTTCGCCACCAGTTGGAAGCCCGTCCAACTGGCCAGCGCCGGTTCGACGCTGCCCCCCATGCAGCAGGCGCAGGTGAACCAGCCGCTGGATATGTGGGTGCAGGGCATCGGCTCGTTCGGTGATTTGGATGGCGATGGCAATGCGCAGGGCGGCAACTACACCATCGGCGGCTTGGGCGGCGGATTGGACTATCGTGTGACTCCTGAGCTGCTGCTTGGTCTGGGATTGGGCTACTCGCATGACAACGCGGATGTTGGCGGACCGGGTGCGAACGGGACGGTGGATGCCTATCAGGTCGCCGGCTACGGCGGCTATGTCAAAGGACCGTGGCATCTGGACGGCATCTTGAGTTACGGCTGCCTCCAGACGGATACGAAGCGGTTCATCAATGTGGGCACCATCCATCAGCAGGCCAATGGCAGCTATGATGGCGGCGTGTTCGCGCTGTCCACCGAGGGCGGTTACGCCTTCCAGTTTGACTGGCTGACGGTTGAACCCACCCTCGGGCTGAACTACGCGCACCTGTGGCAGGATAGTTTCAACGAGAGCGGCGCCGCGGCGGATGGTCATAATTATGGGCTGAACGTGAACAGCGTGAGCATGGACAGTGTCCGCTCCGTGTTGGGTGTGCGGCTGGCCGCGCAATTCGGCGAGCAGGACAGCGTGCAATTCCTGCCCGCGGTGCATGCGCTTTGGGAGCATGAATTCGTGGATAGATACGCCGATGTGAATGAGAGCTTCATCGGCGGGAGCGGCGCCTTTGATGTTCGCGGAGTGGAGCTGGGCGCAGACACCGCGGTGTTGGGTGGCGGCCTGACCGTGGCGTTCAACAAATCGGTGCAGGCGTTTGTGAACTATGACGCCAACCTGAATTCACAACTTAGTTCCTCGACCATCTCGGGCGGATTGAGCATTACTTGGTAGGACTCGAAACGCGACTGCGTCGGACCGGCCGGCAAAAAGGATTGCCGGCCGGCTGGCAAACGGCTTTGCGCCTTCCCCTCATTCGTGGGGGGAAGGCGTTTGATTTACGATGCCAGTTGAGGCGCTTCCCGCCAATTACTGCATTGGACACCGTGCCGAAACAGCCGGTGGTTTTGGCCGTCATGTTCGAACTTGTCGCGCCATTCAAATCCGCCGGCGACTTGTCAGCTCAAGGCGGGAGCGGCTGGCCTTTGGTTTCGGGAGCAAAGGGCAGAATCAGGAGTCCGACGATATAAATCACGGCCACGGTGCTGGCGGCGAGGCCAAAGCTTCCCAGCACGATGACCAGGTAGCCGGTCACAAACGGACCGCTGGCCGCCAGCACCCGGCCGATGTTGAAACAAAATCCCGCGCCCGTCGCGCGGATCCGCGTGGGATACAATTCCGGCAGGTAAATCGGGAAGCCGCTGAAAATGCCGTTGTTGAAAAACCCCAGCAACGGCAACAGCAGCAGCACCTGGGCGTAGGTGCGCGGGGTCAGGAACGTGACGGGCAGCATCACCAGACTGCCGAGACACATCAGGGCAAAGACCCGCCGCCGGCCCACGCGATCGGCCAGCGGACCGAAACTAAGATAACCGGCCAGCGCCCCGACATTCAGCAGCATGGCGGCATAGCTGACGCGGCTGGTGAGTTCGGATGCGTTCATGCCCTGCAAATCCGGCAACGCGCGAATGAGCGTTGGCGTCCAGTTCGTCGCCCCCCACAAACCGAACACGGCCACAAACGCCAGCCCGGAGCCAACCAGTGTGGCGCGCAACAGCCCCGGCGCAAACAGTTCCGCCAGTTTCAACGGGCGCGCGCCGCCGGCGTGCCGTTCTTCGGCATGGGCCTTGACCCATCGCTCCGGTTCCCTGACCCACAAACGCACGAGCAACGCAACCAAAGCCGGCGCGACGCCGACCACGAACATGGGACGCCAGCCATGATTACGCAGAAGCAGACTGATGACGGCCGCCAAAAGAAATCCTCCCGCCCACGCTGATTGCAGGATGCCCGCCGCCTTGGCCCGTTTGTTCTCCGGCCAGACTTCCGCGACCAGCGCCGCGCCCGCCGCCCATTCGCCGCCGATGCCGAGCGCCGTGAGAAACCGGAACAGCGCCAGTTGCCACCAGGTATGCGACAACGCGGCCAAACCGGTGAACACTGCGTAAATCAGAATGGTGAGCACCAGCGTTTTGGTCCGCCCAAAACGATCCGCCAGCACGCCGAACAGGACGCCGCCAATGGCCCAGCCGATCAAAAAAATCGAGAAAATGATTCCGCCATACCAGCCGATGACCTCGGCGGTGACGGGGCCGCCATCGGGTGCGCGCAGGAGGTCGTGGAGGGCCGGTTGCAGCACCAGCGCGTAGATTGTGGAGTCCATCGAATCGAACACCCAGCCAAGCCACGCGACGATGAGCACCAGCCATTGGTAGCGCGTAACCCCGTGACGCCAGGAATCGGGTTTCACCGGGAGCAGTGTAACCGGATCTTTCAGCAAAGAGAAGTCTTAAACCGGCTTTGACCTTGCGCCCCGCGTCTCGTGACTCCGCGAAACATTGTTGGCCAACTCCCGCTGCGCGCCGTCGCCGCCGGCTTGCGGGGCTTTGCTTCTTTCAAATCCGCAGGAATGTTCGCCCGGCGACCATTTAGGCAGGGGGGTCCGGCCAAAGAGCTTCCGGCAGAAGACTTTCTTAAATTACAAAATTTTCTTATTGACGACCGAATGCGCAAGTGTTCTAATTCAATGCGCGGAGACAATGGTCGCTCATTTTCTCCGGCTGGAAGGGTCCGGGGCGCCAATGCTTCCGGAGGTCAACCGGATGGTCGGGCCGCCATCCAAACACGTGAAACAGAAAAAAGGAACATCTATGAAAAAACTGACAATGTTGGGTATCGCAATGCTCCCGCTTCTGGGCGCCATGGCAAGCCGGGGTGGACCGACGGATGAGTTTTCCCGCGCGGGGAAATGGGACGCTTATGCCATCGGCCAGTATGGGACATTACCTCTGGTGGACGTGTCAGCTCTTGAAGCAGGAGTGGGGGTGGGATACAACATGATTGACCAGCTCAACATCAATGCGGACCTGGAGGGCGGCTCGATTGGTGCTGGTATAGGTGGCATCACTGTGAGTTCAACGCTTCTGTCGGGGCATCTCGCACTTGACTACAACATTCTCAAGACGCGCCTGACGCCGTTGCTCACGGTCGGCGGCGGATTGTATTATTTGCCCATTGCTTCCGCGTCCCTGTATAGCGTGGATTTAGGCGCCGGTGTGCGTTGGGACATTAACGACCGCTGGTTCGCGAAGGCGGTTTATCAACCGACCTTGCTCATGCATAGTGGCATTGGCGGCATTCCTGCCCACGTTTTTTCAGTGTGCATCGGAATCAAGTTTTAACGTCTCATCCATCCGACGGTCTTTGGCGTTTCTCCGCCAGGCTCATCAGTCAGGAGCCTGACCGACAGACTCCGCTGGCGGGCCGGTTGTATTCTGACCTTGACGGAACTGCCCGGGTTGACTTCCGCTGGCCATGCTTCTACCGTCACGTTGCATGTTCGAGCTTGTCGCGTCCTACCAGCCCGCCGGTGACCAGCCGCAAGCCATTGTGAAGCTGACCGACGGCGTTTTGTCCGGCGCGAAACACCAGACGCTCCTCGGCGTCACCGGCTCCGGCAAGACGTTCACCGTTGCCCTCGGCCCCGACATAGGAAACAAGCGAGAATGGGGGTGTAATGAGGATTGCACAAAAACGCGCTTTGCGTGATGCTTTGAGCCATGAGCGTCGCCGAATTGCCCATCCCGATTGACCGCGAAAAAATCGCGGAGTTCTGCCGTGCGCGCGGCATCGCCCGCCTGGAATTATTTGGCTCGGCTCTGCGCCCGGATTTTCGCGGCGACAGTGATGTGGATCTGCTCTGCACGCTGCAGGCGGGCGCGAAGTGCGGGTTGTTTGAGTGGGTGGCCCTGAAGCTGGCGCTGGGGGAAATCTTCGGCCGCACCGTGGACCTGGTCAGCCGTCCGGGCATCGAGCGGAGCCGCAATCCTTACCGCCGCAATGAAATCCTGAAAACCGCCCGGCCGATTTATGTCGAAGGATAACGCCCATCTCCGGGACATTCTCGATTCCGCCCGGCTCATCCAAAGCTATCTCAAGAACATCAGCTTTGAAGCATTTCAAACCGACACCGTCCGGCAGGATGCCGTCGCCCGCCGGTTTGAAATCATCGGCGAGGCCACCAAGCGGTTGAGCGGGGAAATCCGCGCCCGGTTTCCCGGCATTCCCTGGGAACTTGCGGCGGGCATGAGGGATGTTTTGATCCACGACTATGATGACGTGAATCTGGAAGTGGTCTGGCACACGGCCTCGGTAAACCTCCCTCCGCTCATTCAACAAATCGAAGCCTACCTCAAGCAGCATCCCCCGGCGGAATAATTTTCAGACTTCATGTTTGAACTTGTCGCGCCTTACCATCCCGCCGGCGACCAGCCGCAGGCGATTGAAAAGTTGACCTCCGGAATCCTCTCCGGCGCGAAACACCAGACGCTGCTGGGCGTGACCGGCTCTGGGAAAACATTCGCCATCGCCAACGTCATCCGGAACGTGGACAAACCCACGCTCGTGATTTCGCACAACAAGACGCTCGCCGCGCAACTTTACGCCGAGTTTAAAAGTTTTTTTCCAATCAACGCCGTCGAATACTTCGTCAGCTATTTCGATTATTACCAGCCCGAAGCCTACATCCCGCGCACCGACACGTTCATCGAGAAGGATTCCAGCCGGAACGAGGAGATCGAGCGGCTGCGGCTCTCGGCGATGAGCAGCCTGTTCACCCGGCGCGACGTGATTGTGGTCGCCAGTGTCTCGTGCATTTATGGCATCGGCAGCAAGGAGGATTACGAGGCGCTCGTGATTCCCCTCCGCGTCGGGCAGGAGCTTTCGCGCGAGCAATTCCTGGCCCGACTCGTGG
>Ga0265337_1000627_pt1 | contig 18703 bp, 21 predicted proteins | sample 42122metaG_FD_192441 | JGI IMG/M metagenome (GOLD analysis project Ga0265337, IMG submission 192441) | Rhizosphere microbial communities from Carex aquatilis grown in University of Washington, Seatle, WA, United States - 4-21-22 metaG | ecosystem: Host-associated > Plants > Roots > Rhizosphere >... | reverse complement strand
ATCGTCATTAAGCACACCCCCTTCCACAAGTTTAACTTTCTCTGAGGCTGCGAGATATCCCTTTTCTTTAGCTATTTTTTTTACTTCGTCCCTTACTTCTACTTTTTCGCCATCAACTTCTGTGGAGCTGACGCAATAAACGTCTGGACAGATTGCCCCAATAAGATTATGTATGTTTACTGCCATGTTTTCTCTCTTTTTATGTTAATTTATAGAAGAAAAGGCTTTATTTAAAGCTTATCTGGAAACCTTTAAATAAAATGAAAATCTCTATTGGTTATGGGATTATTGGGAAAAAAGGGTGTTGAAACTATTGATTATACTCTACTTCAAAAAAAAGGTTTCATCAAAAAGACTGAAAGAGTTAAGCCCGGATTTAAAGTAGATTCGGCTGGAATGATTGACCTTACTTCTACTGCAAATAATTCTATTCCCCCAGTAAGTACGGATAACTCAAATTCGAATCCTTTTGGATTTCTTGATAGCTTGGCGCAGAGTTCCTCTTCTACTTCTGATAATTTGTCTTCCTCAGGTTATCCTTCAACTTCAAACATTCAATCTGATGGTGTTGAGATGAATGCGCTGAAAATAAAAATAGATGACCTCGAGTATAAACTTTCCCAGTTGCTTGAGAAGCTTTCTCTTGTTGAGTCAAAAATGGGCAAGTTTGAAGAGAAAATTATTGGATGAAAAGAAGATTTAAATAAGAATGCTATTTTATCTTACAATGAATCTTGATAATGAAATATGGGCATATTCACTTAAAAATGCTCTTGAACATGGGAAGGCAGATGTTTCTAGAATATTACCAAAGCTTTTTCAGCATGGTCTTGAGAAAAAAGATATAAAAAAAGTAATGTCTAAGGTACGGGAGATAATTAGCAAAGTTAATTCCCTGAAAAAAGAAGAACTTGAAAAAGAACTTGAAAAATATGATAAATATGTTAAGGAGAAAGATGTCAGACAAGAAGGTGAATTGCCTGAGCTTGAAGGTGCTGTTCAAGGAAAAGTTGTAACTAGAATTACTCCTGAACCTTCCAAATACAGCCATATAGGGCATGCACTTGTTTTTCTTATCCAGTATTTTTATGCAAAAAAATACAATGGAAAGTGTATACTAAGATTTGACGATACTAATCCTGAAAAATCCACTCTTGAATTTTACAATTCCATTAAAGAAGATTTGTCCTGGCTGGGAATAAAATGGGATAAAGAAATAATTGCATCAGATAATATGAAAGAAATGTACGAATGCGCTGAAAAACTTATCAAGAAAGATGATGCATTTGTTTGTTCTTGCACTCATGAAGTAATGAAAGATTTGAGGGAGAAGATGAAAGCTTGTCCATGTAGAAAAAATAAAAAAGAATTGAACATTAAAGAATGGAAATCTATGCTGGATGGAAATTTCAAGGAGGGAGAGAGAACTCTCAGGCTTAAGGGAGATATGAAATCTGATAATGGAGTAATGAGGGACCCTGTTTTATTCAGGATATCTTTCTATCCTCATTTTATCCAGAAAAATAAATATTGTGTCTGGCCGATGTATGATTTTGAAAGTCCGGTTGAGGATTCTCTTCAAGGTGTGACTCATGTAATAAGAAGCAAGGAATTTGAGCTTAGAGCTGAGCTTCATGAAAAAATACTTTCACTTTTGAAATTGAAAATGCCCATAGTAAGAGAGATTGGAAGATATCAAATTACCGGAGCGGAAACTCAAGGAAGAGTTATAAGAGAGCTTATTGAGAAAAAAGAAATAACTGGATGGGACGACCCTCGACTTGTTACTGTCAGAGCAATGAAAAGAAGGGGCTTTGTGCCAGAGATGTTCCAGCAGATGTCAAAAACAGTTGGGATGTCAAAAAGCGGAGGACACATAAATCCTACTGTTATGGAATCAATTAATCGTTCTTTAATTGACTCTATTGCTAGGAGATATTCTTTTGTGCAAAATCCTATTGAGATCAAAATAAAAAATCCTCCTTCCATTGAACAAGCCGAAATACCTATACATCCAAGCAGCAAGGAAAGAAGAGAAGTTGAAATTTCAGATAAATTTTTTATATCTAAATCTGATTTTGATGAATTTAAAGGAAAGGAGATAAGACTTCTTCACCTTTATAATATTAAATTGAATAAAAGTAAGCCAGAGGCAGAATTTACCTCTACTGAAAATAGGGATATAGCAAAGATAAACTGGGTTTCAGAAGGCCAAGAAATTTCAATATTAATGCCTGATGGAAAATGGATGGATGGATTGGCCGAAGAAGCAATAGATAAAGTAAAAGAAAATGAAGTTGTCCAGTTTGAAAGGTTTGGATTTGCAAGATGCGATAGGAAAGCTAGGGGAAAAGACGAATTCTGGTTTACGCATAAATAGGATTCTATTTATGATAGGTTTAAATAAGAGATACTAGGATTTTCTATATGGTAAATAAGAGTATCCTAACATTCGATGAATTGACTTATTTGGTGAGGCATATCCCTTCTGACAGATGGAGGCATGATTTTCATTCAACAAAAGAGACCCTTACTTTTGCTATGCCTATGGATAATCTAACTTTTTATTTATGTGGAGACAATGAAGGCCGAGTAACGGGAAAAGGGGATGTTAGATTAGACAATGTTTCAGTTCAGTTAATAAAAATTGGGAGAGAAAATGTGAATCTTGCCGCTTATACAGGAGAAAAGAGAGTAAGAGATTTGTTTTATGATATTAGAGAAAGAGTAAATGAATATAATAATTTTGGAAGCACACAAAGTGCAAGACAACAACTGAGAAGTTTTCGGGTTAATTCGGATTTAATAGCTAAAATATTGCCTAAAAAGTGATTTATACTCAAAAACCCCTAGTACGAAAAGTTTAAAAAGCCAGTTTTGTAATTTTTTATGAGATCACCCAAGAGCATATTCGTCATTAATATGTGAAACAGATTTCATACTTTACCCCTATGCATATCCTACAGCCTAAACACGTCAAACTGAAACCTGAAGAGGTAAAAGAGCTAATTAAAACATACAATATTTCTCTGTCACAACTTCCTAAAATAAAAAGTACTGATTTTGGATTGCCCCAGGGTTGCGTTCCTGGAGAGGTTGTTAAAATTGAGAGAAAAGACGAAGACAAAACAAGCATTTATTATAGGGTGGTAGCCTAAAATGGAAAAGAGAAAAAAGAATATTCTTGTTGAAAAATATCTTGAACAACACTCGCTGGTTGAATCGAACTTGCTTTCTTTTAATGATTTTATACAGAATAAGATGCAACAAATTGTTACCGAACTTAATGAGAATATAAATAATGAGGAAGTTGAAATAAAACTTGGAAAAGTAAGAATTGAGAAACCTAATATAATTGAGTCTGACGGAAGCAGTTCTCCCGTTACTCCTACTATTGCAAGACTTAGAAATTTAACTTATTCTGCTCCAGTTTATGTCGAATTGACTATAAATTACGGGGGACAGAGCGATAGTTCAGAGGTTGAAATAGGAAGAATACCTATAATAGTAAGAAGCTTTTCGTGCAATACTTATGGCATGTCTAGGGATCAGTTAAGAGAGAATTATATGGACCCTCTTGACCCTGGGGGATATTTCATAATCAATGGAAATGAAAGAGTTATGGTAATGAGCGAAGACTTGGCGGCTAATCAGCCATTCATCGAGGAAGGAAGGCTTGGTTTGACATTAAGATTATTCTCCCAGAGAGGCTCTTACAGAATACCAACAACAATTTCAGAAACAAATGATGGAATACTCGAGGTAACTTTCAGCAGACTGAAAAATATTCCTGCGGTGGTTATGCTTAAGGCACTTGGTTTGACAAAAGAAGCAGAAATTGCAAAATATATTAATCATGAAAATGACTGCCTTATCGTTAATCTTTATGAATTTGCAAAACTGCAAAGTGCTGATGATGCAATGATATACATTGCTGAAAAATCTGGAATTCAGGGAACGAAGAAGGAAATTCTCGATAGAGTAAAGCAAAGAATAGATTCATTCTTCCTTCCGCATATAGGTCTTGAGAAAGCTTCTAGATCTGAAAAGGCAATTACACTTAGCAGATTACTTGGGATGTATTTGAAGGCAAAGGAAAATGACAAAATAAGAACTGACAAGGACCATTATGCAAACAAAAGAGTTAAGCTTTCTGGAGATTTGATGGCTGACTTATTCAGAGTTAACTTAGGAATTTTAATAAGAGACATACAATATTCTTTGCAGAAGGTTGCAAAGAGAAAGAAATTTTATTCTATAAAAAGCATCGCTAAATCTACATTATTCACCCAGAGAGTTGAAAGCGCAATTGCGACGGGAAGCTGGATAGGTGAAAGATCTGGAGTAACTCAGAATATGAAGAAGACTAATTATCTTGAAATGTTATCTCAGCTTCAGAGAGTTTCTTCTATGCTTCCTGGAGAGCAGGAAAATTTCATGGCAAGAACACTTCATCCTACTCATTACGGAAGATTCTGTCCTATTGAAACTCCAGAAGGAACTGAAATCGGACTTAGAAAGAACTTGGCTATTATGAGCAAGATATCAACTTCCCTTCAATTTGAAGAAGCATCGATATTAAAGAAACTTGCTGAAATAGGATTAAACAAGGAAGGCGGAGAAGATGTTTTCTTCAATGGAAGATTTATAGGAACTACAAATACTTCTGCTGATTTTGTTGGTAAAGCAAGGAAAGCAAGAAGAGCAGGCTTGCTTCCAAGAGAGATGAGTATAAGTTACAATGCAGAACTTAATTTAATTATGATGTCAAGCGAAGTTGGAAGAGTTCTTAGACCTCTTATAATAGTTGAAAATGGGGCAAGCAAACTTAAGGATGAACATCTTGTTCTTTTAGAGAATGGAAAGATAAAGTGGCTTGACTTGATAAGCGAGGGAGTAATTGAATATATTGACGCTGCCGAAGAGGACAATGTTTTAGTTGCATTGGATGAAAAAGAAATATCAAATGAAACAACTCACTTTGAGATTCATCCTATTGATTTGTTTGGACTTATCACAAGTTTGGTTCCATTCGGAAATCACGACCCTTCATCAAAGTTAATCAGAGGAAGCAAGACATATACTCAGAGTCTTGGAATTTATGCTTCTAATTATTTGGTAAGACTTGACACTGATGTTTCGATACTTCATTATCCTCAGAGACCTATAGTAAGAAGTTTCATCTACGACACTTTAGAAGTTTATCCTGCTGGACAAAATCTTGTTGTAGCGGTAATGCCATTTGAAGGATATAACCTTGAAGACGCAGTTGTCCTTAACAAGGCAAGCATTGACATGGGAATGGGAAGAAGCACTTATTTCAGACCTTATACTGCAACTGAATTACAATATGCTGGAGGACTTGCTGACGAAATAGTAATTCCTGACAAAGATGTTTCAGGATACAGAACAGAAGCATCCTACAGATTCTTAGAAGATGATGGTATTGTTTATCCTGAAGCAGATATGAATGAGGGAGAAGTATTAATCGGAAAAGTAACACCTCCTAAATTCTTAAGTGAAGCTAAGGATCTTAGCATACAGGCAAAGAAAGAAGCTAGCGTCGCTGTAAGACAGGAAGAAAGAGGAACTGTTGACGCCGTTTTTATAAGCGTTGACCAAGAAGGAAATAAGATTGCACAGGTAAGAACAAGAGATTCAAGATTGCCTGAACCTGGGGACAAATTCTCTAATCCTCACGGACAGAAAGGAGTTGTCGGAATAATCGCAGCGGCAGAAGATATTCCATTTACTTCGACTGGAGTAAAGCCAGACCTTATATTTAACCCTCACGGAATTCCTGGAAGAATGACTGTAGGATATTTGATAGAACTTCTTGCTGGAAAGACAGGAGCCGTTTCAGGAAAGATTGTCGATGGAACTTCATTTACTGGACAGAGTGTTGGAGAACTTGAATCACAGCTCAAAGAACTTGGATTCTCCTATGATGGAAAAGAAACAATGTATGATGGAATAAGCGGAAAGAAAATGCAAGTCAAAATATTCATAGGAAATATGTATTATCTTAAGCTTAGACATATGGTTAAGAATAAGATACACGCAAGAGCATCTGGAAAAGTCACATTACTTACAAGACAGCCTATTGAAGGAAGAGCGAGAGGAGGAGCATTGAGACTTGGAGAAATGGAGCAACAGGCACTTGCAGGACATGGAGCTTCATTATTATTGAAAGAGAGATATGATTCTGATAAGACAGTAGTTTATATATGCAAAGAATGTGGAGAGATGGTTTACGAGGATATAATCAGAAACAAAATAAGCTGTCCTATGTGTGGAAGCAATGAAGCAGAGCCTATTGAAATGTCTTATGCATTCAAGCTTCTTGTTGATGAATTGCAGGGACTTGGAGTTCAGACTTCATTCGAATTAAAGGATAAATACGAGCAATAAAATGAATCAAACATATTTCAGAAAACAGGTAAGAGCATTAAGGTTTAGTCTTCTTAGCCCTGACAAGATAAAAAAACTTAGCTCTGCAAAGATTGTAACTCCTGAACTTTATGATATTGATGGATTCCCTGTTGACGGCGGTTTGATGGATCTTAGACTTGGAGCAATAGACCCTGGAGTAAGATGCAGAACCTGTGGTAAGAGAGTAAAAGAATGTTCAGGACACCCGGGAAGCATTGAGCTTGCAAGACCAGTTTTCCATATAAAGTATATTCCATTAATTGAATTATGTTTGAGAAGTTTCTGCTATAAGTGTGGAAAATTAACTCTTAGCGATGAAAAAGAGAAAGAACTTAGTCCAAGTCTTAGAGCTAAAAAAGCAAAGGATGCAAAGAAGTGTCCTCATTGTAATGAAACTCTTGAGAGAGTGAAACTTGAGAAGCCAAGCACATTCTTTATTGGAAAGAAAAGACTTAGTCCAATAGAAGTTAAGGAAAGACTTTTGAATATTAAGGAAGAGGAATTGAAAAAAATAGGAATTAATCCTAAGACCTGCAAGCCTGAGTGGGCAGTTATATCCTTATTGCTTGTTCCTTCTGTTACAGTAAGACCTTCTATCACTCTTGAATCAGCTGAAAGAAGTGAAGACGACGTTACTCACAAACTTTCCGATATTATAAGATCTAACCAGAGACTCTGGGAGAACTTAAACGCTGGAGCTCCTGAAGTTATCATAGAAGATTTGTGGGATTTATTGCAATATCACGTTACAACTTTCTTTGACAATAATGTTTCAAGAATACCTCCTGCAAGACACAGATCGGGACAGCCACTTAAGACAATCACTGAAAGAATAAAAGGAAAAGAAGGAAGAATAAGACATAATCTAGCTGGAAAGAGAGTAAACTATTCTTCAAGAACAGTTGTATCTCCAGATCCATTTATAGCAATTAATGAAGTTGGAGTTCCTTTCGAAATTGCTAGAGTAATAACTGTAGCCGAATCAGTCACAACAATGAATATGGAAATGCTTAAGGAATTAATAAGAAATGGTGACAAATATCCTGGAGCTAATTATGTTATAAGACCTGATGGAAAGAAAAAGAGAATAACTGAGGACTTGAAAGAAGAAATATGTAATGAAATTCAGCCAGGATACAAGGTTGAGAGACATCTTAGAGATGGAGATATTGTTCTTTTCAACAGACACCCTTCACTTCACAAGCAGAGTTTGATGGCTCACTATGTAAGAGTTCTACCAAACAGAACATTCAGGTTACACCCTGCTGCTGCAGCGCCTTATAACGCAGACTATGATGGAGATGAAATGAACATCCACAGTCCACAGACTGAGGAAGCAAGAGCTGAAGCAAAAATACTTCTCGATGTAAATAACAATATAATCTCTTCTAAGAACAATATTAATCTTGTTGGAACTATTGCTGACTCAATCACCGGAAATTATCTTCTTGGAAAAGACACCCTTTCAAAGAAAGATGCTGACCAAATATTATTTGCTGCAAATGTAAGAAATGTATTGAAAGGAAAAGAGATTAGTGGTAAGGATATTTTTGCTCAGATAATTCCAAAAGGTTCTAGCATAAAAATACCAAATGAAATTATAGGAAGCAACTCATTCGGAACAGAAGAGGGAGTAATGATAAAATCCATTGACAGAGAATTTGGAAGAAAAATCGCAGTTGAAACAATAAACAAGGCATTCATGCTTGGGGCAATGTATATCGCAAGAAAAGGATTCACTCTTTCTGCTCAGGATATTAATGTATCTGAAAAAGTAAAGAAAATGACTGATGATATAATTACTGCTGCTGAGAAAAAAACAAGAGAATTGATAAAAGACTTCGAGGATGGAAAAATAAGTCTTCTTCCTGGAAAGAGCATTGAAGAAACAAAGGAAATAAAGATCGCGCAAATACTCAACGAAGTCAGAACAGAAATGGGTAAGGTTGTTCAGGATAACTTCCCGGTTGATGCTAATGTTAATAAGATGATAAACGCCAAGTCGGTTGGAAGCATGCTTAATATAACTCAGATTGCATGTTCTGTAGGACAGCAGTCTCTTCACAATAAGAGAATTAGCCTCGGATATAAGGAAAGAACTCTTTCATTCTTCAAGCAGGGAGATTTGGGCGCTGCTGCGAGAGGATTTATCAGGTCGTCATTCTTTGAAGGACTTAATCCAAGTGAATTCTTCTTTGGAGCAATAACTGGAAGAGATAGCCTTATGGACCTTGCATTGAGAACGCCTAAATCGGGTTACCTTTACAGAAGACTAGTTTCTGCTTTGCAGGATTTGAAAGTAGAGTATGATGAAACTGTAAGAGATGCTTCTGAAAACATAGTTGAATTCGCATATGGAGACGATGGTAAGGATGTAGCTAAATTGCACCTTAAAGACGCAAAGATAGCTGCAGGAGAGGCTGTTGGAGTAGTTACTGCCCAGAGCTTTGGCGAAGCTTCAACTCAGATGGTTCTTAATGTATTCCACCACGCAGGAGTTGCGCAAATGCAGATTACACAAGGTTTACCAAGATTAATTGAAATTCTCGATGCGAGAAAGAGTCCTTCGACACCATTGATGGAAATTTATCTTGATAAAGACGTAAACAATGAAAAGGATGCCAAGGTCATTGCTGAAAAAGTTAAAGAAGTCAAGTTAAAAGAAATTTCTTCTGAAATAAAGATTGATTTCTCCGGCAAGAAAATAGAAATATTCATTGATTCAAAGGCTCTTAAGAATGTTCATGCAGGTGCAGACAAAATAGCTGACAGACTTAAAGATAAAGGATTCAATGTAAAAATAAATGACTTGAAAATAACTCTTAATGTTGCTGAGCTTGACTTCAAAGAAATATATAAAATTAAGGAAAAGCTTAAGGAAACAATTGTTTCCGGAATAAAGGGAATTGAGCAAATAGTTATTTCCAATAAAGGAAAGGATTTCATAATTCTTGCTTCAGGTTCAAATCTTAAGGAAATTATGGAAGTTAAGGGTATTGACAAGACAAAGACAAGATCAAATGACATTCATGATGTCTCTTCTGTTCTTGGAATAGAAGCTGCAAGACAGACAATAATAAATGAAATAAAAGCTGTTCTTGAGTCACAGGGTCTTGATATTAATGACAGACACTTGAAACTTGTTGCTGATGCAATGACCTCTTCAGGAGTTGTAAAGGGAGTAACAAGAATGGGAATAATCTCTGATAAAGCATCTATACTTGCAAGAGCTACTTTCGAAACACCTGACAAGCAGTTTGTCAACGCTACAATACAGGGTGCAAGAGATGAATTGAGCTCTGTAATAGAGAATATTCTTTTGAACCAGCCTATTCCGGTTGGAACAGGTCTGCCTGGATTGCTTGTCAAGATAACTGGACCATTGGTTGACAAGAAACTAGAGAAAAAGAGCAAATAAGATGACAATTTTAGACCTGCAAACGATAAGATATATTAATTTACTTGACAGCGCGTCAAAGGTTAAAACAAGCAAGTGTTTTGTTTACAATAATACCATATTTTTCGCTGTTCCTGCTTCTCAAGTTTCAAGAGCAATAGGACCAAATGCAATTAACATAAGAAACATTCAGGACAAGCTTGGAAAAAAAGTAAAGGTAATCACTGAAGCTTCAGGTCAGGAAGATATTGTCAGATTTGTGCAGGACATTATTGCTCCAGTAAGGTTCATGGGAGCCAAGATTCAGGATGGAGTTTTCGTTATTACTGCGGGAAGCCAGAGTAAAGCTGCGCTTATAGGAAGAAACAGAAGAAGAGAAGAAGAATTGCAGCAGATTGTCAAAGATACTTTCAGTCTTGAGATGAAGATACTTTGATTTCTAATCTAAATATTATTATTTAATCTCTCTAAACAACTCTCTTTCAGCAAGAATCTTCTTTGCGGTTACCTCGTGGCGAGTGTCATAAAAAGGTGTTCCTGGAGGACCCTTAACATAAGAATCTATCCAGATGACTTTCCTTATTATTCCTGCATCGTCCTTTAGTCTTCTATTATGCCCTCTTACTGCTAATTGGTAAGTCAATACTTTTCCATGGTGCTCTGTTTGCGGTTCGCGATATTCTGCATCCGTTACTTTTACAATTGAATAAGGATACTCTTTTGAAACGTTTGGGACATTTTGTATTTCTGGCCTAAAACGCGTCCTTGTAAATATAGAAATATTATGCGCATTGATATAATTTATAAGATTTGTTGCTAGGCTAGGAATCATCTCGAAAATTCTATGCTCGACCGAACTTAGTGGAAGAGAGATGTCGAACAATTTTTTAAAGTCGACTAATTCACCAGTGTTCTTGTGAAGTTCGTATGCTAAAGCCGCTTCTTTTTTTGGAGTCTGAGAGATATGAATCACATCCTCGTCAGTATCTATAACAAACGAATATCTATTTCTGTCAAATTTTGTTTCACTAAGTTCAAAATTACTCTGTGAAATGTGTGAGACCATTCCTTTGAATCTAGTTTGTCTAGGATCCTTCATAAAAAGGTCTATTCCCATTATCTCTCCTTTTTTGTCTTTCCAAAATGAGCTAAAAATATAGTCTAATCCTTGTTGTGCTTGATTTGCACATAGATAAACCCCCTGTAAAGTGACTTCTGATCTTTTTACCTTAGGGATTATTGCAGGAACTTTATCTGTAAATTCGAAAAATAAAGGGTTAAAAGGTAACCTGCCAGTAGATATATAGTCATAATTATCAACTGGCTTTTCCAATAAACATTCTAAGGTAGCAGGTCCGATTAAAAATGGGTGAGCCCTAGCCAAATTACGCCTGAATAACATCGCCCCCACAATATTACTTAAATCCATTTCAGCATATGGCTTATAAATTTGAGGTGCTCTAAACGGAATCTCGATTACATCTCCAAACAAAGCACTTTCTCTCCTGAATAAAAAACTTTCTCCTGCTCCAAACTTTGCATCTACTACTCTTTGCATTTTCTTTACCCTTACATTATCTTCTAATTCTTTCTTGTCTTGAAGGGCAATAAGCTCATCATAAAACCATTTTTTTGTTTGTATATCCATATTTTGTTTATTTAGGCTTGATTTATAAATGTTACTTTTTAGTAGTCACAACTTAAAAGTACTTATTTTAGATTATAGGTTATTCAGTGTCTTAAATTACAATCTATCCTATTATCGGAACAATAATTATCATTATGAACTTCTAATCAGAAGGGGGGAACATTTAAAAAGCAATTTTTCCAAACAAATTCATCAAAATACTGATTTAATAGACAAAAATGGGATTAATGAGTGCTAGAAAAATGATGAAGCGGGAACGCAAGTTTAGATGGCATCAGAAAGCATACAAGAAGAGAGTTCTTAATTTAAGAGAGAAAGCAGACCCTCTTGAGGGAGCTTCACAGGCTAAAGGAATAGTAATTTCTAAATTCCAAAAAGAAGCAAGACAGCCAAACTCAGCTATGAGAAAGTGCTGCAAAGTCCAGCTTATTAAAAATGGAATAAGTGTGGGAGCATTCATTCCAGGAAATCTTGCCCAAAAGTTCATTGATGAACACGATGAAGTTATAATTGAAAGAATCGGCGGAAGGTCTGGCAGACAGAAGGGAGACATTCCAGGAATCAGATTCCAGGTAATTAAAGTAAATGATCAGCCTTTGAGACTTTTGTGGAAAGGCAAAATAGAGAAGGGTAGAAGATAACATGACAGACCAAATTAATTTCAAAGTATTTGACTTATATGATATTTCAGAAACGCAAGTAAAAGATCCTGCGTTAAGACCTTACATAAATCTTGGTGCTAAATTAATTCTAAAGTCACAGGGTAGAAGAAAGGACAAGCTTGCTATGACCAGAGTCAATGTTATTGAGAGACTTGCCAACAGACTTGCTGTTCCAGGACATTCTGGAAAGAAACATAAAATAATAACTAACTGGAGCTCAGGTAAATATAATAAAAATATGAAAACTGTTCTGAAGGTGCTGGATATAATTGCCAAGAAAACAGGCAGAAATCCAATACATGTTTTTGTTGAAGCTATAGAAAATGGTTCACCAAGAGATGAGATTACTGTTATTGAAAGTGCTGGAGCGAGATATCCTCAGGCAGTTGATTGCAGTCCTATGAGAAGAATAAATCTTGCAATAAGATGGATGGTCCAGGGTTCTTATCAGAAGTGTTTTGGCAAGAAGACAAAAATGGCTGAGTCTCTTGCAAATGAAATAATTAATGCTTCCAAGGGCTCTATGGATAGTTATTCCTGTAGCAAAAGAAATGAATCTGAGAAACAGGCTGATTCTGCAAGATAATTCTTTTTCACAGAAAAGCTTATAAACAATATCTTTTAAAAAATAAAATGAAAGAAAAAACTATTGAGCAGAAGATTTGGGACAGTGATACAGGAGTTTTTACAGAATGTGCTGGAAAAACACTTTACTCCTCTCTTGTTTCGCCCTTAAGAATTCCAACATTTGTAAGAAGAATAAAAAGCAACGAATTGGGCGGCATATTGAAGATACCTAGGGAAAGAACTCATAGGATAATTTCTGAGGGAGATGTGAGTTTCAGAGATGGAGCTGTCCTGGGAACTTATTTTGGAGCTGCCTTTGCATTGGCGGTAGGTGCGTATATTGCAGGATATGATTATAATCACTTCATAAACAAAGACTATACTCCAGCAATATCCACTTTTGCTACATTTGTAACTACAAATCTTGCCTCTGGGCTTTATGAGTTTGGAAGATCTTTAAGGCACCCAAGAGATGATGAAACAAGAGTATCCTAATAATTTAATTTTAATGACTAACAGGCAAAAGCCAAAACATTAAATTAATAAGCCCTAAATTCTTATTACTTTATACTAAGGAAGGTGAGAATGATTATAATAAACTTAAAAAATTATAAGATTGGAAAAGAGGTATTTGATTTTGTAAAGAAAATCGAGATATATTATAATAAGGCGATAATCGCAGTTCCCGCTATAGAACTTTCTGATTGTGTAAAGAATGTTGGTCCTAATATGCAGGTTTACGCACAGCACGTTGACTATAATGAGAAAGGCAAAGGGACTGGCTTTGTTGTACCTGAAAGCCTCATAAACGCTGGTGTTGTAGGCTCTTTGCTTAATCATTCTGAACATAAGATTTCAATGACTGAGATAAGAAAGACAATGAAAAGATGCAATGAAGCTGGCTTGAAAATTATCGTATGTTGTTCATCACTAAGAGAGGCAATTCAAATTAAAAAACTAAATCCTTATGCTATGGCTTTTGAAGATAAAAAATTAATTGCAACTGGAAAGAGCATTACTGAACATAGACAGCATGACATAAAGAAATTCGCTGAGTTGCTTAAGGATTCAAGTATAATTCCTCTATGCGGAGCAGGAATATCTAGTGGAGAAGATGTTGCTCATGCGCTTCTGCTTGGCTGTAAGGGAGTTTTAGTCTCGAGCGTTGTTGCTAACTCGCAAACACCTGAAAAGTTTCTGAAAGAAGTACAGGGCATTCTTTAAATATGGATTTCCCTGAAAATTTCATAAAAAAGGGAAAATTCAAGTTGCATTCTGGCTTGGAAACAAATACTTTCTATGATGTTAATTCTCTGTTGACTGATTCAGAGCAGCTAAGCAAGATAATTTCGTTCATTCCTAAAGATAATGTTACCTATGTTGGAATAGCCACTGCTGGAGCAATAATTGCAAGTCATTTCAAACCATTTGCCATGATAAAAGACCATGAATTGAAAGGCAAGATTGAAGGAGATTATTTCCTCATAGATGATGTTTGCACCACTGAAGGCAGTCTGAAAGAAGCCATTTCTATAATAGGTAAAGAGCCAAAAGATATCTTTGTGGTGTTAGACAGAAGAAAAGTTGAAAATCTAAAACTAAAGGCATTGTATAGTATTTAATATAATAATCAAAACCATTAAAAACAATAATTCCTTTATTTGACTATGAAAAAAGAAAAGATTTTTCTCGGAGCAGACCATGCAGGATTTGAAGCAAAAGAAAAAATAAAGAAATATTTTGAAAGCAAGAATATAGATTATGAAGATTTGGGATATTTAACTTATGACTCTAAAGATGATTACCCCGATATTGCTTTCAAGGTTGCAAAAAAAGTTGCAAAGGATAAAAAATCCAAAGGGATACTCCTCTGCGGAACAGGCGAAGGAATGGCTATTGCAGCGGATAAAGTTAAGGGAATAAGAGCTGTTGAGGCCTATGACCTGCTTTCTGCTAAGTTAAGCAGAGAACATAATGATTCTAACGTGCTTGCCCTTGGTGCAAGGACTTTGAGTATTGAAAAGATAAAGAAGATAATTACCGCTTGGTTAAATACTGAATTTAGCAAAGCTAAAAGACATGAAAGAAGAATAAAAGAAATAACTCACTTTGAAAATTCACAAAAGGCCTAATAAAATGAAATGCCGGATAATACCTACAGTTTTTTCGCATAATAAGAGAGAATTTTATGAAAGGCTTTCTAAACTGACAAAAATAGCTAATAGTCTTCAAATAGATATTATGGATGGAAAGTTTGTTCCAGCTAAATCCGTTTCCCTCCAGCAGATTCCGAGCTTAAAAAAATACAGAAATAGCTTTGAAGCGCATTTAATGGTAAAAAATCCTTCAAAATACATAAAATCATTAAAAAACAAAGGTTTCAAGAAAATAATATTTCACATCAATGCTGATGATAATGTTAAAGTGATTGCTGAAGCAAGAAAGAACAAAATGAAAGTTTTTCTTGCATTGAATCCCGAGGATAAAATTGAAGAATCATGCTATTTATTCCAGTTGGTAGATGGTATTTTGTTAATGGGTGTTCATCCTGGTCGAGAACATCAAAAATTAATTAATTCAACTTTTTCTAAAGTTAGGGAGATAAGAAAAATCGATGATAAATTAGATATCCAGATTGATGGTGGAGTAAATCCTTCAAACGCAAGTAGACTTTATGTTTCTGGAGCAAATATTCTGAATACTGGTAGTTTTGTTTCTGATTCTGAAAATCCAAAAAAAGCATTGGCTGAACTCAAGAGAATAGCAAAATGAAAGCTCTTTCTTTGAAACAACCTTTTGCTGAGTTGGTTGTTTCTGGCAGGAAAAAAATAGAACTTAGAAAATGGAATACTAACTTCAGGGGAGAATTTCTTGTGCATGCCTCTAAAAATCCAGATAAAAAATCAATGGAAAAGTTTGGATTTAAAGAACTTCCAACTGGATGCATTGTTGGAAAAGCTTTCTTAAAAGAAGTTAAACATTATGAAAGCAAGGAAGAATTTGAGAAAGATAAAGACTTGCATCTTGCAAGCGAAGAATGGGGTTCATACGGTTTTGTGCTTGAAAATGCACAGAGAATGAAGGAAATTCCATGCAAAGGTAAGCTTAACTTCTGGGAGTATTCAGAATGAAAGACCAAAAAGAAATTTGGAATGAAATTTACAGAAATTCTGCAAAATGGAACAAGGAAACATTGAACCTTCCAAAGATAATGAAAGATAAAATTGTTCTTGAAATAGGGGTTGGAAACGGAAAGACATTAAAATCAATAGTAAGACAGAAACCAAAAAAGATTGTTGCAATCGATATCTCCTCTGAAGCAATAAAAATATCTAAAAAACTATTTCCAAATGGCGTTGAATTCATTGAAGAGGATATTAATTCTATTGATTTTCCAAGAGAAAGTTTTGATATTATTGTTTGCTATTATGTTTTGAACAATTTATCTGAGGAAGATAGAAAAAAAGCGGTTGAAAAAATGCATTACCTGCTTAACCCTGCGGGTAAGATTTTATTTGAGGATTTTGTGGTAGGAGATTTCAGGCAAAATGATAAAGGTAAGTTTATTGCTGAGAATACTATAGAGAAAAAAGATGGCCTTAATTGCCATTTCTTTAGCATTGAAGAATTAAGAAGTCTTTTTAGTGAGTTTTCAGAGTCTAACATTAAAATGAAGACAAGTACGCCCATTACTAACAAGCCTGAGCTAAAAAGAAAGATTATTTCTGGCATAATTACAAGATAATTGGAACCTAATTTCATAAGCTATTTAAACAACTTTATTTTACGAATTGAATGAACATGAAAAAACTAAGCAGACAGATTGCTTCCTTTAGCGTCTTCTTTGTGTTTATTGTATTTGGAGTATGGGAAATAATAAATCCCGGATACTGGGCAGGATTTGTTCCTTCTTTTGTTAGCACAAGCCTTGCGCCATTACTTGTAAGAATTCATGGGGTTGTCCTGAGCATTATCGCTATCTGGCTTATTACTGGATTTAAGAGGAGAATAGCTGGAATATTTGCTTCGTTAGTTATGTTAGATATTTGCGTTTCATTATTCATCTCATCAGGATTTTCTGACCTTTTGGTAAGAGATATAGCAATCTTAATCTTTGCAGTTTCAATTATCTTTGACGCTGAGGATTAGAGAGTAAAATATGAAAAAAGTTGTAATAATCGGCGGAGGATTTGCTGGAAGTAAGATTGCTAGAGCTCTTGAGAGGGAATTTGATGTTACTTTGATTGATAATAAGGATTATTTTGAATTTACCCCTGGAATAATAAGAACTATTATCGAGCCAGAACATATCAAAAAGCTGCAAGTTTTGCATAAGGATTACCTAAGAAGAACAAAACTAGTCTTAGGTGAAGCTAAGGATGTTACTGATAAATATGTCAAAGTAAAAGATAATAAAATATCTTATGATTATCTTGTAATTGCCTCAGGTTCAAGATATAACATACCTTTCAAGGAATCAAATGTTGTTTCTGTCGCAAGAGCAGATCATTTATTCAAACATCATAAAGCAGTGAGCAAAGCCAAAAGCATAGCTATTATTGGAGGAGGAATGGTCGGAACTGAACTGGCTGGTGAACTTTGCAAGATGCAGAATGATAAGGAAATTACAATAATACATTCTGCTAATCGGCTCATAGAAAGAAATCCTGAAAGAGCATCAGTGTATGCCCATAATTTCCTTACTTCTAGAGATGTAAAAATAATTTATGGTGAAATGGCTGTTAAAAATTCTAAACTAGAGGTAAAAACAGACAAGGGAAACAGGATAAAGGCAGATATGGTTTTTGTCTGTACAGGAATAATACAAAATTATGAATTTTTAAAGAACAACTTTCCAAAGTCATTAAATGAAAGAAAGCAGGTTAAAGTTAATGGCTTTCTTCAGGTTGAAGGATTCAGAAATGTTTTTGCTGCTGGAGATATTAACAACATCAGTATGGAAAAGACTGCCCAAAATGCTAAGAATCAGGCAAAGATTGTTATTAATAACATTAAAGCCATGGAGAATAATACTAAACTAAAAGAATTTTCACCTGCGCAGACTCCGCTGATTATAAGTTTAGGAAAATATCATGGTATTTTTGTCTCTGGAAAATTTGTCCTAACTGGTTTGATTCCATCACTGATGAAATACTTTGTTGAAAAGAAAGAGATGCTGAGATACTGAGCAGATATTTCTATCTTAGCACCTGCTTAAGCGCCTCATTGACATATAATAGGGACCAATTTCTCAGAAAAATAGCTCCAGGCAAATGATCTATATTGTGTTTAGCATAAATATATGCTTTGGCTCCTCTTTTTATTTCTGCATATTTTTCTGGATTCATAGTGAATTCCTTTATCTTATCTGCTGAAAATCTTATTAATCTTGAGTTAGGAACTAAATAACATTCACAGTTAAGATCCCCCATTTCTACTTATTGATAGATGTGAAGCAAAACCATTCTCATCAGTCCCAACAGTATCCTCCCAACCTACTTCTTTTACTCTTTGAACCCTATGAACATTCTCTATTTTACCGTTTGATTTTAGAAAAATAGATTTAATCCATTCTTTTTCTTTATTTTGTGATTCTGGCATAGCACTTGAATAAGCAAGAAGGTCTTCGTACCATTCCTGAGCAGCTTTCTCAAACAAGCTGTTTGCCAATTTAGGATTTATTCTGCTTCCAGGCTGCAGCAATAAAGGATGTATCGGTATCTCAAAGTTTGTGTCTAGAATTATTGGTACTTCTTCTTTTCTTATCAAAATATCTTCAATTCTCATAAAATCTGTTAATTTCAATGGCTTATATTATTTGTTGTGATTTCAAATAGATATTTACTAGAATTTCTTATGTAGGATGTAGCTAACTATAAATAAAACAAGATTTAAAAACCATAAAAATAACATAATTTCAGTAGCTCGCTTAGTTTAGTGGTAAAACACGACCCTGTCGCGGTTGAGTCGCGGGTCCGATTCCCGCAGCGGGCGCTT
>Ga0265337_1000625_pt1 | contig 18713 bp, 12 predicted proteins | sample 42122metaG_FD_192441 | JGI IMG/M metagenome (GOLD analysis project Ga0265337, IMG submission 192441) | Rhizosphere microbial communities from Carex aquatilis grown in University of Washington, Seatle, WA, United States - 4-21-22 metaG | ecosystem: Host-associated > Plants > Roots > Rhizosphere >... | reverse complement strand
CTTCCGACCATCGCGCCGTATCGCGTGATCTGCTCGCGCGAGTCCATCACCTTGGCGACGCCGAAATCGACGAGCTTCGGTTGCCGGCCGGCCTTGGTGCGGACCAGAAAGATATTCTCCGGCTTGACGTCGCGGTGAACCACGCCGTTCGCGTGCGCCGTCACCAAGGCGTGCGCGATCGGCAAGAGCGTGCGAATCGCAGCGACGGGGCCGATCTTCTCGTGGCGCTCGAGCACGCTGCCGAGATCCTCGCCGTCGAGGAGCTCCATGACGACGAACGGTTTTCCCGCGTGCACGCCGAGGTCGAAAATGCGCACGATCGCCGGATGCTCGAGCCGCGCCGCGGACTGCGCTTCGCGCACCATGCGCTCGGAAAGGATCGGATCGGACGAGCGCACGAGCTTCACCGCCACGCGGGCGTTCAACGCAACGTTCTCGGCGGCCCAGACCTCACCCATTCCCCCCCGACCGAGTATCCGGATCAGGCGATACTTGCCGGCGATCACCTCGTGCAGGTCGCCGACCGGCTCTGGAGGAGGAGCGTCCTGCCCTGCCCCCGAGCCGCTCAACGACCGAGCCACGCCGTCAGACTACCGCCAAATCCAGCGCCGGCTCGAAGTTTTCGAGCGCTTCCCGCGTCGTCTTTTTCTCGACGTACGTGAAACGTCGCGTGAAACACGAGAGGGGCGGATCGCAACGCTCGGACCTATACTCGGTGACGTGGCGCTAAGAAGCCGGCTCTCGGAAATCCGAACACGTCTCAAAGAGTCGCTCGACGAGGCGCGCGCGACGGCGCTGGTACTGACGTCGCCGCCGCCTCCCTTGGCGAACGCCGAAGACGAACCGCCCGTCGTGGCACGCCTCATGGTGGAGATCCGCTCGGACGGCTCGCGCACGATCGCCCGCGGCGCCGTCGAGGACATCGCCAGCGGCGAACGCGTCGCGATCGAAGCGCACGGCACGACGCCGGCCCAGCTCGCCGCGTCGCTCGCTCGCACGCTCTTTTCGACACCCTTGCTGGCCAAGACGGCGTTTCGCGCGGTGCTCGACGCCCGGCGCGGTGGCGGCAAGACCGAGCCCAAAGACGACTGACCACGCGATAGCGCAGCGGTTTTCGGCGTTCGTTTGGCGCTCTCACCCGTCACTGGTAAGGCAGTCACCGTGTCCGATCCGTCTCCCAGCGCCCTCATCGTAGAGCTGTGCCAGAAATTCTACGCGCAAGGCTGGGCGTCGGGCACCGGCGGCGGGATGAGCATTCGTCAAGACGGCCGAGTCTTCGTCGCACCGAGCGGCGTCCAGAAGGAGCGGCTCACCGAACGCGATCTGTACGTGCTCGACGAGAGCGGCGCGGTGCTCGAAGCGCCGACGACGGAGGGGCTTCGCCCGAGCGCCTGCACGCCGCTCTTCTTCAATGCCTACCGCCTACGCGACGCCGGCGCGGTCATCCACAGCCACGCCATGTTCGCGATGCTCGCGACCTTGAGCAAGGGCGACACGTTCGAGTGCACCGAGCTCGAGATGATCAAGGGCATCGCCGGGCACGGCTATCACGACCGTCTGGTCGTGCCGATCATCGAAAATACGGCGCACGAGTGCGACCTCGCGGACTCGATGGCCGCGGCGATGCAGCGCCACCCGCGCACCTACGCGGTGCTGGTCCGTCGCCACGGCGTTTACGTCTGGGGCAAGGACTGGGTCGAAGCCAAGACGCACGCCGAGTGTTATCACTACCTGTTCGAAGCGGCGGTTCGAATGGGCGAACTCGGCCACGAGACGCGCCGAGCAACGCCGCCGATTCTCGAGATGTACGAAGGAGGCAAGCGATGAGGGCACATTGGCTGGACCGAGCGGGAGCGATCTCGGAGAAAACCCTCGCCGAACAGGGCGTCTACTACGCGCTCCTCGACGCGAACCCCGCGTCGTATCGGGCGCCGCTCGATGACGTGAAGGACGATCGCGGTTACATCGAGGAGGACATCGTCGAGCTCGGACCGGCAACGCCGAACCTCGACGCCATCTGCGCGAAATTCATCGACGAACACCATCACGACGAAGACGAAGTGCGGTTCGTGCTCGAGGGCGCAGGGATTTTCGACATTCGCTCGACGAACGACGAGTGGATGCGGGTCATCGTCGAGAAGGGCGATCTCATCGTCGTCCCGAAGGATCGCCACCACCGCTTCATGCTCACCGAGGAGAAGGCGATTCGCTGCGTCCGCCTCTTCAAGGACAAGAGCGGCTGGGTGCCTCACTACCGGAACAACTAGGTCGCGGAGAGGTCCGACCTCGGCGGGCTGGAGGACCCGCGGAACGGGCGCGCGAGCGCTGGACGTAGCTCAATTCATCGACCGAAGTCGCTTCAGCCGTTCTGGGTCGAGGTCGTCCTCCTCGAGACGACCTTTTACATCGCCAGGCTCCATGGAGCTCTCGGCCATCGTAATGACTCTCCGCTCTGGTTCGTGGACAATGAGGACGTTGCGCCGCGCGACGGCCGCGATCTTGCCCGCTGTCGTGCCGAGAACGCCGTCCCTATCCTGGTAGCCGTGCTTCCCGACGATGATGAGATCGATGTCGCGCTCGTCGGCGATCTCGACGACGACCTTCCAGGGCGGTCCCAATCGGACGACGGGCGGTTGCATGGAAACGTCGTCCGGCGCCGACGAAACGAGCCGCGACAGGTCTCGCATCGCATTCCTCGCAGTCCGCGCGATAAGAGGATCTGTCGGGGAACCCGGTGCGGCGGGCGGGAACTCGGGTGGGATCGAGATCGCACGGACCACGTACAACCTAGCGCTGAATACTCGAGCAACGCCCACTGCGAGACTGAACACATCGTGTGCTCGTTCCGAGGCGTCGAGCGCGGCGAGGATTTTTAGGAACATGAGCGGATCGTCCTTTCAACCATTGGCCGGACTGGTGACGAGGCCCGGCGTGCCCCCCCTGTGTTGGGGGTTCGGAGCGCTAGGCGGCGCAAACATCAGGAACATCACGGGAACGAGAAATAGCGAGAGGAGAGTCGACGACGTGAGCCCTCCGACCACCGATAGCGCCAAGGGCTGATTCGCCTCCGAACCGTGCTCGAGACCGAACGCCGTGGGGATCAGACCGATCACGGTCGCCAAGCTCGTCATGGCGATGGGAACGAACCGCGACCGCGCCGCGGACACGATGGCTTCCATCGGTTCGGCACCTTCCACCAAGCGCCGATTCGCATCGTCGACGAGGAGGATGCCGTTCGACACTGCGATGCCGATGACCATGAGAATACCCATCAATGCAGTGATCGAGAATCCCTGTCCCGCGGCGGCGAGCGCGAGGACGATTCCGACCAACGACACCGGGATCGTGAAGAGCATCACGAACGGGAGCCGGAGCGACTTGAACTGCGACGCCATGATCATGAAGACGACCATGACGGCGAGCCCGAGCGCGACGCCCAACCCGGAAAACGTGGTTCGCATGAGCTGGACCTGGCCGACGAAGTCGAACTTCAGGCCCCGCGTCCTGGGATCCGAGCGAAGCGCCCGCTCGAGGTCCGAGGCGGCTGTGCCGATGTCGCGTCCCTCGGTTTGCATGAAGATGTGAGCCGCGCGCTGGAGCTGGTTTCGCTCGACGCCGATCGGTCCGACCGAACGCCGGACTACGCCGTAAGCGCCGAGGGTCACCGGTTTTCCGTCGTCGCCGAACCGGACGGGAAGCGCGGCGAGCGCGTTGATGTCGGGGACTTGCTTACCGTCGTAGTACGTGACGACGTAGTAGGATTGCCCGTTGTCCGGGTCGATCCAGACGCTCGGCGTGTTGATGTTCCCGAGCGTCGCTTCGAGCGTCGTCTGCGCGGCGTCACGCGCGGTCACGTCCACCATTCCGGCCTTCGTTCGATCGGTTTCCACGCGAATCTCGGGGTAGTCCATCTGGAGCGACGGCCAAATGTCGCGCATTCCCGGCACGGTTCTCGCAACCTCGGCGACCGCCCGCGCCTCGGCGTCGAGCTCTTCGAGATTTTCACCTCGCACCTCGACGACGACCGGAGCGATGTAGCCGTTCGCGAACACGCTCGCGACGAGGCCGCCGGGCCACTGGAGAAATTCCACGCCGGGATAGTTCCGGTTCAGGATTTCCCGGATTCGGTCCGCGATCTCGCGCTGGGTCTGCGATCGGCGTTCGGAGTCGACCATCGCGACGCGGATGAACCCCATGTGCGGTCCCCAGTTCGGGCTCGTCATCGCACTGCGTGCATTGTTCGGCGACCCGACGTTGGTGAGAACCAGCTCGGCAGTCCCCTTCGGGAGCTCCCGTTCCAGGGTTCGACCCATCTCATTGATCTCGTTGGACGCTTCCTCGAGGGACATTCCCGGCGCGAGGCGAACGTAGATGCGCTCCATCGACTCGTCGATTTCTGGAAAGAAGGTGCTCGGCAGTCGCGATGCCGCCCACCCGCTCGCGACCACGAGCACGAACGCGGCGGTGAGCACCTCGGCGCGAAAGGGAAGCACGTGCCTCAGCACAATCGAATAGCGCGTGGCGAGTCCGTCGATGGCGGCTTCGACGCGTTTTGCGAAAGATCCGTGCTCGACGTGCCCGAGGAAATAGCGGCACGCGACCGGCGTGACGCAGATGCTCACGAAATACGACGCGATCATCGCGACGGCGACGGTCAGGGCCAGCGGGACGAACAGCTTCTTCGCGAGCCCCGCGAGGAGCAACACCGGCAAGAGCACGGCCATGGTCGTCAACGTCGACGCGAGCACGGGGAGTGCGACGGCGTTCGTTCCCTCGAGCGCGGCGCGGTATCGACTCAGTCCCGCACGCTGATGGCGATGAATCGACTCGAGTACGACGACCGCGTCGTCCACGAGACGACCCATCGCGAGCGTCAGCCCGCCCAGCGTGAAGGCGTTCAATGTCTGACCCGAGGCGTACAAGACGATGAGCGTGATCGCGAACGAGAGCGGAATGGCCACCGACACGATGAGCGTCCCGCGGACGCTCTGGAGGAAGATCAAGATGACGATCGCGATCAAGACGAGCGCCTGAACGACCTCTTTCTTGAGGCCGTCGTACGTGGTGCGCACGAACGTGGATTGGTCGAAGACGGGGGTGACCTTGAGCCCGGGCGGCAAATCTCGAAGACCGGCGACCGCCTTCTTCACCGCGTCCACGATCTCGAGCGTGTTGCCGCCGGGCACACGCAGCACGTTCAAGTACACCGCGTTCCGCCCCCCGACGGCGACGGCTTGCGTCTCGGGTGCCCCGCCATCCTCCACCCGTGCGACGTCCCGGACGTGCACCGGCGCGCCATTGTGTTCCTTCACGATCGCATCGCCGATCGCCTTCACGCGAGGAGGCACGGCGTTCGTGTAGACGTTGGCGTCGAACCTGGGGGAAATGAATTCCCCTGAAGGGAGGAGCGCGTTCGAATCGTGAACCGTGGCCGCGATGTCGCTCGACGTGATGCCGCGCGCCTGGGCCTTCACCGGATCGACGACGATGTTGATCTGGCGCTGCCGGCCGCCGTTGATGGCAGCGCTCGCGACCCCGGAAATGCCTTCGAGCGTCGGTTCGATGTAGTTCAGCGCGTAGTCGTAGAGTTGGGGGCCGGTGAATCCGCCGCCCGACACCGCCACCTGCACGACCGGGGCGTTCGACGGGTCGTACTGGAGCACGAATGGCGGAAGCACGCCGAGCGACTTCGGCACGGCGCTCATCGCGAACGCGACTTGCTGCTGCACCAGGGTCTGGGCCGCGTTCAGATCGATCCCCCACTTCAACCAGACGTAAACGATCGACAGGTTGTTCCGCGAGACGCTCTCGACGTGCTCGACCCCCGGCGTCGCGCTCACGTATTTTTCGATCCGCCACGTGAGCGTCTTTTCGACGTCCTTCGGACCCAGGCCCGGCGCCAGGGTCCCCACGACGAGCACGGGCGGCGTCAGCTCCGGAAACGTGTCCACGCTCATTCTCGGCGTGACGACGAACGCGAACACGACCAGCGCCATCGCGATCATCAGCACGGCGATCGGGTTCGCGAGCGAGAGCCGCGTCATGCGTGCGCCTGGGTCGCGCCGCTTGCGGCGGCCTCGTCTTCGTCGGACCCCACCGCCGGCTTCGCGAAGAACAGGAACATGACGGGAACGAGGAATAGCGAAAGGATCGTCGATGACGTGAGGCCGCCCACGACGGCCAGCGCGAGCGGCTGATTCGCCTCCGAGCCGCGTTCGAGGCCCATCGCCGTCGGGATGAGTCCGATGACGGTCGCGAGGCTCGTCATCGCTATCGGCACGAACCGCGACCGTGCGGCCGCCACGATGGACTCGACCTTCTCCGCGCCGTCGTTCATGCGGCGATTCGCGTCGTCGACGAGCAAGATGCCGTTGGAAACCGCGATCCCGATGACCATCAGAATCCCCATCAAAGCCGTGATCGAGAACCCCTGCCCCGCCGCCATCAACGCGAGCACGATGCCGACGAGCGAAACCGGAATCGTGAACAGCATCACGAACGGCAGCCGCAGCGACTTGAACTGAGACGCCATGATCATGAACACGACCATCACGGCGAGACCGAGCGCGAGGCCGAGGCCCGAGAACGTCGTCCGCATGAGGTCGACTTGCCCCACGAAGTTGAACTTGATGGCCGTGGTCCGCGGATCCTTGGCAAGCGCGGTCTCGAGATCGTGAGCGACGGAACCGATGTCACGGCCTTCCGCTTGCATCAGCACGTGCGCCGCTCGCTGGAGTTGATTCCGTTCGACCGCGATCGGCCCCGCCGAACGTCGGATTGTTCCGTATGCGCCGAGCGTGACCGGGAGCCCCAGATCGCTCACTCGCACGGGGAGTTGCGAGAGGGCCTGAGTGTCGACGACGCTCTTGCCGTCGTAAGACGTGACGACGTAGTAGGATTGTCCGTTATTCGAATCGATCCAGACGCTCGGGGTATTGATGTTTCCGAGCGTGGCTTCGAGCGTAGTCTGTGCGGCGTTTCGGAGCGTGACGCCCACCAGACCCGCCTTTTCGCGATCGGTCTCGACACGGATCTCCGGGTAGTCGACCTGAAGCGACGAGCGAACGTCGCGAACTCCCGGCACGGTGCGCGCAACCTCGGCGACCGCGTTCGCTTCCGCCGACAATTCTTCGAGCTTGTCTCCCCGTATTTCGAGCACGACGGGAGCGATGTACCCGTTGGCAAACACGCTCGCGACGAGGCCGCCCGGATACTGCAGCGCTTCGACCCCAGGAAACTCCTTCGTGAGAATCTCGCGGGCACGCGTGGCAATTTCGCCTTGCGACATCGCCCGTTCTTCGGGATCCGAGAACGCCAGACGGAGAAACCCGGTATGCGGACCGACGTTCGGGCTGACGATGGCGCTGCGCGCGTTCTGCGGCATGCCGACATTTGCAATGACCATCTTGACGGTGCCCGCGGGGAGCGCCTTCGAGAGTGCTCGACCCATTTTGCTCAACTCTTCTGCTGCGTCTTCGAGCGAGATGCCCGGCGCGAATCGGACGTAGATCTGGTCCATCGACTCGTCGATCTCGGGGAAAAACGTGCTCGGCAGACGAGAGGCCGCAAATGCGCTGCCTGCCACGAGGACGACCGATGCGATGACGATGGTGAACCGAAAAGGGAGGACGCCGCGCAAGAGCTTCGAGTACCGGTCGGCCATGCCGTCGATGAACCCCTCGATGGCTTTTCCGACGCGCCCATGCTCGGCGTGCCCGAGCAGGTAGCGGCACGCGACCGGCGTCACCGCCATGCTCACGAAGTAAGACGCCATCATGGCGACGGCGACAGTGAGCGCGAGCGGCGCGAACAGTTTTTTCGCGAGACCGGCGAGGAGCAACACCGGCAGAAGGACAGCCATCGTCGTCAACGTGGACGCCAGTACGGGCAGAGCGACGGCGTTCGCGCCTTTCAGCGCGGCTTCTTCGGTACTCATGCCGAGGCGTTGGTGGCGGTGAATGGATTCGAGCACGACCACGGCGTCGTCCACCAGCCGCCCCATGGCGAGCGTGAGCCCGCCGAGCGTGAATGCGTTGAGCGTCTGCCCCGAGGCGTAGAGGACGATGAGCGTGATCGCGAAGGAGAGCGGGATCGCGACGGACACGATGAGCGTTCCTCGTACGCTCTGGAGGAACAGCAAGATCACGATCCCGATCAGGACCAGGGCCTGAACGATCTCCTTCTTCAGGCCGTGATACGTCGTCCGAACGAACGTCGACTGGTCGAAGTACGCCTGAACGTGCATCCCCGGGGGTAAGTCTTTCAACCCGCTCACGACGCGCTTCACCGAATCGACGATCTCGATCGTATTGCCACCGGGGATCCGGAGCACGTTCAAGTAGACCGCGTCCTGACCGTTGACGGCCACCGATTGGGTCGGCGGGGTCCCGCCGTCTTCGACGCGCGCGACGTCACGGATGAGCACCGGCCGTCCCTGAACGACCTTGACCGGCGCTTCGCCGATGGTGCTCACCTTGGCCGGAATGGCGTTCGTGTAGACGTTCGCGTCGAACTTGGGCGAAATGAACTCGCCTGACGGGAGGAGCGCGTTCGACTTGGAGACTGCGAGAGCGATCTCGCTCGAGGTCACGTTGCGCCCCTGAGCCTTCGCCGGATCGACGATCACGTTGATCTGGCGCATGCGCCCGCCATCGGGCGCGGCGCTGGCCACGCCCGGGATGCCCTCCAGCAACGGTTCGATGTTGTTGAAGGCGTAGTCGTAGAGCTGCGGCCCCGTATACCCGGCTCCGGAAATCACGACCTGCACGACAGGGGCGTTCGAAGGATCGTATTGCAATACGAACGGCGGCAAGACGCCGAGCGACTTCGGCACGGCGGCCATCGCGAACGCCGCTTGCTGCTGAACGAGCGTCTGAGCCGCATTCAGATCCGTGCCCCATTTGAGCCACACGTAGATGATGGAGAGGCTGTTCCGCGACACGCTCTCGACGTGATCGACGCCGGGGGTCGCGCTGACGTATTTCTCGAGCCGCCAGGTCAGCGTCTTTTCGACGTCCTTCGGACCGAGGCCCGGCGCCAGCGTGCCGATGATGAGCACGGGCGGCGTCAGCTCGGGAAACGTGTCGACGCTCATCCGCGGCGTCACCACGAGAGAAAACACGACCAGCGCGATGCAGATCATCAGCACCGCGATCGGGTTTTTGAGCGAAAGACCCGTCACGGATGTGATTCCCGCGCAACGGCGCTACCCGCCTTCGGCACGCCCGCGCCCACGGGCGGCGCGACGTTGCCGACGGTCGATGCGCTCGGCGCGGCGGTGGCGAGGCCGCTCTCCGTGACTTCCTTTGCAGCCACTCGGTCGCCGTCTTCGAGTAGCGCGCGCCCTTCCGTAACGACCTCGGTGCCCGCCGCGAGCGCGGAATCGACGTACAGCGTCCCGCCAATCTCGCCCTTCACGGCGAAGGTCCTCGAATGGGCCACGTTCGCTTCGACCGTGAAAATGCTCGCTTTGGACCCTCGCAAGGTGGCCGCGTACAAGGGGATTTCCGTCGCCGGTACTGGATCGCCGACGTCGATGTGCACCTCCCCCGTGGTGCCGACGGGGATCTCACGGTTCGGGTCCACGACGTCGATCTCGAAATGAACCGTGCGCGTGCCGAGGTCGGCGGCCGGCGCGCGCCGAGTGATCGTGGCCGCGAAGTCTTTGTTCGTCGCGAACACGTGGATCTTCACGGGCGTTCCGGCGGAGACGACGTCGAAGTCGAGCTCCGGCGCGTCGGCGGTCATCCGCACGGTACTGCGGTCGACGACCGTGACGATGGAGGTTCCCGGACGAACGAATGCGCCCGGATCAATCATTCGCCGCGCGACTTCGCCGTCGAACGGAGCGCGGAGGACGCAGTCGCCGACCTCGAGCGCCGTGCCGGCGAGCTTGGATTTCGTCGCCTCGAGCTCCGCGAGCTCCGCTGCGCTCGTCGCGACCTGTTGCTCCGCTTCGTTCGGCGAGACGAACCCCCCGTCGAGAAGCCCCTGGGTACGTGCAGCCTGATGCGACAGGGCCATTTGCCGCGCGTCGAGCGCTCGAGCCTGATTCGCGACGGCTTGCTGCGCAGCGCTCGCGTTCCGGCAGTCGAGGGTCGCGATCACTTCTCCGCGTTTCACGACGGCGCCAGGACGAACGAGAACGGTATCGACGTAGGCCGACACGAACTGCGGGCCGACGCTGGCTTCGACCCACGGCTCGAGCGTGCCGATGTACGTGCGCGACGGGCGATAGGTCGCCGCAATGGCGGCGACGACGCTCGCGGGCTTCGCGGTCGCCGACAGCGCCACCTTGTTCGTCTTCGCCTCGGCCCGCCACATCATGAACGCACCCAGCGCGAGGATCACGGTGACCACCGCGCCGATGACCAACGGAACAGCCTTTCGTGGTCGCGAGTCGGTTACGTCGGGAGGGTGGTTGGAGATGCGGGGTTCCGTCACGTCACAGTCCTTCTGCGATGGCGCGCCCGAACTCGGCACGGGCGCGAGCTAGCTCGAAGTCGCCGAGCGCGAGTTGAATCTCCGCATCGGTTCGTATCGCTTCTGCGTCGGCGAGTTCGACGCTAGTGCCGAGACCAGCCCGGAATCGTGCGTCGGCCTGATCGTAGTTCGCGTGCGACGCGTCCACGGAACGGCGAAGGCCCGGGAGCGCTGCTCGCGCCACCTCCACACCGACGAAGGCTTCACGGACCCTTGCCACGTCCTCTTGCCGAACGAGTTCCATCTCTTCGCGCCGAACCTGTTCGCCCGCTCGCGACGCGCTCTTGCGGGCGTTCACGACGCCGTCGAACAGCGGAATGCTCAGGATGATCCCGACGTCCCAGTTCGGCACGTTCGGAACCCATCCGTTCCCGTCCGCCGGCGTTCCAGTCCCGGACGGCATCGCGCCGCCCGCGCGACCGGTAAGGGTCGCGGTTAGAGACACGTCGGGGCGGAGCTCCGCGCCGATCGCTCGAGTCTGCGCTTCTTCGGCCCGGAGGCGATCCAACGCCTCGCGGAGGCGCGGGTCGCGCGTGCTGGCCTGGCGCACTGCCTCGTCGATCGACGGCATTTCGGCTGGAGTCGGAGGACTCGAAGCCACGTCGAGGGCTGCGTCGGGCGAACCAACGACCGCCGCGAAAACAGCCTGTGCCGTCAAGACGCTCCCGCGCGCTCGGATTCGTCCGATATCGAGCTTGTCGAGCTCCGCCTCGGCGCGCGTGAGCTCGATGGGCGAACGCAAGCCCGAGCTTACCCCCGCCTTCGCGAGATCGCGGTGAGCGCGCGCCCGTTCGAAAGCATCTTCCGACGCTTTCACGACCGACTTCGCCGCGAATACCGCGAAGTAAGCCTCCTCGACGTTGTACGTGACGTCCAAGGTGGCCGCACTCGCGCGCTCCCGCTCCACTGCGACGAGCGCGTCCGCCGCCGCCGCCTGAGCGGCGATTCGGCCGAACTCGAACACCTCCTGATTGCCGCCGACCCCCACGAGCGTCGACGCGTACGGCTTGAAACTTCCCTTGGACGTCGCGGTCTCTCCCCCGATGCGCGGCAGATCGGGGAGATCCAGGTTCACGTAGCTCGCCGTCGTTTGGTTCGCTGTCGCGCCGTAAAGCTGCGCCGTCGCGCCGAACCGCGGAAGCCACTCGGCGCGCGGCACGTCCGCGAAACTTTTTTGCGCAGCGATGCGCGCCATCGCGGCCAAGACGGCGGGTTGATGAGCTCTGGCGAAGGCGATCGCCTCGGCGAGACCCACGGCACGAGGCGGCGGCGCGTTCTCGAACGGGCCGGTGTTCTCGGCGTGTGCGGCTGCCGTGACGAAAATGACGAGCGTCAGGACTTTTTCGACTGCGAAGTGCGCCATTCGCGCTCGCGACCAAAGCACATCGCGTGCCGGCGGCAGACGCCGCGAAATCGCGGCGTTTTCTCCTTCGAGCTCATTTGCGTTCGGAAAAACTCCGACCCGGATTCGGAGAAATTCCGAGCACCGCCCGCTCACACGCAAGGCGAGTGCGAGAAAAACCGATGACGACAAATTGGCGCGAGTGTTGCTGCTGAGGCGATAGCGCATGCTGAGCATCCTTCGAAACGAAAGCCAGTACGCTCCGCGGCGGCGAACGCAAGAGGCTCATTCCGCGCACCCGCGAGCGCCTTCGGTCGGCGCCTCGATGGCCTTGGCGATTACCCTCATCGCCGCGCTCGCGTACTGGGATGCGCAAGGGGAATCTCGGAATGCCCTCGCCGACTTCGGTCGGGAACAAGCAACGCTCGCGCACGGCATTTCCGCTTCGCTCGCGAGCCTCGTGAAATCCCCGGGCGCCGTCTCAGCTTCTCGCTCCCACGACTTCTTCGCCGACGTCCGCAATGTCGAACAGCCTTCGAGCTTGCGGCTGTTCATCATGCGACCCGACCGGGACGGCCTCCGAACCAGCGACGGGAAGATCGTTCACGATGCAGAAGTCGAACGCCGACTCCGAAACGGGGACTCCTGGGTCCCGCTCGACCGCAATGAAGCTCCCGCGTTCGGCCTTCCGAGGCGAACGGCCGTCGCCGGGCTCTCCCAGTTCGACGGCCCGGGCGGACGCTGGGGCGTCGTCGTCGCGGCGACGGCACTCCGGGAGCGTGACCGTGAGGTCCGCGCCCAGTGGCGTTCGGTCGTAGCAGTGGTCCTGGCATCCGGCCTCGTCCTCGTCTTCGGAGGCCTCGCTGCGCGCAAGCAACGCCAGGAGCTCGAGCTCGCTCGCGAGCTCGCGATAGCGGACTTCCAGCGTGAGCGAGACGAGCAACTCGTTCAAATCGACAAGCTCGCGACCATGGCCGCCCTGGCGACGGGGATCGCGCACGAAGTGTCGACGCCGCTCGGCGTCATCGTCGGGCGCGCCGAGCAGCTCCTCCCCAAGGTTGCGACGGACGAACGCGCGACCAAAGGGGTCCGGTCGATCATCGAACAAGGGACTCGAATCAGTCGAGTCATTCGAGGGTTCTTGAATCTCGCGCGCGGCGAGTCCCCCTCTCTCGAGCACGTGAATCCCGGTGTCGTCGCGGAAGCCGCGAGGGAGCTGGTCGAGCACCGGTTCGAAAAGGCGGGGGTTCGGCTGAACGTAACGGCTGACCCGAACCTCCCGGACGTCGCTTGCGATCCGCGGCTGATCGAGCAGGTGCTGATCAACTTGCTCCTCAATGCTTGCGATGCTTGCGATGCTTGCGACGACGGCAACGGCGGCGGCGTGGTCGAGCTCCTGGTACGAGCAGACAGCGAACGCGTCGGCTTCGTCGTCGTCGACGACGGCGTCGGCATCACTCCCGAAGCCGCGGCAAGGGCGGCGGAGCCGTTCTTCACCACCAAGCAGCCAGGGCACGGCACGGGCCTCGGGCTCGCCATCGCCAGCGAACTCGTGAAGCATCACGGCGGACAACTTTCGATCGCGCCCCGCTCGACTCAAATGGGCGCTCGAAATCGGACGCGCGGAACCCGCGCCTCCGTTGAATTGCCGATCTCGAAAGGGACAGGATGAAGGGCGACTTTCACGCGGGCGCCGAACCTGGAGCCCCGATTCGCGTACTCGTCGTGGACGATCAGCTGGCCATGGCCGAAACCTTGTCCGACGGCCTCAGCGACCGCGGCTACGCCGCCGTGCCCGTCGACTCGGGGCGTGAGGCCACACGACTCTTGGTCAAAGGCGACGTCGACGTTCTCGTGACGGACCTACGGATGCCGGAACCCGACGGCATCGCTCTCCTCGAAGCCTCCAAGCACGTCGATCCCCAGCGCCCCGTGATCATGATGACCGCATACGGCGCCGTCGACTCCGCGCTCGAGTCGATCCGGCGCGGCGCTTACAACTACCTCACCAAACCCTTCAAGGTGGACGAACTCGTGCTCTTCATCGAACGAGCCTTGGAAGATGCACGTCTGCGTCGGGAGATGGCCTCCTTGCGCCGCGCGCTCCTGGGGCAGCTCTCGATGCCGTCTTTCGTCGCCGCGAGCGAGGCGATGCGCGAAGTTGCCGACTTGGTGCGGAGAGTCGCCGACACCGACGTCCCCGTGTTGATCGTGGGAGAGACCGGAACCGGCAAGGAACTCATCGCTCGTGCGTTACATTTGCAGAGCCGTCGTGCCAATGCGCCTTTCGTCACGGTGAATTGCACGACGCTTCCGGAACCATTGCTCGAAAGCGAGCTCTTCGGGCACGCGATCGGAGCGTTCGCCGGCGCGATGGCTCATCGCTCCGGATTGTTCGAGGAGGCGAGTGTAGGCACGTTGTTCCTCGACGAGATCGGCGAGCTGCCGCCACCACTCCAGGCCAAGCTCCTCGACGTTCTCGAGCGGGGTGTCGTACGCGCAGCCGGTGCGAACGCTGAGCGCTCGGTGGATACGCGGATCGTGGCGGCGACGCATCGGAACCTGAGGCACGGCGTGGCGACCGGTCGATTTCGCGAGGATCTACTTTGTCGACTCGACGTGGTGACGATTCAACTGCCGCCCCTTCGGCACCGCCGAGAAGACATTCCGGGGTTGGTCGAGCACTTTCTACACGAGTCGCTCGCCAGGCATCCGGACTCGCGCGTCGAGCGCATTTCACCCGAAGCTATGTCGCGGCTCGTCCACCATGCTTGGCCGGGGAACGTCCGCGAGCTCCAGCACTTCATGGAACGAGCCGTGCTGCTCGGCAGGAACGCGGAAATGGAAATCACCGATTTGCCTCCTTCGATGGAGGCACCCGAAGACGGGCCGATCGACTTCGGCTCCGTCGTGCTTCCGCTTCGGGAGATTCAGCGAAAATACGTCGTCTGGGCGTACGAGCGGTTGGGATCGCGCAAGCTCCTGACGGCGGACCTGCTCGGCATCGACAACAAGACGCTCACCAAATGGCTTTCGCGAGAGCCTGAGGGATCCGTCGGAACATGACGACGGTAGGGGCGCCGTCGAAAACGGCGGAAGAGACGCTGAAAAGTCTGGGCGCGAACCGCGAGGACGGCCTCGCCAAGACGGACGCCCAGGCGCGGCTGGTGAAGCAAGGGCCGAACGAAGTACCGAAAAAGCCGAACCATCCGATTCTTCGGTTTGCAAAGAAGTTCTGGGGGCTTTCTGCATGGATGATCGAGCTCATCGCGGCGCTCTCCTTCTTCCTGCACAAGCACGCGGACATGTGGGTGGCGCTCTCGCTGTTGGTAGCGAACGCGCTCCTCGGCTTCTTCCAGGAGCAGCGGGCGTCGGCGGCGGTGACGGCGCTACGTAGCAAGCTCCAGGTGACAGCACGCGTCCTGCGCGACAAGAGCTGGCAAGCCGTGCCGGCACGCGAACTCGTCACGGGCGACGTCGTGCGCGTGCGCAGCGGCGACTTCGTCCCTGCCGACGTGGAGCTCTTCGACGGCGCTCTGCATATCGATCAATCCGCGCTCACCGGCGAGTCGAACCAGGTCGACAAGGCAGCCAACGACACCGTCTATGCCGGGTCGACCGTGCGCGATGGAGAGGCGACCGGCGTCGTCGTGGCGACCGGCGCGCGGACCTACTTCGGTCGTACCACTCAGCTCGTCGAGAGCGCGCGCCCGAAGTTGCATGTCGAGGAGGTCACCTCGCGGGTCGTGAGGTGGCTGCTCATCATCGTCGGCGCGATGGTCGCCGTGACGCTCGTCACAGCGCTTCTTCGCGGGCTGCCGCTGATCGACGTCCTGCCCATCGCGCTCGTGCTTCTCATGAGCGCGGTACCGGTGGCGTTGCCGGTGATGTTCACGGTCAGCATGGCGGTAGGCTCCATGGAGCTCGGGCGCCGCGGCGTCCTCGTCACCCGCCTGAGCGCCATCGAAGACGCTGCGAACATGGATGTCCTGTGCGCGGACAAGACCGGCACGCTGACCATGAACCAGCTCTCGCTCACCGGCGCGGTCCCGGAGGCGGATTTCACCGAGAACGACGTCATTCTGGCCGGCGCACTCGCGTCCAACGAAGCCAACGCCGATCCGATCGACGTGGCGTTCCTGCGCGCGGCCAAAGATCGAAAGCTGGAAAACACGACCGCCAAGACCGTCTCGTTCGAACCGTTCTCTGCAAAGACGCGGCGCACTGAAGCGGTCGTGGAAATCGATGGAAAGAAGGTGCGCGTAGTCAAGGGCGCGTTGCGCACCGTGGCTGAAGCCGCGAACCTCGACGCTGCAGCGATCACCGCGCTCGAGCAGCGCGCGGACGAACAAGCGCGGAAAGGCGTCCGTGCGTTGGCAGTGGCACGCGCGGACGGCGCCGGACCGCTGCGGCTTTGCGGGCTCGCTCTTCTGTACGACGCGCCCCGTCCTGACTCGCGCGGCCTCATCGACGAGCTGCGCTCACTCGGCATCAAGGTGCTCATGTTGACGGGCGACGCGCTCCCGGTGGCCACCGAGATCGCGCGCGTGCTCGGTTTGGGAGAGATCGCCCGCGCCCCCAAGCACCCCGACCAGCAGGCCCCTGCAGTTGCGCCGGATCTTGCTGGCGGAGGCTTGGCGGAGGTGTTTCCCGAAGACAAGTTCCTCGTCGTCAAGAGCTTGCAGTCCGCCGGACACGTCGTGGGGATGACCGGCGACGGAGTCAACGACGCGCCAGCCCTCCGTCAGGCGGAGGTCGGTATCGCGGTGAGCGGCGCCACGGACGTCGCAAAGGGCGCTGCCAGCGCGGTCCTGACCACGGAGGGACTCGTGAACATCGTCGACTTGGTGAAGAGCGGACGCGGGACCTATCAGCGGGTACTCACGTGGATCATGAACAAGATCAGTCGAAGCATCTTGAAGGCGGGGTTCGTCGTGATCGCGTTCCTCGTCACCGGCAAGTTCGTCATCTCGGCGCTCGTGATGCTCCTGCTCGTCTGCCTGACCGACGTCACGCACATCGCGCTGGCGACTGATCGGGTAGAGCCTTCGCCGAAGCCGGAAACCTGGAACATCGGGCCGCTCGTGAGGGTCGCGGTCGTCCTCGGCGTCATGACGTTGATCGAGACGCTCGGGCTTCTCGTCGTCACTTGGGGCCGGTTCGGTCTCTCGGACGACCCTGGACGGCTCCAGACCTTTACGTTGCAGACGTTCCTGTTTTTCGCGCTGTCCTCACTCGTGTCCGTGCGCGAGAGGCGCTCGTTCTGGATGTCGCGGCCCAGCGCGACGCTCGCAGCTTCCGTCGCCGGCGCAGCGATCGGCGGAGTGATCATCGGGGTCCACGGCGTCGCCGAGCTCGCGCCCCTTCCGCTCGCCGAAAGCGCGGTCATCTTCGCCTACGCGGCCATCTGCTCGCTCGGCCCGAATGACGTCGTCAAGACCTTCCTCTGCGCGCGAGCCCTCCGCGGCCCGCGCCCTAAAAAAGCCGATCCGACCAAGAAAGGCGGGCAACCAGCCCTGTTGGAGCATCCATCATGAGCAAGACCAAGCATCACGACGATTCCCCGTCGCCTTCCGAGTACAAGCAAACCTTGCACGATCTGCGTGTCGAGCTGGTGAAGCTGCAAAATCAGGTGATTCGCAAAGATCTCCGGATCCTCGTCGTGCTGGAAGGCCGCGATGGCGCCGGCAAGGACGGCGCGATCAAGCGGATCACCAAGAACCTCAGCCCGCGTGAGACACGCGTCGTGGCGCTCGGCAAACCGTCCAATCGTGACGAGTCGAGCTGGTACTTTCAACGGTTCGTGCCCCATCTGCCGGCAGGAGGTGAGATCGTGCTCTTCAACCGCAGCTGGTACAATCGCGCGGGCGTCGAGCACGTGATGGGGTTTTGCACGCCCGCTGAGCACGAGTCGTTCATGGAAGACGCCCCGCGATTCGAGCAGCTCCTCGTGCGCTCCGGGATCATTTTGCGAAAGTACTACCTGGACATCAGTAAGGCTGAGCAAGAGCGTCGCCTCGCGGACCGACATCACAATCCGCTCAAGCAATGGAAGGTGAGCCCGATCGACGAGGTGGCCGTGAAGAATTGGGAAAAATACAGCGAAGCCCGGAACGAAATGTTCGCTCGGACGCACACGGCGTTCGCCCCTTGGGAGTTGGTGAGCACCGACGACAAGCGCACGGCGCGCCTCAACGTGATCAAGGCCATCCTCGCCGGCATCGACTACAAGGGTAAGGATGAACACCTACTCGTTGTGGATCCGGAAGTAGCATTTAGTTATGGGGCCGAGCAGGTGCGGGACGGCAGGATCTCGCCGTGAGCCGATACCTCCTCCTCACTGTTCCGACTTGGACTTGAATGTCCATGTGCGCTTGGGCCAGCCATCCGCAAGACGACTCTGGACGAAGGAGGAAGAAACTCGCAACGACGTTGCAGAATCTCGCAGATGTGGCGCTCGCGCACAGGGCACCCTGTGGATTTCGACGATCGCCCGACCGTGCTTCACTGGAAATCGCGCGAGTGCTTCGCTTTCGGGCGGAAGCGGCTCGCGTGGTGCCTCGGCGTTCGATTCGAAGTCGAGGCATAGCACTTGCTTAACGACACGCCCGAAGGGGCCGTCGTCATGCACCGTTGCCGAGCGCGCGAAGCGACCTGAATGACGGAAAGAGAGTCCCCTCCACCGGCGATCGAGGTTCCGTCCAGTTCGCCCGCCGCGCCCACGCACCTCGGGAACAAGCGGGTTCCGATCGTGATCGGGGCAGCTACGCTCGGCATCGCGGCGCTGGGTGGTTTCATGGTCTGGCACGCAGCCCACGGGGTGAACCGGACGCCGATGGCCGGCACCCCGCGCCCCGTCTCGGTGGTCGCCGCAAAGGCGAGTTCGTTC
>Ga0265337_1000615_pt1 | contig 18829 bp, 16 predicted proteins | sample 42122metaG_FD_192441 | JGI IMG/M metagenome (GOLD analysis project Ga0265337, IMG submission 192441) | Rhizosphere microbial communities from Carex aquatilis grown in University of Washington, Seatle, WA, United States - 4-21-22 metaG | ecosystem: Host-associated > Plants > Roots > Rhizosphere >... | reverse complement strand
CGTCCAGCCCGCTGGAAGTCGTCGTCCACGACCTGCCCCGATCCGGCGGACATGACCAGAAGGCGTTTGCGTTTGACGAAAGCGGGCACATGATTGTCGAGGTCGGTTCGCCCTACAACGATTACAGCCAGCCAGACCGCCAGTTCGGCGCGAAAGGTTATACGCCGGAGGAGGTGGCGAAATTTCAGGAAACCTACGGTGGCTTCTGGCAATTCGACGCCAACAAGACCAACCAGACACAAGCGGATGCAACACGCTTCGCGACCGGCATCCGTCACTGCCTCGCGGTGGTGTGGCAGCCATTCTCCAAGAATTTTTTCATGTGCATGATGGGCCGCGACCAGCTCAACACCGTTGATCCGACCGATTATGACGCCCTCGACAACGCTGAGCGCATATCCGAGGAATTTCACCTGCTCAAACAAGGCGTGAACCTCGGCTGGCCTTACACTTATTGGGATCCGTATAAAAAAGTCCGCATGCTCTCGCCCGAATATGGCGGCGACAACCGCAAACGCGACGACAATCCTGCCTACGACAAACCAATCATCGCGTTCCCCGCGCACTGGGCGCCGTTACAAATGTGCCTTTACGACGGCACCCAATTTCCCGTGCACTACAGCAACGGCATGTTCCTTGCGTTTCACGGTTCGTGGAACCGCGCGCCCCTGCCACAGGCCGGTTATCGGGTGGTTTTCATTCCGTTCGATGCCAGCGGGATGCCGCCGGGCCGATACGAAAATTTCGCCATGGACTTTGCCGGCGGGGACGAGTGGAACATCCGCAATGCCCGTTACCGTCCGTGCGGCGTTGCCGTCGGCCCGGATGGGTCGCTTTATATCAGCGAAACCGAAAAGGGCCGCATCTGGCGGGTGATTTACACCGGCGAGACCAATACACCCGCGGCACAGAAACAACTGGCGGTGGCTTCATCCGCGCAGTTGCTTCCGCCCATCCTCGCTGACACGCCCGGTGGCAAGGCCTTTGCGCAGGTGTGCGCCGCCTGCCACATGCCCAACGGCAGCGGCGTGCCCAACATGCAGCCGCCGCTCGTCGGCAGCGCCGTCATCGCCGGCGACACGCCCCAGCTCATCAACGTCATCCTCAAAGGCCCCGCCGCCGTGCTGCCTGCCGACCGGCCGAAATTCCAGAACGTCATGCCACCCTTCGGCCCGGTTTACAAGGACGCCGACATCGCGAGCCTCATCAATTACCTGCGCGCCAATTTCGCGCCGAATGCGCCCAAGGTCACGCCGGAGGAAGTTGCCGCCCAGCGCGCAAAACTTTAACCGGTCAATAGCCGATCACGGCAACGGCGTCCGTGTGTCGAGGAGGAATTCCGTGTGGCCGTCGAGAAAAACGCGACAGCGACCGCCAGCGTGAATGGTGCGGCCGCTGAACCCGGCGGGCACGGTCGGCACGGTTTTTGGATAATACGGATCCACGACCAGTTCCACATCCACCGCACCGCTGATGGGACCGACAGTCGGGTCGTTGGTGGACTGCAGGTCGGAAATCGCCCTCGATTCGAATTTGCCCCAAAAATCTTCGAGCATGATCGAAGAGCTCATATCGTTTGTGCGGTCGAATCGCCACGCCCAATAACGACAGAGCGGCGCGTTGGTGTCATTGGATGTAGCCTGCGCCGACTGGATAATGTTGCCGACGGGAGAATCTAACGCCGTCGGGCACGACCAGACTTTCACATTCGGGCACACATCGGAATAATTCGTCGCCGCCCAGCCCGCGCGCGGGTCGGATGGCGGCCAGGTGGTCCACGGACGATAACCACCGGGCAGGGAGGATTTCAAATCGCGCCGGTCGGGGAAACGGTTGTTGTTTTCGTTCAGACTGAGGGAAAACGCCACACCGATTTGCCGGAGATTGGAAATGCAGACTGCCCGCTGCCCCTTTTGCTTGGCACTCGAAAGGACGGGCAGCAGCAGCGCGGCCAGGATCGCAATAATCGCGATGACGACGAGCAATTCAATCAACGTGAAGGCGCGACGCGGCTTGTTTCGGCAATTAACGTTCAATCCATCCTTCATCTGCGCTAAAAAAGTTTGGACTGGTTTCCGCCGGCCGGTTTCAACCCCAGTTTCTTGTAGCTCAATTCCGTCGCGACGCGGCCTTGCGAGGTGCGGTTGAGGTAGCCTTCCATGATGAGATAAGGCTCATAGACTTCTTCAATCGTGTCCGGTTCCTCGCCCACGGCGACGGCAAGCGAATTCACACCGACCGGCCCGCCGCCGAATTTCGTGATGACGGCTTCGAGGATGCGCTTGTCCATTTCGTCGAGGCCGTTCTGGTCAATCTCCAGCATCGCCAGCGCCTTGTCGGCCACATCCTTCGTGATGCGGCCGTCGTGTCGGACCTGCGCGTAGTCGCGAACGCGCCGAAGCAGGTTGTTGACAATGCGCGGCGTGCCGCGGCTGCGCCGGGCGATTTCATGCGCGCCGGCCTCCTCGATTTCCACCTCCAGCAAACGCGCCGAGCGGAGGACGATTTTCTGCAAATCGTCGCCGACGTAATAATCCAGCCGCTCCCGCATGCCAAAGCGCGTGAGCAGCGGCGCGGTGAGCAATCCGCTGCGCGTGGTCGCGCCGATGAGCGTAAAGCGCGGGAGATTCAGCCGCACGCTGCGCGCGTTTGGCCCCTGGTCAATGATGATGTCCAATTTGAAATCCTCCATCGCCGGGTAAAGATATTCCTCGATGGTTTTTTGCAGGCGATGAATTTCGTCAATAAACAGCACGTCGCCCTCTTCGAGGTTCGTGAGCAGGCCCGCGAGATCCCCGGCCTTTTCAATCGTCGGGCCGCTGGTGGATTTGAGGTTCGCGCCCATCGCCTTGGCGAGGATGTTGGCGAGCGTGGTCTTGCCGAGGCCCGGCGGGCCGTTGAGCAAAATATGGTCGAGCGGCTCCTTCCGTTTTTTGGCGGCGGCCACGGCGATTTCCAGCCGCTCCTTGACCTTGGGCTGGCCGGTGAATTCGGAAAACAGCGAGGGGCGCAGCGTCATTTCCAACGCCACGTCCGGTTTGTTCAGATTGGAAACTGCGCGTTCGGACATCAGGAAAAGATTGCGGCAGGCCGCGCGCAGCGGCAAGCATGGTATTTACAAAAATCGAAACAGGTATAAGGTGGCAGCGAAACCAATGCCACGGAAGTTTTCAACGACGGGTTTGCGCCTGGCGACCTGCAGCATCCGCCGGCCGACGGGGAGATTTTTCTTCATGGGCGCGTTCACGCTGGTTGAATTGCTGGTGGCCATCGCGGTCATCGCCATTCTGGCAGCCTTGCTTTTGCCGGCGCTGGCCGGCGCCAAGATGCAGGCGGCCCGCATCCAGTGTGTCAGCAATGAGAAACAACTGATCCTGGCCTGGACGATTTATTCCACCGACAACAATGAAAATCTGGTCTCGAACGGAGGCGATACGGCCACGACCTCCACGCACGCGCATTTATGGGTTCAAGGCGGCAACCACGGTTCCGCCGACACCCTGACCAACAAGCTGTATCTGACGGGCGCGAATTTTGCGCTGTTCGCCAGAAGCCTCCCAACCGAGCGGGTTTACAAATGTCCGGCGGATTTGTCCACTTGGCCGCTGTGGACATCGAAATTAACCTACGTCACCGAATTGCGCAGCTATGCCATGAACTGTTATCTCGGAACCGCAGGCGCAGGCGTCATTGCTCCGATCAGCATGAACTCCGCCTACAAGGTTTACACGAAATCCTCACAGTTCGGGGCGGACTCGCCGGTCAACCGCTTTGTGTTCATGGATGTCAATCCGGCCAGCATCTGCACGCCCGCCTTCGGTGTGGACATGAGCCTGCAAACCTGGATTCATTATCCTTCCGACCTGCATCGGAAGGGGGGCGTGCTGGCCTTTGCCGACGGCCATGTGGAACACCACCTCTGGGAGGATGCCCGAACCATGTTGCACCTCGCGGACGGAGCGGCCTATATCCCGCACGGCATTTCCTCGTCCGCCAATCCCGATTTGAGCTGGATCGCGGAGCGCACAACTTCAAAAAAATAGTCCGACGACGAAATGATTTTGGAATGCGCGCTGGCGGCGGAGACGGATTACATCGTGAGCGGCGACAAAAGGCATTTGCTGCCGCTCCGGCAATTTCGCGGAATCCCGATTGTCAGCCCGTCGGATTTTCTGCGCCGACTTTGAACCGGTCCGGGCGCGAAGTAAATTTTAACCGCAGAGACGCAGAGGCGCGGAGCAAATTGAATCAATGGAGGTTTTTTAAATTTTGCTACGGCGTTTTGGAACGCCGTAGGCGCGGCATATTTGTAGAATCAGAGTTAAAACGAACCAAGCTCCGTAGGAGCGAAATCGTCTGGGAATATGCCGCTCCTACGGAGCTTGAGATGCTGTTTGGTTTGGGTGCTGCAAAGATTTCGCGCCTACGGCGCTTGAAGTTTGCTTTCAAGAACGTGAGCCGGGAGGATATTCGTGCCGAGCGAGCAAATCGGAGCTTCACCAATCTTTCCAATTGTGTAAGTGCCACCAGCATGACATATCGGCGTGAAGTTCGGCATCAGAGTCGCTGGAATATCATTTGTCAGTTGAGCCATTGTTACAACTTCACCGTTTGTCGCGTTGTGTTCTAGTGCCCACTGTTTTTTTGCGTTGTCAATCATTCGAAGATTCAGGATGCAGCCATTTGCGAAAGAAACGCGGTATCCTTCTGGAACGTTGTTTGTAACAGATGTTGCTGGAACAACCGGAGGCTTGTTTTTTACTGTCTGGCAGCCCATCAGAAAAAAAACCGCCAGAATTCCAACCATTTTCACAACAGAAAATATATGTCGGAAATTATCCATAGCTATGCAGTTTACCTTCTCCGACCCGGCGCGAAGTGGTAGCCGCCATGGACACGCGCGCCGCGGGCTTTGCCGGGAAAACCCTTCGGCTGGCCGGGTTTTCCTTCCTCGAAGAGCATGGTGTATTTGTAGTCGAAATTTTCCAGCTTCACGCGCGGGATTTTCTGGCTGATGAAGCGTTCGATGGCGAAGACGTGGCTGGAATCCTCGGCGGTCATGATGGTGAAGGCGTCGCCGCTGTGTTCCGCGCGGCCGGTGCGGCCGATGCGGTGGATGTAATCCTCCGGATGCTGCGGCACGTCGTAGTTGATGACGTGGCTCACCTCCGCGATGTCGAGTCCGCGCGCCGCGATGTCCGTGGCGACGAGCGCTTCGAACTTGCCGTCGCGGAAACCGCGCAGGGCCTGCTCGCGTTCGCGCTGGGTGCGGTTCGAGTGCAGCACGGCCACGGCGTGATTGGCGCGCTTGAGCAGGCCGGCGATGCGATCCGCGCCGTGCTTCGTCCGGCAGAAGATGAGCACCGAGTTGTAATTCACGCGCTCAAGCAACTGGAGCAGCAGATCGGATTTCTGGGAATCGGAAACGGGGTAAATGACGTGCTTCACCGTCTCGGCGGGCGTCCGGCGCGCGCCGATCTCAATTGTCTGGGGATTTTGCATCGCCCATTTGATGAGCGTTTCGATTTGTGGAGGAATGGTCGCGGAAAACAACGCGGTGTGACGCTGACGCGGACATTTGTCCAAAATCCGGCGCACGTCCGGCAGAAATCCCATGTCGAGCATCCGGTCAGCCTCGTCGAGCACGAGGAATTGGATCTTGTCCAACCGCACCGTGCCTTTTTCCAAATGATCGAGCAATCGTCCCGGCGTAGCCATGACGATGTCCGTTCCCGCGCGTAATTCGTCCGTCTGCCGGCCATAGCCGACGCCGCCATAAACGACGGTGGTTCTCAAATTGGTGAAGCGCGCGTAATCGTGAATGGCGGTCTCCACTTGCGCGGCGAGTTCGCGCGTGGGTTCGAGGATGAGCGCGCGCGGGCCGGGCGCGTGCTGGCCGAGCTTCGAGAGGATGGGCAGGGCGAACGCGGCGGTCTTGCCGGTGCCGGTCTGCGCGCTGCCGATGACGTCGTGTCCGGCGAGCACGAGCGGGATGGCGCGAAGCTGGATGGGCGTCGGTTCGACGTAACCCATCGCCTTGACGCCGTCCACAACTGTTGGCGAGAGACCTAATTTGCTAAAAGCCATGCGTCAATTTATCAGAACGGTGGATTAAAGAAAGGAATGAATTGAGGACAAAAAATCGGAGTGACGAGTTCCACGAGTCCCACATATAAAAGTGAAAGTTAGGGTCTCGCAGAGCTCGCCCCTCCGAAAAAATCACGCCGCCGGCTTGTCCGTTTCGCCAGCCGGTGCAGTTTCAACAACAGGCGCAGGCTCGGCTGCGGAAGAAATTGCTTCGCTGGACACCGGAGCTTCAATCGCCGGTGCGGCCTCTCCAGCCGGAGCCGGAGTGTCCACCGCAGGTTCCGCAACTGTTTCAGCAGGCGCGGAAATTTCCGCAGCGGATTCAACGGCGCCTTCCGCTGGCGGCACAGTTTCAGTGGTCGCGGCAGCTTCGCCCTCCGCAGCCGGTTTTTCTTCGGTCTTCTTTTTCTCCGGTTTTACCGGCCGGGGCAGAGGCTTTTTGGCGGTGTCCATCCGGCCATCGGCAAATTCCAAAACGTGGCCCTGATGAATCAGCCAGTGCAAATCCGCAATCAACGCGTTTTGTTCCGGCGTCGGCTCGGCAGATTTTTGTTCCTCCGCCTTCACCTCGATGACCGCCGGCGATGGCGCGAGCGTCTCGATCATTTTCCGGCGCGTGCATTTCGGGTTCGTGTTGATGAAGCCGATGATGCTCTTGATGCTTTCCGAAACCGGCGTGGTTTCGAGGTCAAGAAATTGCGGGCGCGCGACGCCGACGTGCGTGACGGTCTTGTTGACCTTGAAGAACTGGAGGCCGAGCCCGGCGAACATCTGGCTCAATTTCGTCGCCAGTTGCAGCGGAAAATAGCATTGCCGCTCCCAGTCGTTCCGCACGAGGCTCTGCAGCTCGCGGCTGCGCAGGCTGCGGCTCGGCACGCCGGCGACCGTGTGCGACTCGACGGACTTGATGATCGTGTCCTTGTGGACGGCGCGGAAATGTTTCTCGACTTCCTCGATGCTCGCGAGTTTGAGCGGTTCCGGCACGTTCAGCACGGTGTATTCGGTCTTGAAGCTCTGCTCCTCGACCCACTTTTTGACGACCGCCTCGTCCTTCACGATTTTCACGCGAGACTTGAACACGTCGAATGGCATCCGGGAAAACCGCTCGGTGTGCAGCTTGCGCAACTGGTTCTGGTAATCGTGATGGTTCGGCGGGCCGAGAATGACGCCGCTCAAGCCGCATTGCGCGACGAACGTGTATCGGCCCTTCGGCGGCTCGATGGCCGTGCGTTCAGCCTGGTAAAAGGTGGCGAAATGATTTTTCAGGACGTGCGCGACGGCCTCATCCTCGCTCAACCACGGCGTCTCGTCGAGCGCGCAAACAAACAGCGACTGCGCGATTGCGCCGTCGGGCTTTTTCTGAACGGTGAGCTGGACGGTGTAACGCTCCGGCTTCTGCAAGATGAGCCGCGCGATGTCGAACAGCGGATACGCGCGACCGGTCATCTTGATCTGGCGCGCGAGCGACTCGACGCCGTTTTCATCCGGCAAAAATGTGACGCCGATTTCCGGCAGCGGCGCGGGTGGTTCGCGGCGTTCCGGCTCACGGCGATCGTCGCGGCGGCCAAATCCCCTTTTGCGGTCGCCGAACTTGGAACCGCCGCGAGGCGGGCCGCCACGGCGTTCACCGCCGCCGCCAAAACCACCACCGCCGCCTTCGCGGCGCGGGCTGCGGCGTTCACCGGGTTTGCCGCTGAATTGGCGTTCGGGCTTCACGCCCTCGTTGCCGGTGAATTTGTCAAAACGGTTGGCCTCGGTTTTTCCCTGCGCCCACGCAGGTTGAAACAGCTTTTCAAGGTCAAGGCCGAGATCGGAAACAGTGTTCATGTAAAATCAAATCAAACGCCCCGCCACGCGGAGACGAGAATTAATCATAGCATGGAACGGCGCGGCATGGAAAGCAAGCGCATCGTCAGGACATTTTGCGGCTGTGCCCGCGACATTTAATTCTTTGTGCCTTTGTTCCGCGCGGTTAAAGTCGTCGACACAGCCAAATGAAAACTTTGGACGACTGTTTTGGCCGCAAGGTTCGGCTCACCGATGAGCGGCTGGCTCATATTCTGGAACACCCGGAAATGAAGGGGATGGCGGCGGAAGTGGAGCGGGTGCTGCGCCAGCCAGAGTTTGTGCGTCGGTCGCAAACGGACAAAACGGTGCGGTTGTTTTACGAATTCTACGCGCAGACAATTGTGGGTGGCAAATGGCTGTGCGTTGTGGTTAAATATGAGGAGAACGATGCGTTTGTGGTCACGGCTTATCTGACTGACAAACCGAAAGCCGGAGAAAATTTATGGCCGACAAAGTGAAAATCTGGTTCGACGCGGAAGCCGATTTCCTCGAAGTGAGGTTTTCGAGTGCCGCCGGTCACATGAAGCAAACCCGGCACGATGCGGTGATGGAACGCGTGGACGCGAAGGGCCGGGTCATCGGCTTTAGCGTTCTGGGCGTCAGCCGTTTCAAAAAGGACAAGCCGTTGGAGGCGGATTTGGCGGCGGCTTGACACGCCAAATTCTGCCGTCTCTGATTGTTTCGTTGTTGATTTAACTGGCAACCGGTGCAATGGCCCGTTTGGCGAGGATGGCGTCCACGATTTTTTTGGCCAGCACGGGTTTTTCGACCATCGCCTTTTGCGCGGCTTCCTTGCCCTGGCCGATCAGTTCGCCCTCGAATTGCAGCCACGCGCCTTTTTTGTCCACGACGCCGTGCGCGATTCCCACTTCAAGAATGCTGCCTTCCTTGTTGATGCCGTGATTGTAAATGATGTCGAACTCGGCCTCGGCAAACGGCGGCGCGACCTTGTTCTTCACCACCTTGACCCGGACATGATTGCCGATGGCGTTGCCGGCGTCGTCCTTGAGCGTGTCCTTGCGGCGGATGTCGAGGCGGACGCTCGCGTAAAATTTTAGCGCCTTGCCGCCGGGCGTGGTTTCGGGATTGCCAAACATCACGCCGACTTTTTCGCGCAACTGGTTCGTGAAAATGCAGGTCGTCTTGGACTTGCCCAAAATCGCCGTGAGTTTGCGAAGCGCCTGGCTCATCAACCGCGCCTGCATGCCCATCGTGGCCATGCCCATCTCGCCTTCAAGCTCGGCCTTCGGCACCAGCGCGGCGACGGAGTCAATGACGACGACATCCAGCGCATTCGACCGCGCGAGCGTTTCGCAAATGGTCAGCGCCTCCTCGCCGGAATCCGGCTGCGACACGAGCAAATCGTCCAGGTTCACACCCAATTTTTTTGCGTAGCCGGGGTCGAGCGCGTGCTCGGCATCAATGAACGCCGCCAGTCCGCCGGCCTTTTGCGCGTTGGCGATGACGTGGAGCATGAGGGTGGTTTTGCCGGACGATTCCGGCCCGAAAATTTCCACGACGCGGCCGCGGGGAATTCCGCCAACGCCCAGCGCCAGGTCCAGCGCGAGCGAGCCTGTCGGAATTACATCAATTTTGACCAGCGCCCGCGCATCGCCGAGGCGCATGATACTGCCTTCGCCGTAACTTTTGGTGATGGAGGAAATGGCGGCTTCGAGTTCGCGGGCGTGTGACGCGGTGGCCTTGGCATCCTTGGTTTCGGCGGCATTCTTTTCGGTGATTTTCGGCGGCATAAATTTTGAAAATGATTGTTTATCTTCTGGCAAGCGACGTTAGTGAATCGGCGCAAGATAGTCAAACGTTGGCTGACCCAAATGACAGGATTGTCATGCACGCTTCAGCGGATGTTCATTTGCATTTTGTTAAATGGCGTGTCTGAGTTTTCAAAACAAAAAAAACGAACCATTATGAAAATCAAAATGATTGTCTGTTCCGCGCTGGCGGCGTTCCTGTTGGCGGGTTGTGCCACGGAGAACCAAGCCAAGCTCATGGCCGAGGCGAAAATCAGCAAGGAAACCGCCCAGCAAACCGCGCTGGCCAAAGTGCCCAACGGCACGATCAAGGAAGCGGAAATTGAAAAGGAAAAAGGCAAGTTGCAGTGGTCGTTTGACGTCACCACGTCGGACACCAAGGACATCACGGAAGTGAATGTTGACGCCATGACCGGCGACGTGATTTCCGTGGAAAAGGAATCCGCCGAAAGCGAGTCGAAGGAGGCCGCGGGCAAAAAAGATAAAAAGGGCGCGGACAAGGATTAATTCCCGGTTCCGCCAAAGTTGCGAAGGCGGGACGTCGTAAAATGTTCCGCCTTTGTTTGTTGACGCCGCAGCGGCAGCACGCAAATGTTCCGTTCCCGGGAACATTCAAGATTTTGGTTCACGGCAGGGAAAACAATCTGTTTATGAAAACGCAAATGGGTTTTTCAATTTTAATCGCGGCAAGCACGCTGGCCTTGGCCGGCTGCGCGAGCACTGATTCAAATCACAGCGCGCAAATGGAATTGCCGAAATTTTCGCATCCGCGCGAAATCACAAATCCGTATCTGCCGCTCGCGTCGCTGAAACAGGACATTTTGAAAAACGAAAACGAGCGGGTCGAACGGACGGCAAGGCCGGAAATCCGCAAAACATTTCAGGTCGGCGGGCATACGGTCGAGGCGCTCACGGTGGAAGACCGTGAATTCAACGCAAGCGGCGAGTTGATTGAGGCGACGCGGGATTATTTCGCGCAGGACGACGCCGGCAACGTTTATTACATGGGTGAAGATGTGGACGAATACAGTCATGGAAAAATCACCGGCCACAGCGGCGCGTGGCTGTTCGGCAAGGACACACAACGGCTCGGCCTGCTGATGCCCGCGCATCCGAAAGTCGGCGACAAATTCAAATCCGAGGATGCCCCGCCCATCACCTGGGAGGCGGATGAAGTCATTTCGCTTTCGGAAACTGCATCGGTTCCGGCGGGAACTTTTCAAAATTGCCTGAAAATCAAGGAAAACGCCAGCGATGGTGACACGGAATGCAAACTTTACGCGCCGGGCGTGGGCTGTGTGGACGAAATTGAAGGCAAATCTCCGTTGCCGCTGAAATCGCACTCGACGAATTGAACGCGGGCGGTTCTAATTTTTCCATGCGCGTGCTCGTTGTTGAAGACGAAAAAAAGACGGCGTCATTTGTCCGCAAGGCGTTGCAGGCCGAAGGCTTCGCCGTGGATGTCTGCCACAACGGCGATGACGCGCTGGCTGCGGCACGGACCACGCCCTTCGACGGCATCGTGCTCGACATCATGCTGCCGGGCCGCGACGGCTTGAGCGTGCTGCGCCAGTTGCGCGAGCGTAAAAATACCACGCCCGTCCTGCTCCTCTCCGCGCGCGGCGAAGTCAATGAACGCGTCGAGGGATTGAATGCCGGCGCGGACGATTATCTGCCGAAGCCGTTTGAACTCGTTGAGTTAGTCGCCCGTGTTCGCGCCCTGACGCGCCGCGGCGGCGAAAACAAATCCACCGTGCTGCGCGTCGCGGATTTGACGCTGGACACGCTGACGCGCCAGGCGCAGCGCGGCGAAACGAGCATTGAACTGACCGCGCGCGAATATCGGCTGCTGGAATTTCTCATGCGCTCGGCGGGCCGGTTGTGCGGACGCATGATGATTCTCGAAAAAGTCTGGGATTACGATTTCGACCCCGGCACGAACCTCGTGGACGTTTATATCCGGCGGCTGCGTGAAAAAATTGACGCGAACTTTGAATCCAAGCTGCTCCACACCGTTCGCGGCGCAGGCTACGTGCTCAAGGACACGCCATGACCATTCGCACACGCCTGACTTTGTGGTATGCGGGCATTTTGGCCGCGTCCCTGCTTGTGATTGGCTACGGCACATATCGGGAAATTGACGAACAACTGCGCCGTGACCATCGCAAGGAGCCGATGGAGCACGCGATTGATGAAACCAGCGAACTGGTTTTGCAAGTCGGCCTGCCCGCGGTCTTGCTGGGGTTGCTCGGAGGATGGTGGCTCACCCGCCGGGCGCTGGGGCCGGTGAAAAAACTGACCGACGCCGCCACCAAAATCCACGAGCGCAACCTGCGCGACCCGCTGCCGCGCACCAGCAACGGCGACGAATTGGACCAGCTCACGAAGGTTTTCAACGACTCGCTTGCGCGGCTGGACGATTCGTTCAAGCGCGTCCACGAGTTCACCCTTCACGCCTCGCATGAACTCAAGACGCCGCTCACGGTCATGTGCGGCGAGGCGGAAATCGCGTCGCGAGACGAATCGCTCCCGTCCGCCGAACGCGAGCGCGCCGCCAGCCAGCTTGACGAATTGCGACGCCTTGCCCGCATCGTGGACGGACTGACGTTGCTGGCCAAGGCCGATGCGGGACAAATCACGCTGGCCATGGAACCGGTGAGGCTGGATGAACTCGTGCGGGACAATTTTGCCGATGCGCAGATTCTCGCCGAGCCGCAGGGCATCAAGGTCGAATTGGAATCTTGCGAGGAAATCACCGTGCGCGCCGACCGGCACCGGCTGCGCCAGTTGCTGCTGAACCTTGCCGATAACGCCGTCAAATACAACCAGCCCCAAGGCAGGGTGACGATGAATTTGCGCCGCGCAGACAACATGGCTGAATTCACCATTGCCAACACCGGACAGGGGATTCCGCCGGAAATGTTGCCGCGTGTTTTCGACCGGTTTTTCCGCGGCGATCCGGCGCACAGCCAGACGGTGGATGGTTGTGGTCTGGGTTTAAGCATTGCGCAATGGATTGTTTCCGCGCATAACGGAACGATTAAGATCGAATCGGCAACGATGAAACCAACGATCGTCACCGTTCGTCTGCCTCTGGACACAAAATAAATGAAACATCCAACATTCAACATCCAACAACGAACATCCAATTTTGAGAGGGTGAAGCATTTGGAGTTCGTTGGGCGTTGGATGTTCGATGTTCGATGTTGGATTTTCCTTGCTCCAATTCTTGCTGTCGCCGGTTGCGCCACGTTTCACTCGCAGCCGGTTTCGCCGGAGAAAACCGCCGCCGCCTTCGACGCGCGGTCACTCAACGACGAAAATTTGCGCACATTCCTGGAAACGAATCACGTCACCGGCGACTGGCCGCGTAATTCGTGGGACTTAAATGCGCTCACGCTCGCCGCATTTTATTACCAGCCGGCGCTGGCCGAGGCGCGGGCGCAATGGGCGGCGGTGGAAGCGACAAAAATCACGGCCGGCGAACGGCCCAACCCAACCGTCGGCTTCACGCCCACTTACGACACCACCGCGCCGCCGCCGTGGATTCTCGGCGTGACGTGGGACATCCCGATTGAGACCGCCGGCAAACGCGGCAAGCGCATCGCGCAGGCCAACCATCTTTCCGAAGCCGCGCGGTGGGACTTTGTCGGCGCCGCCTGGCAGACGCGCAGTCATGTCCGTGCGGCGCTGCTCAATCTTTACGCCGCGCGCGAAACCGAATCACTGCTCACGCGGCAGGAAGCAGCGCAAAGCAACGTCGTCCGATTGCTCGAAGGCCAGTTCGCCGTCGGCGCGGTATCCAGTTACGAAATCACACAGGCGCGCGTCACGCTGGGAACCACGCGGCTGGCCCGGCAGGACGCCACCGGCCAGTCCGCCCAAGCGCGCGTGCAACTGGCTGGCGCGCTCGGCCTTCCGTTACGCGCGCTGGATGGCGTGAGATTTTCGTTCGACGGGCTGAACCAATTTCCGCACGACCTGACCGCGCCGGAGGTTCGGCGCGACGCGATCTTGAACCGCGCCGACGTGCGCGGCGCGCTGGCCGATTACGCCGCCAGCCAGTCCGCGCTCCAGCTTGAAATCGCCAAACAATATCCCGACCTGCACCTCGGCCCCGGCTACGAACTCGATCAAACGGACAACAAATGGTCGCTCGGCGTTTCGTTGGATTTGCCGGTTCTGAATCACAACCAGGGGCCGGTCGCCGAGGCGAAGGCGAACCGGGCCGCCGCCGCCGCGCATTTTCTGACGGTGCAAACCACCGCCATCGCTGAAATTGACAGCGCGCTGGCCGGTTACGACGCGGCGTTGAAAAAATCGGCGACGGCGAAAACGCTGCTGGATGATTTGCAGAAGCAACTGAACTCCGTCCATGCGCAGGCGCAGGCGGGCGAGGTGGAGCCGTTGACGCTGGCAAACGCCGAAGCCGAATACGCCACCGGCGCACAAAGCCAGCTCGAAGCGCTGGTCAAAGCGCAGGAGGCGCTCGGCCAGTTGGAGGACGCCGTCCAAAGTCCGTTGACGCTGGCGCCGGACACGATTCGCGCCGCGGAAAATAATTCATCCGAAACTCCCAACCATCCTTCCAAATGAGTCGAAAACAAATCATCACGGGCATTGTCGTCGTGGCCGCGGGGCTGGGCGTCGTTGCGCTCATCAAACACGGTCCGGAGGCCGCGACCGACGAAGAGGCGACGCCGAGCGTCGTCACGGTTCAAGTCGTCGCGCTCACAAACGTCACGCTGCATCGCTACGTTGAAGGCTATGGCACGGTTGAACCCGCGCCGGCCACGCCGGAGCAACCGGCCGCTGGTGCGATGCTGGCCGCGCCGGTCGCGGGCGTCGTCGCCAAGGTCAACGTCGTCGCCGGCCAGCAGGTCAACAAAGGCGACGTGCTCGTGGCCTTGAATTCGGGCGCGGTGACGGCGGATTATGCGGAACAGGCGGCGGCGCGGCAGGAGAAATTATACGCGCAGCAAAACACCTCGTTGAAGAATCTGCAGGACGCCGAAGCGCAACTGGCCTCGCTGCGCGTCATCGCGCCGCTGTCCGGCACCGTCACGCGGCTGAACGTCAAGCCCGGCGAGTCAGTGGACGTGAACATAGCCGTGGCCGAGGTGATTGATTTGAACCGGCTCGCGGTGAGCGCGGCCATTCCGGCGGCGGAGGCGAATGATTTGAAAATCGGCGAGGAAGTGCAAATCAGTGGAACAGGCTTCCAGCCTGTTAACGGGCAGGATGCCCGTTCCACTACGGCCACGCTGTCGTTTGTCAGCCCGGCGGTGGACACGAGCAGCGGCACGGTTTTGGCGCGCGCGACGCTGGCGGCGGGAAGTGGATTGCGGCCCGGACAATTTGTCCAGTTGCGCGTGGTCACTGCGATTCACACCAACTGCCTTGCCGCGCCGAGTGAAAGCATCGTGACGGACGAAAGCGGCCACAGCGTCATCGCGCTGGTCAAGGGCGATGAGGCGATGCAGACGCCGGTGCAAACGGATTTGCGCGAGGACGGCTGGGTGGAAATTTCCGCGACCGGACTCAAGCCCGGCGATTCCGTGGTGACGATTGGCGCTTATGGGTTGCCGGAGAAAACCAAAATCCGCGTGCTGGGTGCGATAACCGACGAAGCCGCGTCAACCAATTCGACTCCCGCGAAATGAAGCCTGACGCCACTTCGTTTTTAGGCCGGTTCGCCACGCGACACGCGCTGTCCATTACGTTCATCGCGGTGGCGTTGTGTCTGGCGGGTGTTTTGTCGGCGCTGCGGATGCCGTCGTCGGTGTTCCCGCAGACCAATTTCCCGCGAGTCGTCATCCTCGTGGACAACGGCATCATGCCCACCGACGAAATGATGGCAACCGTCACGCGGCCCATCGAGGAGGCGATGAAAGACATTCCGGGCGCGGTTTCCGTGCGCTCGGCGACCAAGCGCGGCTCGGCGCAGATCAATGTCTTTTTCAACTGGCACGTGGACATGTCGCAGTCGGAATTGTATGTGCTGGGCCGGCTCTCGCAAATCCGCAGCGACCTGCCCGCGACCGCCGCCACGGATGTTGAGCGCGTCACCTTCTCGGCGTTTCCCATCATCGGCATCAGCCTCACCAGTTCCAATCGCGACATCATGGATCTGTGGGAGACGGCGAATTACCAGTTGAAGCCGCTCTTCCTGCAAATCCCCGGCGTGGCGAAGGTGGAACTCACCGGTGGCCACGTGCCGGAATATCACGTCGTCGTGGACCCGCTGAAATTGCAGGCCGCCGGACTCGGTTTGCAGGACGTGGGCGACGCGCTGGCGAAAAATAACCTCGTCGCGCCCGCGGGCATGATCGAGGAAAATTATCACCTTTACCTCACGACGGTGGACGGGCGCGCGCATTCGCCGGAAGACATCGGGAATGTGGTGATTGCCGTTCGCGGCGGGCATCCGATTTGCATCCGGGACGTGGCGCGTGTCGAGCGCGGGCCGGCGCCGGCCTTCACCGTCGTCACCGCGCAGGGCCGCAACGCCGTTTTGCTCAACGTCCAAAGCCAGCCGGACGGCAGCACGATGGATATTGCCAAGGCATTGCAGGCGCAATTGCAACAACTCCGGCAGGAACTGCCGCCGGACATGCACCTTGGATTTTTCTACGACCAGTCGCAATTCGTCCGCGACTCCGTGGGCAGCGTCTGGGACGCCATCCTGTTCGGCCTCATCCTGTCGGTGCTCATCCTTTATTTCTTCCTGAAAAACTGGGGCAGTGTTTGGACCGCCATCGTCACCATTCCCATCACGGTGTTGATCACGTTCGTCGCCATGAAACTGGCGAACATGAGCTTCAACATGATGACACTCGGCGGCATCGCGGCGTCCATCGGCCTCATCATTGACAACGCCATCGTCGTCGTTGAGGCGATGTGTGTGAAAATTGCGGCGGGCCGGCCGCGGCTGGCGGGAATCCAGGAGGCCATCGGCGAAATTTTATATCCGCTCATCGGTTCGACGCTGACGCCAGTGGTGGTATTCATTCCACTCGCGTTCTTGACTGGCGTCGCTGGAGTGTTTTTCCGGGAGCTGGCGCTGACGATGGTCGTGTCGCTGCTCGCGTCGCTGGTTCTGGCACTGACGCTCACGCCGTCGCTGGCCGCATGGTTCATACGCGACCGCGAAAAAATGGAGCACGGCCACGCGCCCAAGAGTCTGGAAGGCGGATTTTTGCTGACACGCGTCATCCGGATTTACGAAAGCTCCTTGCGCATGGCATTGCGGCATTGCTGGCTGACCATGCTGGCGTGCGGACTGGTCTTTGCCGCCAGTGTGGGCATTTACCGGCAACTGAATTCCGATTTCCTGCCCGATTTTGACGAGGGCGGTTTTGTCATTGATTACTGGTCGCCGCCGGGCACGAGTCTCACCGAAACGTCGCGCATTCTCAACGAGGCGGAGGACATCTTGCGCGCCAACCCGGATGTCGAGGGCTATTCCCGGCGGCTCGGCGCGGAAATGGGCATGTTCATCACCGAGCCATATCGCGGCGACTTCGCGGTCAAACTCAAGGCTGACCGCCAGCACACGACGGAGGAGGTCATCGCGGAACTCCGGCACAAATTCGCCGAACGGTTCCCGATGGTGCGCTGGGAATATCCCGGGATTCTCACCGACGTCATCGGCGATTTGCAACTGACGCCCGACCCGATTGAAATCAAATTGTTCTCGCCGGACCTGAAATGGCTCCAGCAAACCGCGCCGCGTGTGAAAGAACAAATCGGGAAAGTTTCCGGCGTCGTGGACACGTTCGACGGCCTGACGGAAACCGGGCCTTCAATCAACCTGCGTGTCCGCCCCGCCGAGGCCGAGCGGTTCGGGCTGACCGCGCAGGACATCGCCGGGGCCGCGAACACGGCGTTGCTCGGCCAAGTCGCCTCCTCCATGCTCGAAGGCGACCGCGTGGTCAACATCCGCGTGCTGGATGAGCCGTCGAGTGTCAACGGCGTCGCTGCGCTGCGCGAATTGCCAATCCGCACTTCCACCGGCGCCGTCGTTCGGCTGAATCAAGTCGCCGACGTGAGTGTGGAACCCAGCCAGGTCGAGCTGGTCCGCGACGATTTGCGTCAGGACATCATCGTTTCCGCGCGGCTCGAAGGCCGTGACTTGGGCAGCGCGATGCGCGAAATCCAGGACAAATTGAGCCAGGACAAATGGCTGCCGCCCGGCACGGTCGAATATGGCGGGCTTTACCAGCAGCAGCAGGAATCCTTCCGCAACCTCATGGTCGTTCTGCTCGCCGCCATCCTGCTCGTGTTCACCGTGCTGCTGATTGAATTCCGCTCCTTCAACGAGCCGGTGGCGATTGTCTTCGGCTCCGTGCTGGCGATGTTTGGGACGGTCGCCGCATTGTGGCTCACGGGAATCACGCTGAACATCGTTTCATTCCTCGGCGCGATCATCGGCGTCGGCATCGTGGCCAAGAACGGCATCCTGATGCTCGACTTCGTGCAGCAACTCGAGGCGGGCGGCGCGGAACTGGTGGATGCGCTGGTGCGCTCCGGCCACCGCCGTCTGCGACCGGTGCTGATGACCTCGTTGGCCGCCGCGCTGGGCATGTTGCCGCTGGCCTACGGCATTGGCGCGGGCGCGGACATGCTGCGACCGCTGGCTATCGCCGTCATCGGCGCGCTGTGCATCTCCGTGCTGCTGTCGCTCGTCGCGACGCCGGTGGCCTATTACATTTTGCGCTCGTTCAAGAAAGTCACGCCGCCGAAATAAGATTGACCGCGCGCCGGTCTTTGGTTTAATGTCCGGCACCGCAGCGGAAGGGTGGCTGAATGGTTGAAGGCACCTCACTCGAAATTGAGAAACGCACTTTTGCACATTTCCTCACACCTCTGAAAGCCTCATCAACATTGAGTGTTCTGACTTTCACCGTCCTCAAAAATCATCCCAAATCTGCCCAAAAAACACATTCAGTATCAGATGCCAGTATCAGATTGCGTCTAGAGCATTTTAAATAAAACAATAGCCACAAGAGGCAAACCAGTTGATGGCGTCTTGAGCGGTGACCGTTTGGAGGGCCAAGCCGATGGCCTCAATCAAAGCGGTCTGGGTTCTGGCTTCGGCGCCCCGCAGGAAGTTTTTGACCTTG
>Ga0265337_1000614_pt1 | contig 18832 bp, 9 predicted proteins | sample 42122metaG_FD_192441 | JGI IMG/M metagenome (GOLD analysis project Ga0265337, IMG submission 192441) | Rhizosphere microbial communities from Carex aquatilis grown in University of Washington, Seatle, WA, United States - 4-21-22 metaG | ecosystem: Host-associated > Plants > Roots > Rhizosphere >... | reverse complement strand
CGCTCAGGCCGACGGCCGGCAAGCCGTCGCCCATCGTCGACGCCGGCCACGACGATGCGACCACCCAGATGGACGCACGGAGTGACGCGCCGAGCCGGGATGCTCGCGTCGATGCCCGGCCCGAACCGGACGCCGCCCGCGATGCCGCTCCCGAGACCGGGGACGGGGCAGCGACCGATGCTCGCCCCGACGCCCCGTCCTCGTCGTGCCACGACGGCAAGAAGGACGGCGACGAGACGGACTCGGATTGTGGCGGCGCGGCGTGCGCGGCGTGCGCGGCGGGTCGCGGCTGCCTCTTCGGCGGAGATTGCGCGAGCGGCGTCTGCGGCTCGAACGGCATTTGTCAGACTCCGACGTGCGTCGACGGGGTAAAAAACGGCAGCGAAGTGGGCGTGGACTGTGGCGGCCCGTGCCCGCGCTGCAACGCGGGGCAGCCGTGCACGTCTCTCCTCGACTGTTCGGCGAACGTCTGCGAGGAAGATCTCTGTCGCGGCGCGGCCTGCGGTAACGGCGTCCGCGACGGTGCCGAGACCGACGTGGACTGCGGCGGCCCGCTCTGCGGCCGTTGCGCGGCGGGGCTCCAGTGCGGCGCCTCGACCGACTGTCGCGACGGCCCTTGCCTCGGCGGGAAATGCCGGTCCCCGTCGTGCAACGACCGCGCCCGGGACGGCACCGAGACGGACGTCGATTGCGGCGGGAACTGCGGCCCGTGCGCGGCAGGCCTCGGGTGCACGTGGGACGGCGATTGCGCGTCGAGCTCCTGTGTCGCCGGTCGCTGCGTCGCCCCGAGCTGTACCGATTTGCGCCGGAACGGCAGCGAAACCGACGTGGATTGCGGCGGCACCGATTGCCCCGCCTGCGCAGACGACCAGACGTGCTCCGTTGCCGGCGATTGTCGCGGGGCGCACTGCTCGAACGGGACGTGTCGCTCGGCCGCCTGCGCGGACGGTGCGAAGGGCGGCACCGAGACCGACGTCGACTGCGGCGGATCGTGTCCTCCGTGCGCGTCGGACGCGCACTGTGCGGTCGCGGCAGATTGCGCGTCGAAGGTGTGCAGCGGGCACACGTGCACCGCGCCGTCTTGCTCCGACGGTGTCGCGAACGGCCCGGAGACGGACGTCGATTGCGGTGGCACGTGCGGGTCGTGCGCAATTGGACGGAGCTGTCGCATCAACGCCGACTGCGCGTCTCGCGTCTGCACGGGTTCGTGCGTCGCGCCCTCGTGCACCGATCACGTGAGGAACGGCTCGGAGACCGACGTCGATTGCGGCGGCGCCGATTGCCCGCGTTGCGCGCGCACCGAGCGCTGCGCGAGCCCGAGTGATTGCGAGAGCGGATCGTGCTCGCAAGGTACGTGCCGCTGAACGCGGCGAGGTCGGCCTGAGGTCGCCACCGCGAACTTCGCGACGAAGATACGGCCGTCACGCCGTTGAGATTTGTTGCATTGGCTCGAGACTCCGCTGAAAGTAGAGGTGTGCGTCGGGAAGAGCAGTTCTTTGGTCGCCTGGTGAGCGCCGCGGCGTTCGCCGTGCTGGTCCTGGGCACCTCCGGCGCGAGCGCGCAAAACGCCGGCGGCTCGTCCAGCCCCGCGCCGAGCGCCTCTGCGACGGCCGCGCCGAGCGCGGGTCCGGCGGTGAAACCGCGGACCGCGCGCGCCTCCGCGAGCGCGGCGTCTTCGGCGTCGGGCGCCGTCGCCGGGTCGGCGAGCGCGGCTCCGGAGACGGCGCCGTCGGCCAGAGAAGCGGCCATCCCGGTGGCCGCATCGGCGGAGCCGGAACCGGTGCCGGCGAGCGCGAGTGCGGCCGTGCCGGAGCCGGTGGCCGTGCCCGCCGCGGAGCCGGCCGCGTCGTCCTTGCCGCCACTCGCCTCGGCGGCGTCTGCGGTTCCGTCGGGCGCGCCCGCTCCCTCGGCGTCCGTGGAACCGCCCGCGCCCGTCGCGCCCTCGGGGCCCGAGGCCGACGCGATGATTCACGACACCGTCGTGTTCGCGATTCGGCGAGACCACGGCGGTAAGACCATGGCCGAGCGCGCCCACGCGTCGAGCGAAGCGCTGGATCGGGCCGTCGAGACGCCGGGCGCCGAGGACGTGCGGGTCGCCCATCACGGCGACAGCGTGGCGATCTACGCGGGATCGGTCCCCGTCGTGGAGCTCTTCCCCGAAGACGCCGAGGCATCCGGGTACGCGACGGTCGACACGCATGCGGCCGCCGTCGCGTCGAGCGTCCGCGACGCGATCACCGGAGAGAAGCGACGAAGCGCGCTCGCCAGCGCCGTCTTTTCGTTCTCGCTCCTCGTCTTCTTCGGGCTCGTCGCGTTCTACGTGCTCCGCAGGGTGAGCGAGGTGTTCGATCGCCTTCGCCAGTGGGCCCTCGACGACCCCGACCGCATCACCGGAATCCGCTTTCAGTCGCAGGTCGTCGTCGGGCCGGCGGCGCTCCGCGGCGCGGCGTACGTCGCGCTGATCCTCGGTCGGTGGGTGGCGCAGATCGGCGTCGTCTACGTCTGGCTCGTCTTCGCGCTGTCGCTCTTTCAGACCACGCGGCCCTACACCGAAAGACTCACCGGGTTCGTCGTCACGCCGCTCTCGAGCCTGGCGGCGCGGCTCGCCGCGTCGCTGCCGGTCGCGGTGGTGGCCGCGGTCTCGTTCGTCGCGTTGTTCATCTTGCTGCGCTTCGTCCAGCTCTTCTTCGAGGGCGTCGAGCGGAAGCAAACCGAGCTCTCCTGGCTCCCCGCGGATCTCGCGCCACCGACGAGCATTCTCGTGCGCGTCGGTCTCGTCGTCACGGCGCTGGTCTTCGTGGCTCCGATCGTCACCGGGGACGACCAGGGAACGCTCGCGCGCGCCGGTACCGTCGCGCTCTTCGCGCTCGGGTTGTCGAGCACGCCGCTCCTCGCGTCGGTGATCGTCGGCGCGCTGATCATCTACGGGCGACGAGTGCGTGTCGGTCAGCACGCCGACCTCGGTGGCGCGTCCGGTAAAGTGCTCGCCGTCGGCCTCGTCGACGTGCGCTTGCTCGACGCCGACGGCTGCGAAATCCGGGTGCCGCATTTGCTGTCGCTGGTGCGGCCCACGCGGCTCCTCGGCGCTCGTCCGCGGGTCGTCGTCGAGCTCGCCGTCAGTGCGGAGGTCGGGCTCGGCGAGGTCCAGCAGGTGCTCCTCGACGCGGCCACGGCGTTCGGCGAGCGTGCGGTCGTCGAGCTCGCGAGCATCGACCGGGACGCTGCGACCTTTCGGGTGGTCGTTTCCGCGCCGACCGGCGCGACCGCGAGCGACGCGCGAATCGTCCTCTGCGAGGCCCTCTCGGGGGCCGGCGTTCCGCTCGGACGCACCGTCGAGCGAAAGGTGCGCAGCGCGTGAGCGCCGTCGCGCTGCTCCTCGGGCTCCTGGTCATTGCCCACCTCGGCAGTCAGCTCGTCGGGGCGCGCGCGGCGGGTTACGGCCTCGCGTCCGGAGCGGAGTATCTCGTGCTCGGCGTCGTGTTCGGCCCTTACGTGCTCGGTGTCGTCGAGCGCTCGACGATCGCGTCGTTCGCGCCGGTCGCCGCCGTCGGAACGGCGTGGCTCACGCTCATCATCGGCGTGGGCTACGGATTCTGGGGCAATCGCCGGGTCCGCTTCCGCGGCCTCGTCGCGGGCATCGCGCTCTCGGCGGTGTCCGGCGGCGCGTCCGCGGCCGCGGTGTACTTCCTTGCACCCTATGCGCTGCCTCTCGGCGAAGCAGATCGCCGGCTCCTCGCCGCCGGCGTGGGGCTCGTGTCGTGCGAGATGGCCCAGCACGCCGTGCAATGGGTCGTCGGTCGCCACGGCGCCGAGGGTCCGCTCGCCGAGCTCGTCGGGGAGATCGCCGACTGCGACGATCTCGTGCCGCTCCTCGGTTTGATGGTGTCGTTCTCTGCCGTGCGCGGCGCGATCCTGCCGATCGGCGTGCTTCCGGTGTCGCTCCAGTGGTGGACCTCCGTGCTCGGGACTCTGGTGCTCGGCGTCGCCCTCGGGGCGATCGCGGCGACGCTCCTCCGGACCGAGCCGCGCGCGAGCGATGGCTGGGGCGCCCTGCTCGGCGCGTCGCTCCTCGGGATCGGCGTGGCGTGGCGGCTCGGCATGTCGCCCCAGACGGTGACGTTCGTGCTCGGCATGTCGCTCGCCGCGTTCTCGCGTCACGGCGTCGAGCTGCGCGGCATGTTCGCGCGCACCGAGCGCCCGGTGCTCTTGCCGACCTTGGTGCTCGCGGGCGCTCAAGTGAAGGTCGACCACATCGCGCCGTTCGTCTCGATCACCGCGCTCGCGCTCGCGGTGCGGATCGTCGTGCGCCTCGCGATGGCGCCGGTGTTCGCCGGGCTCGCGCGCGCGCCGAAGGACATCGCGGCGCCGCTCGCCCTCGGGCTCTTGCCGACCGGCGCACTCACCATCGCGATCGGGCTCGTCTATGCGATGCGCTTCCCCGGCCCGGTCGGCGACACGGTGCTCGCCGTGGCCACGGTCTTCACGATCTTCGGCGAGATCGTGGGTCCGGCGTCGCTTCGCCGAGCGTTCGTCGGCGCGGGTGAGATTGCGGCCGTTCCGCCGGGTGTCGTCGCAACGAACGCGCGAGGAGCGCGCGCTCCGGAGCCGATGCCATGAGCGGCGCGAACAAGAAAAAAACCGCGAGCCAGCGCGTGGCTCAGGCGCTCGTCATGGCCGTCGTGTTCGGCCTGATGCTCGGCGTTACCAAGCTCGCCCCCGCTTCGAAGGGTGCGTCGGGGGTGATCCTCGGCGTCGGGTTCTTGCTGCTCGCCGGCATGCTGGTGAGCGAAGTCCTCGAGCTGGTCGGCTTGCCGCATTTGACGGGCTACCTGTTCGCGGGCGCGATCGCCGGCCCTCAGCTCTTGAACCTCGTCGATCATGACTCGGTCCAGCGCCTCGAACCGGTGAACACGCTCGCGCTCTCGCTCATCGCCCTCGCCGGCGGAACGGAGCTTCGCATCGATTTGCTCAAGCGCGTGCTCCGGAGCCTCGTCTGGGCGACCGCGGTGCAATGCGTCCTCGGCATTGCCGTGATCGGGACCGCCTTCGTCGCGATCAGCCGCTTCATTCCGTTCACCGCGGGCATGAACCTGTCGGCGCTCGCAGGCGTCGGCCTCCTCTGGGCGGTGCTCGCCGTCTGTCGGAGCCCCTCGGCGACGCTCGGCATTTTCTCCCAGGTTCGGCCCGACGGCCCCGTTTCGCGATTCTCGCTCGCGTTCGTCATGACCTCCGACGTGGTCGTCGCGATGCTCCTCACTGCGGCGATCGCCGTCGCTCGCCCGCTCATCGAGCCCGCGGCGGGGTTCTCCTTGAAGGATTTCAGCGACCTCGGCCACGAGATCGTCGGGAGCATCTCGCTCGGCACGACCCTCGGTCTCGCGGTCGCGGCGTATCTCTGGTTGATCGGCGGCCAGCTCTTGGCCGTGCTCGTCGCGCTCGGGTTCGGCCTCACCGAGGCCCTCCACTATTTGCGCTTCGACCCGCTCCTCGCGTTCATGGTCGCCGGCTTCGTCGTCGCGAACTTCAGCGAACAGGGCGAGAAGCTGCTCGCGGCCATCGAAGAAACCGGGAGCGTCGTGTACGTCGTGTTTTTCGCGACCGCGGGCGCGCACATCGATCTCGGGCTCGTGCGGCGCCTGTGGCCGGTGGCGCTCTTTCTCGTCGGCGTCCGCATCACGGCCATCTTCGTCGCGCATCGGTTCGCGGCGCGCCTCTCCGGCGAGGACCCCGTCGTGCGCCGCTGGGGATGGTCGTCGCTCGTCTCGCAAGCGGGGCTCACCCTCGGCCTCTCCGTCGTGGTCGAGCGCGCGTTCCCGAGCTTCGGGTCCGGGTTTCGTTCGCTGGTCGTCGCCAACGTCGCCTTGAACGAAACCATCGGCCCCATTCTGTTCAAATTCGCGCTCGACCGCACCGGCGAGAGCGGAAAAGGCACCCTCGAAAAAACCTTCCACGAATCCATTCCCCCGCCGCCGGTCGCGCCCAAACGAGAACCTGCATGACGCTTCGGATTTGGTTCGAGAGGACCGGCACCCTCGCGGCGCTCGTCGTATGCGCCGCGGCGTGCAAAGAGAAGCCGCCGGTCCCCGGTGACGCCTGCACGCCGACCGACATTCGCTGCATCGATTCGAAGACCGAGCTCGCGTGTCAGAAGGGTGTGTTCATCGCCACGCCGTGCAAGGGCCCCACGGGCTGTCGCGAATCGAACAAGCAGCTCCTCTGCGACGTCACCGGGAACGTCACCGGCGATCCTTGCTCGACCGACGAAGAGGGAAGCGCGAGCTGCATCGGCAAGGACCGCCGCATTACTTGTAGGGGGGGCAAAGAGTTCGTCGATTCGTGTCGTGGAGACGACGGGTGCCGATCGGCCGGCGCGGTCCTCTGCGACCAGTCGAAGGGCGAGGAGGGCGACCCGTGCACCGGCCAGACCAACGCCTGCAGCACCGACGGCAAACGCGTGCTCACGTGTCACGACGGACGGCTCGTCACGACCGCGCAATGCCCCGGCGAAGACGGCTGCACGATCGTCGAACGCAAGGTTAGCTGCGACCTCGGGAAAAAAGGCCCCGACAAGCGCGCCCTGCCGTAGCGAGGCACGCTCGCTCCGGCCAGCCGACGCGAGCAGGGTGAGCGTTGCCGCGGGGCGGCATGCTCGCTGTACACCTGATAACGACGCCATCGCGAGTGGCCCGAGGCGCATCCGTGACGAGTGATCCGATCCGGATGCAGTGTAGGTGAACCGAACCACTTTACAGAGGGGCGTTCGCTTGCGACCATTTGAATAGGCTGGGAGGACGGGAGTGCGGCCGATCGTCCTTTTCTGCGGAGCGTTGCGCAGATCGAGATGGAAGATAAGGCACTCACACCGGGCACGATCGTCGATCGCCGCTATCGCGTGGAGTCCCTCGTCGGAACGGGGGGAACGGCGCGAGTCTACCAGGTGTTCGACCAAAGGGATGGTCACGTCGTTGCGCTCAAGCGTCCGCTCGTAGCGGCCCTACGCCTTCGCGAAGACCTTCTCGAGCGAGAATTCGTCACGCTGTCGCAGCTGTCGCACCCGCTCATCGTGCGCGCGTACGACTACGGCGTCTTCGACGAGGTGCCGTACTACACGATGGAGCTCGTGTCCGGCGAGAGCCTCCGTCGTCTCGCGCCGATGAATTGGCGCGACGTCTGCGTCTCGCTCCGCGACGTGGCGTCCGCGCTCGCCATCGTTCACTCGAGGCGCCTCGTCCATCGAGACGTCACGGTCCGGAACGTTTTCCGGACGTCGGACGGACGAGCGAAGCTCCTCGACTTCGGATCGCTGTGCCCCGTAGGTGTGGCCAATGACATTGCCGGAACCCCGCCGTTCGTGCCGCCGGAGAGCCTCGACGGGCGTCCGCTCGACGCGCGCGCCGACCTGTTCGGCTTGGGCGCGGTCGCGCACTTCTTGCTCACCGGCGTGCACGCTTACCCTGCGGAGCGGCTCGCCGAGCTGCGAGACCTCTGGGCGCGCCCGCTCCCGGCTCCTTCGACGTCGTCTCACGAAGTTCCGGCGTCGCTCGACGCGCTCGTGCTCTCGCTGCTCGACTTGAACCCGCTCGCCCGTCCGGCGAACGCCGCGGAGGTGTTTCATCGCTTGACGGCGATCGCCGGCGTGCCCACCTCGGAAGAGCCCGAAGTGGCGCGTGCGTATCTAGCGAGCCCGACCTTGGTCGGTCGAGACGGCGCGTTGAAGCAGTTTCGTCGCTACCTGTCGCGCGCCGACTCGCGCCGCGGCGGAACGGTGATCGTCCGCGGGCAAAGCGGGCTCGGCCGTTCTCGCTTCCTGTCGACCTTGCTGTGGGAGTGCAAGTTGCGCGGCTACGCCGTCTCGCGACCCGAGGAGGCCGTTCGGGATCGAGACTACGTCGCGCTCGTCACCGAGCTCGGTCGCGAGCGGCCGACCGTCGTCGCGATCGACGATGTGGAACGGCGGGATCCGGCTTCGCTCGCGATGCTCGCGCGACTTTCCGCCGTCGCGCCGTCGGCCGGCCTCCTCGTGATCGCGAGCACGGAGCTCGACGCCGCTCTGCCGTCTCTTCCGTGGCTCTGCGCGGGTCCGCGAAACCTCTCGCTGCGGCTCGCGCCCCTGGACGCCGCGGCGACGAGTGCCCTCGTGTCGTCCGTTTTCGGCGACGCTTCGCGCCTCGACTTCGTTTCGGATTGGGTGCACCGGATCTCCGAAGGCAGCCCGCGTACGGCGCTCGAGCTTCTCCGGCACCTGGTCGATTCGGGCGCTGCTCGCTACGATGAGGGCGCCTTCGTCCTGCCTCACTCGGCGAACGACCTGGCGCTGCCTGCGAGCCTCGAGCAGGCGCTCGAGTCGAGACTCCGGAGCCTCGGGGCCGACGCGCGCTCACTCGCGGAGTGCCTCGCCCTGACGTCGGAGAGCGATCCGCTCGTGCCGAGCGAGCTCGCGATGGCCATGGGGGGCGCCGAACAGGTGCGGGTCGCCGCAGCCGTCGTCGAGTTGGTGTCCGCCGGTGTCTTGATCGAGCGCGGCCGAACGTATTCGTTCGTCGATCGTCGGATGCGGGAAGTCACCGCGCGAGACACGTCTCCGGCGCTCCAGAAAGAAATCCACGAGCGCCTCGCGCGGACCTACGGCACGGGGCCGAATCGCTCCGGCGTGCTCGCGGCGCATCATCTGCTCGAAGCCGGCGACCCGGACGCGGCGCTGCGCGCTTTGCTCGGATTCATCGAGTCCCGTTCCGATCTCCACACGCGCGGCAACGCGTTCATTCGTTCGCCCGACGGAACGCGGCTCTACGAGCGAGTTTTCGAATGGGCGACGGCGAGTCGCGCTCCCGTGGCTTCAATCCAGCTCGTCGGCAGGAGCCTCCTCCAGCAGGCCTCGGTGTTCGACGATGCCCTCGTCCGCCACGCTCCAGCGGTCCTCGAACCTCTCGAACGAGACTCGGGCCTCATCCACTGGGAACGTTTCGCGGACGCTCCGGAGCCGTCGGAGCGACTGCGACGTTGCGTCACGGCGGCGATGGAGAGGTACACGAAGGCCCCCGACGACGGTTCGGTGATGCACCCGTTTCTCGCGCTCCGCGAGCTCGCGGTGTGCGTGATGCACGTCATCGGCGTGCGGCTGCGGCAGAACGATTTCGCGGCGGTCGACGACATGATCGAGCTCGTGAATCGGGTTCGCCCGGTATCTCCCGCCGCAGACATGGTCGCCATGCTGTGCGAATGCGCGGTGCGCTCGATCCGCGGACGGAGCGCGCTCGACCTCCGGCGGCAGATCGTCGAGCGGACGTCGAGGTCCGTCGAGGGGATGGACGACGTGTCCCGGGCGGGGGTCTCCCTGCTCTCCACGTACTACATGGCGCTCGAGGAAGTTGCCTGTGGTTCCCCTCTGCCGCGAGACCGCCTTCTTCCGTTCGAAGAGCACGAAGGGTACGCGTCGCTCGTCTTCCAGGTGAAGATGATCGAAGCGCTCTTCGCCGGCGATCAAAAGAGCGCCGACAAGTTCCGTCGAGCGCGCGATCTCGCGATGATCGGAGGCGCCGACCGCGAACGTCATCTCGACATCAGCATCATCTACGAAGCCAGCGCCTATCGTGCACTCGGCGATCTCATGGGGTTGAAGCGCCTTCTCTCCACCTTCCGCGAACGCGCGGCGCGGTGGCCCGGCTGGGCGGCGGATGCACAGCTGGTGAGCGGCGTCTGCGAGGCTCTCCGCGGGAATTTCCCGGCGGCGCTCCACGAATTCGACCGCGGACTCGCGGTCGTCGGAAAGGCGAGGGGCCGGAGCACGTGGGTCGTCCTCACGACCCAACGAGCCCGCGCTCTGGTGAGGCTCGGAAGAGCGCCGGAGGGCCTCGAAGACATTCGTCGCGCCGACGCGCTCATCCAGGACGATCCGTTTTATCCGATCCTCATGGATCAAATGGAGGTCACGCGTGCGTTGTGCGAAGCGCATTCGGGGCACGGCGCGTCGGCGCTCGCGCGCGCCGAGGGCGCGCTCGCCCGCGCCGAGCATCGACAGACCACCGCGGCGTCGCTCGTCGAGCTCCTGGCGGTGACGGCAGAGACGGCGTTCGCCGTCGGTGACGTCGCCGAGTTCGAAGCGCTATCGGAGCGCATCGCGCGCATCGCGGAGCGTCTGAAGAACCCGGCCTTCGCGACGCGACACGCCGACCTCACGCGATTGATCCCGAGGGGACCGAGCGCCCGTCCGCCCTCGGATGCGTCCGGGGTGAAGACGGTGGCCATTGGGCTCGCCGCCCGCGTTCGCTCGGAGCTCGATCCGAACCGTCCGCTCGGCGAACGCTCCGGCGTTGCGCTCGGCTTGATCGCGAGCCACGCCGAGGTGAGCGAGGCGTTTCTCTTCCTGAACGGGCTGAGCGGACTCCGTTTTGCGGCGTCGCGAGGGCAGGGTCCGATGCCGGTGACCCTTCGCGACGCGGCGTCGGCCTGGGTGCACACGTGGCACGACGACGTCGACGGCGCGGTCCCCACGCCGAGCTCGACGAATTTCGAGTTCGTGAGCATCACGGCCGTCCGCGGCGCGAACGTCATCGTCGTCGGCGTGGTCGCGCTGTCCACGCGGGAGCGAGCCGCACGACCCATTCCGCCTCACTTGCTCGAATCGACGGGCGAGTACTTGCTCGAAGCGGCCGAGGTCCTTTCGCCCGAGCATTGAGGGATCGTCGCGTTCGCGGCGACGGTCCGTCTGAGCGATCGATGAGCCGCGGAAACGCCGCTCGGCGACTTCTTCGCATGGGCAAGGCCCCCATGGTTCGGAACCTCACGGCGAGCAGCGTCGCCACGCGCACGACCGGGGTCGTTTTTCTTCTATTCACGTCGATTTGCGGGTGCTCCGCGTCGTCCGGGGCGTCGGGCAGCGGCTCGAGTGGAACGACCTCGGTCATTTTCGGATCGGGCGGCCAGGGCGGGATCTTCACGAACCCTGGAAACGGGAGCGGCACCGTCACCGCGGCGTGCACGAGCGGGTGCACCGATTTTCCCGCGGCGGCGATCATCGATTCGACGGGGCCGTCTTCGGTACCCGGCAATGCGGCGACACTCTTCGGCGGCGCGGACAACTTCGATTCTGCATCGGGGCCCTGCTTGGCCGAACCGCAGCTCTCGGCGGGCAGCACCCCGGGCGCGCTATTTCCCGCGAACTGGCTTCGCCCGCGGTTTCGCTTCACGCCGACGAACGGCGAGAACCTCTTCGAGATCCGATTGCAGAGCCCGAGCGAGGCGAACGACCTCGTCGCTTACACGACGAACACGACGTGGGCGATCCCTGCCGACGTATGGACCAAGATGGGGCAAAACGCCGTGGACCAGCCGATCACGGTCACCGTTCGCGCCGTGAACTCCGGCTCCCCACGAAAGCCCGCGGGCACTCGCGGCACGATCACCGTCGCGCCCGTGCTCGCGGGCGGCACGATGATCTATTGGGCCGCGTCGTCGTCCGACGTCGCGCCCGACACCAGCAAGCTCGTCGGCTTTCGCGTCGGCGACGAGAGCGTGATCGACGCGCTCACGATCCCCGAAGTCCAAGAATCGGACATCGTGGACGAGAGCGGGCAAAACCTGAAGAGCGGCTACGGCGTGCCCAACGGACACGCGCAATGCATCGGCTGTCACGTATCGACGCCCGACGGCAACGCGGTCGGCTTCACCGATCAGTGGCCCTGGGACGACGTGCTCGCGACCGTTACCAGCGACACGCTCGGCGCGGTGCCGTCGTACGTCAGCGCGGGTGCAGAGCGCCTCATCAATCAACCCTGGCTCGGCATGCAGACCGCGTCGAAGTCTCACTGGACGTCGGGGGATCGCATTCTCGTCACGTCGTACGCCGCACGTTCGCCGGGTGGCAATCCGCCGGTCGGTTACGCCTCGTCGTACGACGCGAACCACGGCAACCTCGCTTGGTTCGACCTCGAAACCACGACGTCGATTCCGTGGCAACACGGTCAGGGCCAGGCGATGAACACCGCGATTCAATCGGTGTTCGGCACGGCGTGGGGGTTCTTCAATCTCGACGGCGAGACGCGGGTGCCGCTCACTCCGAACCTGAGTCACGACGGCACGACGCTCGTCTACACCTCGGCCACGACGTCGCAGGACGGGCGCATCGGCGACAACTCGGAGACCGATATTCACCTCGCACCCTATGGCGATCGAATGGGGGGCACCGTGACGCCGCTCGCCGGTGCGTCGACGCCGGGTGTCGCCGAGTACTACCCGTCGTTTTCCGCCGACGACCGGCTGATCGCGTTCAACCGCGTGGATACGTCGAGCGCGACGAGCGGCAAGATTTACTATCGCCCCGACGCCGAGGTGTACGTCGTTCCCGCCTCTGGAGGGACGGCCACGCGTCTCGCCGCGAACGATCCGCCCGCGTGCACCGGTGAGACGAGCCCGGGGATCATCAATAGCTGGGCAAAATGGTCGCCGTCCGTCTCGACCGCAAACGGCAAGGACTACTATTTCCTGATCTTTTCGTCGGCGCGGAAATACCCGGGGACGTTTCACTTGCCGTCGAATCAGTACAGCCCGAGCGACACGCGCGCTTCGCAACTCTACATGGCGGCCATCGTCCGCGATTCGAGCGGCGCGCTCACCACCTATCCCGCGGTGTATCTCTGGAACCAAGGGCCAAGCACGACGAACCTCACGCCCGCGTGGGACGAGGTGAACATCCCTGAGGTGCCGCCGCCCGAATGAGATCGATCGGCGACGAGCGATTGCCCGCCGACCGACGCGGCGGGGCGCGTAGTCGGTTTATGAGATAGCCCTCGCGTTGCCTGCTACGTTCCGCCCATGCAGACCGCGTTCGTGACGGGGGGGACGGGGTTCCTCGGATTGAATCTCGTCAAGCACCTCCGCGAGAGCGGGTGGCGGGTCGTGGCCATGCATCGAGAGGGCTCCGAAACGGCGAGGCTCGCCGCGCTCGGCGCGGAGCTTCGTCACGCGTCGCTCGACGACGTGGATTCACTCACGGCCGCGACGCCGGACCAGGTCGATGCCGTCTTCCACGTTGCAGGCGACATCAGTTGGTGGAAGCTCGACCGCGTGCGGCAAGAGCGAGTGAACGTGGGCGGCACGAAGAACGTGCTCGAGGCGGCGATCACCCGACACGCCAAGTGCTTCGTGCATACGTCGAGCGTGGCCGCTTTCGGGATCGATCACGATTTCCTCGTCGAGACCACGCCGTCGACCGCCTCGACGTCGACCTACGGTTACGTCCGGACGAAATGGCTCGGCGAAGAAGAAGTAAAAAAAGCGGCGAAGAAGGGGCTTCGCGCGGTGATCATGAATCCGAGCCACATCGTCGGTCCCCTCGATCAGTCGAGCTGGGGGCGTCTCTTCTTCATGCTTCGCGACGGAAAGGTTCCTGGGATCCCGCCGGGAAGTGCGTCGTTCTGTCACTCGACCGAAGTCGCCAGAGCGCACGTCGCTGCGGTGGAACGGGGCCGTCCTGGCGAGCAGTACCTCCTCGGCGGTTCGGACGCGACGTACGCCGAGCTCGCGACGATCATGGCCGAGCTCGTGGGGGTGAAGCCGCCGAAGCCGTTGCCCGCGCTGGTGCTCAAGGCGATCGGGCGCGTCAGCGAGTGGGCGAGCTACGTCACGCGTAAGGAACCGGATCTCACCGCCGGGAGCGCCGACCTCGCGTGCCGCCGCTGGCGCGTCGATTCGTCGAAAGCCGTGCGCGAGCTCGGGTATCGCGCGGTGCCGTTGCGCCAGATGGTCGAGGATTCCTACCGCTGGCTGAAGGACGAGAAGCTCATCTAGCGTTTGCCCGGCCGACCTACGGCGGGAAACAAATGCGGTAGCGCGCGACGTGGAGCTCGTCGTGGGTGGTGCCGGTGGTGCCGGCCGATGCAATGCCGGGCTCGAGCCACGACAATCCGATACGATCGGTGCCGGCGAACGCGACCGCGGGCCATTGAGGTCCGGTGGTGCCGCCCGTCGAGAGCGGCGCGGTGGCGACGACGATCGGCGTCGGAGTGATCAAGGTGGTCTTTGCCGCGGCGTCGGCGTCGTTCAGGTTGATGTCGACGCGAACGACCTGGAGCGCCAGGTAAGAGAGCGACTTGACCGGGTCGTTGTAGGGGAGCGCCTGCACTTCGTAGACGCGGCCGGCGGGATCGTTCGGGCGCGAGAAGAACGTGACCGCCGGAGCGCGAGTCGCCGAGAGCACCTCCGAATCCTTGGTGCAGCTCGAGTCACCGCCGCACAACGTGTAGGCCGCGTAGACCTTGCAGAGGAGCGGCGTCTCTTCCGTGAGGATCCCGGTGTTGTTCGGGAACGTCCGCGTGAAGGTCGCGAACGAGACGCCGTCGATGCCGGAGGGCACCGAGCTCTCCGCGATGAACGTGCCGGCACGCGGGTCGCACTGGGGGATGGCCGACGGCATGGGTTGCCCGACCCCCTGTGCATGGAAACCACTCGAGGTGACGAATGAAACCCCGGGGGTGCCCGTGGCGCCGAGCGGACCGAGCCCGATGAACGGCCCGGCCCCGACCCCGAACGTCGGCGTGGTGCCGGCTTTCAGCGCGTTGTTCCCGTTCTGCAGGTAGATCCCGCCGGACCCCGGCCACGCGGCGTAGTCGTTGCCCCCGCCGCCGAGGTTCCACGCGATCGGGTAAAGCCGATTCGAGCCCACGTAGTTCGTGTCCGCCGCGGCGGGCGCGCCGCTTTGGTAGCGGAGCCCGGTACCGAGCAGCCCCGGCTCGAATTGGTATCGGTACACCTGGCCCAGCGCCGGCCCGGTCCCCATCGCGACGTAAGCGACGATCGTGCCGTTCGTTTGTTCCTTCTCGAACCCTGCGGCGCTCACCGCGGTGGGCGCGCCCATGCCCGTGCCGGGCACGAGCGCCGACAAAGTCGTTCCGAGCCCGAGCGCCTTTTCCGTCAAGCCGAAGTCGTGGAACGCGAGCTCGTATTTCGTCCCTGCCGTCTCGAACGCCGACACGTAGAAGCGATTGTTCAGCACGGTCATCGTCGTGCGGTAAAACGTCGTGGAATTTACCGAGTCCGAGAACCCGTCGGGGATCGCGCCCAGGGGATCGTGCACGCAGCCGGCCTTCGTACAGCGGTCGTTCGTGCAAGGGTCGCCGTCATCGCAGTCGCACGACGACGCGTCGCCGCCGTCGGTGCCGGTGCCGCTATCGGGAATGGCGCCGCCGCCGTCGGGCTTGCCTCCGCTCCCGTTGGTGCTTCCGCCGGTTCCCGCGCCGCCGGTCGCGCCCGTGCCGGTGCCGCCGGTGCCGGTTCCGCCGGTGCCGCCGCTGCCCGCCGTTGCGTCCGGGCCGCCGCTTCCGCCGGTACCCGCGTCCGGCGCGTTCTTGTGGCCCCGCTGCAGCTCGTTGAAATCGAGCAAGAAGGAGCACGACGCGAGAAGGGGAAGTGCCGAAACCGCGAACCCGAGTCGACTAAGGCGTGTCATGGCTCAAAACCTGAAGCTCGCGCTGGCAGCGACAGTGCCGGGTGCGGCACCGATGCCGACCCGCGGTTTCGTGGAGGTCGCTTCATCTTCGTGAGCGTTGCCGAAGAAAAGCACCGTGCCCACGGCGCCCGCGACGATCGCGGCTCCCGTGAGGACGGTGCTCGTCGCGGCGAGTGTGCGTCCCGACGAGAGCTGGCTGTCCGAGCAATCCGGGCTGCACGTCGACTTGTCGTGTGAGTGCTGGTTCGCCGCGAGGATCCCGGTGATGACCGAGCCCACCGCGAACGCGCCGCCAGCGGCGAACAGAACGTACGCGGGGACGCGCGAACCGTGATGCGTCGGGGTGGGCGGAGTCGCCTCCGTGGCCGCGGGAGGTGCGGTGACGGGAGCCGGCGGCGCGGCCGTTGCAACCGGAGGCGGCGGGGTCGCGGGGGCGGCCGTCGTCGCGGGTGGCACGGTCTCCGCAGCCGGGACCGCCGCACCCGGCGCCGTCGCCGATTTGTCGGCGAGGCGTTTCTTCAGATTCTCGACGCGGATCTTGATCGTGTCGGCGTGCGGGTCGTTCGGCGCTTGGTCGAGAAAATGTTGAAGCGACGTGACGGCTTGGTCGAGCTGTCCCATGCGCTCGTAGACGGTCGCCATGTTGATCAAAATCTCCGGCCGCTTCGAGAGGTCGTAGGCGGCACTGAACTCGCGCAGCGCGGACTCATAGTCAGCTTGCTCGAGATAGGCGGCTCCCGATTCGAAGTGCGTGTGCGCGAGGTCGTCGGCGGTCGTCTGCGCCGCGCCGGAGCTCGCGATGAGAACGAACGCACACACCCAGGCCGTGAGCCGCCGTTCTCGCCCGGGACGTTTCTTAAGCTGCATGGAAGTGTCACTCATCATACGGCGCCCGGAATATCGCTGGGTAGCCCGCAATCCGGGGGCAAAAAGGGGGCGAGACCTCAGCGACGGAGCAAGTTCCCGGCCAGGCTCCGGCGCCTTCCGACGGCCATCCGACGGCGGTTCGTCTAAGCTGTTGCCGCATCCCGATCGCTGACCTAAACGCGGCGGGGCACTTTTTCCCCGAGAGGCGCTTTTTCGAATGCCCCGTCGCGATGACATCAACAAGATCCTCCTGATCGGTTCGGGACCCATCGTCATCGGACAGGCCTGCGAGTTCGACTACTCCGGCACACAAGGTGCGAAGGCGCTGACCGAGCTCGGGTACGACGTCGTGCTCGTCAATTCGAACCCGGCGACGATCATGACGGACCCCGAGCTCGTGCGGCGGACGTACATCGAGCCGCTCGAGCACGAGCATCTTCGCGCCATCATCGAGCGCGAGCGGCCCGACGCGCTTCTGCCGACGCTCGGCGGACAGACCGCGTTGAACCTCGCCCTCGATCTGCACGACACCGGCGTGCTCTCGCGCAACGGCGTTCAGCTCCTCGGCGCACAGGTCGACGCGATCCGGCGCGCCGAAGATCGACTCCTCTTCAAGGAGGCGATGACCCACGCCGGTCTCGAATCTCCGAAATCCGGGAACGCGCGGAGCGTCGAGGACGCGAAGCGCATCGCCGAGATGACCGGATACCCCGTCATCCTGCGTCCGAGCTTCACGATGGGCGGCGCAGGCGGCGCGGTGGTCGAACACCCGAACGACCTCGCCGCGAAGGTGGAGTGGGCGCTCCTGCAATCTCCGACGCACGAGGTGCTCGTCGAGGAGAGCGTCATCGGGTGGAAGGAGTTCGAGCTCGAGGTCATCCGCGATCGCGCCGACAACTTCATCGTCATCTGTTCCATCGAGAACATCGATCCGATGGGCGTGCACACCGGCGACTCGATCACCGTCGCGCCGGCGATGACCTTGACCGACCGTGAATACCAGCGGCTCCGCGACGCCGCGCGGGCGGTCATGCACGAGATCGGCGTCGAGACCGGCGGATCGAACGTCCAGTTCGCGGTGAACCCGAAGGACGGCCGCGTGTTGGTCATCGAGATGAACCCGCGCGTGTCGCGCTCGAGCGCCCTCGCGTCGAAAGCGACCGGTTACCCGATCGCGAAGATCGCCGCGAAGCTCGCGGTCGGCTTCACCCTCGACGAGCTCGAGAACGACATCACCAAGACGAGCGCGGCGTTCGAGCCGACGATCGACTACGTCGTGGTCAAATGGCCGCGGTTCGCGTTCGAAAAATTCCCGGGCGCCGATCCGCGACTCGGCACGCAAATGAAGAGCGTCGGCGAAGCGATGGCCATCGGGCGCACGTTCCCCGAGGCGCTGCAGAAGGCGGCGCGCTCACTCGAGACCGGCAAGCAGGGGTTCAACACCTTGCTCGACCGCGTCGACTATCGAACGGTCGTGCCCGTCCCGCTGCCCGGACGCGACTTGACGTTCGAGGCGCCGCCCGAGGTGAAGCCGCGCCCGACGTTGCCGCCTCCCGCGCCCGGCGAGCTCCGAGAAGCCGTCGGACGGGTCATCGGCGTTCCGACGGCGGACCGGCTCTTCTACGTGGGCGACGCGCTCCGCCTCGGGTTCACCGTCGAAGAAGTGCACGATCGGACGAAGATCGATCCCTGGTTTTTGCGCGAGCTCGCGGCGATCGTCGAGCAGGAGAAGGTGCTCGCGGCGGCCAAGGAGCTCACGCCGGAGCTTCTCCGCGAGAGCAAGCGTCTCGGGTTCAGCGACGCGCAGATCGCCGTGCAGCGCGGCGCGAGCGAGGGCGACATTCGCGCGGCTCGTGAAGCGGCGAAGGTGCTCCCCACCTACGGCCGCGTCGACACCTGCGCCGCGGAATTCGTCGCGCACACGCCGTACCTCTACTCGACGTACGAGACCGAGAGCGAAGCCGACGTCAGCGATCGCTCGAAGGTGATCATCCTCGGCGGAGGACCGAACCGCATCGGGCAGGGGATCGAGTTCGACTATTGCTGCTGCCATGCGGTGTTCGCCCTTCGCGAGCTCGGCATCGAGACGGTGATGGTGAACTGCAACCCGGAGACCGTCTCCACCGACTACGACACGTCGGACCGCCTCTATTTCGAGCCGCTCACCCTGGAAGACGTGCTCGCGATCGTGAACGAGGAGAAAAAGAAGGGCCATCTCCTCGGCGTCATCGTCCAGTTCGGCGGTCAGACGCCGCTGAAGCTCGCGGTGCCGCTCGAGCGCGCGGGCGTGAAGCTCCTCGGCACCCCCGCGGACGCCATCGATCGCGCCGAAGATCGCGAGCGCTTCGACGCTTTGCTCGGCAAGCTCGGGCTCGCGCGGCCCGCGGCGGGCATCGCGCGGAGCGTCGAGGAAGCCGTCGTCATCGCTAAGGGCATCGGCTACCCGGTGCTCGTGCGTCCGTCGTACGTGCTCGGCGGTCGCGCGATGATGACCTGTTTCAACGACGACGAGCTCCGCGCGTA
>Ga0265337_1000613_pt1 | contig 18839 bp, 15 predicted proteins | sample 42122metaG_FD_192441 | JGI IMG/M metagenome (GOLD analysis project Ga0265337, IMG submission 192441) | Rhizosphere microbial communities from Carex aquatilis grown in University of Washington, Seatle, WA, United States - 4-21-22 metaG | ecosystem: Host-associated > Plants > Roots > Rhizosphere >... | reverse complement strand
CCTGACAAGGCCAAGGCGGCGGCCGAGGTGGGCGATCTTTTGTTTGCGGTGGTCAACCTCGCCCGCCACCTCGGTGCCGATCCGGAGGATGTTCTGCGCCAGACCAATTTGAAATTCGAACGTCGTTTCGGATCAATCGAACGCGCTCTGGCCACGCGCGGAAAGACGCCGAAGGAGGCCAGTTTGGCCGAAATGGACGCCCTTTGGGACGAAGCAAAGGCGGCGGAAAACACCTAACCCTCAAGTGGGGAACTTCGCCCTCACCCGCGCCGCTTTGTCGGCATCCGCGCGTACGGTGACCGCCAGCCGCCCGTCGTCGTCCATAGTCCTGGAGAGCACTTCGGAATGGCGGTAGAGCCAGCTTAAGCCCGCGCCGTCGGAAGGATCGAGCGAAAGCGCGATGGTCTGACGGCTTTCGGCCAAACGCGTTTCAATCGCCGCGATGAGGCGATCGAGCCCTTCCCCGCTCAAGGCCGACACCGGCACCGGCCGGCGCGCTTCCGCTTGCCGTTCGGCCAGATTGAACAGCCGCGCACGCGCATCGGCATCGAGCCGGTCGATCTTGTTCCAGACCTCGACCAGCCGAGGATCGGCGGCCTCGATGCCGAGCTCGCCGAGCACTTTTTCGACATCGTGCGACTGCGCGCCGGAATCCTCGTGCGACATGTCGCGCACATGCAGGATGACGTCAGCCTCGATCACCTCCTCCAGCGTGGCGCGGAAAGCCGCCACCAGCATGGTCGGCAAATCGGAGATGAATCCAACCGTATCTGAGAGAATGATGCGGTTGCCGTGCGGGAGCGCGACCGCCCGCAACGTCGGGTCGAGCGTGGCGAACAACATGTCGGCCGACAGCACGCTTGCCGTCGTCATGCGGTTGAATAGCGTCGATTTGCCGGCATTGGTGTAGCCGACCAGCGCCACGATCGGGTAAGGCACCCGCTTGCGGCTGTCGCGATGCAGCTTGCGGGTGCGCTTGACCTTGTCGAGTTCGCCTTCGATGCGCTTGATGCGGTCTTCGATCACGCGGCGGTCGGCTTCGAGCTGCGTCTCGCCCGGCCCGCCGAGAAAGCCGAAACCGCCGCGCTGGCGTTCGAGGTGGGTCCAGGAACGGACCAGCCGGCTTTTTTGATAGTTGAGATGAGCGTGCTCGACTTGCAGCGCCCCTTCGCGGGTGCGCGCGCGCCGGCCGAAGATTTCCAAGATCAATCCGGTGCGATCGATGACCTTTGCGCCCCAGGCTTTTTCAAGATTGCGTTGCTGCACCGGCGAGACCGGGCAATCCATCACGACGACGGACGCCGAAAGACTTTTAACGAGACCGGCGAATTCATCGACCTTGCCGGTGCCGATATAAGTCGCGGACTGGACGCGGTTGAGCGTGACGAGCCCCTCCTGCACCACATTGAGGTCGATGGCGCGCGCGAGCCCGGCGGCTTCCTCGAGGCGGGCCTCCGGGGTGCGCGTCTCCGCTTGCGAGCGGGCGGCATCGCCCCTGGTCTCGCGCTTGAGCCACGGCTCGATGACGATGGCACGGCCGGTCTCGGTACCCGACGCCGTCGGGCTCAGGAGATCGGTGCGCTTGTCACGCTGGCGTTGTTCCAACTAGAGGGTGACCCAGTTAGATTGCATCACCGCGCACCCCTAATATTTTCCTTGCGCATGATCTTTTCCGAAAACCGGTTCCCACTTTTCGGGATCATGCGCTAGACCTTATCCCCGGCCGGCGGCTCTTCGCCGCCTTCGAACAACTGAATCGGGTGACCGGGCATGATGGTGGAAATTGCGTGCTTGTAGACGAGTTGGGAATGTCCATCCCGCCGCAACAAAACGCAGAAATTATCGAACCAGGTCACCACGCCCTGCAATTTAACTCCGTTGACCAGAAAAATGGTCAGCGGGATTTTTGCTTTGCGGACGTGATTGAGAAAAGTGTCTTGCAGATTTTGCGCACGTTCGGCTGCCATGGCCGGGTTCCATTTTTTTGCCCGCGTCTGTAGCGCGAGACCTTCGTTGCCCAAGCCCTCCGCATGCATTTCCGCTGCATGCGCCGCTTAGCCCCACGCAAAAGCGGTGCCAGGCTCAAGAGGCCGCTATTAGATGGCAGGCGGTCTCCCGGTGCAAGCACAAGTTGGGACCGGCTCTACCAAATCGTTGAAACTCTTGAGTTTTTGGCGACTTTTCGCGGTCTAATCAGGCCATTTCGACGTGGCGGTGGTAGTCGCGCCGCAACGCCGCGGCAATCAGCCCGGGTGCGCCATTACCGATCGGACGGCCGTCGATGCTCACCACCGGCAGCACGATCTGGCTGGCCGAGGTGACGAAGGCTTCGCGCGCCACATACGCCTCCTCGACCGAGAAGGCCCGTTCCTCGAACGCCAGCCCCTGCGCCGTGAGCACATCGACCACGACCGAGCGTGTCACTCCGGCCAGGATATCGCGGCCGAGCGGATGTGTGACGAGCTTGCCGTCGCGGCTGACGATCCACGCATTCGACGAGGCGCCTTCAGTGACGCGGCCTTGCGCGTCGACCAGCCAGGCCTCGCGCGCGCCCTGGTCGCGCGCGGTCTGCTTGGCCAGCACGTTCGGCAGCAGGGCCACCGATTTGATATCCACCCGCTGCCAACGGATGTCGGGCACGGTGACCACGGCGATGCCCTCGGCCGCTAATTGTTCGAGACGGGCGAGATCGTTGCTGCGCGCGGTCACCACCAAAGAAACCTTCGTATCCGCCGGCGGAAACGCAAAATCGCGCCGCGCGACGCCGCGGGTGATCTGCAAGTAGACGATACCGTCGCACACGCGGTTGCGCCGCACGGTTTCCCGCAGCACGATCGAGAGCGCGGCTGGCGACATCGGGCGCGCGATGCGCAGTTCATTCAGCGAGCGATCGAGCCTCGCCATGTGGCGACGCTCGTCGATCAGGCGCCCTCCCCGTACCTCGCACACTTCGTAGACGCCGTCGGCGAACTGATAGCCGCGGTCCTCGATCGAGACTTTTGCCTGCGCGCGCGGCAGGTAGCGGCCATTGACATAGGCGATGCGCGACATCGAATGCTTATTCCTTGCGCGTCGCTAGCCGATCCCGAGCGCTTTGAGCTTGCGGTGCAGCGCCGAACGCTCCATGCCGACGAACTCGGCGGTACGCGAGATGTTGCCGCCGAAACGGCTGATCTGCGCCACCAGATATTCGCGCTCGAACACTTCGCGCGCATCGCGCAACGGCAGTCCCATCAGGTGCTCGCCGCCATTGCCGTTGGGCATCTGCGGCACCATCGAGCCGACGTCGGGCGGCAGCATGCTGGCGTTGAGCACGGCATCCGGGTCGCCGCCGGCCAGGATCATCAAACGCTCGATATTGTTGCGAAGCTGACGGACATTGCCCGGCCAGCTATGCGATTGCAGCACGGCCATGGCATCTTCGCCGATGCGACGCTTCGGCAGGCCGGTCGCCTGTGAAATCTGGTCCATGAAATAGTCCACCAGATCGGGAATGTCCTCACGCCGCTCCGCCAAGGGCGGCACGCGGATCGGCACCACCGATAGGCGATGATAGAGGTCCTCGCGGAATTTTCCGTCCGCGATCTCCGCTTCAATATTGCGCGCGGTCGACGATACGATGCGCACATCGACCGCGACCTTGCTGCTGCCACCGACCCGCTGGAAGGTCTGATCGACCAGCACGCGCAGGATCTTGTTCTGCGTCTCGCGCGGCAGCTCGGCGACGTCGTCGAGGAACAGCGTGCCGCCATCCGCCTCTTCCAGGGCGCCCGGCTTGCGTTCTTCCGAGCCGTTTGAGCGATCGACGCCGAACAATTCGATTTCCATGCGCTCGGGCGTGATCGCGGCGGCGTTGATCACGATGAAGGGACCCTTCGCGCGGCCGGAAGATTGGTGGATCGTGCGCGCGGCCAGTTCCTTGCCCGAGCCCGAGGGGCCGACGACGAGGATGCGGCTGTTGGTCGGCGCCACCCGCTCGATGGTCTGACGCAATTGCGCGATGGCCGCGGACCGGCCGATCAGCGTGGCCGGCTGCGGCGCCATCTGCTTGAGTTGCTTAACCTCGCGTTTGAGTCGCGATGTTTCGAGCGCGCGCTCGGCCACCAGCACCAACCGGTCGGCCTTGAACGGCTTCTCGATAAAATCATAGGCGCCGTGCTTGATGGCAGCGACCGCGGTTTCGACGTTGCCATGACCGGAGATCATCACCACCGGCACCTCAGGATGATCCTGCTTGACGGCATCGAGCAATTGCAGCCCGTCGAGCCTGCTGCCCTGCAGCCAGATGTCGAGGAAAACCAGGTTCGGTTTGTGCGAGACGATGGCGGCGAGCGCGTCATCGCTGTTGCGCGCGGTGCGCGCGTCGTAGCCTTCGTCCTGCAGGATCCCGGCCACTAGATCGCGGATGTCGGCCTCGTCATCGACAATGAGAATATCTGCGGACATGCCCACTACCCGATCACGCTATTTTGTTTTTCAGGTTCGGACGCTTCCGCATGGCCGGCGGCGGCGAACCGCACGCGCACCCAGGCGCCCCTTTGATCGGGGATTTTGTCGGCGGCGTCGCGCAGCTCGATGCTGCCGCCATGATCCTCGACAATGCGCCCGACGATGGCGAGCCCAAGTCCGGTGCCCTTCTCACGCGTCGTGACATAAGGCTCGAGCAGCCGGCTGCGATTTTCCTTCGGCAAGCCGATCCCGTTATCGACGACATCGATGACGATGTCGCCGCCCTCGCGCGCGGCAAAGACTCGGATCGAGCCCTTGCCAAGGTCGACTGGCGGTACCGCGGCAATCGCTTCGGTCGCGTTCTTGATGAGGTTGGTGAGCGCCTGCGACATCAGGCGCCGGTCGAACCGCGCCGGCATCGGATCCTCGGCGATATTGGCATCGATTTCGATTTCCGTATTGCCGACGCGCATCAGGAACACGGCCTGTCGTACGGTGTCGGCCACATCCTCGGCGGCGATCACCGGCTTCGGCATGCGCGCGAAGCGCGAGAACTCGTCGACCATCCGCCGGATGTCGTCGACCTGGCGCACGATGGTGTCCGTGCATTGGTCGAACACGGCGCGATCCTCGCCGATCATATTTCCGTATTTGCGGCGAATTCGTTCGGCAGACAACTGAATGGGCGTGAGTGGGTTCTTGATCTCATGCGCGATGCGGCGCGCCACATCAGCCCAGGCCGCTGTGCGCTGTGCGGCGACCAATTCGGTGATGTCGTCGAGCGTCACGACATTGCCATGGCTGGATTCGCCCGATTGTTCGCTGGTGATACGCACCGACAGGTTTCGCTCGCGGCCATTGCGGGTGATCGTCACCTGGTCCTGCGTGCGCGCGCCCGAGCGGACCGCCGCCATGAAATCTGCGAGTTCCGGAAACACCTCCGTCAAAGGCCGGCCAAGCGCCTCTGGCTCCGTACGGCCGATCAGTTTCTCCGCCGAGCGGTTGAGAATGCTCACGCGGCCGTCGCCGTCCACGCCGATCACGCCCGCACTGGCGCCCGCAAGCACCGCTTCGGTAAAGCGCCGCCGGCTGTCGATGAGGTCGCGCGCACGCACGATGTCGTCGCGCTGGCTGCGCAGTTCCTGCGTCATGCGGTTGAATGTTTCGCCAAGCTGCGCCAGATCGCCTTCCGACTGGAGGACCGGCACGCGCACATGCAGGTTGCCGGTGGAAACGACATTGGCGGCGCCGATCAGGCGCCGGATCGGCGCCACCAAACGGTTGGCGAAGTTCAATCCGATCCAGACCGCGGATAGCAGGACGGTGAGCGCGATGACGGTGTACATCAGCGCGAACGCAATTTGCACGCCGTAGCGGCGTGCCTCGATCGCGGCATATTCGGTCACGCTCGCCTGCGTTGCTTGCAACTGTGGCACCACGTTTGGATCGAGCAGCCGGGTCACGTAAAGATAATCGTCATCATAGTTGTGCAATTTGACGACCGCCGCGACATAATTGGTATCCGGCAACAAGACCAATTGCGGATCGGTCTCGCCGATTTTTGGCAGCGCGTCGCGTGGCGGCATGGCGAAGGTCTGGTTGACCTTGAGGTCGGCGCGCATAACGACGTTAAGGTCCTTGTCGATAACGATCGCGGCGGCCAGCCCGCGCACCGACGCTTGGAAGTTCAGGTATTGTCGCAGCTTCTCATGGTCTTGCTCGAAGACCGGTTTGGAGCGCGCGATTTCGGTGGCCATGACCATGATATCGGATCGCACGATCTGCGCGTGATCGCGCAAATAGGCTTCCGCCACGATCAGCGAATTCTCGATTGCGGCGCGTGTGCGGGTGGAGAACAGCCGGTCGAGGCCGCGGTCGAGCGTAACGCTCGCGACGATAGCCACCAGGATCGCGGGGGCCGCGGCGATGATGGAGAATAATCCGACGATGCGCACATGCAGCCGCGCGGCCGCCCGTCCGGTGCGTCGGGCCTGCATCACCTGCCACACTTCTCGCACGATCACGCCAAGCAGCAGCAGGACCGTCGTCGCGTTCACCAGCAGCAGCGTGACGACGACGTTGTGGGTCGGCGAAATCGGAGTGAAGTCGGCGAGAACGATAAACGTGATGAAGGCTGACAGCAGGGCGAGGCCGACCGCGATCGGTCCGAGCATCCTCGCTTCCCCCCGCTTGGCAGGCGGAGCGACAAGCGCGGTGTCGGCGCTGGTAGCCTGTTCTACGCTCATTGACCCCTGTCAGCGGATGGTGCGGAGCCTGGCGGCCCCGAAGAACGTGCGCGAAGAGGCGCATGTCCTCCCCGGTACTGATGCTTTTATACAACAATGTTGCCGAATTGCGACAAAAGCGCGGCGCTAAAACCACAGTTGGGTTATCCCGCCAGGGTCAACTGCTGCGGAAAACCTGAATATCAAGATCGCGGATCTTCTTCCGCAGAGTATTACGGTTGACGCCCAACAAGTCGGCGGCGCGGATCTGGTTGCCGCGGGTGGCGGCCAGGGCCGCTGTCAGCAAGGGATATTCGATCTCGCGCAAGACCCGGTGATACAGGCCGGCGGGTGGCAGACCGTCGTCGAATCCGGCGAAATACGCGGTCAGATGCCGTTCCACCGCGGCGCTGAGACTTTCCTCCGTACGCGGCTCGTCGCTGCTGACCGGCAGCGTGGGCTGCGCCAGTTCAGCCTCAATCACCGCTGCCGTGATGGTCTCCTGCGGATAGAGTGCCGCCAACCGGCGCGCCAGGTTCTCGAGTTCGCGCACATTGCCCGGCCAGCGATGACGCTTGAGGCGGTCGAGGCCGGCCGGATCGATATGCTTGGGCGGCAAGCCCTCGCGCTGGGCCTGGGCGAAGAAATGACGGATGAGGTCGGGCACATCCTCAATGCGCTCGCGCAAGGGCGGCAGCCGCAGCGGCACGACGTTGAGGCGGAAGAACAGATCTTCGCGGAACAGGCCCTGCTGGATCAAGAGCCGCAGCTCCTTGTTGGAGGCGGCGATGATGCGGACGTCGCTTTTTATCGGCGTGCGCCCGCCGACCGTCGTGTATTCGCCCTGTTGCAGCACGCGCAACAACCGCGTCTGTGCTTCCATTGGCATGTCGCCGATTTCGTCTAGGAACAGCGTACCGCCTTCCGCTTGTTCGAAACGGCCTGAACTGCGGGTGTTGGCGCCGGTGAACGCGCCTTTCTCATGCCCGAACAATTCGGATTCGATCAGATCGCGCGGGATCGCCGCCATATTGATGGCGACAAAGGTTCCAGTTCGCCGCTTGCCGTAGTCGTGCAGCGCGCGCGCGACCAGCTCCTTGCCGGTGCCGGATTCGCCGGTGATCATCACCGTCAGATCGGTTTGCATCAGCCGGGCCAGCACGCGGTAAATTTCCTGCATCGCCGGCGAGCGGCCGACCAGAGGAATGCTGTCGAGATCTTCGCTCTTTGCGTTCGGAGGCCGTTTCTCTTTCGGTTCCGACAACGCGCGCCCGACGATGGCGATGAGTTCCTTCAGGTCGAACGGTTTCGGCAGATATTCGTAAGCACCGCGTTCGGAGGCGCGGATCGCGGTCATGAACGTGTTCTGCGCGCTCATGACGATGATCGGCAGATCGGGACGCGCCTTGCGGATGCGCGGGATGAAATCGAAGGCGTTCTCGTCCGGCATCACAACGTCGGTGATCACCAGATCGCCGTCGCCCTGGCTGACCCAGCGCCACAGCGTCGCCGCATTACCGGTCGAGCGCACTTCGTAGCCGGCGCGCGAAAGAGCCTGATTGAGGACGGTGCGGATCGCGGCATCGTCATCGGCAACCAATATGCTTCCCGTCGGCATCGTCCTACCTCACGGGCCCTGTACCGGCGGCGCGTCGTCGGCCACGACGCCGTCGCCACTGTAGATCGGCATCAACACGCGGAAGATCGTCCGCCTTGACTGCGATTCACATTCGATGATGCCGCCATGGTCGCCCACGATCTTCGCCACCAACGCCAGCCCAAGCCCGCTCCCGCTCTGCTTGGTGGTGACGAACGGATCGAACAAATGCGGCATGAGGTCTTCCGGCACGCCCTGGCCGTTGTCTTTCACGCAAAACTCGAGCGGCAGCGATACGCGCGCCTTGCTGCCCGGCACAGACAGCCGCACGCCGGGGCGGAACGCGGTGGTTAGCTGGATTTCCCCGTCCATGGCCCCCTCGCCGATCGCCTCGCAGGCGTTCTTCACCAGATTGAGAAAGACCTGAATAAGCTGGTCGCGATTGGCGAGAACCGGCGGCAGCGAGGGATCGTATTCTTCGGCGAACTTGATGTGACGGGCAAAACCCGTCTGCGCCAGACGTTTAACGTGGTCGAGCACCACATGAATATTGACCGGCTCGCGTTCGACCGGCCGCTCGTCGGCGAACACCTCCATGCGGTCGACCAGCTTCACGATGCGGTCGGTCTCGTCGCAGATCAGCTTGGTGAGCGAACGGTCGTCGTCGCCGGCCGACTGCTCGAGCAGTTGTGCCGCGCCGCGAATACCCGAAAGCGGGTTCTTGATCTCGTGCGCGAGCATGGCGGCGAGCGCGATCACCGAGCGGGCAGCGCCGCGATGGGTGAGCTGGCGGTTCATTTTATCCGCGATGGTGCGTTCCTGCAGCATGACGACGACGTGGTCGCGATATTCCGGCAGTGGCGCAACATAGAGATCAACCAGACGCTCGCCCGGATTGCGCGGAGTGGCGAGATCGACCTTGTATTCGTTCACCGCCGCGCCGGTGCGGCGCACCTGTTCGATCAAGGTAAGCAACGGCGAGCCGAACGGCACCAGGTCGCGCAACATATGACGGCGCAGCACCGGAATTGACGCCTCGAAGAATTGCTCGGCGGCGACATTGGCGTCGGCGATCTTGCCGTCGGGCGACACCATAATCACCGGATGCGGCAGCGCGTGCAGCATCGCGTCGGCAGGCGAATTGACGGTGGCGGAGACGGCGTGCACGCGGTTCATGCGGCTGCTCTCCATGCGAAGGCGTCATAGGCATCGGCGAGCAGACGGCGCGCCTGCGACGGCTCTTCGGCCGTGAGCACACGGGTGCGATGGTTTTTGAGAAGATCGATCGAGACGCCGGCGGTCGCCGCCGCGGAATCGAGTGCCCAGGCCAGATGCTTGCGGGCGTGACGGCGGCCGATCGTCAGCCCGTGATGAACGAGCATCTCGTCATAGAGCGTATCGATCAGCGTGAATTGTTCGGCCAGCGGCGGCGTGCGCTCGCGCTTACCCGTCGCGAGATAGCGCGCCACCTGTCCGGGAAACCAGGGACGGCCCTGCGCGGCGCGGCCGATCATCACCGCGTCGGCGCCCGCGGCGGCGAGCGCGCGTTCGGCGTCGTCAAAGGTGCGAATGTCGCCATTGACGACGACCGGGATAGATACCGCCTGTTTCACGGCGCGCACCGCCGACCAGTCGGCGCTGCTGTCGAAGAACTGGCAGCGAGTGCGACCATGCACGGTGATCATGCAAACCCCGGCCGCTTCCGCGCGGCGCGCGAGCGCCGGCGCATTGATGCTGGCATGATCCCAGCCTAGCCGCATTTTCAATGTGACCGGAACGCGCACGGCGGCGACGGTTGCTTCGATCAAGGCCAGGGCGTGATCGGGATCGCGCATCAGCGCCGAGCCGGCGGCGCCGTTGGTCACCTGCTTGGACGGGCAGCCCATGTTGATATCGATGACGTGCGCGCCCTGCGCCTCCGCAATGCGGGCGCCTTCCGCCATCCAATGCGCCTCGCAGCCGGCGAGTTGCACGACGTGGATGGCGACCCCCCGCCCCTCGCTGCGCACGCGCGCCTCGCGCTGGCCCTCGACGAGTGCGGCGCAGGCGGTCATTTCGGAGACCACCAGGCCGGCGCCATGCCGTTCCGCGAGTCGGCGGAAGGGGGCATCGGTGATGCCCGACATAGGCGCTAGAATCACGCAGTTCGGCACTTTTATCGGGCCGATCTGCAGAGATTTCGCCACAAACTGCTTGATTTCGGCCCGCACGTGATGACTGCCTATCATTTAGGCGACTTCTTCTGATGCTCAGAGTTTAGCCATTTCGACAGTGGGCGCAAGTGCTGCACTGCAAAAAGATGTTCATCGTTAAATCGCGCCTGCCCGCTTCGAATTCGTTCCCGTGACGCGCGGAACGCGCTAATGCAAGCCGAAATCGGAGTGCGGACAGCATGGCGGGCGTTGCAGCGGTGATCGTGGCAGCCGGGCGGGGATTACGTGCCGGCGCGGACATGCCCAAGCAATTTAGGCAAATCGGTGGCGCACCGATGATCAGGCAGAGCCTTGTCACGCTCTTGGAACACCCAGAGGTCGATGTTGTACAGCCGGTCATCCATCCAGAAGACGTGGAGATGTTCCGCTCCTCGGCTGTTGCTCTTGAAATTCTTCCGCCGGTATTCGGCGGTGCCACGCGCCAGGCCTCGGTGCGCGCCGGGCTGGAGGCGCTGGCGCCCCGCCAGCCCGCTATCGTCCTGATCCACGACGCGGCGCGGCCATTCGCGAGCGCAGAACTCTTCTCGCGCGCCATCGCGGCGGCCGAGCGAAGCGGCGCGGCGATCCCGGCGCTGCCGGTCACCGATACCGTCAAGACCGTCGATGCCGCAGGCTGGGTCGACAAGACGCTCGACCGCAACAGCTTGCGGCTGGTGCAGACGCCGCAAAGCTTCGCCTTCCCTGCCTTGCTCGAGGCCCATCGCCGCGCGGCCGCCGCGGGCCGCGACGATTTCACCGACGATGCCGCGCTCGCCGAATGGGCCGGCCTGAAGGTGAGCGTGTTTCCCGGCGAGCCCGGCAACATCAAGATCACCAATGCGGGCGATTTCGCGCGCGCCGAAGCCATGCAATACGCCTCGCTTGGCGACGTGCGTATCGGCACCGGCATCGACGTGCATGCCTTCGGGCCCGGCGATCATGTCACCCTCGGCGGCATCCGCATTGCGCACGACCGCGCCTTGACCGGCCATTCCGACGCCGACGTCGTGCTGCATGCGCTGGTGGACGCCATCCTCGGCGCGCTGGCCGAGGGTGACATCGGCGTGCATTTCCCGCCCAGCGATCCGCAATGGCGTGGCGCCTCCTCCGATCGCTTCCTCGCGTTTGCGATCGAGCGGCTCGCCAAGCGCGGCGGGCGTATCGCCCATCTCGACATCAACATCGTGTGCGAGGCGCCCCGCATCGGCCCGCATCGCGACGCCATGCGCGCCAAGATCGCAGCGCTCGCTTACATCGCGATCGAGCGCGTGGCGGTGAAGGCGACCACCAGCGAAAAGCTCGGCTTCACCGGCCGCGGCGAAGGCATCGCGGCCTACGCCACCGCGACCATTCGCCTGCCTTGGGGCGAGCCATGAAGATTTTAAGATGAGCAAGGAGCTGCGCGCCGCCGCCAAAGCCGTGCTCGATGCCTGCCGCGCGCGCGGCTTGAAAGTGGCGACCGCGGAATCGTGCACCGGCGGGCTGGTGGCGGGCGCGCTCACCGATATCGCCGGCTCGTCCGACGTGCTCGATCGCGGCTTTGTCACTTATTCGAACGAGGCCAAGCAGCAGATGCTGGGCGTGCCGGCGGACATATTGCGCGATCACGGCGCGGTCAGCCGGCAAACGGCGGAGGCCATGGCGCGCGGCGCGCTCGGGCGCGGCGGCGCCGATCTCGTGGTGGCCATCACCGGCATTGCCGGTCCCGGCGGCGGCAACGCCGACAAGCCGGTCGGCCTGGTGCATTTCGTCGCCGCCGCGCGCGATGGCGCACTCACCCACGCGGAAAAGCGCTACGGCGATATCGGGCGCGCGGAAGTGCGGCACAAATCGGTGCTGCAGGCGTTGGCGATGCTGAAGGAGATAGCGGAGAGGCGTTAGCGGGACTTAACGCTGGCAGGGAATTCCGCGGCCGGCTGAACGCTCGGTTCGGTGGAGATGAGTTGCGTCCGGGCAAGACGGGCGAAGCGGCCGCCGGCCATCACAAGCTCGTCGAACGTGCCGGCCTCGACGATTTTGCCGGCGTCAAAGACGAGGATGCGGGACGCCTTGCGCACCGTCGACAATCGATGCGCGATGACGAAAGTCGTCCGGTTCTTCATCACCTCATCGAGCGCCCGCATGACCTTGGCCTCCGTGTCGGCGTCGAGTGCGCTCGTCGCCTCATCGAGGATGAGGATCGGCGGGTCCTTCAACAGCGCGCGCGCGATCGACAAACGCTGGCGCTCGCCACCGGACAGCGAACGGCCCCGTTCGCCGACGCGGCCTTCAAATCCCTTGAATTTGCGTTCGATGAACTCCAGGGCTTGCGCACGGCTAACGGCCTCGCGCATCTCTGTCTCGGTCGCATCGGCTTTGCCCACCCGCAGATTTTCGGAGATCGAGCGGTTGAACAGCAGCGCCTCCTGGAACACCACGCCGATGTTCCGGCGCAACGCGGAGAGCTTGAACTTGCGGATGTCGACGCCGTCGATCTCGATCGCGCCCGACTGCGGATCGAAGGCGCGGTGAAGCAGCGCAATGGCCGTCGATTTCCCCGCGCCGGTCGCACCGACCAGGGCGATCGTGTCGCCGGGCATCGCTTTGAAATTCAGATCCGCCACAGCCATCCGCTCCCCATCATAGGAGAACGAGACGTCCTTGAACTCGACGAGTCCGCGGAGGCGGCCAGGATCGACCGCATCCGGCAAGTCGCGAATGGTCGGAACGGTGTCCCACACCTGAAAGAATTCGCGTAAGCGCGGCGCGTCCATCATCACCCGGTTGATGAAGCCGACGGACTGCTCCAACCGGGCAATGATGAGGCCGGCGAAGTTCATGAAGGTGACCATCTCTCCGATGGTCGCCTGGCCGTTGATGTGCAGCAGCGTCCCGACGATGATGATCGACAGCACGGTCAAAGTGGTCGATGTGCGCGTCAGCACGATGGCCAGCGCCCACCACGACAGCACCGGCATTTGCGCGGCCAGCAGGCGTTCGACGATTTGGCGCAACTCCACGACTTCCGCCTCGAGCCGGGAAAAGCTCTGCACCAGCGCGATGTTGCCCAGCGTGTCGGATGCGCGCTCCGCAAGGTCGGAATAGTGACGCTCGACCGAGCTTTGCATGGTCTGGGTCTTGCGCGCGATCAGCGCGGTGAGGCCCGCGAAAACGACGCACAGCACGATCAGCAGCGAAGCCAGCCGCCAATTGATCAGGAGCGAGATCGGCAGCAGAACGAGCAGCGAGATGAACGACGAGAGGTGGTCGCGGAAGAACCCGACCCACAGCCCCCATAGCGTGTCGGTGCCCTGCAGCATCACCTTCATCAACCGGCCGGAATGGGTGTTGCCGTGATAGGTGAGCGGAAGCTGCAGAACGTGCTCGAAATAGCCGGTCAGGACGACGTGGCGGCGGCGGTGCGCCAGGCGGTCTGCGAAGAGAGCAATCAGCGTGCCGCTGGCGATGGTGAAAAGCCCAAAGCCGGCCCAGGCGGCCAGCAGCACGCCCAGTTGCGACCACGACGGCGGTTCGCCGCGGGTCTGCGCGCCGGTCAGCGTGTCGATGATGCGGCCGAGCAGAACCGGCTCGGCAAACTGGGCGGAGGCCAGCGCCATATTTGCCAGCGCCAACGCCCAAGCTATTCGGGTCTCGGACCCGAGCAGTGCGAGAACGCGGCCGTAGAGGCGAAAAATACCCATGGCAAATCTCGATCAAGATATCGGCTGCGACGCGCCAAATCGCCGCATACCGCTTTAGAGCAGCTCGTTTCTTGAAGAAAATATGCTCAAGCCCACAAGGTGTTATGATTTAGGTCAATGAAAGCGGCGAATACGCGTGTCGTATTGGGTGACCCAAAACCATACGGCCCAATAATGCATCAGCCGCTGCCCGCCTTACCGACCAGCCGACCGCTCATCCGACGTTTCTGGATCAGCGCCCGCGGCTTTTGGCTTGAGGATACCCGCCGAATAGCCTGGCTGCTCACCTTCGGCCTCATTGTGCTTATTTTCATCCAGATCGCTTTCCAGTACCGGATGAATGTCTGGAATCGTGACATCTTCAACGCCCTCGAGAAAAAGGACGGGGACGCGGTCTCGACGCAAGCCCTTATCTTCGTGCCGCTTGTGGTGACCATGGTGGCGTTGGCCATTGTCGCCGTGTATGGGCGCATGACTGCCCAGCGCAAGTGGCGTGCGTGGTTGACCAAGCATCTGATCGCTCGGTGGCTGGCGAATGGCCGCTATTACCAACTCGATTTGGTGACGGGAGACCATCAGAATCCCGAGGGCCGCATCGGTGAGGATGCGCGTATCGCCACCGATGCGCCGGTCGACTTCGTCGTCGGCATCTTCAGCGCCGCGGTCACGGCGGTGACGTTCGTCGGGGTGCTTTGGATCGTCGGTGGCGATCTGACGCTCGGCACGCCGGCGGCGCCCATCGTCATCCCCGGCTACTTGGTGATTGCGGCGGTCATTTACGCGCTCATCACCAGCGCGGCGGTCATCCTGGTGGCGCGCCGCTTCGTCGCGGTCTCCGAACGCGTGAACCAATCGGAGGCCGAATTCCGCTATGCCCTGACCCGCGTGCGGGAAAACGGCGAAAGCATCGCGCTGCTGGGCGGCGAGAAGGAAGAGCGAGCTGGGCTGCGGCAAGGTCTCGGTGCGGTCATCCTGCAATGGCTCAACCTCTGCCATCAGCATATGCGCTACACGCTCGTTTCCAACACCCATTGGCTGATAGCGCCGGTAGTTCCGCTCGTGCTGTGTGCGCCGAAATACGTCGCGGGGACCATGACGCTCGGCGAGGTCATGCAAGCGGCGGCGGCATTCGTTCAGGTCCAGTCGGCGTTCAATTGGCTGCTCGACAACTATCCACGGCTGGCGGGTTGGGCGGCGTCGGCGCGCCGCGTCGGATCGCTCCTGGTCTCTATCGATCATCTTGAGGCGGCCGGCATACCCGGTGCGTCCCGCGCGATCACGCGGGTCGAGCACGAAGGCGCGACATTTCGCCTGCAAAATCTCTCGGTCGAGCTCGACGACGGCACTGTCGTTGTCAAAGATGCCGACGTGATCATCCAACCCGGCGAAAGAGTTCTTCTGGTCGGAGAATCCGGTACAGGAAAGACCACGCTCACGCGCGCGATTGCCGGTCTGTGGCCATGGGGCCAGGGCAGCATCGCCATTCCACACGGCGCCAAGATGGTCGTGATGCCACAGCGGCCCTACATCCCGCTTGGCACGCTGCGGCGCGCCGCCACCTACCCGCTGTCGCCGGACGATGCCCCCAATGACACGGTGCGCGAGTTGATGAAGACGGCAGGTCTCGGCTACTTGGTCGAACATCTCGATGAAGAGGCGCCCTGGAACCGCACTCTGTCCGGCGGCGAATGTCAGCGTCTCGCTTTCGTGCGCTTGCTGCTGCATCAACCGGATATCGTCGTGATGGACGAGGCGACGTCGGCGCTTGATCCGCCGAGCCAGGAATATTTGATGAAGCTCGTGGCCGAGCGCCTTCCCCACACCGCCATCGTGAGCATCGCGCACCGGCCGGAACTTGAGGCGTTCCACCATCGCAAGCTCGTATTCGAGCGGCGGCCGGGTGGGTCTCGTATGATAGGCGACAGCATTTTGCCGCCGCTGCCAACTGGTTTGCTTGCCCTGATTGCTGATTGGCTGCGCCGCTTCTGGATGAGAACGGGAGCCCCCGATAAATTATAATTCGGAGGTGAAACGACCCCGCGCCGGACCACTTTTGGCTAAGGCTGTCGTATAGTAGCTATACAGTGGCTTTGGAAATTGCAGTCAAAGGCGCTTGCCATAACGACGATGTTCCGGCCTCCTCATCACGCGACCGTCAGCCTTTTGGGCGTTCTTGCCCTTTTGCTGGCGGTGACGCCCGACAGATCGGCGCGCGCGCAAGGCAAGCTCAAGGCGCACTACACGATTTCGATGACTGGCGTGACGTTCGGCGAGATCGTCTGGCTGGTCGATATCGGCGACACGCTCTACAACACGACCGCGTCGGGCAAGGCCAGCGGCGTACTCAGCAAGCTGGTGAACGGCGAAGGCTTGGTCGCGGCGCAGGGCAATATCGCGGCCGATCGCCTCCTGCCGTCCTTGTACACGTCGACCATCACCGACGACGACGGCAGGATCAAACTGCAGATGACGTTTGCCGGCGGCGCCGCGACCGAGACGATGACTCCACAACCGCCGGAATACGCCGATCGCTTGCCAGTGACCGACGCCGATCGCCGCGGCATCACCGACCCGCTGAGCGCGGTGTTGATTTCCACCAAGCATGGCGGCGGCACGCTGGCGGCTTCGGATTGCAACCACACGCTGAAGATTTTCGATGGGCGGCGGCGCTATAACCTGGCGCTGTCCTATGACCGCATCGACAAGGTAGCGATCGAGCGCGGCTATTCCGGACCGATCCTGGTTTGCGGCGTCGTTCTGCAACCGATCGCGGGCTACCGTGCCGACAGCATGATGGTCAAATACGTCGCCGGCCGGCGCGACATGGAACTCTGGTTCGCGCCGATCGCCGGCACATCGATCATGGCGCCCGTGCGCGTGCTGATGCCGACACTGATCGGGACGCTGAGGATTCAGGCCGATCAATTCGAGGCGGCCGCATCGGCGCACACACCGGTGCCGGTCGAGACGTCGCCATTGCCGCCGCCGCGCTAGCCCGCAACGCTTCCAGTCGCTAGCGATTTGCATCTCCGACTTGACAGAGCGCGTGCCGAGACTGGCATTTCGCGCGCGCGTCTTTGCGGTTCTTGCCGGTCTCGGTACAGGTCGTACGCGTGAGTGCCAACGCAAAAGCGGGACAAGCAACGTCGAACTTATAGCCGGTCAGGTTTCGCCAGATCCGCTTCACCTTCTGTTTCACGGTCTCGGGCTTCTTTTTGTCCTGCACGAATTCGATGGCCGAAAGTCCGCCGATGCGAGACAGCCCGGCGGGCGATGCGGGGGCGGCGCCGGCATGGCCGCCAGGCGCGATCAGAAGGGTGCCCGCTACGGCAAGCGCCGCCAAGATTCGAGTATGGTCCATTGATGCAATCTCCTAAAGTTGATGGCACGCGGATAATTCAAACGGTGGATGTAATGTTCCGCATTCGCCGTGGCCGCGAATTGACCTGGATCAAGCGGAAAACAAAAAAGAAAATCGCTGATAGTGCATGACATTGGTCGCCGCTTCGCACGGCGCGAAGCCTTAGGCAGGCTTGCGTCCGTACACTTGATCCGCCCGCTGCTCGAAGGCGGCGGCGAATTTGCGGAAGGCGGTGTCGAACAGCGCGCCCATCAGCATGGCGAGCATGCGGCTCCTGAATTCGTAGTCGATGAAGAATTCGACCTCGCAGGTCCGTTCGCCGGTGGTGCGGAAGGCCCAGCGGTTGTGCATGTGCTTGAACGGGCCATCGAGGTATTCGACCAGCACTTTCAAATTCGGCCGGTCGAGGGTGACGCGGCTGGTGAAGGTCTCGCTGATGATCTTATAGGAGACGGTCATATCGGCGACCAGCACGGTGACGCCCTCGCCTTTGTCGGTGCGGCTTTTGACCCTGAGCGCGCTGCACAGCGGCACGAATTCGGGATATTTTTCGCCGTCGGCCACGAGATCGAACATGTCCGTTGCACTGTGGCGGACGCGACGCTTCGTCGAAAATTGCGGCATTTAGATTTTGGATTGCCGCACAGCCTTGAGGCGCGCGAAGTCCTCGCCGGCGTGATGCGACGAGCGCGTGAGCGGCGAGGCCGCCACCATCAGGAAGCCCTTGGCGTAGGCGATGGTTTTCAGCGCCTCGAATTCGTCCGGCGGTGCGAAACGGAAAACCTCATGATGCTTGCGGGTCGGCTGAAGATATTGCCCGATGGTGAGGAAATCGACATTGGCCGAGCGCAGATCGTCCATCACCTGCAGCACTTCGTTGCGCTCCTCGCCCAGGCCCAACATGATGCCGGACTTGGTGAACATCGACGAATCGATTTCCTTCACCCGCTGCAACAGCCGCAGCGAATGGAAATAACGCGCGCCCGGGCGAACGCTGAGATAGAGCGACGGTACGGTTTCCAGATTGTGGTTGAACACGTCGGGCTTGGCTGCGACCACGATCTCGAGCGCGCCGTCCTTGCGTAGGAAATCCGGCGTGAGCACCTCGATGGTGGTCCCCGGCGCATGCGTGCGGATGGCGCGGATGGTGTCGGCAAAATGGCGCGCGCCGCCGTCGGCAAGATCGTCGCGGTCGACCGAGGTGACAACGATGTGCGCCAAGCCCAACTTGGCGGTCGCCTCGCCGACATGGGCGGGCTCGGCTGCGTCGAGCGCGCCCGGCAGGCCAGTCTTGACGTTGCAGAAGGCGCAGGCGCGTGTGCAGGTGTCGCCCAT
>Ga0265337_1000609_pt1 | contig 18857 bp, 16 predicted proteins | sample 42122metaG_FD_192441 | JGI IMG/M metagenome (GOLD analysis project Ga0265337, IMG submission 192441) | Rhizosphere microbial communities from Carex aquatilis grown in University of Washington, Seatle, WA, United States - 4-21-22 metaG | ecosystem: Host-associated > Plants > Roots > Rhizosphere >... | reverse complement strand
CGTTTATTTAGCATGTGACGGTCTTTGTCATACCCCTTGGTTTAAGTTGGGTGCAGAAGCTTGATCAACCAACGAAACTAAAGGAAAAACATGAACGCAGCGACGGAGAGGATGACAGAGGTTTTAAAGGCTCGGGACTGGAATTTTGAAGTTGACGAGGAAAACCAAATGATCAACACGGGCTGCAGGGGCGAAAACGGGCAATGGAAAATTCGGGCCGGCGGGGTCACGAATTATACTTGTGCGATTTTGTCGCGTTTTCCGATCGACTGCCCGCAGCCAAAAAGGCCGCTCTGCGCTGAACTCCTGACGCGTATCAATTTCATGTTGCCGGTGGGTTGTTTTGAGATGGATTTGGAGGACGGCCAAATCTTTTTTAAAACCAACATGCCCTATAATCAAGAGCTTCCTGAATGCGAATTGTTGGACAATTTGCTCATCTGCAATATTTCGTCGATGGACCATTATCTCCCGGTTATCATGCAGGTGATTTACGCCGGAGTCGGTCCCGCCAAGGCTCTGGCAGATTTGAAAAAGGCAAATGAAAAGACAAAGCAGGCCAAAACGAAGTCCAGTAAAGCCAAGTTGACTGGTCCATCCCGTTTTCAAATGAACTAAGTTGTCAGATGAACACGAGCGATAGCATAAACCCTGACTGCGAGGATAACCTATGAAACCAACCATCAAAGATCGCGTGCTTGGTGGACTTTGGGGTGCTGTGATCGGCGACGCGCTGGGTGTGCCCGTCGAGTTTCGTAGTCGCGCGTTGGTTCAAAGCAATCCAGTAACTGATTTGCGGGAGTTCGGCACCTATAACCAGCCCAAGGGCACTTGGTCGGATGATTCATCCCTGATGCTGTGCACGGTGGACAGCCTGGTGCGTCACCAATTCGACACGGCTGACATGGGAGATCGGTTCGTTCAATGGATGGAGGGAAAGCTTTGGACGCCTTGGGGGAAGGTATTCGACATCGGGGGAGCCACCAGCACCGCATTATGCCGGATTCGGCAGGGAGAGCCAGCGGAACAGGCTGGAGGCGTGCATGAAACCAGCAATGGTAACGGCTCGCTGATGCGCATCCTGCCCATTGCGCTGCGATTCGCCAATGAATCTCCGGCGCGCCTGTTGGAATGTTCACACCGCTCCTCGGCCATCACACATCGGCATCCCCGGTCGCAACTGGCCTGCGGTTTTTACTGCCTGCTGGTTGCCCGGCTACTGAAAGGCGATGCGCCTGCAGCCGCTCACGCCGCCACGGTCCGGGCTGCAACTGAATTCTATCATCAGCCGCCGTTCACATCCGAACTCCCACAATTTGAAAAAGTCTTCTCGTTGAAACTGGCCACATTGCCGGAGCTGGAAATTTCATCCAGCGGTTATGTGGTGGACACCCTCACGGCGGCTGTCTGGTGCCTGTTGACCTCGCAGGATTACCGCGAGACCGTGCTCAAAGCCGTGAATCTGGGCGGCGACACGGACACCACCTCCATCGTGGCCGGCGGACTTGCCGGAGTTCATCGCGGACTGGCAGACGTTCCAGATAATTGGCGAAACGAGATGGCCCGGGCCGGAGATTTAGCCACTTTGATTGAACAGTTCGTTGCAATCTGTGCCTAACAATCCACAGACAAGAGCAGTGCTTCTACCTTCCTATGAAAAGTCGCTTCCAGCTATTGAACCATTTGGCTATTTTGCCGTCTGGTTCCAATGGCGGCAACGTCACCTGCCGAAACCCTCGTTCACAATGGACGAGCACGCACTCGTGGTCGCGGAGATTGCGTAGCTTGTGCGGCTTGATTTTGTGCTCTTCAGTTTCGTTGTAGTTCACGTTGCGTTTGCCGGCGCTGTAACCCCATGAGCGTTTCACCACACGCTTTTTGCCAATGAAGTCGGCGGCTTGAACGGCATCGGCTTCGTCGGCAGAGCGGAAAATCATTCGGTTGCGAAGATTCAAAGTCAGGACTTTTGATTTGTCATTGCCGAGCGGTGGAATCAGCGAAGTGGTGCTTTGCGCGGCGGCGACAACTGTCGCGCCCGCCTCACGGATGACATCTACGCAATTATAATCGCTCGTGCCGTCCTCGCTGGCCGTCATGAACCGCTGCGCTTCGTCGGCCCAGAGGATGAGCAAGTTGTCTTTCGCACGGTCGGCCTTGGATTTGTCGAACCGGCGCAAGGCGTGATTGTAGTAAAGCAGCTTCAGGAATGTATTCACATAACGCCGTTCGGTCTGAAACTTTTGCGGCATCGTCGTGAGGATGATTTTGCCTTGGTCAATCGCCGAAAAATTAAACGTGCTTTCGCCGGTGCAAAACACCTCGGCAACTTCCGGAGTCAGGAAGTATTGCAGGTAATTGCCGATGGTTTCACGAACGCCGCCGAATTGCTCGGCGGGTTGGGTGAGAAAACGGTCGAGAAAGTGGGCGTAAACGGCGACACGGCGTGGTGTTTCGAGGAGATTTTCGAGATTTTCCATTTCTTCTTCCAGCAGGTCGCGATTGGACAACAATTCATACGCGTCGAGCAAAGTCACGGGGCGGTTCAATTCAAAAAGCATTTCGAGCGCGTGCGCGATGTGGGTCTGTGCCTGGCTTTTGAAAAAACCTTTGTCCCCGCCCTGGCCAAGACTCGTGGCGGTATCCACGATGAACTTGGCGTAGGTGGAGAACGGAATACTGCGGTCGCCGGTCAGGTTGTAGCGATTCGGCGGCGTCCACTGCGCATCGGTGTCGTTTGCGCGGATTTGAAGATGAATCAGATCGTGTTCGCGGACGTAGTGACGAGCCATCGCAGCCAGTGTTTCCCAATAAACTCCTTTCTCATCAACGCACAGCCCGCCCCATGTCGGCTCGTTTTGAAAAACTTGATGCACCAGTTGGTTGATGCCGGAACTGGTCTTGCCAGAGCCAGTGTCGCCGGTGATGAGCCAGCCGCGACAGAATTGATTGCGTTTCCACTTCAGACCGCCGAGTCGCGCGACGCAGCCTTTGGGATCGCGAGGAACGAACAAGAGCCAAACTGCAATGAGTGCCAGAAGAACTCCGCCAGCCGCGAAGAAGTATTGCGGATGCCGTAACGCGAGCATGATGTCTGGCGGCAGAATTACCGGGTCGAACGGAATGAGGTGAAGTTTCATCGCCACGCCCTCCCAATGAGATAGCCGCCCAGAAGACAGGCAAGCGCGGCAAAAATTGCGGCGGTGCGGGTTATCCGAACCGAACGGTCGCCAGCCGGTTGTTTCCGAATCGTCTCCAACAAGGCGGATGATTGAATCTGAAATGTCCGCGCGGCTTCTGCGAGCTTGCCGATGTCTGCCCGAAACTCGCCAAACGAAGGAATTTCCCGGCGTCGAATTTGATCCCAATGCTGCTGGTGGATGCGGAACAATTCGACAAGCAATATCACCGCGTCGTCTTCTCGCAGCCGATGTTTATCGCGCCACTCGGCAATGGCCTTGGTGAATTCCTCGTCGAAGTCCGGCGGCTGTGTGGTGGGCTTGGACATCACTTTGAAGGCAGTAGCAGGTTGGCGGCAGATTCGACTTCAGCATAAAACTTGCGCTGCCAGGTTTGGAGTCGTTGCCGGTCGAGCAGGCTGAACGCGGGATGTTTCGCCGCCGCTGTGATGGTCAGATTCTCGGTGTTAAGCGCCTCAACCAGCCAGTCCTGCATCCGGCTCATGCCGATTTCCCGTGCGCCGAGCTTGTCTTTGAGCAGCGCGCGAACCTCACACGTTTCAAAGATCGTGAAACTGTCGCTGTGCGCGGCGTTGCGGACAACGACGTAGCCGCACTTGTCTCCGAACTCGTCCGTGAGGCGCTGGATTTGTTCCACGCTATCCGACTCGTGATTCACCGGCATGACGAGCGTGAGCTTTGCGCCGAGCGCGGACAGCACGGCGAACAGGTCAATTTCGGCGAAGAATTCAATGAACAGGTCGGTGGACGCGGCGCGGCAGTCCATGACGACAAGATTTGCCTTTTCCAACGCTGCGAAGATGCCGTCGAGAGAGCGTCGTTTGGACAAGTCCAGGAAGCGGGTATCGGGATGAAACCGTTTCAAGGTTGAGTTCTCGTTGTCGCTGTCAATCGCGACATGGGCAATGCCCTTGTCTTTGAGATACTGGACGAAGTTGACGGCGAAGAAGCTTTTGCCAACGCCGCCTTTGCCGTTAAGGATGAGAATCAGTCTTTTCATTGTTTTTGGGGTTGAGTTTGCGGATTTGGGCTATGCGCGGTCCGCGTGGACGATCTGCGGCTGCCTCGGAGTCGGGCGGCTCGCCGGGCGCAGTAGTGGCTGTCGCAGGGAGAATGAACTTGGTTTCACCTTGCGGTTCAACGGCGGGAAGCCGTTTCTTGGGAGTGCGGCGGTGTGGCCGGATGTTTTCGCCCAGCACTTCGTGACAGAAATCAGCAATGGCCGTCTTGCCGGCTGGCAGGCAATGTTGCGTGAGTAATTCAGCGATGGCACGAAACGAAGCCCGTCTCTGCCGCAACTCGACGATGACATCTTTGGCCGGCAGCAAGTTCTCGAACTTCTGTTGGTGACGCGGCGTAAATTCCGACACCGCTTTGCGGACGTTGTTTGGATCAAATGCGGACATACGCGGATAATATATGGAGATGAATCGTCCGCAGTGCGGACGCGATGCAATCGTGACCCGGACATTTGGCGGATTCAAAGCGGTCGTGGACTGTCCACAAACACGGACTGGATACGGTCATGGACTGTGCGCGGCTGCGGACTGGACGCGGACACGGATAGTTCGCGGACACGGGCTGGATGCGGACATTCGCGGCCCGGACACGGTCACGGACATGGACTGGTTGCGGGCGCGGATGCGGGCATGGCCATGACACGGTTACGGACTGGACAAGGTCACGGGCGTGGCACGGATGCGGACTGGTTTCGGACTGGACGCGGTCGCGGACTGGACACGGCCACGGCCAGCAGGCCGGGCGATGGCGCGGATATTCCGCGTCCAAACCGCGACCACTTCGCGGACGCAAAGACCTTCGCTGGCGAAGGAGTAAGGCTTGTCCTGTCTTAAACATGATGAGAAACGCACTGCCTCCCCTGTTGCAACAATTCGTTGCGCCAGGATTCCAGTTGCGCGGCGACAGTTTCAATGCGTGTGGTTTGTTCAATCGTCCGGGCTTCAATGCGGCCAGGTTGTTGGTCGTGAAGCTGTGAGTCGGACAATTCGATCATCGTGTTTACGGCGTTGTGATTGATATGTTCGCCAAATTTTTTGAGCACCTCGATGGCAGTGCGAATTTGAGCTGTGGATGGTGTTTGCATAATCAGACATGAATGCCGCGTGATGGATTTGGATTGCGAGCCAGTTCCTGGCGGTGTCCTGGTCGGCGTTTGGAAAGCCACTGTGCCCGTCTCAATTTAGTTGCCGCGACCGGATGTGCCCACGGTTCACTGAATCCGAGTCGGGCGGCTCCTTCCTCGGCTGCGAGCTTTGTGGGAGCTTCAACCACGGTGCGAAGTGGATCACCCATCACGCGGGCATATTCCCGGTCGGTGTGGTAAATGCCCCACAGTTGGTTGCCCGGCTTCAGAGTCGCGGTCGTGCTCATGGAGACAGTTCATCATAATCCGGGGGAGCAATGGTGTGTCAGACACACAATGACCGCGCACAGTCCGTGTAATGTCCGGGTGTGGTTACGGCAAAGACACAATACAACCTGAAAAACGCGCGGGAATACTTCGAGGAACACCTCTGCGTCGGCGATTACTACGACGAAGGGCAGCGCGTGGCCGGCGAATGGGTTGGCGTGGGGGCGGAGCGGCTCGGATTGGCCGGAAAAGTCCGCGCCGATGATTTTCTGCGGTTGTGCGAGAATCAGCATCCGGGCACAGGCGAAAAGCTGACACAGCGCCAGAACACCACGCGGACTGAAGGCGACAAAAACACGGCCAATCGGCGGATTTTCTATGATTTCACTTTTTCACCGCCAAAGTCGGTTTCCCTTGTGGGGTTCCTCGGCAATGACGAGCGGATTTTCGAGGCTCATGCGCGGGCGGTGCAGGCAGCCTTGAAGGATTTCGAGGCTTTCGCGGCGACCCGTGTTCGCGTGGGTGGTGTGCGAAGCGAGCGGCTCACGGGGAATTTCGTCGCCGCGCAATTCACCCATGACACCTCCCGCGCGCTTGATCCGCATCTGCACACACATTGCATCGTTTTCAACGCGACTTTCGACGCCGTGGAAAATCGGTGGAAAGCGCTTGAGAATTACGAACTGCTGCGGGCGAGGAAATTCGCAGAGAATATCTATTACCATGAACTTGCTCGCGACCTTCGGTCTTTCGGCTACCACATCCGTAATCTGCCACGAGGCGATTTTCAAGTGGAGGGTGTTCCCGAAGAACTCTGCCGGCGTTTTTCCAAACGTGACGCGGAGATTGACAAGGCACTGGCAAAGCTGCTGGCGGACCACCCGGAACTTGGCGGCGCGAACATCTCGGAACTCCGCGCAAAGCTCGCCACGGAAAAGCGAACGCGGAAACAGAAAGATTTGAGCCGGGACGAACTGCGGCAACTGTGGGAGGCGCAGTTGAGCAAATCCGAGCGGGCTTCGCTGCACCAGCTTTCAGAGCAGCCGAAGCATGACGCAAAAGAGGAAAATCGCGTCAGTGTTCTTGAAGCGGTTCAGTGGGCGGAGGAACATTTGTTCGACCGAAACTCGGTCGTGCTGGAATGTCAGTTGTGGCAGGAGGCGTTGGGCCGGGCGCGCGGTGAAGGCTTCTCGGTTTCCGATCTCAAGGAATTCACCCAGCGGCGTGGCTATATCCGGGACGAAGCGCGGCCAGGCGAAGTGACCCTGCGTGAAGTTCTGCTGCGCGAATGGGAAATCGTTCAGACCGCGAAAGAAGGTGTCGGGGATTGTCTCCCGCTGGTGTCGAATCCCCGCCCGGCAAGTTCGCAACTCGACAAAGAACAACGACAAGCTCTTGAATCTTTGCTCCGTTCGACAAACGGCGTTTCTGTCTTTCGCGGCGGCGCGGGCACGGGCAAAAGTTTTGTCCTGCGTGAACTGGTGGAGCAACTGCGGCAGTCTGGTCGGGGCGTGGTCGTTCTCGCGCCACAACGTCAGCAAGTCGTGGAGATGGAGAAGGCCGGATTCCCCTCGCCAACGACGGTCGCCAATTTTCTCATCAAGCGTGAACTGGCTGACAGTGCTGTCATCGTGGTGGACGAAGCGGGTCAGATTGGCGGGCGGCAAATGTTGGAGCTTGTCCGGTTGATCCATGAGCGACACGGACGGCTGGTTCTCTCCGGCGACACCCGGCAACACGGGGCGGTTGAGGCTTCGGATGCCCTGCTTGCCATCGAACGCCATGCCGGTGTGAAACCGGTTGAACTGCACAAAATTCGTCGGCAAGACCCGGCGCTCGGTCGCGACCATGAGGAACGCAAGCGCATCAGGCTGTATCGAAAAGCCGTTGAGTCGGCTGCGGCTGGCAAGCTTGGCGATTCATTTGAACGCCTCGACAAAATGGGCGCGATTGTTGCCTGCGGCATTGGCGAACAAGCCGACAAGCTCGCCGATGAATATCTACGGCTCGCGGAGCAAAATGCTTCGGCGGTCGTGGTCTCGCAAACGTGGAGCGAAGTGCATCGCGTCAACTCGCGCGTGCGCGATGCGCTGAAAGAAAAAGGATTGCTTGGGGCGGCAGACTCGGAAGTTCAAGCACTGGAAAGAATTGACCTCACCAACGCGCAGAAGCGCGATGAGCGTTTCTATCCGCCAGATGCCGTCATTGTCTTCAATCAAAAAGTCCGCGATGCCGAACCGGGCGCGAAAGGCAAGCTGGCTGGCATTTTGAAATCGAGCGTGCTCGTCGAAGTAGGCGGAAAGTTCGTGACGGTCTCGAACCGATTGCTCGACCGCCTCACGGTCTGCCAGGCGCGCGAGCTTTCTGTCTCAAATGGCGACCGGCTGCATCTCAAGGCCAATCGCAAGCTGGCGTCAGGCGGGCGCGTGACCAATGGTGAACTCGTCACCGTGAAATCTGTCCGCGCCGATGGCGGCGTTGAACTGACTGATGGCCGCGTCCTGGACAAATCTTTCCGTGAATTCCATCCCGGCTACGCGGTCACGTCCTACGGTTCGCAAGGCAAAACGGTGGATTATGTCCTATTCTCCGATTCGACCGTCAAGCCTGCGACGAATGCGCAACAATGGTATGTGACAATTTCGCGCGGGCGGCGCGGCATCCGCATTTTCACGCCGGACAAGCAGCAACTTCGTGAGAATATCACCCGCTCCGGTCATCGGCCACTGGCGATGGAATTTGCGGCCGGTTCTGTCCCGCGCGGACGGCATCTGCTTTGGAATCGGCTGCACGGTTATCTTATTCGCTTCGGTCGTCGAGCCGCCGAACGAATATTCCGTCTCCATTCGGCTCAACAACATCAACCAAAACATCAAACCATACAAAAATATGAGCACAAAAACACCCGAATGTTGGGCCAGCGACCCACAGGCACGCGGATTACGCATTGAAATAACGCCAGAGCGTTCACTGTTACTACCGCACAATCATTTTATCTTTGCGGAACTCGACAGTGGTGGCGACGAGCAAAATCTCAAACTTGTCTTTACCACGCACGAGATTTCAGTTTGCGGCCATCATTTGCGGCGGATTGAAACGGTCTTGCAGCGGCTGGAATTGTCGCTACTTGCCAAGTTGCCAAGCAATCAGCGGAAGCTCATCACGGAAGGCCAACCGGTGATTCTTGATATCGTCGTGACCGAAGCAAACCCACAAGGTAAGCACCATGAAGATGCCAGCGAATGAGCGGACACAACAGGATGGAAGTCACCACCACGATCGAACCGTTCGAGAGTGGGCTGGGATTTCCGCTGCGAGTGCTGAGCACGGGCAAACAGCGAGCCGATATGTGAGTCCGGGGCTGAGGAGTCTTCACAGCACTCCGAATCCCCACGCAGCCCATTTCTCGGCGTGCTTGTCAACGTGAGATGCGGGAAGCGCTACGACGAGGAGGTGACGGGCGCGGGTCATGGCTACATAGGCCAATCGCCTGTCCTCGGAGTTTTCTCCGTTAATGACGGAATCAACGACGGAGTTCCAGAACTTGGTGCTTCCCAAAACAAGCACGGCGTCAATGTTCTGGCCCTTTACTTGATGGATGGTCTCCTGTCGGATTGGCGGAAAGAGGGCCTGAACTGCAAACATAGGCAGATTTAATTGATTGTCGTCGAGTCCAGTTTTTTTGATTTTCAGATTGAGATTTGGGGCGTTATTGACGCCAAGCTCGGCGATCAACTTACCGAGGTTCTTGCGGAGCCGAGTAATCCATTCGCCCCCACTCAGGCTCACTGCCGGAAGACCGGACTTCGATTTTACGAATCGCCATATTTCAAGTTTCACGCGCCGGGCTTCTTCGGATTCGGGAGACTCATCGACTCTCTCCCAAAGGGCAGCATCTTCGACGACCGACCGAACGAATTCCTCAACGATCTGGAAGGCTCTTTTGTAGTCCTTTCGGCAATCGCGAAAAAATGATGCCTGTGCCAGTTCTTTGGTCATCCCTTTCAGTTTGGCATAATTGACCTCCCCACGGATGGATTCGAGTTGCTGGTGAGCCCTGCAAATGATCGCGCTTGACGTTTCGGCGATTCCGGCCCTTTCGAGTGCCTTCTCGAACTCTGCAACGCTATGAGCAAATCGGTCCGCAGTGTCCCTGATGATGAAGGGACGATGGTGCTCATTGTTGCCATCCCCACACCCGACAAAATCTTGATTTCCACCGATGTTCCGAACGGCGGCAGCAATCTGGTTATTGCAGCGGAAAGACTGGCTGAGTGGTTTCTCTGGAATCTTCCATTTTTCCTTGAGTGCCGGGAGCGAGGTGGCGTTCGCCATGCTGAATTCATAAATGCACTGATCAGGGTCACCAATCAGTGTTATCTTGCTCCCTCTCTCTCGGAGAAAGTTCAGGAGAATCAGCAACCACACGTTTGTGTCTTGCGCTTCATCAATTACGATTTCAGGAAAGCGCCTCGCGATCCGTTCAGCAATGTGAGGACGGGCGAACAATAGACGGCAGGCCCAATGGACGCGTTGCGCGTGCGTATAGAAGCCCAATGTCATCAGTTCCAGAACCGGATTGTGACCCGCAAACTGAAGCTTGTTGCCTCCGAACACCTTTGAAGCTTTGAATGCCAGCTTGCCATTTTCTGGATACGGAACTATTTCCCATGCTGGAATTTGAAGTTTCCTCCCCCCTTTCAACTCTGTCCACGCCATGAGCTTTTTGTTGTTCCAGTCTCCAGGACGCGGAGCGATAAAGAGTTTTGGGCGCTTTGATAATCCAACGGTTAGATGTCCAAAAGGCGTGAGAATGAACCGCTCCACAAAGGCATCAAACGTGCCGACGTAATTTGGGTCGGAAAGAAGATCACGCCTGCCAACCTTTATTGTTGCTTCCTGAAATTCGCGAATGGCCGTATTTGTGAATGAGAGCAGGGCAAGCCCGCCTGCGGAATAAGGCCAATTCGCACCGCGCCAAATGAACCGCCTGCAAGATGTCCATGTCTTCCCACTTCCCGGCGCAGCGCGAAGCAGGAACTCCAATTCATCAGCAAAGATCGCGTCCTTTTGCTGCTTAGTTGGGTTCTGCGACAGGATTTGCTCCCGCAGGATTTCCAGCTTGCTCATCATTTGCTTCGGGTTTGATCACGCCTAGGAATTTGAGGGCTTTCTGAATGTATTGAGGAATCGCGTCTGGTTGCAGATTGGCGGCGTCCAGCAATGCGGCCAGTTCCTGCGCAAAATACCCTTTAGAAATATTGCTGTGAAGGAACTCAGCCAAAAAAGCATCGGCCTTCGCATCGTTCGTGATTAGTGCTCCAACCGTAACCTTGAGATTCGCGCCAAGGATTGGATGAAGAATTGCGAAGGCGTCGAGCATCAGAGGTAGAATAGCCGCAGAACGGGCGAGTTCGTGTTCAAAGGTGATGGCTGAATACTCGACGCGGAGGTTGGGGATTCCGGCCTCCTTGGCTTTCAGTCCAGTGGCCGTGGCTGATGGCGGATCGCCAACTTTCTTGGCATCACCATCCGTCAGGATAGCGACAGGACAACCGAGACGGTTCTCTCCAAACAGAGGCAAGAAGGCATTGAAGTTGAGGCCATCTGCGTTAAGCACCGTCACCGCTGATTCTTTGAGACAACCGCCCGCGATTTTCGTGAGAACAGGAAGAAGCAATGCCTCGGCAATACCCTCGACCATCAGTATGCGGCGTGCGAAAAAAAACTCCCCACGAGTCGCGTCGAGAAACCGCTGAAGTTTTTTCTTTAGCTCTGCATCCATGTCAATGGAGCAAACCGAGACAGCACTGACCTTCCCGCCGCGCTCGTGAACAGAAACAATCGAATCAACCGGTGCTTGGCTCGCTAAGATCGGAGAATGGCTGCTTGCGATGACCTGAACTTGGTTGCCTTCCTCCGCTGAGGCCACTTTCACAAAATGTCGGAGAAGGAGCACCTGAAGTTGGGGATGAAGGTGTGCTTCGGGTTCCTCGACGAGAATAGAGCGAAACGAAAATTGAGAACTTTTTCGAAGGGTTCCGAGCGTTGCTGAGGCGAAGACAAGATTGTTGTAGCCGAGACCGTTGAGTGCGAACGGGAGACCTTCGATTTCAGGCTGGAGCCCAGCGATGATTCGGTAGAAGGTAGGGTCGCTGAAAATCAGTTCCGTCTTTTGGGCGAGCTGTTCGCCTGCAATGGCGGTCATCTGCGCATTGATATCGTTCCTCGCGTCCTCGACGGGTTTCAGTTCTCGAATCTTATCGTTGGCCTCCTTCGCGATGATTTCGAACTCACCGTGTTGAGCATCCTCGGTGAGACAGTCAATAAGACGTGATACCTGGGAATGCCGACCGGGCCGGAGGCCGCTCTCGGGGTCGCGGAGAGGCTGGAGGTAAATAGACGCGATTCGGTCATAGAGGTTTGAAGGCAGGTTGCCTCCCTCTGTTTCACCTCCCCACATTTTTACGTTTGCTCGGCGGGTGGCTTTGTTAAATTCGACTCGGGCATTCAGACGGATGTCGAACTTCCCGTCTCCGAGATCGACCAGGCATTCATGGAAATGCACTTCGTCCTCGTCCTTGGGGTCAGAAAAGGTGCATGACATTTCAATTGGCGCGTAATCCGTGCCTGTTCTGAAATCGTCTTCATTGAGACGAAGAGCATCGAAGTCGCGGCTTGGTAGAAGCATGAGGCGCAAAGCGTCGATGATTGCCGTTTTACCAGCGTTATTCTCGCCAACGATCACGCAGAGTCCGCGTGGGAAGGTGATAACAAGGTCTTCGATTTTACGGAAGTTTCGTATCTTAAGTTCGCGCAGTCGCATGGGAGATGAAGTTCGAGAATTGAGGTTAAGTTCCTAGCGGGCGCGCAAAGCTCATCTTCGGGACGTTCTGCTCATTGAGCGTCTCGTTGGCGAGTTTTTCCGATGGAGCAATTCGGTGCATGAAATTACAGAATCGTAGCGCGCAGAAGTTTTTAGGCAATCGCAAAACCTGTGCAGGAGTCGCTACTGCGCCGTTGCCGAATCGTGCAAAGCTTCTGCGAAAATCAGCCTCCCTTTTTTTGGGAAGCCGTGATCGGCTAGGAGAAAAAATAACCCAAGGCGCGGAGCGATGAGTGGTTGGGATTTCCAATGATGATGTGGTCGAGAACTTCGATTTTGAGAAGTTGACCGGCTCGAATGAGATCACGGGTGATTTTTATGTCCGCTTCCGATGGAGTTGGATCACCGCTCGGGTGAGAATGTGCGATAATGATTGCGGCAGCACTTGCCATTATTGACAACCTGAAAATCTCCCTCGGATGACAAAGGATTGTATCCATCGTGCCAATGGACACCAAGTAGTGACCTTTTATGCGTCGGCGTGTGTTGAGGATGAATACCACCAAACATTCACATTCAGGATTGAAGTAAGGATGAGTGGCGATATGCGTTTTCCAATAGGCGGCTGCCTGATCAGGCGTTTCACAATGTTGCATGGTGTCGGGAGTGGGACATTCCCTCAATGAAACGATTTTCCATTCCTGCGGTTGAGCCGGGAATTTTACCGGCTTGACGAGTTGGTTGACGGGTTGCGGAGCGGTTGCGGGGCATCCAGTGGAGATGAGGTTTTCGTTTGTGTTCATGTTTTGCGTTTTGTTCTGAAGGAGCGGAACTGCTCTCTTCACCCGCCCCGAGAGAGCAGGACCGCTCCTGACAAAACGCACCCGCCTGTGCCCGCGCCGCCGGGCAGCGGAGCATCAGCAACTGAGTGACGGCGGGCGCAAAGATGTTGCGGCAGCCGGCGCGATGTTGCGCGGAGCAACCAGAGGCGCGGGTGCAGGCGGGATGAACACAACGTAAAATCGCATCGGTGGATGCCTGATAAGTGACGAGCAAATCGGCATTCCGATTCTGCACCGATTCTCAAAATACTTTTGGGCGTGTTGAAAAATGAACTATGATTTTTTAACGGCAGAATGGCATTATTTCAGAATCTCCCCCTTTTCAACCGCAAGACGGATGAGCCAGTGGGTTTAGCGAAAACGAAATTGAAAGACGGTCGGTGCTGCTGGACGGAGCAGCGGGCGGAACGAACGCATAGTCGTCTCCGCCGCGCGCGACGGGAAGCGGCACGGACCGGCCATGAACCAAACCGTCGCGGCGCGTGCGTTGGGTTGGCGGAGCGAAGTGAGCGCAGTCAACCGCACGCACGGGCCAGCGCGGTGTTAATGTGGCGATGAATCAATCGGATTTGTGACGTTTTTAGTGCCAGTGAAAGTGCCAGTGAACCGGTGATGAATGAGTAATTGGTGAGTAGTTGATTGGTATTGGGTGCGTAATCACTGGTGCTTGACAAACATGCAGAAATGCCCGATTCTATTGGCGTTCGTTAGTTATGAGGCTGTTCGCCTCTGGTGGTGGGGTGGTAATTGCGGGGTAGTGGATTTTGAAAAAATCCCCTGACCCCGTTCGATTCCGACCCTCGCCTCCAACGACTTACGTAGATTTCTTACTTTTTAGGCTTTGGTTGAAAACCGACCTTCGCCTTCCTTTCAAATTCATACTCGTTCAACGACGAACCCTACGCGGCCCATGGCGATCAGGTGCATGAACTTGTGATTACATGCTGCTCTTATTGAAGAGCTTGCAAACCTTCTCAAACAGGCAACGTTCGGGGGAGGTTCCTGCTCCTTGGGACTTGTCATCGTTGGCCACTTGACGCTAACAGGCGGCGTCGAAACAACTAAACTCAACTTGCCGACTCGTTCACAATCCCTCTGTGGATAGTGGGAATGGCACTAACCGCGTGGTGGAACTCCATGCATCCGCTTCCAGTTCGAACAACAGGTCATCGCGGCAAATGTCACACTGAGCCAGCGTTACGGGCTGTAACTGCAAACCGCGCGCCGCACACCATTCCGTAAACGCTCGGGCATCGGCGCGGCGCTTAAAGTAAGCCGTGGCGCGGGTCAGGTCTGAAAATTGGAAGCCGCGCGAGCCCAAGATTGCCCCCACCACTTGCATCGTATGCGCTACTTGTTGGCGCGCGGCGCCCGGCCACAACGTTTTTCCACCGGGCGCGATACTGGCCGTGCCGGAAATAAGCAGCCGCCGGCCGGTTTCGGAGGAGAGTTCAATCGCGCGGCTGAAGGAACTGCCATACGCGGGCGCGGGGCATTGCAGCGGCGAGGCGATTTCTTCGGCGCGGGTGGAGGAATTCAATGGCTGCATCGCCCAAGCGCCGACGGTCAGCGCGGTGCCAGCGGGATTTTTTGCGCCGATGCCGGTGCTGGCCGGAAGCGAGCCAGTGCGAAATTTCACACCGGAATAAATTTGCGTCCGCGTCTGGTTGAATTCGTCATACCACGAAAGAAGGTCTTCGAGAAAAAACCACGTTCGCACTGTGTCAGACAGGGAAAACCCGCCTTGAGCCAATGCCCGCGCCAGATTGTCCAGCGTTTCTCTTGTCTGGTCCTCGCGAGCAATGGAATTTCGAACCGGATCCAGACCGCCCAGCAAACAATACCGGGCGGTGCCGTCGCTGAACACGGAACCCACCACACGCCCATTCAAATTGATGCGAGTGACTTCGCCTCCGGTAAAACCAAAAACCTGCAGGCCGGCGATGGGACTGCCATCGCACGCGGCGCCTTCGACCCACGTCACCGGCCAGTCAATGTTTCCGAAATGTCGTTGCATCGCTTCCTTGCCTGCCACACTGGCGCTGACGGAGCCGAATACCAGCATTTGAATGACAGTTGCCTCCAACTCTTTCAACGACACGGCCAGCCGGTTGAACATTCCCATGATTCCTTCGCCCGGCAGTGGTTTTACAGTGATTGTAATTTGCGAACCTCGCGCTCCCGGCATCACGGCGAAATCATGGCCGGAAGAAAACAGTGGACGAGCATCGGATTGAGAACCGGCAACTGGACGGAACTTCGCAAACGGCACAAATGACGGCATTCAAAGAAGGCAGACGGGAAAGCCGCAATGTCGGTTACAATAGACACATTTAAAATCCATTAACAAATCTTGTCATTGTAACAGCAAAACAGGTTGCGTTATTTTGGAATCTTTGCGTGTGCCGGTAACGTCTATCCTTTAGGAATGCTACGAAGACAAAACTGCCAGCGTCGCGCGAAGGAACCTTTGCTTTTGCTGATATTTGTTTTGTTTTCCGCCTTGAGCGGTGTCGCGCAGCCCAATCCTTTCGAAACCGGGGCCACCACCGCTCCGGCCAACAAGATTGACGAACTGGTTTTCGCAAAATTACGGGAAATGAGTCTCCCGCCGGCAAACGTCTGCTCGGATCCAGTGTTTGTCCGACGCGTTTATCTGGATACCATCGGAACGCTGCCCACGGCGGTTGAGGCGGAGAGTTTTATTTTGAACCGCAACTCGAACAAGCGCGCCGCGCTTATTGATCGGTTGCTGGCGCGCGACGAGTTCGCGGATTACTGGGCGATGAAGTGGAGTGATTTGCTGCGCGTCAAGGCGGAGTTTCCCATCAATCTCTGGCCGAACGCGGCGCAGGGGTATCATCATTGGATCCGGGAGTGCCTCCGGCAAAACATGCCGTATGACCAGTTTGTCCGGGCGATGCTCACCGCCAACGGCAGCGACTTCGATGTTCCGCAGGTCAATTTCTACCGCGCGCTGCAAAGCAAGGACCCGCAGACCATCGCGCAGACCGTGGCGTTGACGTTCATGGGAACGCGAATTGAAAGATGGCCGGCGGAACAACGGTCAAACCTCGCGGCGTTCTTCTCGAATGTCGGTCACAAATACACTTCGGAATGGAAGGAGGAAATTATCTTTTTCGATCCCAACTCGACCAACGCGGAGGCAGTGACCGGAGCATCGCGCGCTGCGAAATTTCCAGATGGCACTTCCGTCGTATTGTCGCCGGACAAGGACCCGCGTGCGGTCTTCACTGACTGGCTGGTAGACCCGAAAAATCCGCGGTTCGCGTGCAACATCGTGAATCGCACATGGTCGTGGTTGCTGGGACGCGGCATCATCCAAGAACCAGACGACATCCGTCCCGACAACCCGCCGAGCAATCAGGAATTGCTGGCCTATCTGGAACGGGAACTGGTTTCGTCGGGATACGATCTCAAACACATTTACCGGCTCATCTTGAACTCAAAGACGTATCAGCTTTCTTCTATTCAGAAAACCAATGATCCGCAGGCCGCAGCCAATTTTGCTTTTTACCCGTTGCGCCGGCTGGACGCGGAAGTGTTGATTGACGCCGTGGATCAAATCACCGGTTCGACGGAAAATTATTCCAGCGCAATTCCAGAGCCTTACACCTTCATTCCGCCCGGCCAGCACTCGATTGCACTGCCGGACGGCAGCATCACCAGTGCTTTCCTCGAAATGTTTGGCCGCCCACCGCGCGACACCGGTTTGGAGTCGGAACGCAACAACCGCGTCACCGCCGCGCAAAAATTGTGGCTGCTCAATTCCGGCCTGATGCGGCAGAAAATCGAGCAGAGCCGGATGATTCAATACCAAACCACATCCGGCAAATCGCCGCGCGAAATGGCCGTTGGAATGTATTTGGGCATCCTTTCCCGCTTTCCTACGGAATCAGAGACACAAACCGTGGAGACGTATTTCCAATCCAGCAAGCTGGGCCGGCGCGAAGCAACGGTGGACGTGGCATGGGCGCTGATGAACAGCGACGAATTTCTTTTCCGGCATTGAAACGGAGCGACATGGCGAACCATCATAAAAATTCAAATTGGGTTTCTGGCATCAACCGGCGCGAAGCCATCCGGCGCGGCCTGCTCACAGCCGGCGGCTTGATGCTTGCGGACAATTTGCCGTTCCGCGCCTTCGCCGCTACGCCACCGGCCCGCGCCAAAGCTGTCATTCAACTCTGGATGTGGGGCGGGCCGTCGCACTTAGACACGTTCGACCCCAAGCCGGAGGCGGGCAACGATTACTGCGGGCAGTTCAAGAATCCCATTGAAACCAACGTGCCCGGAACCAAGGTTTGCGAATTGCTGCCGCTGCTTGCGAAGCAGGCGGACAAGTATTCCATCATCCGCAGCATGACGCACGGCAACAACGGCCACGAAACGGCGGCTTACATCGTCCAGACCGCCCGGATGCCTGGCGGACGGTTGGTTTATCCGTGCATCGGCGCGGTGGAATCGCTGTTCAAAGGCTACGACGCCGGATACAGGGGACTGATTCCGCCTTACATCGTCATGACCGAACCGCTGGGCCGTTTTTCGCCGAACGGATTTTTGAGCGAACGTTACCAGCCGTTTGTCACCGGCGGCAATCCGGCGCAGACACCCTTCGCCGTGGAAGGCGTCGTGGCCCCGGGCATCACCGACCAGCGCCAAAAAGACCGACGCGAATTATTGCACCAGTTGAATACATTGAAGCTTGCCATGCCGAATGACTCGGAATTGGTGGCGTCAGCACAGGCGGAACAACAAGCCTACGAAATGATTCTGGGTGACGGCGCGAAGGTGTTTGATTTGTCACAGGAAAAATCGGAGTTGCGTGACCGATATGGCCGCACGAAATTTGGCCAATCTTGTCTGGCCGCCCGGCGGCTGGTCGAACACGGTGTTCCCTTCATCACGATCAATTCCCCCGGCTGGGACACACACAAGGAAAATTTCCAAGCCATGCGCCGGCTACTGCCGGACTTGGACAAAGGCATGTCGGCGCTGCTTCAGGATTTGTCGGATCGCGGGCTGCTCGACAGCACTATTGTCTGGTGGAGCGGCGAGTTTGGCCGGACGCCAAAGATCCAGTGGGAAGAGCCGTGGAACGGCGGGCGCGGGCATTACGGAAAAGTTTTTTCCGCTGTGGTTGCCGGCGGTGGATTCAAAGGCGGCCACGTCGTGGGCGCGTCGGATGCGAAAGGTGAAGAAGTAAAGGAGCGGCCCGTTTATCCCGTGGACCTCATCGGCAGCATGTATGAACTCCTCGGCACAGACGGGAACGCGAAGCTGCCAAATCCCTATGGATTGGATACCCGCGTGATGCCGACAGCCGATGAAAATGTGAAATCCGCGGGGTTGCTGAAGGAAATCATGCCGTCATGAAAAAGCAGTTCACGTCCGCCCTCTTTTCCACGCTGCTCGCCGTTGCCGCAATTGCGCAACCAACGCCGCACCTCGCCTATGTTTATCCCGCCGGCGGGCGGCAAGGCACGACTTTTCAAGTCACGGTGGGCGGACAATTTCTCCCCGCGGTTTCCAACGCGTCCTTCAGCGGCGCGGGAATTCAGGCGGCGGTGGTGGAATACAACCGTCCCATGAACCAGAAG
>Ga0265337_1000608_pt1 | contig 18865 bp, 18 predicted proteins | sample 42122metaG_FD_192441 | JGI IMG/M metagenome (GOLD analysis project Ga0265337, IMG submission 192441) | Rhizosphere microbial communities from Carex aquatilis grown in University of Washington, Seatle, WA, United States - 4-21-22 metaG | ecosystem: Host-associated > Plants > Roots > Rhizosphere >... | reverse complement strand
CCGGCTCGGCGCGCTCGCCGTGATGGTGGCGGAGGATGCCGAACGGCTGTGGCAGAAGCTGCGGCTGACCAACAACGAGCACGAGCGGCTGGCCTCGATGGCGGAGGGCTGGCGGCGCATCTCGCCGGGCTTCGGCGAGCAGGCCGCGCGCGCGCTGCTCTACCGGCTGGGGCCCGAGCATTTCACCGATCACGCGCTGCTCGGCTGGGCGCGCTCGCAGGCGGCGGCAAGCGATGCGGCCTGGCACGCGCTGGCAACATTGCCGCAGCGCTGGACCGCGCCGGTGTTTCCGCTCAAGGCCGCGGACTTCATCAAGCGCGGTGTCGCGAAGGGTCCGGCGCTCGGCGCGGCGCTGGCGGCGGCCGAGAAGGCCTGGATCGCGGCGGGATTTCCTAGCGATGCGAATACACTTGAATCAATCGCAAGCGCGGTAGCGCGTCCGTTAACCGAGACGCCGCAGAAATGAAAGCCCCGGGCGAGAGGCCCGGGGCTTTGTGGTCGATATATCCGATTGATCGGTGCTTAGGGGAACGTGTAGCCGAGGCCGATCCGAGCGGTTTGAATGTTCACGTGGCCGAAGGTGTAATTCGCGCTGCAGGTCGGAGTAGCGATACAAGGAAGCGGTGTGCCGCCTGGTTCGGCGAGGAATAAGCCCGATCCGCTATCCGTCTTGTCGAACCCATAGTAGAGGTATTCGGCGCGTGCCCGCCAATGACTGGCCGGCATTTGCCACTCGAGGCCGCCGCCAACAACAAATCCCACCCTGACGATGCTTTTGCTGAAGGGTGAGTCAGTAAATGAAGTGAAGAAGCAACCGCCGCCAACAGCAGGCGGGGGGCACGAAGCATTCGCGCTCAAGCGCAAATCAGCGAAGGCGACGCCGCCAGTGGCATAAAACAGCCAGTCGTTTTGAATGAGGCCGAGTCGACCCCGCAGCGAAGCCAACCATCTGACGTCGGTTTCGAAGTTGAGATTGGAGTTCAAAACTGGTCCTGGAGGCGCGGCGGTCGTATCGGTTAGAATACCGTTGACCGATTGACGGATGCCAGTCCACGTGAAATCACCCTCGACGCCGGCCAGCCACATTGGGGCGAACTGCCAATTGTATCCAAGATAGATTCCGCCCAACAGTGAGCCATTGCCGCTGCCCGATAGCGTTTGCGGGTCGTAAGGAGTAACGCACGGGCCGCAGCTAGCGAAAGCCGCGTTACCGGGATCGGCAAACGTGTATGTCGGCGCGCGCATCCAGCCGGCACCGACATCGGCGCCGATATAGAAACCGGTCCAGCTATATGGGACCGCGACTGGAGCTTTGACGATTGGCGCTTTGACCGGCATGTCGGCGGCCGAAGCGGCCTGCGCGAAACCGAGGCTGAACGCCGCAGCCAGCAAACTCACAAATTTGGAACGCATTGCCCCCACCCTCAAATTTTGGCTTCGAAAATGCCCTAATAGACTACCTTGCCGAAAACAGGCCTCGCAAGCGCGCGCAAGCCGGTTTTCCGAATATGATTGCGTATTTTGCGCTGAATCCTGGGCGTATGTAGCGATTCCGCAACAGTAAAACGTCCAAAATCGCCAAAAGCCGTCGATGCGTTCCATCGTGCCGTAACGCTGGAGCGCGCCGGTGTTTCCGCTCAAGGCTGCGGACTTCATCAAGCGCGGTGTCGCGAAGGGTCCGGCGCTCGGCGCGGCACTGGCGGCGGCCGAGCAGACCTGGATCGCGGCGGGGTTTCCGGTGGATGCGGATGCGCTGGATAAGATCGCCGACAACGCAGCGCGGAAATAAAAACCCCGGGCGCGAGGCCCGGGGGTTCCATTTCTTAGATCCGGCGTGTCTCAGAATTTATAAGCAATGCCGACACGCACGACATTTTCGGTCGTCCGGTGCGCTTCGTTAGCAGCCGCACAAGTCGCGCAGAACTGAAGCGTGTCGGTACGCGTACCGAAATCCGCGTACCGATATTCGATACGTCCGATCCAATTGTTCGTGAACGCGTATTCCCAGCCGCCACCAACAGTCCATCCAGTGCGCGTGCTCGTCGCGTCGGTAGTAAAACCGTTGGCCTCTAAGCCAACATAATGATTTGTTATGCTCGCAAACGCGATACCGCCGGTCACGTAAAGTAGGCTACGGTCAAACGCGTAACCAACGCGGCCGCGAATCGAGCCCTGGAACCGGGTCCTTGCCTCATAGTAATCGGGGCTTGGGGCATAGGTGGCAGTACTATGAGCAACATCCGCACCTTCCGCATCGCCCTCTATACCGACAATCCAGCTTGGGGCGAACTGATAGTTGCAGCCGAGATAGCCGCCGCCCTTAAGGCCGTGGGGATTCGTCGCCCCGGGCTGGGTTGCCGAAAGCGCACCAGTGGCTGCAATAGTTTCAGTACTAGTGTCACGTTGCCAAGCATAGCCAGCATCCGCACCAACGTAGCAGCCAGCCCAGCTGAATACAGGCACAGGCACCGGCGCCGGCCGCGCCTTCACCGGCATGTCGGCGGCCGAAGCGGCCTGCGCGAAACCGAGACTGAACGCCACAGCCAACAAACTTACGATTTTGGAACGCATGGCCCCTACCTCCCTCTTAAAGCCTAATCTCATAGTCACCGTAGCCAACCCAGGCCGCTCGCGGCAAGCGCGCCAGGCTGTCATTGAACAGTTTAGCGCTAGTTCCGCATAGAATCCCGGTCTGTGTTGCGTTTGGGTAACAGGAAAAAAGGGCGCTCGCCTTAGGCCTTTTTTGCGATTTTGCGCCACCCATCGGCGCGGTAACTCATTATGGCGCCTGGGATTTTTAATGCCTGACGGGCGTAGCGGATTTGTCGCCGGATAAGTGCTGATCGGGCTACCTCCATACAACGCTTGTCCGCCGCAAGGACGGCTTTGCGTGCTGCCGTTGGCGGGCGCGTTCGGCAACGGCCCGCCAAGATTCACCAGCTTGACCCATGCATCGCGCTTCGGCACGCAGCTTGGGCGCGCGCTTAGGTACGGACTTAGGTATGCACTTGGGCACGCGCCGTGCCGCTGCGATTGATCTCATGGACATCTTTTCCAGCTTTGCCGACGTGTCGCTGTTCCAGCTTGCGCTGGTGGCGGGCGTTGCGCTGGTCGCCTCCATCGTCGGCGGAGTGTCGGGCTACGGGACCGGCGCGCTGATGCCGCTGGTGCTGGTGCCGCTGGTCGGGCCTGAGCCGGTGGTGCCGATCATCGCCATCTCGGCGCTGTTCAACAATACGAGCCGGCTCACCGCCTTCCGCCGCCATGCCGATTTCCGACGCGCCGGCATCGTGCTCGCCTTTGCGGTGCCGACCTGCGTGCTCGGCGCTTGGGGCTATACGCGGCTCTCCAGCGCCGGCGCGGCGCTGGTGATCGGCGCCATGCTGATCCTGAGCGTGCCGCTGCGCCGGCATTTGAAGCGGCGCGATTTTCGCGTCGGCGACAAAGGGCTGGCGTTAGGCAGCCTCGGCTATGGCGTGGTGGTCGGCGGCACGGCGGGATCTGGCGTGATCCTGCTCTCGCTGCTGATGGCGGCGGGCGTGCAGGGGGCCGGCGTCATCGCCACCGACGCGGCGGTGTCGATCGTGATCGGCGTGGTGAAGACGTCCGTGTTCGGGCTGGCCGGCGTACTCACCGCGCAGGTCGTCGCTTTCGCGCTGCTGATCGGCATCGTCGCGCTGCCGGGCGCGTTCCTGGCGCGACGCTTCGTCGAGCGCATGCCGGTGCATGTGCACACGGCGATCCTCGACGCGGTGGTGCTGCTGGGCGGCGTGGTGATGGTGGCGGCGGCGCTGCGATAGTTTATTTTGCGCATGGTCTTATCCGAAAACCGGTTCCCACTTTTCGGGATCATGCGCTCACGGCCACTTCACCACCGGCGGCATGGAGGAGAGGATCGACTCCACATTGCCGCCGGTGCGCAGCCCGAAAATCGTGCCGCGGTCGTACAGCAGGTTGAACTCCACATAGCGGCCGCGGCGGATCAACTGTTCGTCGCGCTCGGCCTCGCTCCAGGGCGTGGCGAAATTCTTGAGCACCAGTCCGGGATAGACGCCCAGGAAGGCGCGGCCGACGGCTTGCGTGAAGGCGAAGGTCGCATCCCAATCGGTTTCCAGATAGTCATAGAAAATCCCGCCGATGCCGCGCATCTCATCGCGGTGCTTGAGGAAAAAATAGTCGTCGCACCATTTTTTGTATTTCTCGTAGGGCGCGACTTGTGGATGCGCATCGCAGGCCGAGCGCATGGCGGCGTGAAAGGCGATGCTGTCGGGGTCACTTTGCGTGCGGCGCGCATCGAGCACCGGCGTCAGATCGGCGCCGCCGCCGAACCAGGCTTTGCTGGTGACCACAAAGCGCGTGTTCATGTGCACCGCCGGCACGTGCGGGTTCTGCGGATGCGCGATCAGCGAAATGCCGGAGGCCCAGAAGCGCGGATCCTCGGCGGCGCCCGGGATCTCCTTGCGGAATTCCGGCGCGAACTCGCCATGCACGGTCGAGCAATGCACGCCGACCTTCTCGAACACGCGCCCGCGCATCAGCGACATCACGCCGCCGCCGCCGCCGGGGGCGCCGGAATGATCCGTGCGTGACCACGGCGTGCGCGTGAAGCGGCCGGCGGGTTTTTGTGCGAGCGGCGCGCCCGCCGGCAGCGCGTCCTCGACCGCCTCGAGCGCAGCGCAGACATCGTCGCGCAGCGTCTCGAACCAGGTTCGCGCGCGGGTCTTGCGGGCTTCGATTTGGCTGGAGTCCATCACTTGATCCCGAGATTGGCCTTGGCCGCATCGAGGTCGGAGGCAGCGAAGCCTTGCGCGCAGTCGCGGTCGAATTCGGCGACCGCGGCGTCGTAGGTCTTTTGCTTTTGCTGGTAGAGCGGGAATTCGGCCTGGAACTGTTTCGCCAGCTCCTCGTGGCGGATCATCCGGTGCTGGAAGTCGTTGAGCCCCGGTTCGTCATAGCCGCCGAGCATCGGCAGTTCGGCGTCGATCTGGTTTTGCAGGAACATGCCTTCGGCGGCGAGCCGGTCGATGGCCGCGATCTCGGTGTCGATCGCGCTGCCGGTGCGGTCGAGTTCGCGCGCCTGGCGCAGACAGGCTTCCAGCGCGAGCGGGCTCATCGCCGGCTGGCCGGCAGCGGCGGGCGCGCGCGCCATCAATTCGGCGAGCAGCGGGCGCGCGGCATCGGCTTCGTTCGCGCTTAAAAATAGCGCGACAGTCAGCATGAACTCTGCCAACCGATATCTCATTCGGTGTCCAATTTCTCCGCCAGCCAAACCTTGATCAGCGACTGATAGGGCACGTCACGCTTGTTGGCGGCAACCTTGATGCGATCGAGCGTACCTTGCGGCAGACGCAAGGAGATCGCGGTGGTCGACAATTTGAGATTGGGAAAACGCACGCGCTGCGCCTTGCTCCAATCCAGATAATCGGTGGAGTCGTGGGTCTCCCAGAATTTGCGTTCCGCAGCTTCGCTGCGGAATTTGGGGATCGGCTTAAGTTTCTTGTTCATAATAAGCTTTTTCCTTTCGGTTCATGTCGCGCGCAGAAATGACGCGGATTTTCTTGCCGTTACTGCGCAGCGTGAATGTGACGTGCAGCCGCCGTCCCTCGATCGTTTCGCCGAGCGCCTGGAACCTGACTTCCGCGTGGCTGTGCCCGAAGTCCTCGGCGAGCAATGGGTCGCCGGCAAATACTTGCTCGGCTTCCGCCTGGGTCACGCCGTGCTTGTGCAGACTCTTGCGGGCATTGCCGTCGTCCCAGTCGAAACCCTCGGTCGCGGCCAGGTCAATCATTTAAGTATATTACCATGATATACAATAAGCCGCAATGCCGCTACCGCCCGAAGCCCCCCGTCTGCCGCAGCGCCTCGCCGGCCACCAGCGCCACGGCCATCGCCACGTTGAGCGAACGCAAGCCCTCGGCCATTGGGACACGCAACCGGGCGTCCGCTGCCGCATGCACCGCGTCCGGCACGCCGGCGCTTTCGCGCCCGAACAGCAGCACTTGGTCGTCCCGGAAGTCATGGTCGAGGTAGCCGTGCTCGCCCGCGGTGGTGAGCAGCACCAGCTTAAGCCGCTCGGAGCGCCGCCAGTCCTCGAAGGCTTGGAACGAGCCGTGGCGGGTGATGGCGACCTGGTCGAGATAGTCCATGCCGGCCCGCCGGAAGGCGCGGTCGGTCACCGGGAAGCCGGCCGGCTCGATGATATGCGCATCGAGCCGCAAGCAGGCGCAGAGCCGCAGAATCGTCCCGGTGTTCTGGGGGATATCGGGCTCGTAAAGGGCGATCTGCATCGGCCGGCCTGCCAGTTTTTCACCCGGTTCCAAGGCTAAATCGCTCTAGACGAACGGCTTATGCGCCTAATAGGGACTGCGGCGATAGCGGGCTTGCACTCCCACCACAAGGGTGCCAATAAAACGCCACCGTAGCGCCGTCCTGCCTTACCCAGGGCTGCCGCAACCGGTCCGCCCCGCCGCCGCGGGACCTGTCCTGCCGGCTTAAAGCCGCGGGCGGATGACTAAGCAGCCGGGGGAGAGGGCTCAAGACGTGACGACCGTGTCTTCAGCGGAGCATTCGCGACGCGACTTTCTTTATATCGCCACCGGCGCCGTCGGCGCGGTGGGCGCGGCCGCGGCCCTGGTGCCGCTGATCGCGCAAATGAATCCCGACGCCTCGACCATTGCCGCGGGCGCGCCGGTTGAAATCGATCTGGCGCCGATCGCCGACGGGCAGATCGTCAAGGTGTTCTGGCGCTCGAAGCCGATCTTCATCTCCCACCGCACCAAGAAGGAGATCGAGGAGGCGCAGAAGGTCGACGTCGCCAGCCTGCCAGATCCGGAAGCCGACAAGGATCGCGTCAAGGAAGGCCACGATCAGTGGCTGGTCGTCATCGGTATCTGCACCCATCTCGGCTGCATCCCGCTCGCCCACCAGGGCGAATATGACGGCTGGTTCTGCCCCTGCCATGGCTCGCAATACGACACCGCCGGCCGCATCCGCAAAGGCCCGGCGCCGAAGAATCTCCCGCTGCCGCCCTACGCATTCATCTCCGACAGCAAGATCCGGATCGGCTGATCATGAGCGGAAACTCGACCTACCAGCCGACCAATAGCGTTTTGCAATGGCTCGAGAAGCGGCTGCCGATCGGCGGCCTGGTGCATTCCTCGTTCATCGCCTATCCGACGCCGCGCAACCTGAACTATTGGTGGACGTTCGGCGGCATCCTCTCGTTCATGCTCGGCGTGCAGATCATCACCGGCATCATCCTGGCGATGCACTACACGCCGCATGTCGACATGGCCTTCAGGTCGGTCGAGGCGATCATGCGCGACGTCAACTTCGGTTGGCTGCTGCGCTACCTGCACGCCAACGGCGCCGCGATGTTCTTTCTCGCCGTCTACATCCACATGTTCCGCGGCCTGTATTACGGCTCCTACAAGGAGCCGCGCGAGGTGCTCTGGATTCTCGGCGTCATTCTCTACCTGTTGATGATGGCCACCGGCTTCATGGGCTACGTGCTGGTCTGGGGGCAGATGAGCTTCTGGGCAGCGACCGTGATCACCAATCTGTTCTCCGCCATACCCGGCGTCGGCGACGCCATCGTCACCTGGCTATGGGGCGGCTACGCGGTCGGCAATCCGACGCTCAATCGCTTCTACTCGCTGCACTACCTGCTGCCGTTCGTGATCGCCGGTGTGGTGGTGCTGCACGTCTGGGCGCTGCATGTGTCGGGTCAGAACAATCCGGCCGGTATCGAGCCGAAGTCGGACAAGGACACGGTGCCGTTCACGCCCTACGCGACCATCAAGGACGGCTTCCTGATGGTCTGCTTCTGCATCCTGTTTGCCTGGTTCGTGTTCTACATCCCGAACTTCCTCGGTCATTCCGACAACTATATCCCGGCCAATCCGGCGGTGACGCCGCCGGAAATCGTGCCGGAATGGTATTACCTGCCGTTCTACGCCATCCTGCGCTCGATCCCGAACAAGCTGCTCGGCGTGATCGCGCTGTTCGGTTCGATCGGCATTCTGGCGTTCCTGCCCTGGCTCGACACTTCGAAGGTGCGCTCGGCGCGCTATCGGCCGCTGTTCCGGCAGTTTTTCTGGCTGTTCGTGATCGCGGCCATCGGGCTCGGCTGGCTCGGCACCAAGCCGCCGGAGGGCATCTATGTCATCCTCGCGCGCATCTTCACGTTCTACTACTTCGCCTTTTTTCTGATCGTTCTGCCGCTGCTCGGCATCTTCGAGAAGACCAAGCCGCTGCCGAATTCGATTTCGGAATCGGTTCTGGGTGCCAAGGCGTGAGGATGGTCATGAACTTACAGCGCCCCATCTTCGCCCTTGTCCTCGCCGGTTCGCTGGCCGCCATGGCGTGGCCGGCGTCCGCGCAATTGACCGAGCAGGTGCCGCCGCCGCGGCTGAAATGGTCGTTCGCCGGCCCGTTCGGCAAATACGACGAGGCCCAGCTGCAGCGCGGCTTCAAGATCTACAAGGAAGTCTGCGCCAACTGCCATTCGATGGAGATGCTCTCGTTCCGCAATCTGTCGGACGTGGGCGGTCCCGGTTACAGCGAGGCGCAGGCCGAGGCGGTGGCCGCCGAATACAAGGTCAAGGACCTCGACGATCTCGGCAATCCGATCGAGCGGGCCGGCCGGCTGGCCGACCATTTCCCGGCGCCGTTCGCCAATGAACTGGCGGCGAAGGCGACCCATGGCGTCGCCCCGCCCGACATGTCGACGCTGGCCAAGGCGCGCAGCTACAGCCGAGGCTTCCCCTGGTTCATCATCGACGCCGTCACGCAATACCAGGAGCAGGGGGCGGACTACATCGCCGCCTATGTCACTGGCTACACGGAGACGCCGAAGGGCTTCGTGCTGCCGGAGGGCGGCCACTACAACGAATATTTCCCGGGCCATAACACCGCCATGCCGCAGCCGCTGCAAGCGGGGCAGGTGACCTATGACGACGCTTCGCCGCAGACCGTGGAACAGTATTCCAAGGACGTGGCGGCGTTCATGATGTGGGCGGCCGAGCCGCACCTCGACGCGCGCAAGCGCATCGGCTTCCAGGTGATGATCTTCCTGATCGTGCTGGCCGGGCTCATGTACTTCACCAAGAAGAAGGTGTGGTCGGCGGTGCATTGAGCGGCGCCACGAAATCTCTTGACGTGAGGGCCCCGTTTGGGGCCCTTCGTTTTTGGTAAGGTGGGGTCATGACCAAATCAGTCCTCGGCATCATCGGCGGCTCCGGCATCTACGATCTGCCGGGGCTGCAAAACGTGCGCGAGCAGCGCATCCCGAGCCCCTGGGGCGAGCCGTCGGGCGCGTTGCGCATCGGCGACATCGCAGGTCTTCCGGTGGTGTTCCTGTCGCGCCACGACAAGGGCCACCGGCTGTCGCCCTCCGACATCAACTACCGGGCCAATATCGACGTGCTCAAGCGCGCCGGCGTCACCGATCTGGTGTCGCTGTCGGCCTGCGGCTCGTTCAAGGAGGAACTGCCGCCCGGTACGTTCGTCTTGGTCGACCAGTTCGTCGACCGCACCTACAAGCGCGAGAGCTCATTCTTCGGCCAGGGGCTGGTGGCGCATGTGTCGATGGCGCACCCCGTTTCGCCGCGGCTGCGCGCGCGGCTCGGCGAGGCCGCACTGCTGGAAGGCATCGAGCCAAAGTTCGGCGGCACGTATGTTTGCATGGAGGGCCCGCAGTTCTCCACGCTGGCGGAGAGCCTGACCTACAAGCAGCTCGGCTATTCGGTGATCGGCATGACCAACATGCCGGAGGCCAAGCTCGCGCGCGAGGCGGAGCTTTGCTACGCCACCGTCGCCATGGTGACCGATTTCGATTGCTGGCATCCGAACCACGACGCGGTCACCGTGCAGGACATCATCAAGGTGCTGTTGGAGAATGCCGGCCGCGCGCAGCGCCTGGTGGCGCGGCTGGCGCGCGATTTTCCCCATAAGCACGAGCCGTGTCCTATTGGATCGGATCGCGCGCTCGACACCGCGCTGATCACCGCGCCGGAGGCGCGCGATCCCGCGCTGATCAAGAAGCTCGACGCGGTGGCGGGCAGGGTGCTGAAAGGCTAGATGCCAAGGATATCAACAATGGCCAATTCCACTCCCGATTTCGACCTGCGCGCTTCGATCCGCACGATCCCGGATTATCCCAAGCCCGGCATCATGTTCCGCGACATCACCACGCTGCTCGGCGACGCGCGCGCGTTCCGCCGCGCGGTGGACGAACTGGTGCAGCCCTGGGCCGGCATGAAGATCGACAAGGTCGCCGGTATCGAGGCGCGCGGCTTCATCCTCGGCGGCGCGGTGGCGCACCAGGTCTCGGCCGGCTTCGTGCCGATCCGCAAGAAGGGCAAGCTGCCGCATAAACGGGTGAGCGTCGCCTATGCGCTGGAATACGGCGAGGACACGATCGAGATGCATGCCGACGCGCTGGTCGCGGGCGAGCGCGTGGTGCTGGTGGACGATCTGGTCGCCACCGGCGGCACCGCGGCAGCGGCGGTGAAACTGTTGCGCCAGCTCGGCGCCGACGTGCTGGCTGCCTGCTTCGTCATCGATTTGCCCGAGCTGGGCGGTGCCGCCAAGCTGCGCAAGATGGACGTGCCGGTGCGCACGCTGATTTCATTCGAGGGGCACTGATGCCGGCATCCTAACGCGGCGGGTATCAATCCGGGCGTTCAGCTAGCGGCAAGCGCGATCCGATGTGGAGCAGGCGGACGCAACCGAAGGAAACGAAACTGCCACTCCCGATATCGCCACACATCCAAGAAGCACGAAGCCGAACAATCGAGCGAGCATGGCTCAAACTCCTCTACAAGGCCGGGTAAAACCATAGAGCGAAACGCTGCTCGCTGCAACCGGTGTCGGTGGTCCGCCGCTACCCGTCAGCCGCTTCGTCAGGTTTTTGGCTGGGCGCCGACCAACCCTTTCACCGCGCTCACGATTTCGCTGGTGATACTGCCGCCCGAGCTGCTCGCGTCGTCGAGGCCGGCGGGTGCCACGACGTTGGTTATTTCCGCCAAGGTGTTGGGAAGCACCAGTATTATCCGTAGGGCATCGGCGCGCGCCTCATAGAAGGTGATCAAGTTCTGATGATACCGGTACAGCGAAGCCAAGAAGCGAATGACAAAGAATGCAATCAGGACGACCAAGGCACGTGCGCCATTGAGCCACCACATGAATTCCTGTGACGATATCACTTCGGTGCTGATGGCCTTCTCCCGCCTTCCCGCAAGAGCGGTGAGCTTGCCTTGCAATTCATCGATCTGCTTATCCAACTGCTTCAGGTCGTTGATCTGTTTAAACAAGATTTGTTTGGGCGCGGAATTGTCCGGAAATCCCGCAAAAAATTCCGAATTTCCGGACGCGGTCACCGCCACCTTCCTGAAATCGTCGTCGCCGAGTCTGAGCAGCGACGTAAGGGCGGGGCTCAAACTGACCTTGCGCATGATCCCGCCCGGTCCGACCGCAACCTGAGCCAACTGGTCGCGCGGAGATATCCAGTAGACGGTATTCTCGCTATGCGGTGTGGAATCTTGTGTAATGTTTACCGACGGCGGCTTTGAAACGCTGTTTAGTTCCAGCTGCGAAATATAATTCAATTCGCCGGTAATCAGCGCCCGGTCGGTCGCGATGGTTTGGACGTAATAGAGGGAAGGCATTTCAGGTTTCCCATGGGCCGTCCAATTCTCGCCGCGATCGTAAGAAATCAGCAGCGTGCCTTTGTCACCGACCGCAACCATATTTTCGCTGCTTCCGAAAACATCGATCCACCGAATTTTCTGGACCGTCGCTATATTGCCGGCCAACGGCCTTGAGGCGCCGTTTTCCAGCAGGTTCGCCAACTTCCATGAATACGTATTGTCCGGCGCGCGATCGCCTATGATAATAACTCCATCCGTTCCGCCCAACACCACATGTTTGGTGTCCGAATAGCTGTTCGGCAAGTTTAGATCCATGGTGAGCAAATCGATTTTGGCGCCGGGAGGCACCGCGCTCAGTCCGGAAATCGCTGCGATCTTTGGACTCTCGTCCCGCCATGTGCGCCCGGCGTCGGTGGATACCAGCACTGTCATGCCGGTGCCGATAATGATTCCGGTATTGTCGGCATAAAAGCGGGCGTAATAGAGATTGGTTTTGATAGCGGCGCTGTCGGCCAGGCTCCACTTTGTTCCGCCGTCGACCGTGAAAGCGATCAAACCTCCATCGCCAATCGCCCAGCCGGTCGTCGTGTCCTTGAAAAAAATGTAGTTGAAGTTGCGGTCGATCGGAAAATTCCCACTTCCCGACGTGACTGATGCAATTTGCCAGGTCGCTCCTCCATCGGTCGTTTTCGCGATCTTGCCGCGTTTACCGACGACCCAACCGAGGAGTTGCGCCCCGTTGCCGCCCAATGCAAAGCCTGCGTCGGCGGGTTCGAATGGATCGTTATTTTCGGCTTCGGGGATCTTGGCGGCGGACCAATTTTGACCTCCGTCCTCCGTGTGCAGTATTTGCGAACCGACGGCGAAACCCTGCGTGCCGCGCAAATCCACCCAGCTCAGGCGCGACGCAAAGTGCGGAGGCAATTGTGCCAACAGCCACAACTGCCCGCTTGAATAATCCTTCAAAAATTTCGCTTTCGTTGTCTTGGTCTGGGCATTTGCGGCCTGCAGATCTTTGCCAATCTCGTCTTTTTGGGTATCGAGTTCGCCCAGCAGCGCTTCATTGCGCCGCAGTTGTTCGATGTCGCCGCCGAGAATGGTTCGGGCCAGCGCTACCACGGTGATGGCCAATACAACGCAAAACAGCATCGCAATCAGGAAGTTTCGGCCGGCGTGGGTGTGAAACGCGACACGCTTTTCGAAGCGCGTGAGCATCTCGTCAAATACCGGCACCTGCTCCGGCGTCAATTTCAGCGCGGCTGGTGCCGGAGTGGCTGACGTTGACGGCTCCATGAGCATCTCATAAATGACGCTGCACTTATTGAGTAAACTAAATTAGCAAAGATGGTGATGATTGTACATTCATTAATCTGCACGCAGACGCAAATGCGTAAAGCCGTGTTTAGGCACTCATTGTGTTGAAGCCCTGAGTTTCATTTGTGTCCAGGAATGACGACTAGGAACGCTTCGGCCCCCACGGGCCTTGCTGGCTGGCCGGGGCACCGCTATCCGGCGCGCCGCCACCCCAAGGCCCACCCGGCGGCGGTTCCGATGCCACGGCGCCTTCTCCCGGTGCGGCAATCGCCAGCGGGCCGGGATCGTGGCCGCCGGCGAAATTTACCAGCGCCTCGACCCGTTTATCGACCGGCGGATGGGTGTCGAAAATATTGGAAAATCCCTCGCGCGGATTGTCGATGCACATTTCCATCACGGCGGAATTGGCGCCGGGGATTTCGCCGCGCCCTTCGATCTTGCGCAGCGCCGAGATCATGGCATCGGGATTTTTCGTCAATTCGACCGAGCCGGAATCGGCGAGATATTCGCGCTGGCGCGACAGCGCGAAGCGGATGACGATCGACAGAATCCAGACCAGCGCGATCAAGGCCAGCGCGATGACGATGGCCGCGCCGGCGCCGCCCTTGCGGTCGCCGCCGCCGCTCGAGCGCCGGCCGCCGCCCCAGAAGAACATGCGGAAAACCAGTTCGCCGAAGAACGAGATCACGCCGGCGATCACCACCGCGATCACCAACATGCGCACGTCGCCGTTGCGGATATGGGTGAGCTCGTGGCCGAGCACGGATTCGATTTCCTGATCGTTGAGCGCGTTGATCAGCCCGCGCGTCACCGTGATGGAATATTGCTTGTCGTTGAGGCCGGTGGCGAAGGCGTTGAGCGCGTCGTCGTCGGCCACGCGCAGCTTCGGCATGGTGATGCCGCGCGAGATGCAGAGATTTTCCAGAAGATTGTAAATTCGCGGCTCTTCCGTACGGCTGACTTCATGCGCGCCGGTCACCGCGTCGATCATCCGCTGGTGGAATTTGTAGGCGATCAGGATCCAGATAATCGTGCCGACGGTGGCAAAGGGCAGCGCCTTGATGAAGTCGAACTCGGCGGCGCGGATCAGGTAATCGAGCGGCTGGTTGTCGTATGCGGTGAGCGACTCGGCCAAGAGCGCGCCGGCGAACACCATCACGTAAACCAGGAAGAACAGGCCGATCAGCAGCACGATCGAGCGGCGCTTGTTCGACTGGATATGGGTGTAGAGACCGTAGGCGGCCATTTTGGGTTTCCGTCATTCCGGACGGCCCGAAGGGCCGGACCCGGAATCCAGAGAGTGACTCCGGTGCTTGTGTCTGGATTCCGGGTTCGCGGGTTTCGCCCGCGCCCCGGAATGACAGGGGTCAGAACTTCACGCTCGGCGCCTGCTCGAGTTGCGCGCGATTCTCGCCGACGTCGAAGAACGAGCGTTGGCCGAAGCCGAAGATGCCAGCGAACAGCGCCGCCGGGAACTGCTGGATGCCGGTGTTATATTCCTGCACCGCGTTGTTGTAGAAGCGGCGCGAGGCGGCGAGCTTATTCTCGATGTCGGAGAGGTCCGACTGCATCTGCTGGAAATTCGCGTTGGCCTTCAGGTTCGGATAGTTCTCCGACAGCGCGAACAATTGACGCAACGCGCCGCTGAGCATATTTTCCGCCGCCACCTTCTGCTCCACGCCGGGCGCGGCGATGGCGGTGTTGCGGGCCGCAATCACGGCCTCCAAAGTTCCGCGCTCGTGGGCGGCATAGCCCTTCACCGTCTCCACCAGATTGGGGATCAGGTCGTGGCGCAGCTTGAGCTGCACGTCGATATCGGCGAAGGCCTGGTTGGTCCTCTGCCGCATGGCGACGAGGCCGTTGTAGATGCTGATCGCCCAGATCACGATCACGACAACGATGCCGAGAATGACCCAGCCGGTGGTGGACATGGCGCGGCTCCTGAAAAAAAGTTCGACGGGAACAAGCCTAGCCTAGATGGGTACGGCGCCGCCAACGGCAACCGGGTAGGGGCGGCCGGCGCGGCGGCCAACCCGCGAGATGCCCGATAACCTATTGATATTGAAAAAAAAGACCCCGGGCCGGAGCCCGAGGTCTTAACGCCAGACGGCTATTCGGGGGGTAAGGGGGGAGCCGCCCGACTGAAACACTCATGCAAGCAACTCGGCCGATCGGGTTTGGTTCCGGACAAAAGTGCAATCACAGAGACTTTATCCACAAAGCCCCGGCGGTCTTAAGGTCGTCACGATCGCAGGGTTCCCTGCGGCCTAAGAGTTCCATGATTGCAAAAGTTCCCAAGAGTTCCATTGAGTATCGCGTTGGGACGCAAATCCATCGGAGGGTCCCGGCTATGAGCTCCATGATGATTAGGTGCCCCATTACCGGCGAGCCGGTATCGACCGCGATCGAGGTCGAGCCGAGCGTGTTCCGTAAATTGCCCAAAATAAGCGCCCGCATGCTCTGCCCGGCCTGCGGGCAGGAACACGTCTGGGCCACGAGTTCCGCCTGGCTTGCCGACGAGCAGAACAACGGGCGGCGCCGGACCGGGACTGCGGGTTAGCCCGCCTCGCGGAACCGCACCGCGACTTCCAGATCGACCGACACCAGCTGCGACACGCCGCGCTCGGCCATGGTGACGCCGTACAGGCGGTTCATGCGCGCCATGGTGATCGGGTTGTGGGTGATGATCACGAAGCGCGTATCGGTCGACTTCGTCATCTCGTCGAGCAGGTCGCAGAAGCGCTCCACGTTGTGATCGTCGAGCGGGGCGTCCACTTCGTCCAGCACGCAGATCGGCGCCGGATTGGTCAGGAACACCGCGAAGATCAGCGCCAGCGCGGTCAGCGCCTGCTCGCCGCCCGAAAGCAGCGAGAGCGTCGCCGGCTTCTTGCCCGGCGGCTTGGCCATGATCTCGAGGCCGGCTTCGAGCGGATCGTCGCTTTCGATCAATTGCAATTCGGCGGTGCCGCCGCCGAACAGCCGCGAGAACAAATGCTGGAAGTGCTTGTTGACCTGTTCGAACGACGACAGCAGTCGCTCGCGCGCCTCGCGGTTGAGGCTCTGGATCCCTAAGCGCAGCTTCTTGATCGCTTCCACCAGGTCGTCGCGCTCGGTGGCGAGCGTGATGTGCTGGGTTTCGACCTCGCGCAGCTCTTCCTCGGCGCGCAGGTTGACCGCGCCCAGGCGCTCGCGCTCGCGGCGCAGCCGCTCCAGCGTCGCCTCGATCTCGGCGAGCTCCGGCAATTCAGCGCCGGGCTTGATGCCGGCGAGTTCGGCGACCGCCGACGGCTCGATCTCCAGCATGTCGTGGATTTCGCGGCCGATGTCGGCCAGCCGCCGCTTGGAGCCCTCGAAGCGCTCCTCGGCGCGGGCGAGATCCTCGCGCGCGGCTGAGGCTGCATCCAAAGCGGCGCGGGCGTCGCGGTCGGCTTCCGCCAGCGCGTTCTCGGCCTCTTGCAGACGATCCGCGCAGGCGCGTCGTTCGGTTTCGGCCTTGGCGACCTCGCCGATCAGCGCCTTGCGTTTGCCGGCGAAAATCTGCGGCGCATTTTCCAGTTCCGCGCGGTCGCGCTTGGCCTCGGCGATGCGCTGATCGAGAGTGGCGATCTGGAGCGCTGCGCCGTCGCGGCGCTCGATCCAGCCGGACTTGTCGTTGGCAAGCGCCGCCAGGCGCTTATCGGCCAGTTCCGCCTCGCGCACGATCGCCTGCTGTTCGGCGCGCACCTCGGCCAGCTTGGCGCGCTTGCCGGCGATGTCGTCGCGCACGGCGGCGAGTTTGCTTTCAATTTTGGCGGCGGGCGCCAGCGCAGCCAGCGCGCGCTCAGCCTCGGCCTTGGCGGCACTCGCCTCGTCGCGGCTCGCGGTCAGGCGTGCGCGCGCCTCGGCCAGCGCCGACAGCCGCGCCGCTTGGCGGTTGAGGTCGCGTTCGCGCGCGCGCGTCTCGCTCTCAGTGTGGCTCGCGGCATCGAAACCCGCTTGCGCGGCTTCCAGCGCGCGGCGCTTGCCGTCGACCTCGGCGCGTGCCGCCACCAATTCGCCGTCGATCTCGGCAAAACGGCTGCGCTGCGCGAGGCGCCGCGCCGCCCCGGTCGGGGCATGCGCGGCCGCGACGTAGCCGTCCCAGCGCCAGAGGTCGCCTTCGCGCGAGACCAGCCGTTGGCCGGACTTGAGCGCTGCCGCAAGTTTGGCTCCGGTCTCGCGGTCGACCACGCCGATCTGCGCCAGCCGGCGGGCCAACTGCGCCGGCGCCTTCACAAAGCGCGACAGCGGCTCGGCGCCTTTCGGCAAAGCCGGATCGCTGGCGTCGATGGCCACCTTCGACCAATGCATGGGCGCGGAGGCATCGACCGGCGCGTCGAGATCGTCGCCGAGCGCGGCACCGAGCGCCTTCTCATAGCCTTTGTCGACCGAGACATGGTCGATCACCGGCGGCCACAGATTGCGCGTCTCCAGCGAGAGCATCTGGCCGAGCGTCTTGGCCTCGGTCTCCAGCCGCTGCACGCGCTTTTCGGATTCGCTTAAAGCAGCGCGCGCGGCTTCCAGATCCACGCGCGCATTGTTGTGCGCCGCCTCGGCGGCCACCGCGGCGGCTTCCGCCTCGGTCAGCGCGGCTTGGGCGCCTTCGACCGCGGCGGCGAGTGGGGCATGGTCGGCGCTCTTGAGGGTGGCCAATTCGCGCTCGATCGCCGCGATCTCGCCGGCGATGCGCGTGACGCGTTCGCCCTGCTCGCGCGCGGCGTTCTCGAATTGGTTGCGCTGGGCGGTGAGATCGGCGAGCGCGGTGGTCAAATCGGAGAAAATCTTCTCGGCGGCGCTGAGTTCGCCGTCGGCTTGCGCCACTTTGGCATCGACCCCGCTGCGGCGGCCGGCGCTTTCGCGCGCTTCCTTGCGGATGCTGTCTTCCTCGGCGGCAAGACGGGCGAGCGCCGCTTCGGCGTCGGCGGCCAATTTTTGCTCGCGCTCGCCGTCGGCGGCGAATTGCACCAGCCGCAAATCGAGCTCGGCGATGCGGTCCTTGGCGCGCGCTTCCTCGCGGTCGAGGTCGGCCAGCGCGATATTGAGCCGGTGCAAAGCGGCGCCGGCGCGCGCCTCGGCCTCGCGTAATTCAGGCAGCGCGGCGGAGGCCAGCGCCTGGCGCTTGGAGGCTTCGGCTTCAGCGCCCACGCGGGTCGCGACCTCGCGCAACGACACGTCCTTGGCGTGCTCGGCCTCGGTTACCTCGCCGCTCGCGGCGGCCCAGCGCAGATGGTAGAGCGTCGCCTCCGATTTGCGCACTTGCAAGGACACGGTGCGATAGCGGATCGCCTGGCGCGCCTGCTTCTTCAGCCCGTCGACCTGGGCGGCGAGCTGGCCGATCACGTCCTCGATGCGCAGCAGATTGGTTTCCGCCGCCTTCAGCCGCAGTTCCGCCTCATGCCGGCGCGCATGCAGGCCGGCGACCCCGGCGGCTTCCTCCAGCACGCGGCGGCGCTGCTCGGGCTTGGCCTGGATGATCTCGCCGATACGGCCCTGGTGGACCAGCGCCGGCGAGCGCGCGCCGGTGGAGGCGTCGGCAAACAGGATCTGCACGTCGCGGGCGCGCACTTCGCGGCCGTTGATGCGATAGGTGGAACCGGCCTCGCGTTCGATGCGCCGCGCGATGTCGATGGCGTCGGAATCGTTGAACGCGGACGGCGCCGAGCGCTCGGCATTGTCGATCGATATCCCGACCTCGGCATTGTTGCGCGCCGGGCGGTTATTGGTGCCGGAGAAGATCACCTCGTCCATCGAGGAGGCGCGCATGGATTTGTAGGAGGACTCGCCCATCACCCAGCGCAGCGCTTCGACCAGGTTGGATTTGCCGCAGCCGTTCGGCCCGACCACGCCGGTGAGTCCCGGCTCGATCAGGAAATCGGTCGGCT
>Ga0265337_1000600_pt1 | contig 18949 bp, 19 predicted proteins | sample 42122metaG_FD_192441 | JGI IMG/M metagenome (GOLD analysis project Ga0265337, IMG submission 192441) | Rhizosphere microbial communities from Carex aquatilis grown in University of Washington, Seatle, WA, United States - 4-21-22 metaG | ecosystem: Host-associated > Plants > Roots > Rhizosphere >... | reverse complement strand
CGAGGCTCGCTCCCCGCGTGCGGTGCCTCTGCCGGCGGTTCAGCTCCACGGGCCAGATAAGGCTCTGCGCTCTTGGGCGACGGCCGGCCTGCGGCTGGCTGACACGCGGGAGTCTCGCAAGGTCTTGTACCAGGCTCATGCCAATGGCCTTATCAGCTAACTTGGCTGCGCCCCAGCGCCGTGCGCACTGAAGCCACCGCCACACCATCAGCGCCCTCAGACAGCCATTGTTCTGCATACTTCGCGCGGACCTCGGGCTCCGGTAATTTTGGTGGGCGGCTTCCCAGCGTGAGAGAGGGCAGCGACATGCCGGTGAACAACAGCGAGCCGGACGTGTCATGGATGGCCGATGCGCCCGTCTTCATTGATGGCCAGCAGATCGGCGCGTTCTACGACGCGGTGGTCGGTCGCGAGTTCAGGACCGTTCAGTTGCAGCTTTCGGCGCATAGCGGGTGGATCTGGCTTGGCTCGCGTTAGGTTCGCCTCGTTCGTCGAGGATGCCGAGAAGGCCGCTGGGCGGTAGATCGATGCGCGTTCGGAACACCACTGCCTGCGGCTCCTGTCTGGCGCCGTATGCCGCTTCGACGCCCTCAGCCCACGACGCAGCGCGCATCCCGGGCATGCCGAGCGCGTCTGCGGTTGCCTGCGTGCTCTCGGTCCGGATCGCCAGCCAGGCGATCTTGTACCCGAACCCCTCCGGCGCGCCCACGGCTTCAGCCGGGGAGCACCGGGAGTATTTCCGTCCTGGCCCCTGCGGGCAGGTCAGTGAGGGCCAGGCTGAGCTGGAACTGGGGGCCGGGAGCGGCGGGCTGCCAGCCCCTGCCGAGGGCTGTCCGGATCACGGCCGCGACCAGGGCCGGACGGACGATCAGGCCGGGCCTGGCGGCCAGGACCAGGCTGTCGGGACGGCCCGCATCGGGGACTGTCACCGCCAGGACGCTGCCCCTGGCGCCGGCCAGCTCGACCGCGAAGGTCAGCGGGCCGCCGAGGCACTCCTGATGGTAGGACGGCGTGCGCCGCATCAGCCAGCGGTAGACGGCCCCGTCGACGGTGATGAGCCTGGATCCCTTGACCGTGAGCGCCATGCACCGATCGTCCCAGGACCTCCTAGTGCCAGCAAACGAAATAGCTTCGGGGGAACGCCGCGCAGGACAGGGCAATCTGCGTGCAGGCCCGATGCGGCTCGGGCCACGAGGCGCCCGCGCCGAGTCGGCGATATCGCGCCTGGGGCCTGGCTTAAGGCGTTGGCTCTGTATTCGGCTGTGGTAGCTGAGAGTGGCTGCCTGGCCAGGGCAGACTTGTGCATTGCAGACACGCGGCAGAGCGCCGGAGCATACTTCAGGCATGTCTACGGACGGCCATCGCGAGCGCGTCGCGGCAGCGATCCGGATCAGCTCGCAGCCCCTTGTCAATGTGCCTGGACCTGGCCAGGCCCGGGCTGAGCACGGTCACGCCGGGACGACCCGACCTTGCGGCAACCTGTACCGGCACGCTACCTACACCATCGCCGCCTACATCGCCGGCGCCGCCCGGTAACCGGCATCGGCGAGCGTTCCGTCTGGCGGCCCCAAACCCGCCAGACGGACATGCGCGTAGATGGCAGCGAGGTGGTCACCAACCGCGACCTCAAGGTGCGAACAGAACAGGGTTTAGGGCGTTAAGGCGCCGCGCTGGGGGCGACGGCCTCGGAAGGCTCATCTCTTCCGCGTGCTTTTTGGTTGAGCGATGTTCGGAGTTTGAGGCCGTCAGACGATGATCTGGGTGTGGGCATTGAGGAAGGGGGCACGGGCGGGGAGACGCCACTGGCTGCCTTGTATCACCGCGCCCTGCCCCAGGTCTACGGATACCTGCTGCCGCGGTGCGGCAGCGCCGTGCTGGCCGAGGATCTGACGGCGGAGACGTTCATGGCAGCTGTCGCGGCAGCCAAGAAGGATCGCCCGCCGGAGCTCACCGTCGCCTGGCTGGTGGGCGTCGCCCGCCACAAGCTGGTCGACCACTGGCGGCGAGCCGACCTTGAGCGCCGCAAGCTCGGCGCGATCGTGAGTGACGCCGAGGCGGTGGACGACCCTTGGGAGGCGCAGCTCGACATCGCGGCTGCCCACGCCGCCCTTTCCCATCTTCCCGCCCATCAGCGCGCAGCACTGACGCTGCGCTACCTGGACGGCCTGCCAGTAGCCGAGGTCGCCCGGGAACTCGGCCGGAGCCTTCATGCCACCGAGACGCTCCTGGTCAGGGCCAAGGCGGCGCTTCGTCGCAGCTACGAAAAAGGGGAAGGTCATGACTCCTGACCCTCTCGACGCCATGCGACTGCCAATCATGCCGGTCGAGCCACGACCGGAGTTCGCCGCCAGTCTGCTCCGCCGCCTGCGCGGCGAGCCGCCCCCGGTGAGCGGCCGCGGCGCAACCGTCCGTTACTTCGTCGCCGATCTCGATGCCGCAGTCGCCTTCTACTGCCGTGACCTCGGCTTCGACGAGGAACTGCGGCCAGCCCCGTCCTTCGCCATGCTGTATCACGGCCACCTGCGCCTGCTGCTCAGCGTGCCCGGCCCGGCGCATGCGATGCCGGACGGGACGCTCCCTGACCCCGGCGGCTGGAACCGCATCGTGATCCAGGTCCCGGACCTCGCCGCAGCCGTCGAAGAACTTCGCGGCCGCGGCGCCCGATTCCGCCACGAGATAGTCACCGGCGTAGCCGTCCGCCAGGCACTCCTGGAGGACCCGTCCGGCAACCTGGTCGAACTGTTCGAGCCGCTCGTCGGCTACCACGAGCGTGCACCCCAGGGCGGGCAATGAGCAGGCCAGCCAAATCTCAAGCACCGCAGGAAGAGAGGACTGCCGATGACTACCGTCACCGTGCGTTACATCGTCAACGACATCGACGCCGCGATCGACTTCTACACCACTCACCTCCATTTCGAGCTGCAGATGCGTCCGAATGACTTGTTCGCGATGCTCGGACATGGTGACCTCCGCCTAGTCCTGGTCAAGCCAGTCGGTCCGGACGGGCCAGCCGGGGGCGGCGCACCGATGCCCGACGGGACGATGCAGGAGCCAGGCGGCTGGAATCGCTTCAGCGTCGAGGTCCCCGACCTTGCGGCCGCGGTCGAGCACCTGCGCAGCTGCGGCGCCCGGTTCCGCAACGAAGTCGTCACCGGAGTTGGCGGCAAGCAGATCCTCATCGAGGATCCCTCAGGCAACCCCGTCGAGCTGTTCGAGCCGATCCTCCCCGAGGCCAGGCTCTCCCAGCCAACGCCGTCATCGGGCCAGCCGGGCCAGTGATCACGATTCGCTACAGAGACCGCCGCACGGCACACGCGCACTGCCGCCGCTATGCACGGTTAGCCATAGCGATCGACGCTGACTTCTCGCCCCGCATATCTGGGTGTTCTGGATGTCCGCTGGGCGGGCGCGCGCAGTAGCGGGAGTGCGTTACGGCCGCTCCTGCCGAGCCGCGAGGCATCGGCCGGATGCGGTCATCCCCACAGGGTCCCGGCCGGGAGCACCACGAAGTCGGCGCCTGCTGCGCATCGATCTATTTGGCGACGGCCTGTCCTGTGTAGCGGGCCCGCATGATTGTGCTGCGCTGTGCGGCGGCATCGGTGTCCCGCGGAACCGGGAGGCGCTGTGCGGCATTTCAAGGGGCGTGACTAGCTATGGCGGCGCAACGGCCGTACTGAGCACATTCGTGCGGGCGTTCCGTACGCCTGACCTGCGCAAGAAGCTACTGTTCACCGGCGCCATCATCGCGTTGTTCCGGCTCGGCTCAAACCTGCCCGCCCCGGGCGTCTCCGAACGGAACGTCAGCTACTGCTCGGGCACGTCGAGTTCCGGCGGGGCCTTCGCTATCTTGAACCTGCTCAGCGGCAACTCCCTACTGCACCTGACCGTGTTCGCGATCGGCATCCTGCCGTACATTACGGCCAGCATTATCGTGCAAATGCTCACCCAGGTGGTCCCGCGCCTGGAGGCGTTGCGGAAGCAGGGGCACGCTGGCCAGGCGAAGATCACCCAGTACACCAGGTACGTCACGGTGGCGCTTGGCCTGCTGTACGCGGTGACCTACGTGCAGGCGGCCAGGACCGGTGCGGCGTTCCCCGGCAGCGGCTGCGGCCCGGCGTTCCATCCGCTGATCCCGAACCCGACCCCGTTCACCGTCGTCACCGTGGTGATCACGATGGTGTCAGGGACCGCGGTGATCATGTGGATGGGCGAGCTGATCACCGACCGCGGCGTCGGCAACGGCATGTCCGTGCTGATGTTCACCAGCATCCTGGCCGTCATTCCCGGCGAGATCAGGGAGATTTACGCCGTCAAGCGATTCTTCTACGCGGCCGCGGCGGTCCTCGTGATCATCGCGGTGACAACGCTCATCGTCTTCATCGAGCAGGGGCAGCGCCGCCTCCCGGTCCAGTACGCGAAACGGATCGTCGGTCGCAGGATGTACGGCGGCGGGTCCACGTTCATTCCGGTGAAGGTGAACCAGGCAGGCGTGGTGCCGGTCATCTTCGCCTCCTCGCTGCTGGAAACGCCGCAGCTCGCCGTGTCGCTGTTCGGTAATCAACGCCATCCCCAGGGCTGGGTGAACTGGGTCAGCCGCAACCTCGACCCCGCCCTGGCCGCCGCGCCGTACGTCTACTTCATGGCGTTCTTCTGCCTGATCGTCGGGTTCACGTTCTTCTACGTGTCGATCACGTTCAACCCGGACGAACTCTCGGACAACATCAGGAACTACGGCGGATTCATCCCCGGTATCCGGCCGGGCTCGCCCACCTCCTCCTTCCTCAAGTACGTGCTGAGCCGGCTCACCGCACCGGGCTCTATCTACCTGGCCCTGGTCGCGATGTTCCCGCTAGTAGCCCTGGACAGCATCGGGCTCGGCCAAGACCTGCAGCTCAGTGGCGTCAGCCTGCTGATCATGGCCGGCGTCAGTCTCGACACCGTCAAGCAGGTCCAAAGCCAGCTTGAGCAGCACTCCTACGAGGGTTTCCTGCGCTAGCGAAAATCCGTTGGAACCTCGGACCGCGCGCCGGCATTAAAGAGGCCGTGAGAGGGATCCGAGCCATCGCGTCCGGCGCGCGAGCACTCCGCGATGCGGAGTTCACCGAGTTCGTCAGGGACGCGTCCCCCTCGCTGCTACGCGCGGCCCTTGTGCTGCTCGGCTCGCGGGAGGACGCCGAGGACGTACTGCAGGTCACGCTGCTGCGCACCTACCGGCGGTGGGATCACGCCAGGGAGGCGCCCCGCGCCTACGCCAGGACCGTGCTGGTGAACGCGTGCCGCGAGCGCTGGCGGCACCGCGACCGCCACCCGGAAAGCGGCCAGGACATGGACGAGCTAGCCAACGTGGTCTCGTTCGCCGAGGCGGTGGACAGCCGTCGCGTGCTGGTCCGCGTGCTGCGGCAGTTGCCAGACATCCAGCGCGAGGTACTCGTCTGCCGCTACCTCCTCGATGCCACGGTGACCGAAACCGCCGCGGCGCTGGGTATCCCCGAAGGCACCGTCAAGTCCGCGGCGAGCAGAGGGCTTGATCAACTGCGGCAGCTACTGTACGAGGACGAAAAGAGAGGTTGCCGTGTCCATCCAAGCTGAGGATGAGTTCAGCCTGAGGATCGCCCTTGAGAGCGAGCTGGCCGACGTGCTGCCCAGCGAGGGCCTGGCCAACCTGGTGATCGAGCGCCGCCGCAAGATCCGCCGGCGCCGCGTCGCCGGGGCGGTCAGCCTCGTCGTCGTGTGCGCGGGGATCGGCGTGCCGCTCGGACTTTCCGGGCCGAGCAGCAAGCCGCCGCAGCACAATCCAGGCCAGCGGCCAGACCGGCACGCCGGCTCGGTCACGGAGGTGCCGACCACCCACGCCGGAGCCGCCCTGGTCATCGCGCACCCCGCGCCAGTCCTCATCGCCGCAGCGGCCTAGAGCAGCGGCGTCCGGGCCGTTTTCTCGGCCTGCGCCTTCGCTCACCTGCCGGGCTGGCAGCCTGCCGCGCCCGCCCGTTCCTGCGACGATGAACCGATTTACATATCGTCCGACCACGACCTGAGCAACGCAGCCAGCCTGGCGTGGGCAGCAGGCCTAATTTAAGCCCGCGCCATCGGACCCGTGATCAGCCGACTCCGCCGCGATGCCCGCGGGAACGCCGCCCTGCGCTCCAGGCCCTGACCGGGCCGCCGGCCAGCGGCCGCCGCGGACCAGGTGCCGCGCGGCCCTCACCGGTACCGGGCCGTACCGCGTGCACGCGCGCCGCCGGGCCGGCCCTGCCGGCGCGGCGGCACAGCGCGTCGTGCCTCAGATCGGGCGGACGTTCTCCGCCTGCGGTCCCTTCTGCCCCTGAGTCGCGTCGAACTCGACCTTCTGGTTCTCATCCAGCGACCGGTAGCCGGAGCTCGAGATGGCGGAGAAGTGCACGAACACGTCCGCCGTCCCGTCATCGGGAGCGATGAAGCCGAAGCCCTTATCAGCGTTGAACCACTTCACTGTTCCTGTTGCCATCAGTCCACATCCTCTTGCCCGTCATCCATCACGCGACGACGCCGCGCCGACCGTGAGCTTACCGCCCCCGGCCCCCGCCGGCGGGCACACCCTCACTCCCACAGCCGTGCCGGATTGCCTCAGGCCGCTGCTACCAGGGGATGAGCTTTCGCCTGTTCATAGAGGGGCTCGGGCGCTAGGTCGATACCGTCAGGCCACGCGACAGTACCTGCCTCCAGATCAACCGTAACTTCAGCGAAGTAAGCGGGGTCGTTCAGCGGCGCCAAGACACCTGTCCACCGTTCAGCCGAGAAGTCGATGTCCCCTACCGTGCCGTCGCTGAACAGCCAGGGAGCGGGGACTTTTACCTGGCCACCAGCGGCGACACGCACTTGGCCGTTGACACGACACGGGGCTAGGCGCGTCATGAAACCGTAAGTCCTATAACGTTCAGAAATTCATCTCAATCACGCAACACATCGCTAACTTTCCGATCTAGGGAGTGTCTCGGCCGCGTGTTTCTCTTCTCGGAAGGATCGCGTCATGCGAGCAAGAAGTCGGCGAAGCGCACCTAGGCGTGGCGGTGGGTACTCGGGCCTGGCGTACGACGATTACCGGGCATTCGACCGGCCACGGCGACCGCGAGGAAGGTCGAGGGGACCGATCCTGGCCCTCGCGGCGGGCGCGGCGAGCATCGCCGTGGTCGCGGGCGCGGTCGCGGCTACTGGGCACCTCGTCACCGCTCGGAGCACCGCGACCACGACCGACAACGTGAACTGCACGCTGATCGTCCCGGCCGACCCGCTGACCGCGCAGGGGCTCGCCACGCCGTACCAGCTGACCGCGACCAACCCGGCGGACGGCCCGTGCAACGAATCGAACCCGAACCAGACGGCGTTCGTCCAGGGAGCGGTCATCGATAAGTCCACGGGGCAGATCTCTGTCTATAACCCCGTGGTCGTCGATCAGGGAACGCAGGCGGCCGTGACGCCGACCGTGCCCACCCTCCCGGCCAACTCCGTCGTGGCGCTGTGGTTCGGGTTCAACGGTGCCACGCTGTCGTTCGCGGGAGCGGATCAGGTGTCGTCGACGGCGTCCTCCGCGACGGCGACAGCCACCTCGGCCACGGCAACCCCGGCGGCCACCTCGACCGCGGCACCGACCAGCAGTGCGACCGCGGCTGCGACCGCAGCGCTCCAGGCCCACGTCCGGCGGGCCGGGCACCACCACGGGAAGGGGACCGCGACGGCCACGGCCGTGCCCACTGCCACGACGGCAACGGCTACGCCGTCCGCGACTGCTACCGCGACGTCGACTTCGCCCGGGTCCGTCACGTCGCCCGCGGTGACCGGCACCCAGCCGGCGGCGGGCGCCGACACCGCAGCGGCGTCCGGCACGCCGGATGCGATCTTGCAACAGAATAACTGCATCGCCGGCGAGGACATCGCCGGCACGTTCTCCTCGTTCACCCAGGTGGGGGCATGCAACGCGGTCGCATTTTTCCAGGCCACGAACAACGCCATCACGGCGGGCCAGCTGACCGTCCCGAACCCGGGGACCGCGACGGACGGTCAGCCGTGCGAGACCACCCGCGACTTTGCGGTCATCGACCAAGACCAGAGCGACAACGTGACGACCGAGTACCTGGCCAACGCCAACGGGCAGATCGCGCAGGACACCGCCGCGAATGCGGCGGCCAGCCCCAACGCGACGGTGCTGGCTAACGGCAGTGACAACGGGCTGATCGACTTCCACGTGGACCTTGCGCTCGGATGCACGCCGTGGAAGGTCGCCGACCTGGCTAGCGCGGGCAGCACGGCGACCGCGCTGCCGCTGGATGAGCTGCAGGCCGCCGCGTTCGCCGGGCGGTCCGGCGGCCCGGCCGCCCTGGTGCCGCTGAACGACCCGATGGTCCTCGACAACAACGGCAACCAGAACACCGGCAAGACCAACACCTACCGCTCCATCGTTGACCAGGCGACGCTGAACGCCGGCGAGACGCCTGCCGAGTACTGCGGCGACATGGAGAGCATCCAGGGAGTGCGGCTGCAGCAGGACGTCAACCTGCTGCGGGCTGCTGCTAGCCCCGCCGCGGGTATGGCCGATAACCTGTTCGACTTCCTCGCGATGCGGATGCAGCAGTCGTTCACCAACCTGAACTGCCAGAACTTCGGGCTGCAGAACGACGTCTCCACCACCGTGGACGGGAACGGCGTGGTCGTCGCAGCCTGCTTCCTCCAGCAGGTCAACGCGGTCACCGCCGGAGCGGGTAACCCGACGGCTGGCATGACCGTCTGCCCGGCCACCACGACGTCGGGCACGGCCACCGCGTCTGCCGCAGCCAGCACGTCCAGTACGTCCAGTACGTCGGCCGCCACGGCCACCGCTACCGCAACGCCCACAGCCACAGCAAGCCCGGCCGTCACGGCCACGGCGGCTCCAACCCAGACCGCCAGCCCTAACCCGGGCGGCAATGCGGCATCCGCGAACCGCAAGCACAAGCACTGGTGGTGGTGAACGGGCGGCGTTTCCCTGACGCCTAGTCATCGCAGCGCTGAGGCCGTGGAGACGACAGCCGCTCCACGGCCTCAGCCGTGCCCCGGTCACGGTGAATGGAGCGCCGCATCGCGGCTCCTGGCCGACGGGAGAAAGGGGAACATGCGGCGAGCCGGATGCCGTTCGTGGACCGCGCCCCGGTGGACGCGGCCCGCGAACGGCCCGGACGGGCCTGACGGATCAGTCGTCAGGCGAAGGTTCTTCGCGGACGACCGCGTAGCCGCCAGGAGCCAAGCAGAGCACGTCCGCGACCGCAGCGCCGGACACTAGATCGACTCCGGAGACCGGCACCGAGGCGGGGCCATCGCCGTAGTTGAACGCGAACAGCCACGACTGCCCGTCCGTGGCCCGCCGGCGGGTCACAGAAACGCCGGGGAACCCCAGGGAAACACCGCCGGCTTGCCCGATGATCGAGCCGAGCAGCGTGGTCAGCGCGTTGTCGGACAGCAAGGTTGACAGGTACCAGGCCGTTCCCGCGAGAAACGAGTGCCTGGTCACCGCCGGCAGTCCCGCCAGGTCACCGGAAGCGTAGGTAGCGATCACCGCGGCGCCCTCCAGGCGAAGCCGCTCAGCCCACAGGCGGCCAGCCCACGTTGAGTCAGCGCAAGCGTCTCCTGCGAGTGCCACCGACTCCGCCGGCTGCAGCGGGTGGAACTCCTCGGCCCGGATGCCGAGCACGTCGCGCAGCGCGCGTCCGATCATAGACGCCGGCCCGGGCCTGAACTTCCTGTCCGCCAACAAGGAGCGGCTGCTGATCGCGGTCCTCGGCCCTCTCAGGGCGCCTGAGACCGTCCAGGACGAGGTACTCCGCAAGTCTGCCCAGGACACCCGCTTCCGGGCGGCGGCGGGGAGCGAGTTGAGCTTGCACTGGAGTTCCTGCACCGCCTGGACCCGCTTGCCCGTGCCATCAAGCTGACGCTCCAGGGAACAGACGAGGAGACAGCGGTAGACCTTGAGATCGGCGCAACCTGACCAGGACAGGCCATCGTGGCGCAGAGGGCACAGCTGTCCCGGCGGCCGGGAGGGCACTACAAGATGACGATCCTGAAGCAGGCTTCAGCATCCAGCCGCCGGGCTCAGATCGGGTGCTTCTGCGCCGGGCCGACTCCCACATCGAGCGGGCTCCCGGCCCGCGCTAAATCGGCCATCTGAGGCTTGGCGCGCGGACCCGGGCTGTCGTTTTACCTGCGAGGCTGTGTTGCGTTCCGGAGGATGGCCGCGATGGCGTCCACAGCGTCGAGTTGCCCGGCGGCGACGCTGATCACCAGGTCGTAGGCCTCGTCGTTGGTCAGGGTCAGCCGGCGGCCGTTAAGGCCGTAGAACGCGATGACCGCGGCGAGGGCGAGCCGCTTGTTGCCGTCGATGAGCGCGTGGTTGCGGGCGATGGAGTGCAGCAGCGCGGCGGCCTTGGCGTCCAGGTCGGGGTAGGCGTCCTTGCCGAACGCGGTCGCCCGCGGGCGGGCCAGCGCGGCTTCCAGCAGCCCGTAGTCGCGCACCGCGTAACCGTCTCCCAAAGTCCGCTGCGCGACGTGCAGCAGCTCGGGCAGCGTCAGGTAGATCACTGGCCGAGCCGCTCCAGCGCCTCGGCGTAGCGGGGCAGTTCCTCGTCGAGGACCTGGTCGAGGAGCTCGGCGCGGCTGTGGTTCTCCACGTACTCGCGGATCGCCTGCCGGGCCACTTCCTGCATGGACCGCTGCTCCAGTTCCGCGCGCCGGCGCAGCGCGTCAGTCTCGTCGTCTGCAAGCCTCAGGGTCATCGCCATGCACACGATGGTATCACCGATGATACCGAACAGGGTCGCGGGGTCGCGGCGGAAAGTGCGCACAATGCGTGATCACCACCTGTCGGCGATCTCCCTGGAATGAGCGCGCGAACCGCCTGGAGCATGAGCAATTGACCCATCAAGCTGACGGTTTGCAGAGAGCGGGGCGACACTCCGTACTGGGGTCGCGGTCGTCACAGGTTGCTTCGATGAACCCCGGCTATCGTCGCCGCTGGCCTTGACGCATCAAAACATAACTGGTCATGATCCAGTCACTGGCCAGCACGGACGATGACGCTGCCCTGGCCCGGTAGGGGAAGGTCCTCAGGTGTCTTCGGCGCGCGCGATGGCCGCTGCCTCGGTTCGGGTCGCAGCGCCTAGCTTGGCGAGGATGTTAGAGACGTGAACGCTGGCGGTCTTCCGGGTGATGAAGAGTTCCTCGCCGATCTGGCGGTTGGACAGGCCGCGGGACATCAGGCGCAGGACCTCGCGTTCCCGGCGGGTGAGCGCCGCGACAGAGCTCGCGCCATCCCTGACCGCGTCACGGCTGCCGCCGGCGTCCAGGCCCAGCCGGCGAGCCAGGTCGTCCAGGGCGGCGCGCAGCGGCTCGGCGCGCAGCTCGGCGGCCGTCGCCGACGCCGCGCGGCACACGTCGGCCGCCTCGCGCGGGCGTCCGCTCCCAGCGAGGGCCTCCGCCAGCCGCCACTGAGTCCGCGCGGTCTCGTATACATAGCCCGGGCCGAACTCGGCCAGTGTCTTCTCCCAGCCCGCAGGGGTGTTCAAGCCGATGAGCCGCTGGTACTCCGCCTCGGCGCGGGCCAGCCAGCCCCGGCCTTCCGGGCCGAGGACGGACTTCGGCCGTGCCGGGTACCGGGCGGCCTCGCGCGCCACGTCGAGCAGCAGCGCCCCGGCCGCCTCCTCCGCGGCCACGGCCGTGGTGATTCCAGCCTTCCGCGCGACGAACGCCCGGTCGGCGCGGGCGCTCAGCGCGACCGCCGCTACCCGGATGGCGGCGGGGGAGCGCCCCCATCGCGCGTCCGCGCTGAGCGCGGCTTCCGCCTCGGCGAGCGCTGTCTCCATGTCGCCGCGCCAGTACGCCTGTTCCGCGAGCAGCCCACGGGCGATGTACGCGACGAAGACGTCATCCCAGAATGGCTCAAGCCAGGTCCGCCGCTCGTCCGCCACCGCGTTGCCGCGGCCCACGTCGATGAACAGCGCCATCGCCGACAGCACTGCCTCCGGCTGCTTGGTCACCCAGACGGGGAAGTTCCGCGCCAGTTCCTCCGCACGATCCCAGTCGCCGTCCGCGTAGTGCGCCTGAAAAAGCAGGTGCTGCACGTCCCACCCGTAAGGAGCGAGCCCGAGACCCTCGGCCTCCGCCCGGCTGACTCCGGCGCGCGCGGCGGCGGAAGCCCCGGCGAGATCCCCGCGCGCCAGCCGCGCCGCCGCCAGATGGTAGGCGGCCCGTAGCTCCACGCCGAACATGCGCGTGTCGGCCGCCTGGGTGTGGGCGGCGGCAAACAGGCTGATGGCCTCTTCGGCATTGCCCTCGCGGCTGCTGATCATGCCGAGGGTGACCAGGATGTCAGCGCCGATCCAGTCCGCGCCGGACCTTGCCGCCTCCGTGAGCGCCCGCTCCGCCCACTCGACCGCCGCGGCGCTGTCGCCGCTGGCCATCCACGCCATGGCGGACGTGGCCATCGCTCGCGCGCGGACCGGGCTTGGCGGCCCGGCCGGAGTTTGCTCGACCGTTTCCTTGATCACCTGCAGCGCCTCGGGAGCCCACCCGGGCTCATCGGACTGAAGCAGGTAGTACGCGAGCCGCTCACCGGTCCGGGCACGGAACTCCGCCGTCGCGTCCCCGGCCAGTGCCGCTGCCCGGACGTGGCGCAATAGCTGAATCGCGCGCGGCACGTCGCCGCTCGCCGCTGCCGCGAGGGCGGACTTGAGGCCAAGCTCGCCGCGGTTCGTCCCGGCGAGCCTCGCTGCGTCCGCCACCCGGTCCCATAGCTCGAGGGCCTGGTCGTAGTGGCGGTGGGCCTCGGCGGGCGCGCCGATCCGTTCGGCTTCCTCCCCGGCCCGGACCGAGGCCGCCAGCGCGCCGGTGACGTCGTGGCCGGTGAGGCTGTGGTAGGCGAGCTCGGCCGCGGCGCCGGGCACGTCCGCGAGCAGCGCGGTGAACCGTCCGTGCAGCCTGGTCCGCTCCCCGGGCAGGAGGTCGCCGTAGACGGCCTCGCGTAGCAGCGCGTGCCGGAAACGGTACCCGTCGGGCCCGTCGGGGACGAGCAGCTGGCGGGCTACCGCCTCCCTGACCGCTTCCTCGTACCCGGCGTCGTCCAGACCGGAAGCCGCCAGGACCAGCTGGTCGTTCGCCCGCCGCCCGGCCACGGCCGCGGCCCGCAGGACCTGCTGCGCCGCGTCGGACACGCGCGCCACCCGTGCCAGCAGCAGCGCGGCGAGACCGGAGGGCAGCACTCCCGACGATCCCGACGAGGCGGCAAGCAGCTCTTCCGCGTAATAGGCATTGCCCTCAGCCCGGTCGACGAGGGCGCTGAGCAGGGCGGTGGACAGGCGTGACGGCCCGTTCGGAAGGCTCGACAGGTGCTCCGCGAGCGCGGCGGCAGGCAGCGGGCCCAGCTCGACAAGCGCGACCGACGGGAGCCTGCCCAGCTCCGCCACGACCTCGCCGAGCGGATGCCGGCGGTGCAGGTCGTCCGTGCGGTAGGTACCGACGATGGCGACGCGTTCGCGGCGCAGCATGCGGGCCAGGAACGTCACCAGATGGCGAGTTGTCGCATCGGCCCAGTGCAGGTCCTCGAGGACGAGCAGCACCGGGCTCGCGGCGGCGAATTCGGCCAGCGCCCCGAGCACCGCGCCGAACATCTGCTGACGGGCCATGCCGGACGGGTCGGTCCCCTCCGCCGGCTCGCCACCGTCCGGCAGCAGCCTGGCCAGCACCGGGCGGCCCTTGACCGCCTGCTCGATATGCGACGGTGCCGTGCGGAACGCGTCCGCGAACGGCAGGTAAGGCACGCTGTCGCCGATCTCGGCGCACTGGCCGCACAGCACGGTGAAGCCGCTGCGCCCGGCTACCGTCATCACCTCGGCCACCAGGCGGGACTTGCCCACGCCCGCGTCGCCGCCGACAAGCGCGGTCACCGCGCGGCCTGCCACGGCGTCATCGAGCAACCCGCGGAGCCGCGCCATCTCGGTGTCACGGCCTACCAGCACCGTCATGTGCGACCCTCCGCCCGGAGCCGCTCAAGCGTTGCCGCCGAGCGGCGTCTCTCGCCAGCAAGCCCACGGTAGCAGCGCCGTGACCCATGGCCCGCTTGCGCGTGGGCCGAGCTCCCCGCCGGCCAGGGCCTGGCCGAGCCTGGCGATGTCATCGTCGGACGGGATCTCGGCAGGGTCGGTCCACAGCGAAGACTCACCCGCGAAGCTGACGGCCGGAACGGGCAGCGGGCGGTCCCTGGCGGCGGCAGGGCGGCTAGGTCATGGGGTGTTCCCGGTGACGGGCGCGGTGGACCCGCGATGCGCACGGCACGTTGACGTCCTCGGCATGCCCGGTCGCTAGGGGACGGCGGGGAGGGCCAGCACGATGTCGTCGTGCATGGCCACGATCGTGGCGGTGGCGGTGGCGGATGAGGCAGGTCCTGCCAGGTACCACTCGTCACGGGTGGCGCTGGTGTCCTGAAAGGACCATTGCTTCGTTCCTGTCCTGCTATCAAACGCATACAGACCGGTCGCGCCACCGGACCCTGCGAACAGCAGGCCTCCGGCCAGCGCCGGAGAGTTCCGGGCTGTGTCGTTGAAGCCGTAGGCCCATTTCGCGGTGCCGTATGCCACGTCGAGTGCCATGATCATGCTGGGTTTGCCGTTCATCACGACGTAGCACGTCGCTTCGTCTGCTGAGACGACGAGCGGGCCGCAGTCACTTTCGCCTGCGATGGCGGGGACATTCCAGGTCCTGACTCCTTTTGCGATGCTCCAGGCGGTCACCGCGGACCTGGCGGTGATGGTAACGCCGAACTGGGCAGCGCCGGCAAGGTGCGGTAGCTGGCTGGCGCCGGCGGTGTCCTTGCCAAGGGGGGTGCTCCACCTGTAATCACCATCGTCAGCATCGCGGCCGGTGACGTAGTACGGGGGCTCAGTGGTTATCAGGGACGCGCCGGCGACTATCAGTCCCATCTGGTCGCGGACCAGCTGATCGCCATCTGCCTGCTCCCATAGCAGGAATCCGGTCGCCAGGTCGTAGGCGAAAAGCACGTAGCTGCCCGCGCCCGCGGAGCCGAGGATGTAGGCAGCCGACCCGCTGACCGCCAGCAGCCGCAGGAAATGCCGTCCCGGCTGCCGGGGGACTATGGTCTTCGTGGCCTCGCCGCTGGACAGGTCCAGGACCGCGAGGCTGCCGTGGTCGGTGAGGGTCACCACGAGGTTCCCGGTGAACAGCGGCGGGTAGTCATCGTTCATGATGCCGGGGAAGGCCCAGGCTGTCTTCCCGGTCCCGAGTTCCAGGGCGGTCATGGTGGCGGAGGAAGCACCCTGGGCCATGTTGCCGGTCTTCACCAAGACCAGGTTGCCGGCGACGGCCGGATAGGTCTTTACCGGGGCCTTCACGCTGACGCGCCACTGCGGGTCCGGGGCGACTCCCAGCGGAAGTGGTGACGGCTTGCCCCTCGACCCGCCGCTGGCAGCGGCCTTCCCGCCATGCCAGCCGGTCAGCGCGATCGCCGCACCGCCGCCCCCCAGCGCGACCGCGCCGGCCGCCATGGAACCGAGCAGCACCCGGCGCCTGCCCATGACAGGCGTGGTATCAGGCTGCCGCCGGTGCAAGCCCACTGTGGGCGCGGTAACCGCCTGCCGCCCCGCGGCCGGTCCGGTACGGGTGGCCCGCGGGGGAGCATCCATCTGCAGCACCGTCGCGGCATGCCTGGCGATAGCCCCGGCAAGGCCGGCCGGCAGCCAGCCATCGCCAAGCAGCGGCGCCGCGCCCCTCGGCGCGAACGCCGCTGCGATGCGGCCGGGAAGCGGCCGGGCCGCCGGGTCCTTGGCGAAGCAGGGCCTGAGTATGGCGACGAGGGCAGGCGTCAGGCCGGTCAGGTCGGGCTCAGAGTAGACCACCTGGTAAAGCAGCCCGGCAGCCGATCCGGCGGCGAAGGCCATGCGCCCGGTGGCCGCGAAGACCATGACCGACGCGAGGCAGAAGACGTCACCAGCCGGCCCGGCACCGTACCCGGCGGCCAGCTCCGGAGACATGTAGCCGGGCGAGCCGAACACCTGGCCAGTGCTCGTCAGCTGGTCCCCGTCGACCGCCCGGGCGATACCGAAATCGATCACCCGGGGACCGTCCGCGGCCATAAGCACATTGCCTGGCTTGAGGTCGCGGTGCGCCAGCCCAGCCGCGTGGATGCTGGCCAGGGCTTCCGCCAGCCCGGCTCCCAGGGCCTGCAGGCTCCGTCCTGGCAGCGGCCCGTAGGAATGGACGGCTTCGGCGAGCGACGGGCCCAGCACGTAGGACGTGGCCAGCCAGGGAACGGACGCCTCAGTATCGGCACCGACGACCGGTACGGTCCAAGCCCCGTTCACTGCCGCGGCTGCCGCGACCTCGCGCCGGAAGCGCTCGCGGAAGTGCGGATCGGCGGCCAGCTCGGCCCGCACCACCTTCACCGCGACCGTACTGCCACCGAGCGAGCGGGCAAGATAGACGCGACCCATTCCCCCGGCGCCGAGCCGGGCGAGCAGCCGGTACGGCCCCAACATCTCCGGATCGCCTGGCTCTAGGGGTTCCATTCCAACTCCCGCGATGGGTGGCGGACGGCTAAATCCTAGAGAACCGCACACGGACGAACGAGGCGAACGTTCACATCAAAGTGTCCGGCGAACGGGGGCAAGCTCAGGCGTCTGTTCAGCCGTAGCATCTCGTCAGTGCGCTGCGGCGTTTGCGATCGCTGAGGCGAGGTCCGCGGGGCGGCTCCACATCGGCCAGTGCCCAGTCGGAAGGTCTACTAGCTCGAGGTCGCGAAGGGTGGCCACCTCCGCCATCATCGGGTGTCCCTCGAGGGCCATTTGCATGATCGCCTCTGAGGGGTACGAGCAGGCGATGATCGTCGACGGGACGTCGCGCCGGGAGTCGTTCTTGAGGTGCAGCGGCTCCCGCGTGACCGGTCCGGGCTCCGGCACCGCCTGGGCTCGGAACCGCTCAAGGTCTTCATCGCTGAGGCCGTCGAGGCTTGCGCGCAGCTGCTCGAACGGTGGCAGCGGCACCTCCTCCACCTCGGGTGGCACCGAGGGGTCGAAGGCTGAGCCGTCACCGGATGGCCCGCTGTCGACGTAGACGACGCGGGCGACCGCGGTGGGATCTTGGTCGAGGAACACCGAGGTGGGGTATCCGGCGCCGCTGTGTGCGACGAGGACGACGGAGGAGCCGTCGGCGGCAGCAGCGTGGACGGCCGAGCGCAGCCCCTCGGCTTGCTGCGCCACGGTCGTCGACGCACGATGGGGGTCGTCGCGGTCAAGCCCCGGCAGGGTGACCGCGATGACGGGGTAGCCGCGCCCACGTAGCTCGGCGGCGACAGCGTCCCACGCCCAGGCACCGAGCCAGTAGCCGGGGACGAGCACGATCGTTGGAGTGCTGGGTGTCTTGGTGTCCATGCCCTCATACTGCTCCGGGGGCACGACGACCCTATGTCACTATTTTGGTCACCATTCCTGCGATGATGACGGAGTGAATCGCACCGAGCGCCTTCATGCCCTCTCCGAGTCGCTGCGCCGGGCCGGGCCGCGTGGCCGTACCGCACAGCAGCTCGCCGACGAGTTCGGGGTAACCACGCGCACGGTCAAGCGCGACCTCGCTGCCCTCGAGGCCGGCGGCCTGCCAGTCTGGGGGAGGACAGGTCCCGGCGGTGGCTACGGGCTGGCGGAGAGCTCATCGCTGCCGCCGGTGAACTTCACCGCGGCACAGGCATTGGCCCTCAGCGCCGCCGTGGCGGCGACGGTCCAGGCGCCGTTCTCCGACTTGGCCCGCACTGCGACCCGCAAGGTGCTCGACGTGCTCGACCCGGCCGCCCGTCGCCGAGCGGCGGCCCTGTCCCACCGGATCTGGGTCGACGTCGGGCCGAGCGCGCCCCGTCGGGTTATGTCCGTCCTCGAGGAAGCGCTCACCGGCCAGGTCACCGTGAACCTCACATACACCGACGCCCAGGGGCGGAGCACACGGCGCGAGGTCGAGCCGATGATCTTCGCCCTTACCCGCGGCCGGTGGCTGCTTGTCGCGTGGTGCCGGCTGCGTGACGACATCCGATGGTTCGACCTATTCCGGATCCGGGACGCGACAGCCACCCGCCGCCCCTGCACCGGCCACGACGTCAGCGAGATCGGCACCCCACCCGACCAGGCGCGACCGGTCGGCGTCGGACTCGCCGCCCGGCACCCACCCGCACAATTGATCGACTACGACCGCCGACCTACCCCTTGAGCCAGTCGTCTGGCGAAGGGCGGCGCTATATCGGACAGCAACATTCGGCCTCGGGCGATGCCGTCTCGCAAGGCGCCAGGTACCTGCTGTGACGGGACTAGACAGGCGCCCCATGTCGCGAGTCCAGAATGGGCGTCCACACACGTAGGCGCGGAAGCTCGATAAGCGCTGTGCACTTCGAGCGGATGGCGCACCCCGGTCGGCTAGGTGGCGTTTCCGCAGATCAGAGACGATGTGTGGTCAGGGACAGGATCGAACTGTCGACCTTCCGCTTTTCAGGTCAACCGCGCCAAGCGCTATACAGACCTGCGAAAACGGACGTCACTGCCAAGCGGAACCGCGCTAGGCGGAAGGTGCAGAATCGACGCTAGCAGCGCCCAGCACACCCCGTCCAGCAGGCAGGACAGCGCGTGATGTTGCCCGCAGCTGCACTTATCAACGCAGGCGGCCGGGGTGCTTAACAGCAAGTGGGGTAATCAGAAGTTTCAGGACTTCTCAGATCGTCATGTGATCATCCATCCCAGAGGTCGGTAAGGCGTCTTTCCAGGTAGCGGCGCTCGGAGTCGGTGCCGGCCAGGTCGATGGCCGCGCGGTAGGCGTCCGCTGCTTCGGCCGGGCGCCCGAGGCGGCGCAGGAAGTCGGCGCGAACCGCCGGGAGAAGGTGGTAGCCGGGGAGTTCGCCGCGAGCGGC
>Ga0265337_1000591_pt1 | contig 19082 bp, 13 predicted proteins | sample 42122metaG_FD_192441 | JGI IMG/M metagenome (GOLD analysis project Ga0265337, IMG submission 192441) | Rhizosphere microbial communities from Carex aquatilis grown in University of Washington, Seatle, WA, United States - 4-21-22 metaG | ecosystem: Host-associated > Plants > Roots > Rhizosphere >... | reverse complement strand
TCAGCGCGGCCGGCGCGTCGCCGTCGCCGTCGTCGTCGGGGTCGCGGGTCTCATCGAGCGCGAAGGCGATCGTCGCCGCGAGTGGCTGGCGTGCCCCCCTGGCGAGCAGTTCACCGAACCGCTCCGCGCCGAGCGCGGCCGCGGACCTCGCCCTCGCGCCGGCCCGTGCCTGCTCGAAGAAGGGGAGGCCGGCGAACCGCCGGCCCGCCCGCTCCCAGCGCGCCTCCGCGGCGCCGAGCAGCCACGCGGCGCGCTGGTAGCTGCCCGCCCGTGCCGCCAGCCAGCCAAGCAGCTCAAGCCCGCAGGCGAGGCCCGCGACGTCACCGGTCTCCTGTTTGACCCGGAGCGCGCGCATCGCTGTCCACACGGACTCGGTGTCGCGGCCCGCCAGGTAGAGCGCGAGCGCGGCCTGCAGGTAGCAGCTCGCGTGCAGCCAGCGCTCACGGGAGGCGCCGAGCTGCCGCAGCGCCCGCTCCACCAGCCGGAACGCCGCCTGGCTGTCCCCGCCCCGCAGCGCCAGGTAGGTCAGCTGGATGTCGAGGTCGATCAGGCCGGCCCGGTCGCTGAGCGCGGACAGCAGCCGCCTGGCCTCGTCGCCCGCTTCGGCCGCCTCGGTGAGCCGCCCAAGCGTGGTCAGCGCCATGGTCTTGACCAGGTGGCCGCGTGCGGTCAGCGCGCCGTCGGCGAGCTCCGCGGCCGCGTCGATGACCTGCGACGCATCGGCGAGCGCGAGATCGGCCCGGCCCTGCATCGCGAGCAGGTGGCCGCGCGCGAGCAGTGCGCGGGCGCGGGCGGCCGAGCCGGCGGGCGCCCGCGCGACGGCCTTGCCGAGCCACTGGCTGCCTTCGGGCGCGAGGCCACGGCAGCGCCAGTAGTCGAGCAGCGCGATGGCGAGTTCGACGTCGGCCGGCGCCTCGGTGGCTGCGGTGCTCTCGGTGGCTGCGGCGGTCTCGGTGGCTGCGGTGCTCTCGGTGGCTGCGGCGGTCTCGGCGGTCTCGGCGCCGAGCGCGCAGTCGAGCGCCGCCCTGATGTTGTCGTGCTCGCGCCGCAGTTCCCGCAGCCGGCCGAGCTGGTCGTCGTCGAGGAGGTGGTCGCGCAGGCCTGCGGCCATGGCCAGGTAACGGCCGATGAACCGCCGCTTGGCCGCCGCCTCGGAGCCCGAGGCGGCGAGCTGTCCCGCGCCGAATGCGCGGTAGGTGCCGAGCATCAGGTACCTGGTGGGCTGGCCCGCGCTCGGCCACGACGAGGCCCCGGCCGGCCCCGCCGCACTGGCCGCCTGGCCGGCCCGCATCAGGATCGACTTGTCCACCAGCCGGATGAGCGTCGGCATGACCTGCCCGGGGTCGAGGTCACCCGCGCACACCTCCTCCGCCGCGCTCATGGTGAAGGGGCCGCCGAAAACGGAAAGGCACGCCCACAGCGCCTTCTCGGCCGGCGTGCACAGGTCGTGGCTCCACCCGATCGCGTCCCGCAGCGTCCGGTGCCTGGCGCCGTGCCCGCTCGCCAGCAACGCGAGCCGCTGGTCGAGGCGGCTGGCGAGCTCGGCGACCGGCAGCGCGCGCAGCCGGATCGCGGCAAGCTCGATGGCCAGCGGCAGGCCGTCGAGCCTGCGACACAGCCTGATCACCTGGGGCAGGTCGTCGGGGGTAAACGCGTAGCCGGGGACCGCGGCGGACGCGCGCTGTATGAACAGCTCGACGGCGGTGCCCGCGAGCAGGCCGGCGTCGGACCGGCGGGGGATAGGGAGCGGTGCGACCGGGCAGGCGTTTTCGCCGCTGACGTCGAGCGGCTCCCTGCTCGTCGTGAGCATGGTGACCCGCGGGGCCCGGGCGATGACCGCCTCGGCGAACATCGCGCAGGCGTCGACGAGGTGCTCGCAGGTGTCCAGGATCAGCAGCAGGTTCCGGTCGGCCAGGTGATCGAGCACCGCGTCGAGCGGTGAGCCGCGGAGCGGCCCGGCGACGCCGAGCGCGCCCGCCACCGACGGCACGAGCAGCCCGGGGTCGGCGATCGCGGCGAGTTCGGCGAGGCAGGCGCCGTCGGCGAAGCCGGGCGCCGCCTTGGCCGCGGCGCGCAGCGCGAGCCTGGTCTTGCCGACGCCGGCCGGCCCGGTCACCGTGACCAGCCTGGCCCGGGAGAGCAGCGCGCTCAGCCGGGCAAGCTCCGCCTCCCGCCCGACGAAGCCGGTTGTCTCGACGGGCAGCTGACCGCGGCTCTTGAGTGCCTGACCGAGGAACATCCGCTAGGCCGGCCCTTCACACGTGCGGACTCCGCCGGTTGCGGTGATAGTACCGAGCTGCGACCGCAGCGGGCCGGGCGGCCGGTGGGACGTGCTGGTAGCCATGGCGACCTCGCGCATCGGTGGACCAGGCCTCACGCTACTACGTGTGGACGGAGGGAGACAGGTCGTCGTCGAGCAGCCGGGGCGCCTGATCGCGCAACGAGATTGTCAGCTGCACCCGCGAGGAGAGCCGGAGCTTGGCGAAGATGTGGTTGACGTGCGCGTCAACGGTTCGCTTGGAGATGACGAGCCGCTCCGCGACGTCCTTGTTGGACAGCCCGCGCGCGACGAGCACGGCGATCTGGCGCTCGCGGGCGGTGAGCTCCTCGCTGCCCGCCCAGCGGTCGGGCGGTTCCGCGTGAGCCCGCGGGATGGGCAGCTCGGGCAGCACGTCGGCCCCGGCCACGGCGAGCGCGGCGACCTGCGCGAGCGGCCGGGCGGCGCCCGCCGCGTGCAGCTCGGTGAACCGCGCCTTGCCGAGCGTGCCCGCGGCGGCGACCGCGGCGTGCTGGTGGTAGCCGTCGAGCACGGTGCTGCCGCTCAGCCGGCCGCCGGTCCGGTCCCAGAGCGCCTGCGCCGCGCCGAGCAGCCACGCGGCGCGCTGGCACCGGCCTGCGTCCGCGGCCAGCCAGGCGAGCACCTCGAGCGAGTAGGCCTCGCCGACCAGGTAGCTAATCTCGTGGGTGGCCTGCAGCGCCGCGGTTGCCGCGGCGGCGCATTCGGCGTGCCGGCCGGGCTGCTGGTAGTAGGCAAGCGCCGACAAGGCATGCGCGGTGCCGCGCAGCCACCGCTCGCCGGGCCCGAGTCCGCGCAGCAGGCGCTGGCATTGCTGTATCGCCGCGTCGAAGTTCCTCGCGTGCACGTAGGTCAGCGCGAGCTGTATCTCAAGGGTACGCAGTGCGTGCTCCGCGCCGAGCGCCTCAAGCCGCCACCGCGCCTGCTGTGCCACCTCGAGCGCCTCCGGGTAGCGTCCGCTCGTGGTGAGCGCCAACTGCAGCGCGAGGTAAGCCCGGGCGTGAGTCCGCTCGTCACCGACCTGCGCCGCCATGGCGATCGCCTCGGTGGCCTGTCCCGGTGCCTCAGGGAAGCCCGCGGTGGTGCCGAGCAGCGCCCGGTTGGCCAGCGCGCTCGCCCGTTCCGGCGACGGCTCGGTGAACCGTTCAAGCGTCTTGTCCTGCCAGCGCATGCCCTCCCGGATGGATCCGGACATGACCCAGTAGGGGAACAGCGCGGCGGCCAGCCGGGCGGCGGACCGCGCGCGGGGCGGCACGGCGCCAGTGCCCGTCGCCGTGCCCGTCCCGGTGCCCGTCACGGCGAGGCCGTACTCAAGCGCCCGGCGGATGTTGGTGTGCTCGGCGCGCAGCCGGCCGAGCCGGTCCCGCTGCCCGTCGGCGGTGAGGCGGTGGCTGAACTCGCTGGTCAAGCTCAGGTAGCGAGCCAGGTAACGCTCATGGCACTCGCCGTCCTCGCCCGCCTCGGTGAGCCGCACGGCGCCGAACTCGCGCACCGAGTCGAGCAGCCGGTAGCGTCCCGCGCCCACGGGCAGGGCCACGGACTTGTCCACCAGCCCGCGGATCACCTCTTCTGCCTGCTCGGCAGACACCTCGCGGCCCGCGACCACATCGCGCGCGCCTGCCAGGTCAAAGGTACCCGCGAACACCGACAGCCGCCGCCAGGCGGCCTTTTCGGCCGCGGTGCACAGTTCGTAGGACCAGTCGATGGCCGCCCGCAGTGTCTGATGGCGGCTGGTGGCGCCCCGGCGGGTACCGATGCCGGCCGCGAGGCCGGTGCCGATCCGCGCGGCGAGGTCGGCGACCGGCAGCGCCCGCACCCGGACCGCCGCGAGCTCGATCGCCAGCGGCATGCCGTCGAGCCGCCGGCAGAGCCGGATGGCATGCGGCAGGTCCGCCGGGGTGAGCGTGAATCCGCTGACCGCCGCCGCGGCGCGCTGCGCGAACAGTTCGACGGCGTCGCCCGCCTCGGCGACCGTGGTGGCGCTCTCCGTGCCTGGCACGCACAACGGGCCGAGCCTGAGCACCTCCTCGCCTGGCACGTGCAGCGGCTGCCTGCTCGTCGCCAGGATCTTGACTGCGCTTGCCTGTCGCAGCACCGTCGCGGCGAACTCCGCGCAGGCGCTGGCCAGGTGCTCGCAGGTGTCGAGGACGAGCAGCAGCTCCCGGCCGCTTAGCTCGTCAAGCACCGCGTCGACGGCGGCCGCGTGCGCGCGCCGCGGGCGGCCAAGCGCGCCGGCCGCGTGCGCTCGGTTTCGTCCGAGGCGCAGCGCGACGGTGTCGCAGAGCAGTTCGGGGTCGGTGAGGCCGGACAACTCGACGAGGCAGCTGCCGTCGGCGCAGTCCACGCCCGCGGCGGCGCGCAGCGCGAGACGGGTCTTGCCGACACCGCCGGGGCCTGCGATGGTGACGAGCCGCGCGCTGTCGAGCAGGCCGGCCAGCTGCGCGAGTTCGCTGCTCCGGCCGACGAAACCGGAGACATCGGCGGGCAACTTCCAGCGGCGCTGCCTCGCGCCGGGACTGCCGGTCGTGGCCGGCGAATTCATGCGCACCTCACGTTGTCGCGGCCCCTCCCCCGCGGTCCTCCCCACCGCATTATCACTCACCGCAGAGGCGTGGTCTCCCCCATTTTCGCAAAATAAACATTGCAAGCCGCGATTTCCACAGGACTACCGCATTCTCCGGTGTCAGCGCGCTTGTTGTCATTCTCCCGACAAAAGCCACTATCCCTGGCAAAAGGCATGAGGTAATGCGAATAGCCGCAACCGCGCCGCGCTAGACCTCAGCGCGGACCGCCGGGGTGAGCAGGTCGCCGACCGCCTCGACCAGGCGTGTCATCTCATAGGAGACCTGCCTTGTGTCGCATTCCGGTGCGGCGAGCACGGCAAGGCTCGAGCCGTCACTGATGGCCTTCACGAACATCAGCCCGTGATCCATTTCCACCAGCGCCTGAGTCGGCGTGCCCGCATCCATGATCCGCGCGGCGCCGGCAATGAGGCTCGTCAGCCCGGAGGTGATGGCGGAGAACTGCTCGACGGCCTGCGCGGGGATATCGGCGGAAAGGGCAAGGGGCACGCCGTCGGCGGATACCACGATCGCGTGAGCCACGTCGGCCACGCGGGTGGTGAAATCGGTGACGAGCCAGTTCAGGTCCTCACGGTACGCGCCGGTCACCGGCTGTTCTCCTCTCCTGCATGCGGTGCCTGACCGGCCCGCAGACCTGCCTGCACTGCGTCACGGCTGCCAAGCTGGAACCCGGACAGGCGGTTGCGCGCCGCCTCTGGCGAACGCCGGCGTGACCGCGCTTGCTCCTGGTATGCGGGCTCCCGGTAGGGGGGCTCGCGGAAGGGGCCGTCATAGGGAGCGGCCATCTCGTCGGCCGGCGCGCCAAGGGCCGGCACCGGCACCGGCGTACCGTCAAGGTCGGCGGGCAGGCCGAAGTCCGGCGCGCCCGCACCCGGGTAGGCACTCGTCCGCGGCACTCGCCGGGGAAGCCCCGCGGTGGTCTGCCCGGCCTGCTCAGGGATGGCGGCCATCTCGCCGGTCTGGTAACGACCAGCCGGGCCGGCGTCGCGGCCCGCCTGCCTGGCCATGCCCATTCCCGCCGCGGTCGGCCAGCTATTCGTCGCCGACCGCCAGCTGGCCGCCAGTTCCTCCGTGGACCGGGCGGCGGCACCGCTGGAGGGCCGCCTGGCGGCGAACCAGGCCGTCGCCGGGCGGGTCGCATGCTCGGCGCGCGCCGTGTCGCCCCGCACCGTGTCGCCCCGCCCTGCGTCGCCCCGCATCATGTCGCCCCTCACTGTGTCGCCTCGCGCGTACTCGCCGCGCCCGGTGAGTGCGCGCTGCTCGCCGCTGCCGAGCAGGCTGCTGCGGTGCCTGCCCACCGCGTGCCTGCTCAGCGTGGTAGGACGGGCTGCCGCCTGGTCGACCACGAAGGTCCCGAGGGTGCGCGAGTGGCTGCCGCCCGCCATGGTGTGATCATGCCTGGCCAGCCCGCCGGGCAGCCAGACCAGTGCCGACAGCCCCTGCGGTGTGCCCGGGCGGAGCTTGACCCGGATGCCGTGCCTGGCCGCAAGGCGGGAAACGGCGTACAAGCCCATGTGCCGTGAGATGGACACGTCGAGCACCGGCGGGTGGTCGAGTCGCCAGTTCATGTCGGCGAGCCGGACTTCCGAGATGCCGACCCCGTCGTCGCGGACCTCGATGAGCACACCGCCGCTGCGCAGCTCCGTCACGGTGACGCGGACCTGGGTATCGCGCGGCGAGAACAGCGTGGCGTTCTCGATCAGCTCGGCCAGCAGGTGCACCACGTCCGCCGCGACCTGGCCGGAGACCATGATCCCCGGCTGGACGGTGAGCGCCACGCGGCCGTACTGCTCGATCTCCGCCGCGGCCGCGCGGGTCACGTCGGTGAGCGGAACGGACTCCGTCCACTTGCGTACCGGCTCCTCGCCGGCCAGCACAAGCAGGTTCTCTGAGTTCCGCCGCATCCGGGTGACCAGGTGGTCCATGGCGAACAGGTTGGCTAGCTGGTCCGGGTCGTCCTCGTTCTGCTCCATCGCGTCGATCATCCGCGCGAGCCGGTCGATCAGCGGCACGCTGCGCCGGGACAGGCTGATGAACATCGCGTTGAGGCTGCCGCGCAGCTGCGCCTCGTTACCGGCCAGCCGCACCGCTTCGGCGTGCACCTGGTCGAACGCGCGCGCCACCCGGCCGATCTCGTCCGTCGACTGCACGCCCACGGGCTCGACCATGCCGGGTTCCTCGCCTGGCTCCGTGCCGGCGGCCGCGGCCGCCACCCGCGCGGGCAGCCGGACCGCGGCAATCTCAAGCGCGTCCGCCTGCAGGCGGCGCAGCGGGTTGATCAGGGTGCGGCCGACCAGCGCGGTCGCAAGCAGCACCAAGAGCACCGCGCCGCCGGTGATCATGGCGGTGAGCACCGCCGACTGCATGGCTTGCTGCTGCAGCGACTGGCTGCGGGCGACGATCGCGTCGACTAGCTGCGCCTCGATGGTCCGCATCTGGCCGATCTGGATCGACGCATTGCTGTACCAGGTGGCCGCGACGGTCGCCTGGCTGAAGCCGAGCGAGGCGTGCCCGTCGACTGCCTGGAACGTCTGCCTCGGGTCACCCGTCTCGCTGATGAAGTCCTCGATGAGCTGGACGTTGGTGTCCGGCTGGCCGGCCACGGTGGCCAGGTAGGCGTTGGCCGTCGCCGGGGCGGCGGCGTTGTCGAAGGCCGCGAGGTCGGCGTACTCCAGGCCCTGCGCGGTGGTGAGCATGCTGAGGCCGCCGGCGTCGGCGAGGGCCTTCTGGCCGAGGGAGTTGTACGGCGTGCCGCTCGGGTTGCCGGCCACGCGCTTGCTGGTCGCCGCGTTGTTCACCGATGCCTCGACCAGGGCGCTGTACACGAACCCCCGCAGCTGCGACGCCTGGTCCTTGGCGCGGGACAGCGCGCCGAGCGCGCGCACCTCGTCGGCGATCTGGGCGTCGCCGCTGCCGCTGGTGATCTCGTCGTTGAACACGAACAGCGCGCCGATCGCGCTCGAGTAGTTGGCGATGACCGCGGACGTCGGCTGCCCGATCACCTCGCTACGGAGCCCGGGCATGGCGTTGACCATCGCGCTGACGTCCGAGGCCCTCGACTGGATGCTGGCGGGGAACGCTGAGCCGATGGCGCCGGCCATCGAGCGCGTCCGCGTGGCCTGCACGTCGGTGGCCTGCTCCGCGGCGATGAGGGCGGCGTTCTGGCGCGCGAGCGCCGCGTTGATCGGCCTGGCGACGCTCGGCGCGGCCTTGTTCGCGGTCGCGGCGGCCGCGAGCGCGCTGTACGCGGCGACGCCGGCGGACACGTCGCGCTCGTTCTCCATGGCCTGCGCGAGGACGGTGTTTTGATCGGCCAGGGCGGCGAGCTGCGCGGTCCTGCTGTACGCGTTCGCCGCGGTCGCCGCGTTCGCCACGCGCAGGCCGCCGAACACCAGGCCGGTCACGCTCGCCACCACGAACACCGCCGCGAGCCGCGTGGATACCGGCCAGTTGCTTAGGGCGAGCCGCGCCGGGCGCCTGACGGGCCGTTCCGCCGTGCTGTCCGGCTGATCCTGTCCCGGCCGCTCTCTCCGGCCGTGGACCCCAGGGCCTTGGCTCGCCCCGCCCCGGGGCGCCGGGGCGTCCGCTCCGCTGGCGGTCCCGTGTACCGCGTCCTGGTCCGCGCTCGCAGCCATCTCCGTGCTCGCCTCGGGCAGCGACGGCCGTACGCCTCGCCGCACGCCCGCGAGCGCGTCAGGGCCATTCATCGCTCTGCCCTCGCCTGTTCATGTCTTAGCCGCAGATCAATATCGACATGAGCCAGTGCAAGCGCGATGAGGAGCCGTGCGCGCCGCACATGACTAGCGAGATTGTAAAACCCATGGGCTGGGAAATTTGGTGAAACCATGATTCAGCAGAAAAACCGCCGCTCACAAGTAATATTGCACACTACTTTCATAGATATCAATAAACTGCCTTGGCGTGGTTATTCACGTTAGCAACACCCGTCACGGACTACGTCCGCCGCGCCCCGGGCTGCGAGACTGGCCGCATGGATGCCGGACGGGAATCGCTTGAGCGCGCCTACCGGGAGGAAGCGACTAGCATCAGGGCCGCGCTCGCCGCGCGTACCGGAGACGTCGGCCTGGCTGAGGACGCGGTGCAGGACGCGTTCGTCGAGGCGATCGAGCACTGGGCGCGCGACGGGATTCCCGCCAACCCGGGCGGCTGGCTGGCGACGACCGCCCGCCGCAAGGCGCTTGACCGGCTCCGCCGGGACAAGGTTGGCGCGGACAAGATGGCGCTGCTCGCCGCGACCGAGGCGTGGGCCACTCCCAGCGACGGAACCGCGGACGGCGCGGCCGTCGGCCCCGTGGCCGGCCGGGCGCCGGGTGGCCGGGCGGGGTGGTCCGAGGGAGCGGGGGAGCCGGACGCCGGGGGAGCGGACCGGCGGGCCGACGACGAACTGCTGAGCCTGGCGTTCGCCTGCTGCCACCCGGCGCTGGCGACCGAGGCGCAGGTCGCCCTCACGCTGCGCGCCGTGTGCGGCTTGACCATCGATCAGATCGCGGCGGCCTTCCTGGTCAGCCAGCCGACCATGGCCCAGCGCATCCTGCGCGCCCGCAAGACGCTAAGCGCGCTGCGCGCGCCGGTTACCATCCCCGACCCCGATGAGCTGGCCGGCCGGCTCGCCCAGGTGCTCGCCGTGGTCTACCTGGTGTTCAACGAGGGCTACCTGGCGAGTTCTGGCCGCGAGCCCGCTCGCCGCGACCTGGCCGCCCAGGCGATCGCGCTGACCAGGACGCTGCACCGGCTGATGCCACGCGAGCCAGAGGTCCTCGGCCTCCTTTCGCTGCTCCTGCTGCATGAGTCGCGGGCCCGGGCCCGGTTCGACGGCTGGGGGCGGCTGATCCGGCTCAAGGACCAGGACCGGGCCAAGTGGGACGGCCGCATGGCCGCCGAGGCGGCCGGCTACCTGGACCGCGCCATCGCGCTGCGCCGTCCAGGTCCCTATCAGGTCCAGGCGGCGATCGCCGCCCTGCACGCGGAGGCCCCGTCCTACGCGGAGACCGACTGGCGCCAGATCCGGCTGCTCTACAGCCGCCTGCAGCAGCTCGCCCCCTCCCCGGTGGTGCTGCTCAACCGGGCGGTGGCCACCCGGTACGCGATCGGCGCCGAGCAGGCGCTCGCCGAGATCGAGCCCCTGTCAGCCGATCTCGACGGTTATCACCTGTTCCACGCACTGCGCGCGGCCCTGCTCGCTGCCCTCGGCCACGACGCCGAGGCCGAGCAGGTCCGTGCGCGGGCCCTTGGGCTGGCCGCCAACCCGGCAGAGCGCGACCTGCTCACCCGCGGCCTCTCTCTATAACCCCGGGGGGCGACCCCCGGACCCCCGATGTCCGCGCGGTGCGGCCTGATCGCAAAGAGCGCGATCTTATCAGGCCGCACCGCGCGGACCAGGGCCCGCGGGAAGCTCCCGCCATGCGGGTTCTGCGGCGCCGGGAGCTCTCGGCATGCGGGTAGTGCGGCCGCGGGGAGCTCCCTGCGTGTACTGAGCGGTCCGGAGGCTCAGCCCATCTCGATGACGGGACGGACCTCGATGGTGATCCAGCCGCGGTCGACGCCCGGCCAGGTCTTGGCGATGTCGACGGCCTCGTCGATCGTGTCGGCCTCGATGACCGAGTACCCGCCGAGAACTTCCTTGGTCTCGATGAACGGGCCATCGGTCACCGACCCCGACCTGATGGTCTTGGCCGACGCGACCCCCTGGAGCTGGTGCCCGCCGTCAAGCCGCCCGGTCGCGCCCCACTTCTCGTACCAGGCGCCGACCTCCGCGTACCAGGCCCCGTACTCGGCACTGTCCGCTGCGGGCTCGTTCGGCGTGTCCAGGATCAGCAGCACGTACTTCATGCGAGTCTCCTTACTTGTCGCGGGCGCTCGGTTCGAAGCCCCCTTCACCACTTCCACGAATGCCGTGCCGCCGATCCGACCGGGCAGCACAGATATTTCTTCGCCCTGTGCTACGGGCCGCGGTTGGCGGTTCGCCACACCAGGCGCAGGCCCGACCAGTCCTCGTCGACCGCGGCGACCTTCACGTCCACGAGGCCAAGGTCGAGTGCGTACCCGCGGACCACCGAGTCGGTGATGTCGCTGTCGTGCCCGCCGGCCCGGCGCGGCCACAGCGCCCACACCGCGCCGGCCGGGAAGATGCGCTCGGCGAGCCCCGGCAGCCGGCCGGGTATCAGGTCGGCGGCGCGGAAGAACGCGAGAATCACGTCGGCCGCCCCGTCCTCGTCAGGTGCGAGCAGGCCGGCCGGAGGCTCGGTCAGCGCCCAGCCGTCCGGCGGCGAGTCAAGGTCCACCCGCAGCCCGCCCTTGAGCCCGAGCTTGCGCGCCTGCGGGGTCCCGGTCATGCCGGCTACGGCACGGGGACGTCGTGGTGCGCCGCCGCGATCGCGCGCTCGGCCTCGGTCAGGTCCACGTCCTTGACCAGCCGGACCAGGTCAACGTGGCGCCCCACCGGGCACCACTGGACCCGCCAGTAGCCGAGCCGAAGCGACTTGACCGAGGCACCGGGGATCCACACCGTGGTGAACAGGTGCCCCCGGCGGCACCGCACGGCCACGTTCCAGCCGAACGTGTAGCCCTGGCGGGTGGCGACGATAGTCCCCGCCACGTAACCGGCCGTGATCACCGCGAAGATGACGAGCCGGCGCTTGCGTTTGGCCGATGTCATGCTTCCACGCTACTGCAGGCGAAGCCCCGCGCCGTTCTGGATGATCCTGATCTTCTTCCTCCGGGTTCCCGGTCAGCCGCCGAAGCCGGTCATGGAGAACGCCTCCTCGAGCGCCAGGTGCCAGGGAAAGGCGTCATCGGTCGCGTCGGGCGGCGCGGTTCCGCCTGGCCCGAGCAGTACGGACACGCCCTCGCCGCGTAGCGCCGCCAGGGAGCGGGCGAACTGCGGGCGGGATGCGAGCGGCCCGCTGACCGCGGGCAGCACGACGATGGGCAGGCCCATGCCGGTCTGCTCGGCGAGCACCGCGAGCGCGTAGGAGTCTGCGATGCCGAGCGCCCACTGGTTGAGCAGGTTGAAGGTGGCAGGCGCGACGATGATGGCGTCGGGCACCCGTGACCGCGGTGTCCCCGGCGCCCGGTGCGTGCTGCGGACCGGCGAGCCGGCGAGCGCCTCGATTTCCGCGGCGTCGAAGAAGGCGAGCGCGGACGGCGTGGCGATCACCTGGACCGTCCAGCCCCGCTCCATGCCCTGATTGACCAGCGACCCGATGTCCGAGGCCGGCGCCGCGCCCGACACGACAACAGAGAGAAGTCCGCTTTTTCGTGCCATGAAGCTGAGCATAGAGGGGCGAGGCAGAATAACCAGGTGCCACGCTGACCTGCTGGAACTTACCGGGGCACGAGCCGTGGGCGACGCGAGACGGCGACGGCGCGGCCACGTCGGAGCATAATGGCGGTATGCGCGGTGTTCGCCGTGGACGACGCGGCCGCCTGGCTGGCCCGGTGACCTCGATAAGGACGGCGCTGGCCGGCCTCACGAGGGCAGTCACCGACCGGTTCATGCGCTGGCGCGGTCATCCGCCCCAGGAGGCGGGCGTGCGCGAGCCGCGCCGCCCGAAGCCGACGTTGCCGGCCGCCAGCGTGGCCCTTGCCGAGCCGAGAACCCGGGTGCGCCGCTGGGTGTTGTCCCGGACCTGGCTCAGGTAGCGGAATCACTTCGGGAAAGATCGTGCCCGCGATCATCCATGCCCTGTCCATCACCGGGTCGATGACCTGGCAGATTACCTGGGCGCTGATCCTGGGGTTCGCCCTGTCGTCCGTCATCCAGGCGGTGGTGCGCCGCTCGACGGTCGTCCGGCTGCTGGGCGACGCCCGGCCGCGGACGCTGGCGGTCGCGGCCGGGCTGGGCGCCGCGTCGTCCTCGTGCTCCTACGCGGCGGTGGCACTGGCCCGCGCGCTGTTCCGTAAGGGAGCGGACTTCACCGCCGCCATGGCGTTCGAGATCGCCTCGACCAACCTGGTGATTGAGCTCGGCGTGATCCTGGCGCTGCTGATGGGCTGGCAGTTCACCCTCGCCGAGTTCACCGGCGGCCCGCTGATGATCGTCTTCCTAGCCGTGCTGTTCCGGCTGTTCCTGCGCGGCCGGCTGCTGAGTGATGCACGCGATCAGGCGGACCGGGGGCTGGCGGGATCGATGGAGGGCCACGCCGCGATGGACATGTCCGTGCAGCGTGAGGGGTCGTTCTGGCGACGGCTGATCTCAGGCGAGGGCTTTACCTCGGTCAGCCACGTGTTCGTCATGGAGTGGGCCGCGATCATCCGGGACCTGGTGATCGGGCTGCTGGTCGCTGGCGCGATCGCCGCCTGGGTGCCGGACAGCTTCTGGCACTCGTTCTTCTTCGCCGGGCACCCGCTGGCCGCCAAGCTGTGGGGGCCGCTGATCGGCCCGGTGGTGGCGATGCTGTCGTTCGTCTGCTCGATCGGGAACGTGCCGCTGGCCGTGGTGCTGTGGAAGGGCGGGATCAGCTTCGGCGGCGTGGTCGCGTTCATCTTCGCCGACCTGATCATCGCGCCGATCCTGAACATCTACCGCAAGTACTACGGGCCGAGGATGGCGGTGTTCCTGCTCGGCACGTTCTTCGCGGCCATGGCCGTGGCCGGGTACGTGGTCGAGCTGGCCTTCGGCGGCCTCGGCCTGGTCCCCGGCCGGGACACCGCCGTGGTCCCGGACAGCGGCGTCTCGTGGGACTACACCACCTGGCTGAACATCGCCTTCCTGATCCTGGCCGCCGTCCTGGTCGCCCGGTTCGCCCGCACTGGCGGCGGCATGATGCTGAAGATGATGGGCGGCGCGCCCGAGCAGCCCGGCCCGGATGGCCATGCCCACCACGACACGCACGGCCTGGCCGACGGGCCCGGCGCTCATTAGGCGGCTGGCGGCCGTGCTGTGCGGGTCAGGTTACTGCTGGAGCGGGGTGCCGACGCCACCGGTGCACGGGGCGCCGTACTCCGGGGTGTACTGCTGGGAAACCCGGAGCTTGTTGACGAACTGCTGTAGCCGCGGGTCGCCGGGCGAGGTGAGCCGGAGCTGGAAACCCCAGGCGCTGGCCACGATGGGTGACGGCAGGCCCGGGTACGGGGTCAGGTCGATGTAGCGGGAGCCGCCAGAGCCGCTTGGGTTCAGCACCGCCTGGCGGGCGAAGAACGCCCGGAGCTGGCTCACCTGCGCGGCTGGCAGCGAGGGAGAGTAGGTGATCCAGATCGCGCCGTGCTCCAGGTTGTGGACGGCCCGCTCGTTTGGCACCGGCTGGTCGTAGACGCCGCAATTCATCCATGTCGCGTTATGGTCGCCGCCGACCGGGGGGGTAACCGAGTACTTGACCGGCCCGGCGACGTGGTCGTGCCCCAGCGCCTGGCCGGCCGGGCCATTATTGCTAGCCGCCGGCCATCCCGTGGTGTCATAGGCGACCACACCGCTGATGCCGGTCGTGTTGGCCACGGTCAGTGGGGCGGGCTGCGTCGTCGTCGCCCCCGTGACCGCGGGCGGCATCACCTCAGCGGAACTGCTGCCCCCGGACGTGGGGGAGTTGCCCCCGGACACGGCGACCGCGACGATTACCGCGACCACCGCGGCGACGGCGACCCCGCCACCGCCCAGCCAGGCAAGCCGCACCCGCCGCTTCCTGGCGCGCTCTTCAGCCCGCATGGCTTCGATCTGGGCCCGCCGGTCCAGCTTCGCCTGCCGCCGCTCGGCCATGCTTCCTCCACGGGGTCCGCAGCCGTCGCTGAGTCGCGAGTAATGACCTCGTAGGTGAGGATAAGGCACGTCCCGGGCCGGCCGGGATCCCGCCCATGGCCGGGAGACGAACGGGTTGTCCCGCGATGACCTTGCAAGATCGCTAGCCGCACCCGCCGATGCCAGCGACCAGCGATTTCGCCTCGCGGATGACCTGGCCTGGCGGTCCAATGCCAGTCGCTCTTTCAGTCGGCTTGCCGCAAAGCATATTGTCACTTGCGCAAATTTGCGACTAATTTAAGAGTAAAGATAACAGTTTACTGGAATGACGCTATTAAATCTTGTCAGGAACGCTACAGCGGCATACGGTCATCTCACCATTGGCGCGCCGCTCCGGTGATTTGCACAAGAGTTCGTCCCAGAGAGAAATGAGCATCCGATGTCACTCACACCGACAGAAGTTCGACGAAGGCGGCGCGGGCGGCCGCCTCGATGGGCGACTCTCGCGATCGCCTGCCTGATGGCATCCGGCACCGTGACAATCGTGGCCGGCACGGGAACTGCTCAGGCGTCCACGGCGTCCGACGTCACTCGCGCCGCCATTGCCCCGTCTCTCACGGCCGGGCGCGGGGCCACTGTCCCATTCGTTGAGCAAGAGGCCGAGAACGCGGTCACCGACGGGACGATCATCGGGCCGAGCACGCAGGCGTACACGCTGGCGGCCGAGGCATCCGGCCGGTCCGCCGTAAGCCTCGCCGCGGGACAGTATGTTCAGTTCACCTTGCCGAGCGCCGCGAATGCGATCAATGTTCGCTACAGCATTCCGGACTCAGCCACGGGCGGTGGCATCACGGCGCCACTCGATGTGCAAGTCAACGGCTACTATCACCGGACCTTGACGCTCACATCACAGTACTCGTGGCTCTACGGCCAGTATCCGTTCGACAATGACCCCACCGAAGGCGATAACGTTCCCACTGACTACGCGGTCGAGTGCCAGTGCGTGCCGGCCCAGACCGTCCCGGCGCCCGTGTTCCCGGCACCTTGGCGGCCCAACCATTTCTATGACGAGCAGCGCCTTCTTCTGGGAAGAACGTTCCCGGCCGGCTCCACGATCCGCCTCACCGCGCCGGCCACGACGGACGCCTCGCTGACGACGATCGACCTCATGGATTCTCAGCTGGTAGCGCCGCCCAAGGTCGTCTTCCCGTCGGTGAACGTGCTGCTATTCGGGGCTGACCCAACCGGTCACCGAGACGCCTCCCAGGCCATCACCGCCGCGATCGCGGCCGCGCGGAAGTTGCACCTGCCGGTGTACGTACCGCCTGGCGCCTACTCGGTTAGCCAGCACATCATCGTGAACAACGTAACCGTCGACGGGGCCGGAAGCTGGTACACCATCTTCAAGGGTCATCAGGTCACGCTGAGTTCGCCCGCGCCTGACGGCTCAGTCCACACTGGTGTCGGCTTCTACGGCCTGTACGCCAGCCAGGGTGGCAGCACCAACGTTCACCTGGCCGACTTCGCAATCGAGGGAGATGTCCGCGAGCGCATCGACACCGACCAGGTGAACGGGATCGGCGGATCGCTGAGCAACTCGTCGATCACTGGTCTCTACATCCAGCACACCAAGGCTGGCATCTGGCTCGATGGCCCGATGACGAACCTGACCATCTCCGGCAATACGATCGTCGATCAGCTGGCGGACGGCATCAACTTCCATACGGGCGTCACGGACTCGACGGCGTCGAGTAACTTCATCCGCAACACCGGCGACGATGGCATGGCCATGTGGTCAGAAGTGACCGCGGACTCTAATGACACCTTCGACCACAACACCGTGCAGACGCCGGTAATCGCCAACGGCATCGCGCTCTACGGCGGCACCGGCAACACGGTTTCGAACAACCTCATCGCGGACCCCATCCGCGAGGGGAGCGGCATCCAACTGGGTTCCCGCTTCAACGCCGTGCCGTTCACCGGATCCGACTGGATTACCGACAACACCACGGTCCGGGCAGGCACCTACGAGCTCAACTGGCAAATCGGTCTGGGCGCGATCTGGGTATACGCGCTGCAGAGCAGCATCAACGCCGACATCGAGGTGGTTGGTGACAACTTCCTTGACAGCACGTACGACGCGATGATGGTGGTATCTGACTTCCCGGTGAAGGATCTCTACGACATCACCAACGTGCATTTCCGCGACATCGAAGTCGATGGTGCCGGTACCGACGTCTTCGATGCCCGCTCCGCCGGGAGCGCGACGTTCCAGAATGTCGATGTCCGAAATATCGGCTGGTGGGGGGTCAACAACTGCGGGTCGTTCCATTTCCTCGCGACCGGCTCCGAGTTCACGCTCACTGACCTCGGTGGTAACGACGGCATCGACAATAACTCTTACCACCTCGGCACCAACTGGCTAGGTCCGTACTTGCCAAACGTCATTACGTGTAATGACCGGCCGCCGGTGGTGGCGCCGCCGTCCCCGGCCCCCTGGGTACCGCCAACCGGGTAGCGAATCGCTTGCGAGCCTTGGCCCCCAGCGGCCAAGGCTCGCCCGGCGGGGACTCTCCCTTCGCGGATGTCCAGCCGGGTTAAATCTGGATGCGCTGCGGATGGCAGACCCGCTAGGTTTGCCCCGGCCACAACGACATCCTGCATCGGGGGATTGCCGAATATGGAAGATCTTCCACGGCACTTCGTGATCCGAGAGAGCAGCCATCGCATCCATAATCCGTTCACCAGTGAAAAGCTGGCCACGCTTGGGCAGTCGCTGCGGCTGTCACCGGGGACGAGCATGCTCGACCTTGCCTGCGGGTCCGGTGAGATGCTGTGCACCTGGGCGCGCGATCACGGGCTGGTCGGCATCGGGGTGGACGTCAGCAGCGCCTTCATCGGCGCTGCGCGGGCACGTGCCGCGGAACTGGATGTCGCTGACCGGGTTGCCTTCATCCACGGGGACGCTGCGGGCTACGTCGCCGCCCAGCCGGCCGATGTCGCTTCCTGCGTCGGGGCGACATGGATCGGCGGGGGCGTAGCCGGGACGGTTGACCTGCTCCGCCAGAGCCTGCGCCCGGGAGGCATCATGCTGATCGGCGAGCCGTACTGGCGCCGCGATCCGCCCGACCAGGCCACCGTTGAAGGCTGCGGCGGGATAGGCAGGGAGGCGTGGCTGCCGCTGCCGGAACTGGTCGAGTCATTCGGCCTGCTCGGCTGCGATGTCGTTGAGATGGTCCTGGCAGATCAAGACAGCTGGGACCGCTACGTCGCTGCGCAATGGCTTAGCATCCGCCGCTGGCTCGATGCCAATCCGCATGATGAGCTGGCTGCCGCGATGCGCGCGGAACTCGCATCCGGCCCGGCCCGCCATGTCCGGTACCGGCGCGAGTACCTGGGCTGGGGCGTCTTCGCGCTGATGAATCGCTGACCCACGCCTGGAACACGTCCAGTGGCAGGGCTTGCCCAAGGTGGGTGATGATCGTTCCCGGTTAGTAACTCACCATCGAGAGGAATCGTCATGGGACGCGCAGACGGACGCGTAGTCCTGGTCACCGGAGCGGCCCGCGGCCAGGGCCGCGCGCACGCCAGGCGACTCGCGGAAGAGGGCGCCGACATCGTGGCCATCGACGCGCTCACCGGGTACGCCACGATCGGCTATTCGATGCCGACCAAGGAGGACCTGGCGGAGACGGCTCGACTGGTCCGGGAAACCGGCCGGGACGTTGTCACCGAACGAGTGGACGTCCGGGACCGGGACGGGCTGAAAGCGGCCGTCGACCGGGCGATCGATCGTTTCGGGAAGATCGACGCCGCCGTGATCAACGCGGGAATCGCTCCCGCGGGTACGCCGGTGTGGGAGATTCCCGAGGCCGAATGGGATGACGTGATCAACGTCAACCTCAAAGGAGCCTGGAACACGGTATGCGCGCTGGTGCCCTCGATGATTGAGCGAGGCGCAGGCGGGTCGATCGTCATCACCGCTTCGGCCGCGGGCATCATGGCAGCGCCGAACCTCGGCGACTATAACGCGTCAAAGCACGGCGTCGTCGGGCTGGGCAAAACCCTCGCCAAGGAGCTCGCCCGGCATCGCATCCGGGTCAACATCCTGGCCCCCGCCGCCGTCGGTACCGACATGATGCTGAATCCGACGATGCTCCGGTTGTTCTGCCCGGACCTGGCGGAACCCACCGTCGAGGATCTTCGTGAACGCTCTGCCCGCGGCAATCCAATGGGCGTTCCCTGGCTCGAAGCGGTCGACATCGCCAACGCGGCACTATGGCTCATCTCCGACGAAGCGCGCTACGTCACCGGGATCATCGTCCCCCTCGATGCTGGCGCGCTCGGATAAACCACTACGACTCGGCCGACTTCTTCACCACCACGGGCGATGACCTGTGGATATGTTGTGAACGAGGCGGTGGATAACCCGGCTTAGGCGTGGATAACTACCGTGATTCTGTGGATAAGAAAAGAAATCTCAGTTGCTTCCCGAGGAGGCTTGCGCCGTGCG